>Ga0272448_1001305_pt1 | contig 34136 bp, 20 predicted proteins | sample YNPCB0191_FD_202220 | JGI IMG/M metagenome (GOLD analysis project Ga0272448, IMG submission 202220) | Hot spring sediment microbial communities from Yellowstone National Park, WY, United States - YNP-CB-019-1 | ecosystem: Environmental > Aquatic > Thermal springs > Hot (42-90C) > Sediment...
ACAGAAGAGTTTTTTAAGATTGTTGCTCCTACAGTTATTATTTTTTACCCTTTAGTAACCTTAATAATAGGTAAAACTTTTACTGATCAGCGACAATTAAAAGAAACTTTAAAACTTTTAAAAGACTCTGAAATACGGTATAGAACTTTTCATAATGCTGATAAGGATTTGATATTTTTAAAAGATATGCAATTTCGTTATTGCACATTTAACAAGGCAGTACTTGATTTATATAATATTTCTGCAGAAGACTTGCTTGGAAAAACAGATTTTGAGTTTATGGATGAAAAAAATGCCAGAATGTGTCGTGCCTCAGATATATCAGCCATAGAGTCGAATTCACTTATACTTCTAAATGAATTTTATGGTGATAGAGTTTATGAAGTGAAAAAATTCCCTTTGGTTTTAAGCAATAATGAAAAATACATAGGTGCAATAATTAGTGATATTACTGAAAAGGTTCAGATGTTTAAAACAATTCAGAATGAAAAAAGAAAATTTGAAGAAACTTTAGAGGCAGTTAACGATGGAGTTTATGAGTTAATATTGCCGGAAGGTCAAATCACAGCAAGTGCAAATTTCTTTAAATTACTTGGTTATAAAGTACATAATCAAATTTCACTTGAAGACTTTCTTAACATAGTTTTTAAAGAAGATAGGCATCTTTTATTGAATGAGGTCGAGAGTTCAGCAAGAACAGGAAGGTTTTTTTATTGTGATGTCAGGCTTGAAAAGAAAGATGCTGAGTATATCTGGGTAACTGTTAAAGGTATGCCTAAGGAATTAGATCTGATGAAAGGAAAAGCGAGGATTATTGGTACAGTTTCGGATATTACTGAACGAAAAAGTTTTGAAAAACAGCTTCAGGAAAAAATAAATCAACTGGAACTATTTAACAAGTTTCTAATTGATAGGGAAATCAGAATAGTAGAGTTAAAAAGAGAAATAAATTTTCTACTTCAGCAGCTTGGTCAACCACCAAAGTATAATGTTGAACAAAAAGATAACCAAAAATGAAAGACAAACTTTTACCTAATGTAGCCACTTTGTTTTTTCAACTATCAAAAGTTTCTCCCAAAACTTATGAAATACTTAAGTCTTTACCACATTTGTTATTTTTAATAGATAAAAACGGAACAATAAAACAATATATTTTAGGAAAAACTAATATTTCGAAATTATTTTCTGAAGACATTACAGGAAAAAATATTTTTGATATATTTCCTAATGAGCTTCTTGGGATACTACAGAAAAACCCAGAATTTACGCTTAAAACAAATAAACCAGTTAGTACTGAATTTGAATTCTCATATTACAAAAAAGAATATTCTATTTATTGTATTTTAATCCCTTTTTGGAATGAAGGTTTTATTCTTGATTTGATTGATAAGACAAATATTTCTCAAACAGTAAGAGAACTTGAATCAATTTCTCATTTATATGGAACAGTAATTTCAATAGCTATTGATTTAATAAATTCTGAGCCTTCTGAATTTGATTCAAAAGTTAATTCTGCACTTAGTCTTATGGGCAATGCAACAGGTGTAGATAGGGTCTATGTTTTTGATTACGACTTTAAGAAGGACATTATGATTAATACTTACGAATGGTGTGCTTCAGGCATTGAACCACAAATTGAAAATCTTAAAGAAGTCCCGAATAGTTTAGTACCCGAGTGGGTTCAGTCACATATTTCTAAAAAGAATATTATTATTCCAGATGTAAGTGATTTACCAGAAGAAAGCAACCTACGTAAAATTCTTGAACCACAGGATATTAAATCACTTGTTACTGTACCTATTTTCGTTAAAAATGAATTAATTGGTTATGTTGGTTATGATTCAGTAAAAAAACATAGGACTTTTACTCCCAGCGAGATACAATTGCTCGAAGTATTTGCTGAACTACTTGGGGCTATTTCATACAAGATTAAAATTTATCTGGAACTGGAAAATAAAAAGAATGAATTGCAGAAAGCAGAGACTGCAATGTTAAGTGTAATAGAAGATTTACAGGAAGAAATTGAACATCGAAAACAAATAGAAAAAGCACTTGAGATAAGTGAAAGAAACTATAGAGATATTTTTCAATCGGTTTCAGAAGCAATATTCATTATTGATAAAGAAACAGGCCGCTTTATTGATGTAAATGATGCAGCCGTTAATATGTATAAATACGAAAGTAAAGAAGAGATACTTGCTGTTGAACCATCTATTTTAAGGGCAAATATTGAACCGTTTACAGAAAATAACTTTAAGGAACTAATTTCAAAAGCATTAAAAGGGGAATTTGTATCAACTCAATGGTTAGCAAAAAAGAAAGATGGTGAATTGTTCTGGGTCGAACTTACAATTAAAAAGATTTTTCTTGTAGATAAGGATGTAATACTTATAGTTAAGCATAATATAACAGATAGAAAAAAGATTGAACTTTTACTTACATTGCAATATAATATTGCTAATTTAATGGTAAATTCTAAATCCCTTGACGAGTTTTTAAATGGTGTAAGAAATGAGCTTTCAAAAGTAATGGATACGAGCAATTTCTTCATTGCAAGATATGACAAATCAAAAGACTCATTAAAACAGATAATATGGATAGACGAAAAAGATGAATTTAACGAATGGAAAGCAGAAAATTCACTTTCAGGTATAGTTGTAAAGTCAAATAAACCATTACTACTTCGTAAAGGAGATATAAAAGATATAGAAAAAACTCATACTGCTCAACTACTTGGTTCTGATCCAGAATGCTGGCTGGGAGTGCCTATTGTTGTAAAAGATGAGATATTTGGCGCAATGGTTGTACAGAGTTATACAAACAGAAATGCTTATGATGAACATAGTAAAGAAATTCTTGAAACTGTTGCTAATCAAATTGGAGTTTATATTGAAAAAATGATTATTGCAGATTCTCTTGTAAAAGCAAAGGAAAAAGCTGAGGAAAGTGATAGATTGAAGACAGCTTTTTTACAGAATATATCACACGAAATCAGGACTCCACTAAATGGTATTATTGGTTTTGCTCAGCTACTTAGTGATGGAAATATAACATTACAAGAAACAAAAGAATATTCTGAAATTATACTTACAAGTGCAAACAGGTTACTTGAATTAATTAATAATATTATAGATATATCAAAAATTCAAGCCGGTACAATTGAAACAAATTATTCTACTTTCAATCTAAATGAAACAATTGATAAAGTAATACGACAATTTTCACTTCTTGCAGAAACCAAACGTTTGATAATAAAGAAGCAATATGCATTACCAAATGAAAATTCTAATATTTATTCTGACGAACTCTTTATATATCAGATTATTTCAAATCTATTAAGCAATGCTATAAAATTTACTGATGAAGGAGAAATTGAAATAAATTATAATTTACAGAATGACAAGTTATTGTTTAGTATTAAAGATACTGGTTGTGGTATAGAACCTGAAAAAAAGGAAAAAATATTTGAAAGATTTTATCAGTCTGATTTATCACTTTCAAGGAGATTTGAAGGAGCTGGACTTGGACTTGCAATTACAAAAGGACTTGTAGAAGCATTGGAAGGTAAGATTTGGTTTGAGAGTATTCCAAATAAAGGAACAACATTCTACTTTACAATACCTTATTATACATCAAAGAGTACTTTAAAAGAACCAGAAATTGACTCAGATGAAAAAGTTTTAGTCGAAAAGAAAAAGATACTTGTGGTTGAGGATGAACGAATTAACTATTTATATTTGAAACAGATTTTAAAATCAGAGAATTTTGAAGTTATACCCGCCTTTTCAGGGAAACAAGCAATTGAAATCATAAATAATAATGATGATATAAATCTTGTTTTAATGGATATAAAATTACCTGAAATGAGCGGAATTGAGGCTACAAAGATTATTAAACAAATTAGACCCGAACTTCCTGTTATAGCTCAATCTGCTTATGCATTTACACATGAAAGGGAAAAAATGATGGAAGCAGGATGTGACGATTATATTTCAAAACCGTTTCTAAAACAGGACTTATTAAAGCTTATTAAGAAATACCTGAAATAAAATTCTATTTTATTAAAACTAATTTCTTAACCAGTAACTTATCTGAAGTTAAAAGTTTATAGTAATAAACTCCCGAGCTTAAATTTTCCGCATTAAAAGAAATTTCATATTTACCCGCAATAAGGAATGAATTTACAAGCGTAAGAACTTTTTTTCCTGTTAGATCATATATTTGAAGGCTTACTTGTTTATTTTCTGGTATAGAAAATACAATACTTGTGTAAGAATTAAATGGATTAGGATAATTTTGTTCAAGTATATAATTTTTAACAATAGGTTCATTGAGTCTTGAAATATATGTTAATCCACCATTGGTTGTTTTAAGAATCTTGCCTGACCAGCTGGCAACATAACCTGTCAATGCAGTTGGAAAATGAATTTCATAAAGATTTTCATTAAGTGGGGTGTTTTGTTCACCCCAGAGTTCACCAGCATTTGTAGTTTTTAGAATTTTACCTGTTGATGTACAACAGTAACCAGTATCACTATTTACAAAAGACATTCCCCAGATGCCTCCGTTAATGCTATGAACAAGAATCCAATTTGCACCACCATTTGTAGTTTTTACAATTCTTCCTGCGTTTGTACAATATAAGCCAGTGTTTACATTAGAAAAATAAAAAGCTGTTGCAGTTTCAAATGGGCTTATAAACGAACCATAGACATTTATCCAGTTCAGTCCTGCATTTGTTGTCTTCAAAACAACATTTGCACCACCAACATAACCTGTATTTTCGTTAACAAACCATATACCATCAAGAGCAGTTTGAACATTGGTTATCAATGGTGACCAATTTATACCACCATTAGTAGTTTTCATAATCGTTCCATAACTGCCAACAACATATCCCGTAAGAGAATTGGTAAAATATAGTCCCCAGAATTGAAGAGTTGTATCAGAATATTGTGTAACCCAGTTTAAACCACCATTTGTGGTACGTAGTATTTTTCCATAGTTACCAGAAATTAAAACTGTATCAGGACTAATAATAAAGATAGACATAAACCTTTGAGCAGTATAATTTGAATTTTGTGATATGTAATTTATCCCCCCATTTGTTGTTTTATAAATATTAAATGTAGATGAATTATATAAAACTCCGGAATGATAACCTGTCATTTCATTGTAAAATTTCAGACAGTAAATTGATTGTGAAGGATTAGATGAATATTGTATAAACCATTGAGTTCTTGCTTGATTAATTAATATTAAAAATGCTACAAGAATTAAAAAAACTTTTTTCATAGATGATTCTCCTTTATTTATATTGTTATATTTTACTAAAGATAATAATTTATGACAATACAAAAAAATAAACTAAATGGAAGTTGGAGATTTAGAAAAACAAAGATGTAGAATTAGGTTTTAATCTCTTTACGGTCTATTAATTAATATAAATTCTTATTTATTCATCAAATATATATTTAAAATAAGATTGTAATAATTTAACGATAACATATTATGATGGTATGATTATGATGTTGAAAAAAATAATAAGATATCATAAATTGAAACTTAAAGTAAAGACTATGCGAATTTTGTTACACCCGTTGGGGACAATTTTGTTCCCTGTTTTTATCTTTATGTGTTTTTTTGTGTTTCTAATAATTGGAGAACTTTATGCTGACGATGTTAATAATAAGTATACAACAGTTGGGAATATATCTTTAACTGTTACTAATTACGGAACACTTGGAAAAGGTTACTGTGGCACTCAACCTTCTGGAATGTATCCAAAGAATTCGGGTATAGAAAATTTATGGTTAGGAGGTATATGGGTTGGAGGTATTAAAAATAATACCATTAAAGTTACCACAGGTGCTATAGACGTTTCCACATCAATAAGACAGGAAGGTTTTGAATTTACAAATGCCCCGGGTTCAACAATTCTTGAACGCTCAAGTTTAATTACATCTCCATATTACAATCCTAATGCAATTTCTCATCAGGATTTTGTCTGTGAATTTTTTGATACTGTTACTACAGGAATGCAAAATCATAATCCATTAGGTATAAAGGTTCTGCTTGAAACTTATACTTATGATTTAAACTTTGCAAACTTCTTTGTTATTATCAATTATAAGATTGTTAATATAGGTTACAATAATGATTTTTCTCCAATTGATAGTTTATATATAGGTTTCTGGGTTGATATGGTAGTAAGAAACATTAATGTTACAAATGGCTGCAATGCTGGTACAGCATTTTTCAGTCATGGTGCAAATGGATTTGATTCTGCATACCGTATAGCTTATGCTTATGATTATAATGGTGACCCCGGCTATACAGATAACTATGCAGCAATTCAATTGTTAGGGATTTCTCCCCGTGATACTACTCAATCTGTAAATTCAGGAACGCATTATACTACATGGCAATACAAAAATACCACAAATCCCATATATTTTTCGCCCACTGATGATAATCAACGTTATATGAAGCTTAAAGGGTTCTTTAATGCAAACACTGTATGGGATAAAACAATCAATGATTATATAAGGCTTAATCCCGGTAATAGAGTTTATCTTCTGTCGTACGGACCTTTTAAAAAAGCTGATGGGACACCATTTTCATTAAGATATCAACAAGATACAGCAAATATTGTTTTTGCTTTTGTATGCGCAAAGAAATGGGGAACAGATCCTACAACATGGGATTCAACTTATCAGAGAAAAACTCTTTATTCAAATGCAGCATGGGCTCAAAGGGCTTATGATAATGGATATAAACTTCCTTCACCACCTGATGTTCCTATTGTAAGAACAGAAGTTGAAAATAATAAAGTAACTTTATGGTGGACAAATAATGCTGAACTTTCAAAAGATCCAATTTCAGGAAAATATGATTTTGAAGGGTATAGAATATATCGTACTAATCCGGGCTTCGACATTTCATTAAATCCGGATCTTGAATCGCAACTTAAACTTATCGCTGATTTTGATAGCGCTCATAACAATTATTTTAATAATACTGGTTTTGGCTTTATAAAACAGAATACATATAAAACTTTTCCCGGGGATACCAATAAATACTGGTATAAATTTGAATTTCCAAATCAATTAAACGGATTTCAGTATGTTTATTCGGTAACGGCTTATGATAAAGGTGATACTTCACAGAATCTTGGTTCACTTGAAAGTAGCTTGTTGAGTAATATTAAAAGAATAGTTGTAGGAACTCCACCACAGGATAATAATGATAAAGAAATAGGAGTTTATCCAAATCCTTATTATGGTAGTGCAATCTGGGATGGTACAGGAGCCAAAAAAGAAGTATTGAGAAAAATATATTTTTACAATTTGCCATCAAAATGTGAAATTTCAATCTGGACACTTGCTGGTGATCTGGTTGATAGGTTCACTCATGATGCCTCTACATACAACGGTAGTGATATAGAATGGTTCAGGACTTATGCTGATCCTAACATTAAAATGCCGGGTGGAGAGCATGCATGGGATTTGATTTCTAAAAATGATCAGGCTATTGCATCAGGGCTATATTTCTTTACTGTTAGAGATTTAAACACAGGTGAAATTAAAAAAGGTAAATTTTTAATTGTAAAATAAAAAAAATAAAAACTTATGAAAAAGACTAAAATATTAATTCCATTGCTGGTATCGGGATTTCTGTTTTTTACTTTTGGATTTAATCTTTATCAACTTTTCTCATCCCTTACCTGGCAGGATGTAACAATTCAACAAATTCAATATAAACCAGATGATTCACTTGCAGTTGGTCGCGATGCATCACCTATGTTGAATGATTCGGTACAGATTATTTGTAGAGTTGTTGCACCACCAAGAGTTTCTCCTGCACATAACGATTTTAGAACACTGCTTAGAGGGTCAAATTCCTGGACATGCTATGCTCAGGATACTGCTAATAATGTCTGGGGTGGTATAGTAATAAGACAGGGGTCAAGAGGTCCCACGACGGGAATAGATTTAATTGATACAGGTGCAATAATTAAAGTTAGGGGAATAGTACAGGAATTTCCTCCTACTGGTTATTCAAACTCTCTGACACAGCTTGCTCTTGATACCACTCAGGGATATACAATTCAGATACTATCTGGAGAATCAAATCGTCCTGTACCTAAACTTGTTAATGTTTCTGATTTTGCAATTGGTGATTATCCAAACGGAGGACAGATTAATTATATAGGTGGAGAAAAGTATGAGGGGATGTATGTTGAAATACGAAATGTCTATGTTGGATTAGGTGTAGGGAATAGACAACCCTGGAGTGTTGTTGATTCATTAGGAAACAAACTTTATTTTAGAGATTTCTCAAACTTCTTTTCAACATCACCAGTAGGAGATACATTAAGACAATGGACACATCCTCTTACTGGAACTTATATTAATTATATCAGGGGAGTAATAATTTCTGCTAATAATGAACCAACATTTGGTACTCAATTGCCTTATGCAATTGTACCTATTTATCCCAACGACTTAAGTCTTGGGAATGCTCCGCCTATAATTTCGGCACCAACAAGAACCCCCGGTGTACCAACTCCAACAGATAGCGTTCAGGTATCCTGTACTGTTACAGATCCAAATCTAAATCCATTGAGTGTTTCAGAAGTAAGGGTTTTCTGGCGTGCAAATGGTGGACCATTTTCAAGTAAAATAATGGCTAATCCATCAGGAAATATATATTCAGCCAAAATGCCTCCTTATCCTTTAAATACATTTGTGGAATATTTCTTTAAAGCAACTGATAATTTTGGAGCTATTAAATATTTACCTTCTGATACTGCTAAGTCTAAACTTTTTTATATTGTAAAAGCCAGTGATTCACTTTCAATTCAGGAAGTTCAATGGTGTCCAAATCTTGGAGGTAGATCAGGTTTTGAAGGGGCTTTCGTTAGGGGTATTGAAGGTATTTGTACAGCTGATACATCAGATATAAGAGCTTTTAGTTTCTCAGGGCAAGGTGGAACACAATCTTCTCCAAGAAGAGTAATTATTCAGAATGGTACAGGTCCATTTAGTGGAATCTGGATTTATAATAATGCTACTGATATAGTTCATAGAGGAGATAGAGTCAGAGTGAGGGGAATAGTTGAAGAATCAAACGGCGTGACAAGGATAAATGTTGCAAGTCCTTCAGATATTACAATAATTTCTAATAATAACCCACTTCCTTCACCTCAAATTTTAACAACTTCAGTAATTGCAAATAATAAACTTGATGGTGATACTACTGTTGAAAAATGGGAAAGTGTTTTTGTGAGACTTGATTCCCCTGTATGGATAACTTGTATCAACGCAAGTTCCGGAATAACTTGTACTTCAAGAGAACCTTTGCCAGATACTGCTTTCAGAAGGAACTATGGAGAAATACTTGTGAGAGATTATTCTCTCATTGATGCTCGGATTGAATTACAAGACGGTAACCACACTTTTACAAATAACTGGGACGGTGATACAGTTGGTAAAACATTGCTGACACAAAATGATTCCATTACATTTATACAGGGAATTCTTTATTACTCTTATGGTAATTATAAACTTGTTCCAAGACGGAACTTTGATTTTGGTACTGTAATACCTGTTGGGATTTATAATAACTATGAAATTGTTAAATCGTTTAATCTCTATCAAAATTATCCAAATCCATTTAATCCTGTAACAAATATAAAGTTCACAATTCCACAGAACAGTTACGTTGTTATGAAGATATATGATATTCTTGGAAGGGAAATACAAACATTGGTAAACAGACAAATGGAAGCGGGTAGTTATACTGTTCAATTTAATGCTATGTCTCTCTCAAGTGGAGTTTATTTCTATAGGGTTGAGGCAGTTACTTCACAGGGTCAAAGATTTCAGGATATAAAACGAATGATGTTAATTAAATAGATTAAAAACTGGCTGCCCCTAAAAGGCAGCCAGTAAATAATTTTTTAATTTATGAAATTAGTTTATACTTTTTTTGTCGTAGTTGTAGGTATATTCTTTTTTTCCTGTTCAGATCCTATAACAGGAATAAAAGAAAATCACCCACCACAAACTTATTTAACTTTATTTCCTGATAGCATTATTGCACCTGGTTCTACATTGAAAAAAATTTCCTGGTGGGGTGATGATCCTGATGGTTTTGTTGTTGGATTTTACTTTTCCTTTGATTCAACACAACCAATAAGCAACTGGACATATACAACTAAAAATGACAGCACTTTTTTTCTTCCGATGACGGGTACTGATACAACTTTCAGATTTTATGTAGCTGCTGTTGATGATCAGGGTTTAATTGATCCAACTCCTGCTTCAAACCTTTTTCCTACTATTAATACACCTCCGACTATGCAATTTGTTGCAGGTACTGAAATTCCTGATACGATTTTTCCAGTTGCATCGTTTTCTTATGTAGCTAACGACCCGGATGGAAATTCAACAATCAAATATTTCTATTGGTCATTGAATGATACATTACACTTTCATAAGATATCTTCGGCAACAACTGTCCTTACACTTAATGCGGATAGTGGACTTGTTATTAATAGTAAAAATTCATTATATATGAAAGTTCAGGATGCAGCAGGTGCTTTTAGCCCTGTGGTTCGTATGCCATCTGATACAAATAAATACTTTTATGTAAGGAAAGTTAATGCAAGAGTTTTAATTATTAAAGATATGCCACTTTATGAAATGTCTGTTGCAGGAGGCTTCTTTTATTCTGCAATGGACACTGTTAAATATGATACGCTCGATATAAAAACCGGAAATGGTAAATTTATTCCTAAACTTGTTAACCCGATGTTTATTGAGACACTCAAGCTTTTTAAAGTTGTTATATGGAGTGCTGATAGGGGAAATACAAATCAGGATAATGCGAATTTTGATCTTGCACAACGTAGTATTCCTTTTTATACACAATCTGGTGGTAAAGTGCTTTTTACAACCGGTTTTCCAAATGTAGAAACACAGACACAGGGACAACTTATCAATTTTGCACCTGTAGATAGTGTAAGTACCTGTACGATTGCTTTACTGTCTTCTAATGTGAATTTAATAAATATAAATACTTCTTATCCCATTTTGAAGACAAGTTCATTGATTCAACGTGTGAGGGGACTTAAAGTAGCTACAAATGTACCTATAATTTATAAATTACCATATAGTTCAATATGTAATGATAGTGTTACTGTGTGTATCAAAGACAAAACATCAAATCCGAGTATAGTGTTGTTTGGATTGCCTGTATATTTTCTTAATGGGGATCAAAATGCAGCAAAAGAATTTTTTAGAAAAATATTATTTGACGAATTTGGACTTTAATTTTTTCTAAGTTTTATGAAAAAATTTATAATCACATTTTTAGTTTTAATTTTTCTCCCTGTGATAATTGAAGCGCAAGAACAATATGGGAGTATTTATGGGGTGGTAAAAGATTCAACAGGAGCTGTTCTTGAAGGTGTAACTTTGAAAATTAAAGGATCTTATCTTGGAGCTTTATCTGATGCGGAAGGCAAGTATGAAATACTTAATGTTCCTCCCGGTGAATACACAGTAGAAGTATCATATATAGGTTACAGGACTATTGAATACACTGGAATTAAGGTTAAAGCTAACGAGAAACGTCAGCTTAACGTTACAATGAGTGGTACTTCATTTACTGTTGATCAGGAAATAATAGTTATAGGAGAACGACCACTACTTGATATAGAACAAACTTCAAGTTCTCACATTATATCATCTGAAGATATAAAGAAAAGTTCTGTTATAGATATAAAAGATATTGTTGTTCAACAGGCTGGCGTAGTAAAATCTGATAATGAAATTTATATAAGAGGTGGGCGTAATTATGAAAACTCATTTTTACTTGATGGTGTTTCTGTTCAGGATCCACTTTCTGGTACAGGTTTTGGTTTACAACTTTCAGCAAATTCACTTGAAGAAGTAGAGGTCATAACTGGTGGTTATAATGCTGAATATGGTCAGGCAACAAGTGGTGTAATAACAGCAAGAACAAAAGAAGGGAAATATAATGCCTTTAATTTTTTCCTTTCTTATTCACGAGATAATTTAGGATATAAGAAAAATGATGGTACAAGTTTTAATACTGATATCTTTGAGTTTAACTTGAGCGGACCTGAACCAATAACCAAGTATCTTCTTAAGCCTTTGAAGCTTAGTCCGCCGGGAGAAATAACTTTCTTTGCTAATTTCTTTATGGGACTATCTGACGGTTTTTATGTTAATCGTCTTAAAGATGATGGTGTTTATTCCGATGGTTTTGGTAAAGCTTCAAAAGTTTATTCTTCAACCTTTGGAGGTACACGATTTGCTCCCCGTCAGGATAACAACTGGTATTGGCTTGGAAAATTAACTTGGAAGATTAATCCGCAGATGAAGTTGTCCTATTCCTTTAATCAGTCAGTAACAATCAATCAGAATTCAACCTCATTACAAACAAATCTTGAATATGTTGAACCATCTCCCGGATATCAATTTCCTTTTCAAGCTTTATTAGATAATGCTAATACATATACTTCAAATACAATGGTGCATACTCTTTCCTGGTTGCACACAACAAGCCCATCAACTTTCTATGAACTGAAATTGACACGTTTCTACACAAATTTAAGAGTTGATGCGAATGGTACAAATTGGAACAATTATCTTGAACCTCTTGATATAGTAAAACCACCTTTTAAATATTATTACATAGATTCACTTCATACAGGAGTAATCCCGGGTGATGGATTTTATGATCTTGGAAATCCTTTTACCTGGCATGATCATTATGTAATTGAGTATACAGCAAAACTTGATGTTTCTCATAGCTTCACTCCGATGAGTAAAATGAAAGCTGGTGTTGAGACAAGTTTTCAGGAGATGCAACTCATTGATATTTATCAACCCTGGGTTAAACCAATGGGATTGAATAATGATGTTTATAGAGTATTTCCAAATTTTGGAGATTTTTATGTTCAACATTCTTTACAGTTCAAAGGGATGATTTTAAATTATGGTTTACGTTTTGATTATTGGTTCCCCGGACAGTTTGTAGATGACGCAGTTAATAATCCTGAGGTAGTTACAATACCTGATGAAGTTAGAAAAAAATATTACGATGATACATACAATTTCTTTGGTAGGAGATGGAAGGGTAGAATATCACCTCGTTTGGGAATTTCACATCCAATTTCTGCAAACCAGACTCTATTCTTTTCTTACGGGCATTTTAATAAGCGACCAAAACCACAATTTGTTTATGCTAAATTAAATCCACAGACAGCAAAATCAACATTTCAAAAATTCGGTAATCCAGATTTAAATCCAGAAACAACAGTATCATATGAACTTGGACTAAGAAATCAATTTACAAACGATGATGTTCTTACCATAACAGCATATTATAAAAATATATATGATTACGTTTCAACCCGCAGTATTATAATTAATAGTGGACGTTATCTTGGCAGAACTTTCATTAGTTATTTCAATCAAGATTATGCTCGTACGAGAGGGATTGAGATTGAATACAAAAAGCGTATAGGAAAATGGTTTAGCGGAAAGTTTAATTTTACATACTCTGTAGCAACAGGTAAGAGTTCAACTGCAGATCAGGGATACTTAATTATTACAAGGGGAGTGCAAGAAACTATTTCAGAAAACTACTTAATTTGGGATAGACCTGTAACAATTAGCTCAAACCTTTTCTTTAATTTAGAAAAAGGTAGAGGATTATTTGGGTTAGCTCCTAACATACTTGATGATATAAATATAAAAATGCGAATTTTCTTCCAGTCCGGTAAACGTTATACACCACAAATATTAACGGGGTATCTTGAAAATGGACGACCTGAATATACTCCTAATTACGATAATCTTAATGGAGCAGTTGGTAGCAATTGGTTCTGGATTGATCTTGATATTGATAAGTATATTGATCTGTGGGGAATTCAATGCATTCTGAATTTGAGTGTGAAAAATTTATTGAACAATAAAAATGCTACTATTATTAACCCAGTAACCGGAAGGGCTTATGAATATGGTGATCCAACACCAAATTACTGGAATGATCCATTATATCCAGATTTGCAAGCTCCAGTAAGTCCTTTTCCATTGGATCCATCAAGGTACTTAACACCCAGACAGGTAAAATTTGGTATTTCATTTAAGTTATAATAAAGTCTAAATGGATAGAATAACATATATAAAATTAAAGGTATTATTAAGTTTATTTATAGTAATTTCTATATGCTCCAATTCATATTCACAGTTGATACCAAATTTAGGTGGTCAACGTACTGGTACATCATCATTGCAATTTTTAAAGATTGGACAGGGAGCAAGAGGTACAGGAATGGGAGAAACATTTGTTGCAGTTGCAGATGATTTCTCAGCGCTTTACTATAATCCTGCTGGATTAGTTTCAAATAACGATAACGGAATTTTTCTTTCACATACTGAATGGTTTGTAGACACAAGACTGGAGTATCTTGGTGGAGTATATCATTTTGGACAGAACGCTTTTGGATTTAGTGTAACCTCATTAAGGACAGAGGATATGAAAGTTACTGATGAGTTTCATCCATACGGGACTGGTGATTATTTCAGATTTTCTGACCTTGCAATTGGGTTAACTTATGCAAGACGGATGACTGAACAATTTTCGTTTGGTGCAACAGTTAAATATGTTGAAGAAACGCTCGGTTTATTAAAAACAAAAACTATACTTGGCGATCTTGCAACATTTTATAGAACAGGACTTGGTACAACACGTTTTGCAGTAATGATTTCAAATTTCGGAGGTCAAAATTCACCAACTGGAGAGGTAAATCTTATAGGTGGTAGAACTGTAAACTCTTTTCAATCATTTCCACCACCAACAGTTTTTAAAATAGGTTTTGCGTTTGAACCAATATTAAATAGCACGAATAGATTAACAACGTCTGTACAGTTAAATAGCCCAAATGATAACAAAGAAAATCTTAATTTTGGTGCAGAATATTCATATAAAGAATTTTTATTTTTTAGGGGTGGTTATAAATTAAATGTTGATGCAGAGAGTTTTTCTTTTGGCGCTGGATTGAAGTTTAGTTTATCATTTGCAAAATCATCATTTGATTATTCAATTGCTAAATTTGGTGAACTTGGATTTGCACATAGAATTTCTATGAACATTATTTTCCCATCAAAATCATTTTAGTTGAAGATGAAAAGATATATAAAAATACTTTTATTGATTTTTGCTTTACAAATACCTTTGTTTTATGGCTGTGGTGAAAGGCTCGATTTAAGCCAATTTCCAATTACAAATAATGGACAGATAAACGTTAGCGATACACTTTACGTTCAGCAGTATCCTGACTGGACAAATTTTAATTCACCTGAAGATGTAATGATAGGAAATGAACCTCTTGTTTACGTTGCAGATACAAAAAATAATAGAATCGTTCAGATGGATTTAGGAGGTGGTTTTATTGGAGATTTAAATTTTGGTTTAAATGTCTTTCCAAGGAAACTTGCACAGGATTATAACTTTGATCTACTTGTAATTTGTGATTCAATTAGTACAACTGATACAATAAGTATTTTATATCGTTTAAAGCTTGTTGCTGGTGGTGGTATAGTCTCCAATGCAAGAAAAATTAAACTAATTGAGAGCACATATCCTACACCAAACACCAGTAGATTAAGAAAATTCAAGGGTATATCAGTATATCCTGATAACTCATATATTGTAACAAGGCGTGGACCTGAAGACCCTTATGGCATTGATCCCGGAAATGCCCTATTGCATATAAGAGGGGTTGATTCAGTTACTTCTGTTACTGTTTTAGGAGGATTTCAATCTTCGGGAAACAGTTTTTATTCCCTTGAAAATGTAGCTGCAATAACAATAGTCAGGAATAGCAGTACTGATTTTATAATTACAAGGAGTTACCCTGATACTGCTACATTAAATAAAGTACTTTGGTTTCAATATGAACCTGTTAATGGTACTTTTGATCCAAGGTTTACTTCACCATCTTTAAGTATTGTTAGTGAGCGATTCGGTGAACCGGAAGATGTTACAATGGATGTTAATTATAATATATATGTTGTTGATGCAATGAGACATAAGCTTTATAAATTTAATAGTCAGGGAAACTTAATGAAGGGGACTTTTGGTTCTTATGGGAATGGAGAAAACCAATTAAATTCCCCGCGAGGAGTGGCACACTTCGATAAAGTATTATATATTGCCGATACTGGAAACAATAGAATAGTAAGATTTAAGCTCTCAACCGATATCAACTGAATAAATGGCAAAAAGTAAGAAAAACATTACTCAGCAAAAATCGCAATATAAATTAGAATCAAAACCTCAATTCATTTCACACTCTGATTTTAAAACCGAAATTACAGTTTTACTCTTCTTTGCAATTTTTATAGCTTTTTTTACAACATTTAAAATTACCGGTGATGATGATGTTTTCTGGCACCTTGCCACAGGAAGGTATATCCTTGAACATCACTACGTTCCCTCAACCGATGTATTTGGATATATGACTGAAGGTCAACCCTGGATGCCTTTTGAATGGGGATGGGATGTAATTAGTTATTTAATTTATCAACTTGGTGGATTTACAGCATTATCTATCTTCAGAACACTTATATTTATAATTATTTTTTATATATATTTTAAGTTGTTAAAAAAACTCAATGTGGGTTTCAATCTATCAATACTTATGCTTATTGTACTTGCTTTTGCTATAATTGATAGATATTCACCACGACCTCATATTTTTTCATATTTGTTTTTTTCTCTCTTTCTTTACATCATTTATACTTATAGGTATCTTGAAAGGAACAAATACAAAAAGCTTTTCTTTATCCCACTAATTGTAATTTTTTGGTCAAATCTCCATATGGGAATAATAGCTGGTATGTTCCTTTTTGGACTTTATGTTTTTTCTGAAATACTGATGTATTTATTCCCAAGGAATTTTTCTACTAAAGAATTACCATCACTGGAAAAATCAGAATTAATTAGGTTAATTTTAATTTTTGTTGCTTCCTTATTTTTAATGTTGCTTAATCCAAATGGATTTGACACTTACCTTTATGCTTATTCTCATACTAAAATGAAAATGCTTGAAACAGTAAATGAGTGGAAGTCACCATTTGGAGCTGATTATGCAGGAAGTTTTGTAACAACACTTTATAAAATCTTGTTATTTGTTGGGTTGCTTAATATTTATTATTCTTTTAAAACAAAGGATATCTTTCCAGCTATATTATACATTGGTTTTGCTCTTTATTCAATAAGAGCTATGAGGTTTACTGTTGACTATAATTTAATTTTATTTGTTTCAAATGTTGTTTCAATAAATTTTGTTGTTGAAAAGCTGAAAAGTAATTATATTAAAAATCTTGCTACAAACAACAACACAATACGTTATGGTTTTATAGGCTTTACAATTTTAATTATTATCTTAATTATTGGAATTCCAACTAAAGAAGGAAAGTATGACCTCTATCTAAGAGTTTTGAAATATTATCGTGTACCGGGCTTTGGAATTAATTCAGATTTTATTCCAACCCAGATGATTGATTTTATGAAAGAAAATAAAATACCTGATATAGGAAGCCGAATATTTAATCATTTTGGTACTGGTGGGTTTTTTGTTTGGAACTTTCCTGACAAGAAAAATTTTATAGATAGTAGAAACTTGAATGATGATATATTTTTCAAATATGGAGATATTTTATCAAAACGTCCGGGCTTTGAAAAAAAACTTGATGAATATGGTATTGATTATGCAATATATCTTGCTCCTGATCTTGTAAGAGATCCAACAGAAATGCAAAAAACTGTTATTTCATATTTTTGCACATCACCTGATTGGAAGCTTATTTTCTGGGATGATAAATCATTCCTGTGGGTAAGAAATATCCCCAAGTTCAAAGATTTGATTGATAAATACGAGTGGAAATATGTTACTCCTTATAATTATGCATATCAAAGACAAATGTTAGAAAAAGGTATAGCTGAAAATCCAGAAAGAGTAAAAGAAGAAATTCAAAGAAAGTCCAGAGAAGATCCAAACAGTATAGTATTAAATTCAATTTTAACAGTTTTTGGTAACCGAATAAAATAAAAAAAAATGAAACACAAAATCTTATTTATTTCATTCTTATTTAACCTATTCGCCAATATTTTATTTGCTCAATTTATTCCTATTGACTCTATAAGACGTCAAGATGCAAACGGAGTTCCCATACTCCTAAATCAGACTGTAACAGTGAGGGGAGTAGTAACAACAAGTAGAGAATTTGGTAATATGTTGGTGTATTTTCAAGATCCAACCGGTGGACTTGTTGCTTATGATAATACTTTTTGCCTCGCTGTTTCAAGAGGTGATTCTATTCAGGTAACTGGAGTTGTAACTCAATATAATGGTTTAACTGAATTACAGCCTGTCAATACACATACAATTCTTTTACAAAATGTGAATACAGTTTCTCCTATAATCTGCACACCCACACAGATTAGAGAAACAGGAGAAAATTATGAAGGTCGCTTGATAAGAATAAATGGCATTACAATGGTAAAAAATACTTCTGGTGTTCCAGTAACACAGTGGAGTGTTACTGGTAGTGGGACCAATTACAGAATATTTGTAGGTTCTGATTCGTGTGAAGTAAGAATATATGCTACCTCAAATATAGCAAACACATTAATACCACCTTATCCATTTTCTATTGTGGCTTTATGTAGTCAGTATGATCCTACTCCACCTTATCTTAGTGGTTATCAGATCCTTCCTCGAGATTTAAACGATTTAATAGTTACACAAAATGGTCCTATAATCAATTCAGTTCCCATTGAATCTAATATTACCCCAACAAGCATTACATTAACCTTTACTACACTATATGCAGGCGATACAAAAGTTAAGTATTTTGTAAGTGATTCTTTATATCAGCCAATTGTATTTACCGATTCTGTTTATAATGCTTCTCAAGTAACAAATCATACAATTACACTGACAAATTTAAAGCCGGGCAAGATTTACTATGCAAAGATATTGTCAACTAATTCAAATGGAACCAGCACTTACGAGCCAAAATATTTTTCAACCGCTTCAAATCCACAGTCAACTGGAAGAATAGAAGTTTATTTTAACTTTCCTGTAGATACTACTTTTGCATTTCCGGGAAATAAAGCAAATGGGAATACGGATTTTAAAGTTCGACTTATGCAAAGGATAGATTCCGCTGAGAAGTCAATAGATATGGCAATTTATTCATTTGATGATTTAACTCCAATACGAGATAAAATGTTAAATGCCCTAATACGTGGGGTAAAAATCAGGGTTGTTTATGATAGTCGAAATGGTAGCATTCAACCCTTAATGCAAGATCTTATTAATGCAGGAATTCGAGTACAACAAAGGCCAATTGATTCATATCTTATGCATAATAAGTTTATAGTTTTCGATGGAAGAGATACTGCATTACACAATAAAAAATGGGTATGGGGTGGTTCGGCAAACATAACAAATGATCAGTTTTATAATGATGTGCAAAATGTAATATTAATACAGGATGAGAGTCTTGCTCATACATATACAAGGGAATTTGAAGAAATGTGGGGTTCACACAATGACGTTAATAATCCATCTCTGGCTAAATTTGGACCAGCTAAATCTGATAATACCCCTCATATTTTTAATGTGAATGGCCGTAGAATTGAATGTTACTTCTCTCCAAGTGATGATATTTCTGGTAAACTTCAAAACCTTATTATCAATGAAACAAATAAATCTATTAATTTTGTGATATTTGATTTTACTCTTTTTACAGTTGCAAATAAGATGAGAACAAAATATAATCCACCAACAGTTATGGTCAGAGGTGTTTTTGATAGAAATCAAAATCAAAATAACAATCTATACCTTGAAATGAAAGGAATTGGAGGTTCAAATCCATGGAATCCTGCTGCTAAAGTTTATCTTGATAACTACGCTGGAATGCTCCACAGTAAATATATGTTAATAGACGCTGATTTACCTTCAAGTAATCCATGTGTTGAAACTGGTTCAGCAAATTATACGAATGCAGTACAATCTTATAACGATGAAAACATTCTTATTATATATGATTCACTTATAGCTAATCAGTATTATCAGGATTTTGTAAAAAGATTAACAGATGCTGGAGGCTCAATTGGAATTCAAAAAATCAGTTCATTAATTCCTGAAAGTCATTCATTATACCAGAATTATCCTAATCCATTTAATCCAATAACAAAAATAAGGTTTAACGTTGCTTATACAACTAATAATCAAAAAGTTATCCTTTCGATTTATGATGTGCTTGGTAAAGAAATAGCAACACTTGTCAATTCCGAATTATTACCGGGTACTTACGAAGCAATTTTTGATGCAAGTAAATATAGTTCTGGAATATATTTTTACAGACTTACAATAGGAGAGTTTACAGAATCAAAGAAAATGATGTTGATAAAATAGTAACCGATGAATTTATTATCTGATAATTTATTGTGATAAAAAAATCAACATTTGATTTAGCTTATAAGTAAAATAAAATTATCAGATAATAAAAGGAAAATGTAATATGCTACAATAGTAGATAAGTTAATCACTGCTAAAGTAATTATTATATTATCCTTCCGGGAACAAAATATTTGAACTTTTTGTTTCAAAATTAAGTATTAAATTATATAGTATATAAACTATACTTTTATGGCTAACATACTTGTAGTAGACGATGAGTTAACGTCAATTGCTATAATAAAAAAGGTAGTTGAAGATTTCGGACATAGAGTTACCACTGTCTCAAATGGTAATGAAGCACTGGCAAAATTAAAAGAATATAAATATGATATTATGATTACCGATTTTAACATGCCAGGAATGAATGGAATTGAACTTACTAAACAAGCACTTGAAATTGAGCCAGAATTCATTGTAATTGTAATTACAGCCTATGCAACAATTAAAATGGCAGTTGAGGCAATGAGGATAGGTGCATTTGACTATCTTACCAAACCAATCAGTAAAGACGAACTTTTACTTTCTATTTCTCGTGGTCTTGAAAGACTCTCTTTATTACACGAAAATATTCTTTTAAAACAGAAACTTGCTACAATTTCTCCTGATGTTGATGAAGATTATCCAACTGTTAGCAATGAAGTTAAAATGATTATTAATGAAGCAAAAAAAATAGCTAAATCAGATTCAACGGTATTGATAACAGGTGAAAATGGGACAGGTAAAGAAGTACTTGCTAAACTTATTCATAAACATAGTGATAGAAGCCACCAACAATTTGTAGTACTTAATTGCGCTGCAATACCTTCTCAACTTCTGGAATCTGAATTATTTGGACATGTTCGAGGTGCTTTCACTGGTGCAATAAAAGACCACAAGGGATATTTTGAAATTGCTGATAATGGAACTATATTCCTTGATGAAATAGGAGAAATAGATACTATGATGCAGGTTAAACTTTTACGTGTACTTCAGGAAAAAGAATTTTCAAAAGTAGGTGATACAAGAAAACAAACAACCAACGTTAGGATAATTGCTGCTACAAATCAAGATATTCGACAACTAATTTCAGAGGGTAAATTTAGAGAAGATTTATACTATAGATTAAACGTTTTTGAATTCCATTTACCAAGTTTGCGTGAACGTCCGGAAGATATAGAATTTTATTTTGAAAAATTTTTAACAGATTTTTGCAAATTACATCATAAACCAGTTCCAAAAATTGATAAAGCTTTTAAAGATGCTATAATATCCTATAGCTGGCCTGGTAATATCAGGGAATTGAAGAATGTTGCTGAACGTGTATCAATTTTATATGAGGGCAACAGAGTAACTATTGATTTACTACCAAATAATGTATTGAGTAAGCTAAAAGAGAAAAAATTCTCTGAGGATTATGCTGAAAATAAAGAAGCTGTTATAAGAGAGTTTGAGATTAATTTTATTAAAAAACATCTTCGAATTCATAAGGGTAATGTAAATGAAACTGCAAAAGCAATAAATTTTCACCCGGTGAGTTTGAGACAAAAAATAGCTAAATTAGGCATTGACCCAAGAGAGTTTAAATATTAAATGTAAAACAAAATAAATGAAAGGAAAATGCCTATGGATTTTCTCCCTTTAAAAAAAATAGATTATGTTGAATTTTATGTTGGAAATGCAAAACAGTCAGCTTTGTTTTATCAATTTGCAATGGGATTTAAATTAACTGCTTATAGTGGACTTGAAACTGGAAATAAAGAGACAACTTCTTATGTCCTTGAACAGGGTAATATAAGATTTGTATTGACAACTCCATTAACTGATGGTGGTTTTATTTCTGAACATATATTGAAGCACGGCGATGGGGTTCGTGATATTGCTTTCGAAGTTGACTCGGCTGAAAATTCTTTTATTGAAACTACTAAACGTGGTGCAGAACCTGTATTAGAGCCAATTAAATTTGAAACTCCAGAGGGGATAATTATTAAATCAGCAATTAAAACCTATGGAGATACCATACATTCATTTATCGAGAGAAAAGATTATAATGGTATATTTTTGCCTGGCTTTATTCCTGCGGGAGAAAGAGCGTTGAATGGTTACGAAGATGTTGGACTAAAAGCTATTGATCATATAGTAGGAAATGTTGAACTTGGTAAAATGAATTATTGGGTAGATTTTTATTCAAAAGTGATGGGATTCAGCCAGTTAATTTCTTTTGATGACAAAGACATATCTACTGAATATACCGCATTGATGAGTAAAGTAATGCAAAATGGAACGGGAAAAATTAAATTTCCTATTAATGAACCTGCAAAGGGAAAAAGAAAATCACAGATAGATGAATATCTTGAATTTTACAAGGGACCGGGTGTACAACACATTGCCCTCTTAACAAACGATATTGTAAAAACTGTTAGAAAACTACAATCAAGAGGGATTCAATTTCTAAAAGTCCCAAAAACATATTATCAAGAATTACCTAATAGAATAGGTAAGATTGATGAAAGTATAAAAGAATTGGAAGAACTTGGGATTCTTGTTGATAGAGATGAAGATGGCTATTTATTACAGTTATTTACTAAACCAGTTGAAGATAGACCTACTTTATTTTTTGAAGTAATTCAAAGAAAAGGAGCAAGAAGTTTTGGAAAAGGTAATTTCAAAGCTCTCTTTGAAGCTATCGAACGCGAACAAGCATTAAGAAATACTCTTTAATTTATTTTGAATTATGGAAGAACAAAGACCTTTAATAGATTGGAACATTGTTAATGGATTGATTGAACTTGGAGAGGAAGATGGAAAATCTTTTTTAAAAGAAGTGATAAATATTTATATTAGCCAATACCCAGAACTTTTTAGTGCTATGAAGAAGGGATTTGAGCAAGCTCAAGCAAAGGAAATGACCTTGAATGCACATTCTTTGAAAGGTGCAAGCTTGAATATCGGAGCAATACAGCTGGCAGAAGCTTGTCGGGAAATTGAAATGAAGGGGAGAAATAATGACTTTTCAGGGGTAGATAGACTGATTGAAAAAGTTAATAATGTTTACAATCTAACAATTGAAGAATTCCAAAAATTCCTTTCATAAATCTGGCATAATTTTTGCAAACTAATAATAGGGGGAAAAAGAAAATATTGCAAAAATTATGTAAAAAGTGCTATATTACATAGCAGATTTGTTTTTTTATCTTCAGTTTATAGTATGTAAATTACTGAAGATAGTTTAATAACTATATTTTAATATGCAGAATAGAACGTTAAAAGATCAGATAACAAATCTTCTTTCACTTAGTGAAGATGAATTACAAAGTGCTATTGACTTTTTAGGGCAGATTGAAAAGATTGTAAAGCTACCCCCAGCTGCTGAACAACTTATCAGAAACCTTAAGGTTTTATTTGAAATTGTAGATCAAACCTATGAAAACTTTGAAAATGAGCTATCTAATAGCCTTAAAAATATAAGACTTTTAGCTTCTGATTTAAAAAAATCCAACGATCTTCTTTATAATGAAACAAAAAAGCATAAATATCTTTTATTTACACTAAAAGAAGTAGCTCGTCAGATAAAGCGTAAAACAAGTTATGAAACTGTCAATGTTGATGATCTAAATCTTGAACAAGTTTTGGACCTGATTTCGAGAATTTCCGATGAGTTTTATAACTCACGGAAAAATATGCTTATTAAAGACAGTAACTTCCAATACTTTGCTGCTGGTTTTCCCAATATAATATTTCAAACAGATAATGTAGGGAAATTTATTTTTCTGAATGATGCCTGGCAAAAAATAACTGGTTTTAGAGTAGAAGATACTGTAGGGAAGTTATATCGGAGTTTTATCTATGACGAGGATATATCAGCAGATGAAAATTATTACCAGCAACTTATATCAGGAGAATCAGATTATAATAATTATGAAATTCGAATAAAAACAATCACTGGCGAAACTAAATGGGTCGAAGTTTTTTCAAGGCTTTATTTGAGTGATGATAAAGAAATACTTGGTATATATGGAATGATGATGGATATATCAGATAGGAAACGTGCAGAAGAAGAATTAATCAAAACAAAAGAAATCGCAGAAGAAGCTTCAAGGGCAAAATCAGAATTTCTTGCAGTTATGAGCCATGAAATTCGTACCCCAATGAATGGAGTACTTGGAATGACTGGTTTGTTGCTTGAAACTAATCTTACTCCTGAGCAAAGAGAATATGTTGAAACAATTAGAGTTAGTGGGGATACTTTATTGACAATAATTAATGACATTCTTGATTTTTCAAAGATTGAGTCAGGCAAGATGGAACTCGAAGAAGCACCTTTTGAAATCAAGGATTGTGTTGAAGATACATTACAACTTCTTGCTCCTGAAGCAATTAAAAAGAGACTTGATTTACTTCATTTAATTGAACCAGATGTTCCTGATTATATTATTGGAGATGTTACAAGATTAAGACAAATACTTTATAATCTTGTAAGCAATGCAATTAAATTTACTGAACAAGGAGAAGTTTTTGTTTCAGTAAAATTAAAAGAAAAAAAAGGTGATGATATATTAATTGAATTTGCTGTTAAAGATACAGGAATTGGTATCCCTAAAGACAAACATTCAACAATATTTCAACACTTCTCACAAGTAGACTCTTCAACAACAAGAAAATATGGCGGTACGGGTCTTGGATTAGCTATTTGTAAAAGACTTGTAAATTTAATGGGAGGAGAAATATGGTTAGAAAGTGAAGTTGGATTTGGCTCAACTTTTTATTTCACTATTAAATCTAAAATTCCAAAAGTTCAACTTCCTAAAGTTATAGTAAAGTCAACACAGCAAATCTTAGCAAACAAACGTGTTTTACTTGTAGATGACAATAAAACAAATCTTTATATTCTTGCATTACAGTGTAAAAACTGGGGATTACTACCTCGTTCAACAGTAAATCCTCGTGAAGCGCTTGAATGGATTAAGAACGGAGACCCATTTGACTTTGCAATAGTAGATATGTTAATGCCTGAAATGGATGGTATCGAATTAACAAGATCAATTCGACAATATAAAAATAAATATCAGCTACCTGTAATAATGCTTAGTTCGGCTGGTATAGATGAAAGAGATAAAGAAACCTATGATACTTTATTTAATGCTTTTGCAGCAAAACCTATAAAGCAATCTCAGTTATATGAATTAATGGTTTCAATATTTGCTGAAACCTCTGATCTACAAACAATTAAATCAAAGTCTGAACAACCTGAACCTCCTGTAAAAACAGAAAAATTAGTATTTAACTATCCTGTTAAAATTCTTGTTGCAGAAGATAACGCAATTAACCAAAAACTTATTGTCAAGATTTTAAATCAGTTAGGTTACCGTCCTGATGTTGCAAGTAATGGTCTTGAAGTTATTGATCATCTAAACAAACAGCGTTATGATATAATTTTTATGGATGTTCAAATGCCAGAGATGGATGGTCTCGAAGCAACAAAATATATTCTCCAATACTGGAAAAATTCAGAAAGACCTATAATTATTGCAATGACAGCAAATGTTATGCATGGAGATAAAGAACGATGTCTGAACGCCGGTATGGATGATTATATCTCTAAGCCAATTATAAGCAATGATGTAAGAAATATTATTGTTAAATGGTATGATAAAATAAAACAAAGGGATTTTGGTACAAAACAAAAAGTCAAGACTGCTGTAATGCTCGAACCAGATGTAGTCTTTGGTCTTAAAGAACTTGATAACTCTGAGGATTTTAAACAAGTAATTGATCTTTATCTTGAAATAGCTCCACAGTTAATTAACGAAATCAAAAATGCTACTTCAAGAAATGATTTTGTATCTCTAAAAAAAGCAGCTCAAAATCTAAGACGTGCAAGCTTAAACATAGGTGCAAAACGTCTTGCTGAAATATGTCTAAGAGTTGAAAACCTTAATGGTTCAAAACCACCTGAAGAAGTTGATGCTCTTGTAAAACGACTACAGGATATCTATAATCTTACATATAAAGAATTAAAAAATATTTAATATCCTCTCTTAGCTATAAATAAACTTTTTTATAGTTTAGATAATATTACACCTCTTTTTTCATTTTTCTATATAACCTCAATTTATTCTACTTAATTAAAGATATTTTTTTTGTAAATTTATTAGTTTATAAATTTTGATGGAGTATAAGATAAGAACACACACTTGTGGAGAACTGAGAGAAAAAGATGCGGGAATTATTGTAACCCTTAACGGTTGGGTTAACAAAAAAAGAGATCTTGGTGGCATCTTGTTTATTGATATAAGAGACAGATATGGGATCACTCAAATACGTGTTAAACCTGACTCTCCAGTTTATTCAATAGCTGAAAAAGTTGGACTTGAGTATGTTGTCTCAGTTACAGGAAAAGTAGTCGTTCGGGAAAATAAAAACAAAAATTTGCCAACCGGTGACATTGAGATTGATGTAACCAACCTTCAAATTCTTAATGAATCACAAATAACCCCATTTGTTGTTGAAGATGATGTTAAAGCTTCAGAAGAATTAAGACTTCAATATAGATATCTTGATTTGAGGCGTAAAACGATGACAGATAATTTGGTGGTTAGAAACCAGGTTTATCAAATTGTTCATAACTTTTATAATTCTAAAAATTTTATTGAAGTCGAAACTCCAATATTAATGAAATCTACTCCAGAAGGTGCAAGGGATTATCTTGTCCCTTCGAGAATTCATAAAGGTAAATTTTATGCATTACCTCAATCTCCCCAAACTTATAAACAACTTTTGATGGTTGCAGGACTTGATAGATATGTTCAGATTTGCAAATGTTTTAGAGATGAAGACCTTCGCTCAGATAGACAACCTGAATTTACTCAAATTGACGTTGAGATGAGCTTTGTCAATCAGGAAATGATATTCAATATATCTGAAGAACTATTCCAGAGAATTTGGAAAGAGGTATTAGATGTTAATTTAGAAATCCCATTTGATAGAATTACTTATGATGAAGCTATTACTACTTATGGTATTGATAAACCTGATTTCAGATTGAAAGATGAAATGAAAATTATTGATTTAACACAGTTATTTTCTGCAAATCAAACTACTTTTTTCAATCTTAATGGCAAAAAAAACTTTGTTGTTGCTGGATTTAAAATTAATCGTGTTATTAATAATAAAGACGTTTTAATTACAAGAAAAATATTAGATAATCTTTCTGACTTCATTAAATCAAAAGGATATACAGGACTGGGTTATATTAAACTTAATGAAGATAACAAATTACAATCCCCATTACTTAAATTCCTTTCAGAAATAGAAATTGAGAACTTATATAAAAAAATTAATCTTGTTCAGGGAGATACTTTTTTCTTGCTCGTAGGTGAAAAACTTAAGACTTTTCAAATGCTGGGGGAACTACGAATTAAAATAGCTGAGCAATTTTCTCTCTTATCAGACAATGAATATTCTTTTGTATGGGTAACCGATTTTCCACTTTTTAAATATAATGAGGAACTTAAAAGGTTTGAAGGTGAGCACCATATCTTTACTATGCCAAAAGATGAACATCTTTACTTACTTGATTCAAAAGACAGGGAAAATATTGAGAGCATTCGTGCAAATTGTTATGATCTTGTCTTAAATGGTAATGAAATAGGTAGTGGTAGTCTTAGAATTTATAATAGTGAGATTCAACAAAAGGTTTTTAATATAATTGGACTTTCAGAAGCAGAATCCAGAGAAAAATTTGGTTTTATGCTCGATGCATTCAAATATGGTGCACCCCCACATGGTGGAATTGCTTTTGGTTATGATCGAATAATTGCAATTCTTAGAGGACTAAAATCTATCAGGGATGTAATTGCGTTTCCAAAAACTGTAAGTGCCGTTTCACTGATGGATGGGTCCCCAAGTTATGTAACTAAAGAGCAACTTGATGAGTTACATCTACAAATCAAGAATTCAAATAATAATTAAAGAGGAGAATAAAGTTGTCAAAATTGAAATTTAAAGTAAAAGATTTAAAATTAGCCCCTCAGGGCAAAATGAAGATTGAATGGGCAGAATCGCGTATGCCTGTACTTTCAGCTTTGCGTGAAAAATATAAAAAGACAAAACCATTTAAAGGTTTCCGTATTGCAGGTTGTCTACACGTAACAAAAGAAACTGCTGTATTAATAAAAACTTTTGTGGATGCTGGTGCTGAGGTTTCCTGGAGCGGTTGCAATCCATTATCTACACAAGATGATGTTGCTGCAGCACTCGCAGCAGATGGAATTTCAATATATGCATGGAACGGAATGAATACAGAGGAGTTTTACTGGTGTATTGAAAGAACACTTGATTTCAAACCTCAACTTACACTTGACGATGGTGCTGACCTTATTTTTACTGTTCATAAAAACCATACAGAATTAATTCCTGATATTATTGGAGGTACTGAGGAAACCACAACTGGTGTTCATCGTTTGCGAAAGATGGCTGAAAAAAATGCTTTGAAGTATCCTGTTTTTGCTGTTAATGATATGATAACAAAATGGGATTTTGATAATGTTTACGGAACTGGACAATCAACAATAGATGGAATTTTAAGAGCAACCTCAGTTTTGATAGCTGGAAAGAATTTTGTTGTTGCTGGGTATGGACATTGTGGTAGTGGTGTTGCAAATAGGGCTAATGGACTTGGAGCAAACGTGATTGTAACTGAAGTTAAGCCAACAGCTGCACTGAAAGCTACTCTCGAGGGACATAAAGTTATGAAGATGGACGAAGCTGCTAAAATTGGAGATATTTTTGTTACAGCCACAGGTGTAAAAGATGTAATTGTTGGGAGGCATTTCCTTGCAATGAAAGATGGTGCTATTGTTTGTAATACAGGACACTATGATTGTGAACTAAACCTTGTTGAACTTCAAAAAGTTACAAAAACGAAAAGAACTATAAGACCTAATTGCGAAGAATATACTTTGAAAAATGGGAAAAGAATTTTTGTACTTGCAAAAGGGCGGCTGGTTAATCTTTCTGCTGCAGAAGGACATCCATCTGAGGTAATGGATATGAGCTTCGCAAATCAATTTAATGCACAGTTAGCACTGGTAACAGCATATAAAAATGGAAAAAGATACCCAATTGGTGTACATAAATTACCTGAAGAAATGGATCAAGAAATTGCAAGGCTTAAACTTGAAACAATGAATATTAAAATTGATAAGTTAACTAAGGAACAGATTAAATATATTGATGATTATTCAGAAGGTACTTAATTTTATATTATTATTAAGGAACTATTATTTATAAAAAGATATTATTAAATTTATATAAAGCTAGTGTAGCTCAGTGGTAGAGCAGCTGATTCGTAATCAGCAGGTCGGGGGTTCAAATCCCCCCGCTAGCTCTGAAGTTTAAGTGGAAAACAGAATTCAAATATTTTTGTTAAAAAAACAGAATCTGAACCTTATTGAAAAGTTCTTTTCTTCTACTTTTCAAGAGAGTGATAATTCTTTTTCAATAAAAATACGCAATAATAAGACAAATTCGTTTATCTCTATAGATATACACATAGATGAAAATGATTCACTTGTTTCAGTTTATACTGAAGTATCACATTTACAATTACAGCTATGCAAAGGTTTTTTTATAAGTGAAGTTCTTGAAGAAATTACTTTTTTCTCTGAAGACGAAAATACTATTTCAGCTTTAATTGTTTCAAAACAGGGAGATTGTTCTTTATATGCAAATGTGGAAAAGAAACTGCTTAAAGGAGATCTGTTGAAACTTAATGCAGAAAAACTACTTTCTGTTGCAGCTTTATCATTACTTGAAAGTTTATCAGAATGAAAATTGAAGTTAAGTATATTATACGACAAAAAGGACTTTTCAAATTTTATTTACACAAAAGATTTCCAGAAAAAAATCACCAAACTGATAAATAACATCAGCAAAAAAGAAAAAAAACATTTTGTCCCCACAACAATTCGTTTTTGTGATTTATCTACAATTATTGATTATAACAAGCATTTTTTAAATCATAACTACGCAACAGATATTATTACTTTTGATTATACAACTATAGGTGAAAATCAGGTTGATATACTTATTTGTCCTGAAGTGGTAGAAACAAACTCAAGAAGATTTAGAACCAATTTTGAATCAGAAATGTTAAGAGTTATTGTACATGGATTTCTACATTTATGCAATTATAATGATGAAAAAACCTCTGACAAAAAGATTATGCGTGAACGTGAAAATTATTATTTGAAACTTTTAAAAATTAATGAATAATAAAATAATTGAACTTATAGTTTTAATTCTAAATCAAATTCGTTCAAAGAAATCTATTAACGAAAATGATTTTGATTTACTTATTGAGGAAGGGTATACTATTGATGAAATTAACACATCAATAGCATGGGTTTATTCAAGATTGAACACGGGAGAACTGATTTTTCAAGATGAACTTTCAATATCAGACTCAAAGAGGTTTTTTGATCCTAATGAAAAAAGGTTATTATCTGTTGATTCTCAGGGTTATTTGATAATGCTTCTTGAGTTAGGTGTTATAACAAAATCTGATCTTGATATAATAATTGAAAAAATAAGATTTTCCGGAATGGAAAATATTAACCTTGAAAACACAAAAATTTTTGTAACTTCTGTAATTTTTAAAAAAACAAATTTTGATATTTTAGAATATCTTACATTGAATAATAATAAAACTGTTCATTAATCTGTATGAGTAAAAATTTGATTATAGTAGAATCACCAGCAAAGGCTAAAACAATTCAAAAGTATCTTGGGAAAGAATATACTGTCGAGGCTACAATCGGACATATAAAGAACCTTCCCAAAAATAAAATAAATATTGATATAGAAAATGGTTATAAACCAAATTATGAAATTATACCCGGTAAAGAAACTGTCATAAAAAGAATTAAACAGGCGGCTTCAAAAGCAGAAAAGGTATTTATAGCAACTGACCCAGATAGAGAAGGAGAAGCAATTGCAAATGATATAGCTGAAGAAATTAAACCCGTTAATAATTCAATCAAAAGAGTTTTATTTACAGAAATAACAAAGTCTGGCGTTGAATCAGCAATGAAGGAACCAAAGGATATTGATGGAAATCTTGTTACTTCACAGGTCGCAAGACGTGTTATGGATAGAATACTTGGTTATAAACTAAGTCCATTTCTATGGAAGAGTTTCTATTATGGGTTATCAGCAGGAAGAGTACAATCTGTTGCACTCAAATTAATCTGTGAACGAGAAGAAGAGATTAGAAAATTTGTTCCAACCGAATACTGGTCTATCTGGGGAATCTTTTCGAAATTATCTGGGAATACAAAACCTTTTAACGCAAAACTATATCAGATCAACAACGAGGTTATAAAATATAATGGAGAAGAACCTCGTATTAAAAATATTGAAGAAGCACACAAGATTCTCGAAGAATTACGTAATAATAAGTTTAAGGTAATTGATATTCAAGTCAAAGATGTAAAACGTAATCCTCCTGCTCCTTTTACAACAAGTGTACTACAACAAGTTGCTTCTACAAAACTTGGATTTTCCCCAAAGAAAACTATGTCTTTGGCTCAGAAATTATACGAAGGTGTAGAAATAAGAAAAGGAGAAGGTAATATTGGTCTTATAACTTATATGAGAACAGACTCAACACGAATTAGTTCTGTTGCTGCTGAGGCTGCTCGATCATATATAGAAAGGGTATATGGAAATGAATTTCTGCCGACTCAACGAAGAATTGCAAAACAATCAAAAAATGCTCAAGATGCTCACGAGGCAATTAGACCAACAGATGTAAATATTACTCCGGAACAATTAAAAGGTATAGATAAAAATCTTATTAAATTATATACCTTAATCTGGCAAAGATTTATTGCCTCACAAATGAATCCAGCTATATATGAGCAGAAAACAATTTTTATAAAGGCTCTTAATCCAAAAGGTGCTATACGAGAATATATTTTTAAAGGTACTGGCAGTATTGTAAAATATGCTGGGTATCTTAAAGTTTATGAGGAAGAACCAGAAGAAGATAGTAAGGAAGATGAAGAAGAATTCGCAATTATTCCACCTGACCTCAAAATAGATGATATGCTAAATGCTCTTAATCTAAACAAACAACAGCATTTTACATCACCACCACCACGTTATACAGAAAGTAGCCTTATAAAACAACTTGACAGTCTCGGCATTGGAAGACCAAGTACATTTGCTCAGATTGTATCTACTGTAATTGACAGGAAATATGTTGATTTAAAGGAAAGAAGATTATATGCAACTGAATTGGGAATGATTGTTAATAGAGTTCTAAACAAATATTTCCCTGATATTATAAATACTAAGTTTACTGCTGAGATGGAAGAAGAACTTGATACTATTGCTAATGGGACAGTTACTTATAAAAAGGTGCTTGATGACTTTTATATACCCTTTAAAAAGGATCTTGAAAAAGCTGAATCTGAAACCTCTGTAATTAAAAATTCTTTGGTAGAGAAAACTGATATTAAATGTCCTGAATGTGGTGATGAAACAGGTGCAGTGATGTTAAAAAAATGGGGTAGGAATGGCCAATTTTACACATGTGAAAGATATCCAAAATGTAAAGCAACTATGTCAGTTGTTACTGAAGAACATCAGCATAATGAAGTATCAAATACTAATGGAGAAATTCCAAAATGCGATTTATGTGGTGCTGATATGGTGTTACGTATTGGCAGATATGGGAAATTTTATGGTTGTACCAATTATCCCAAATGCAAAGGTGTTAAGCCATTTACCTTAGGGATAACCTGTCCCAAATGCGGAAAAGGTGAAATTGTTCAAAGAAAAGCAGGAAAAACAAAACGTAATTTTTACGGTTGTTCAAGATATCCTGAATGTGATTTTCTTGAAAATTCTTTACCAGTTCTTGAACCTTGTGAGAAATGTGGAAATAATTATCTTCTACTAAAGGAAAACAAAAATGAAGGTAAATTTCTTGTTTGTCCAAAGTGTGAAGCAAAATATCCATATACAGTAGAAAGTGAAAAGGTATAAACAATTTAAATATTATATTGATAGCTTTCTTGAATATTTACAGTTTAACAAAAATTATTCAAGAAATACTATTATTTCATATAAAGAAGATCTGGAAAAGTTTTATGATTTTCTTTGCAATACCTTTCCAGAAAATGTAACTAATGATGGTATTTCGAAAATTTTGTATTTAGAACCTGAAGAGATAAACCTTGATATTATAAGAAGCTTTATTTCAGAACTCTTTGATGAGTTGAAAATAGATTACAAAAAAACTAAAAAATATACTCCCTCTTCAATTTCAAGAAAACTTTCTGCACTTAAATCTTTTTTTAAATTCTTAATGAAAGAAGGTGTTATTAAAACAAATCCAGCTTTACCAATACAATCTCCAAAGTTACCTAAAAGACTACCTTCTTATCTTACTAAAAGTGAAATTTCAAATTTACTTGATAACCCTTTAAAATATGATATTAATATTCTTGATAGAGCCATTGTAGAATTATTTTATGCTACTGGAATAAGACTTTCTGAACTTATAAACATTAAA
>Ga0272448_1001306_pt1 | contig 34118 bp, 22 predicted proteins | sample YNPCB0191_FD_202220 | JGI IMG/M metagenome (GOLD analysis project Ga0272448, IMG submission 202220) | Hot spring sediment microbial communities from Yellowstone National Park, WY, United States - YNP-CB-019-1 | ecosystem: Environmental > Aquatic > Thermal springs > Hot (42-90C) > Sediment...
ATTCGCCCGATAGGCGGACTGCCGCCCCCGGGCGGAGGGCAGGCCCGCGAGCTTTCGCAACTCGTTGGCCGCCGAGTCGTACTTCAGTTGAATCAGGTAAACCTCGGCCAGTCCGCGGTGCCAGGCCTCGCGGTTCGGGTACCTTCGCAGCAATTCCCCGAACGCCGCCTCGGCCTCCTCATATTGCAAGGCGCGGACGGCGAGCAGCGCCCGCAGTTCCCACGCCGCCGGCGAATCCCGGTCCCGCTTGAGAATCTCCTCGGCCTGCTCCGCGGCCTCGCGATATTTCCCGGCATTGAACAGGAGGCCGGCATACTCCTCGCGCGTCCGCACGTCCGCCGGGTTGGACTTGACGATCTCGCCCAGTTGCTCCCGGTATTCGCGCATGCCGCCTTCGTTGCGGGTCCGCACCATTCGGAGGAGCGCCTCGCACCGCCGATACACGGGCGAAGAGGCGCCCTGCTGGTCCTTCAGCTCGACCAACTGCGAGGCGGCGGCCGCCGCCTCATCCCTCGCAACGTAGCCGCGCAGCAGCCGCTCGCGGGCCTCCGCGTTCCGGGGATCGACGGCCAGCAGGTCCCTCCAGGCGGCCTGCGACTTCCGGGCATCGCCCATCCGCTCGTACAGCATCGCGAGCGACCGGAGCGTCTGCCGATCTTTGGGATTCAGATCGCGGGCGGCCTGATAGTGCTGGAGGGCCTGATCCCAGTCGTCGAGCCCGTCGTAGCCGCACCCGACGAGCCGTTCGAGCGGCGCCGCCTTCGCGCCCGCCCGGATGGACGCCTCGCCGACGGCAATCACATCCTGCCAGCGGAACTGCCGCGTCAGCAGCTCGCCGAGCGCCATGGCGGCGGGCATGCGGGCCGGTTCGAGCTCGACCGACCGGCGCAGAAACCGCTCCGCCGCCCCCTCGTCGCCAACCTTCCCCGCGACCACCCCGAGTACGTACAGAACCGCCCACTCATTCGGCTTACCCGCGGCCGCCTCGGCCGTCCTCGTCAACACCGCCCGCGCGGCTGTCGCGGGGATCGCAAGGTCCGCGACACTCTGCTGAACCTTCGCGTACTGCTCTTGGCGAGCCGCCACAAGATCGGCCATCGCGACGACCCAATCCGACCATCGCTGCTCCCGGCGAAGGATGTCGGCGAGCAGCCATGCCGGCTCCTCCTCGGCGGGATGCCGCTGCTGAACCGATCGGAGCACGGCGGCGGCCGCATCGAGCTGCCCGGCGTTCATCCGCTCATGGGCCAGCAGCAGCGCCAGATCGATCCGGTCCGGATAGGCCTCGACAAGCCCCTGGAGATCGTCCGGGATCCGATTCGCCTGGCCTGCCCAGCGGCGCACGGACATCAGCAGCTCGACGCTCGGTTTGGAGGCCGCCTGTCGCCGCACGTATGCGCGGACCGATTCGATGGCGTCCCTGGCCCGGCCGGCGCGCACAAGGATTTCCGCGTACTCCGCCTGCAGGGCCGCGTCCGCCGGGGCCTCGGCAGCCGGAGCCGCCAGAACAAGCGCCGCGGCCTTGTAATCTCCCAGGCGGGCGAGCGCCCGCCCCCGGCGGAGCGTCAGCGCCCTGCGGCCGGCCTTCTCAAACGCGGCCAGCTCGGGGTGTGCCCGCTGCTTTTCGCTCAGCGCCGCGAAGGCCGTGTCAAACGCGGCGAACTCGTCCACCGCGGCCCGCGCATAGCCCATGTCATCGAGCAGCAGGCCGAGGTGCAGATGCACCAGCGCCCGATACTCCGGCTCCGATGGATTCGGCGGGCACTTCAGCGCGGTGCGGAAACACCGCAGGGCCTCGTCGCGCTCGCCGCTCTTGAACGCCGCACGCCCGAGCACGAACCACGCCGCCTCATCCTGCGGGTTAAGACGCACGGTCTCGCCGGCCCGCAGCCGCGCCTTCGCCTCGTTGCCCGACAGGTAGCACGCCAGGCACAGCAACCGCTGCACCTCGTATTGCTTCTGGTCGTAACGGAGAGCCCTTTCCAGTTCGAGGGCCGCCTCCGCATACCGCTGATCCGCAAACAGCGCCTGCGCGTCGGTCAGCCGCCGCAGCGCCGGCTGAGGGATCGCCGGTCGGGTGCTCAGGTCCGCTGCGAGCGGGGCTTTCGGATCGTCCGGAATCTGCTCGAGCGTCAGGTGGAGCTTGCGCACATCGACGCCCGGCGGAACCTGCGGCGGCGGCAAGGCCCCCGTCGCGCCCGGGCGCTGGCATCCCGACATCAGGAGAAACGGCAGGAGCGCGAATGCAAGAACGCGGAACAGCGAAGCGCAGGGCGTACCCGCGCACAGTGGTTTCGTTGCCATCGTTCCACGCTTTTGCTCTGGCATTGCGGCCACCTTCCGCTTTCCCGTGTCGCGCTTCCTCACGGTATGACCTTGTTCAGCGGGTAGACGATGATGCCGGAGGCACCGGCCCGCTGCAACTTCGGCAGAAGCGCCCGCTCGACGCGTTCCTCGATAATGACCTCGACGGCCACGAATTTGCCGTCCGCCAGCGGCGAGACGGTCGGGGATTTCTCGGCGGGCAGGATCGCGAGGATCTTCGGCAGGTCGGCCTTCGCCACGTTCAGCTTCATGCCGACCTTCGCCCGGGCCTCGATCGCCCCTCGCAGAAGGATCGCAAGCGATTCGATCTTCTCGCGTTTCCAGGGGTCGGCAAACGCCTGCTTGTTGGCGATCAGCCGCGGCGTGCTCGAAAGGATCTCGGCGATGATACGGAGATTGTTGGCCGCCAGCGACGAGCCCGTCTCGGTCGCGTCCACAATGCCGTTCAGGAGACGCGCCTTCACCTCCGTGGCGCCCCAACTGAACTCGACGCGGACGTGGATGCCGCGCGACTCGAAGAACCGCCGGGTGGCATTCACGAGCTCGGTAGCGACAATGCCGCCCTCGAGATCCTCCGGCTTCTGCACCTTCGATTCGTTCGGGACGGCCAGCACCCAGCGGACCGGCCGCGACGTCGCCTTCGAGTACACCAGCTCGCACACCTCCACGACGTCGCTGGCGTTCTCGAGGATCCAGTCGTGACCGGTCAGACCGACGTCCACAACGCCGTCTTCCACATACCGGCTCATCTCCTGCGCCCGGAACATGACGCAGCGCATCTCCGGGTCATCAATCGTCGGATAGTAACCGCGACTCGAAATGTTCAGCTCGAAACCGGCCCGCTGGAAAAGGTCCCTCGTGGAATCGGCGAGGCTGCCCTTCGGAATGCCGACCGTCAGTATACGTTCCTCATTCGCTGTCAATCGTTGGACTCCTTCGTGCACGTTTCGCCGGAAGACGCATCGGGCGGCTGTCGGCGACGGCGACCGCCTTTGCCGGCCGGGGCTTACGGCTTCCGGCCTCGTCGCGCCGCCTCGGTCTTTTTCCGCGAGGCGGGGGCGTTCGGCCGGGCCTTGCTCCGCGCGGACTTGCCGGCGGCGGCGGATGACGACCCCGTCTTGCCGGCCGGCGCGCTGCGAGGGGCTGTCTTCTTTTCGCCCCCGTCGCCCGCGACGGACGCCCGGCCGTCCGTCCCGGGCCGCGCCTGCGACGCCGCCTTCTTCCCGCCGGAGCCGGCGGTGACCGGCACCGTCTTCGGGAGCCGGCCGGCCGCATAGCGGTGCATCAGCGCCGCAAACTCGGCCGCCTCCTGCGCGGAGATATGACGTTCCAGAAACGCCTGCACCTCCGACAGGGTAGCCTCCGGCGGCACCAGGTTCTCCTTGCGAAGCACCCACACCATGCTCTGATCGACCGGGATCGCATGGCCGCCGAGGCTGTACAGAACGACGCGCGCGGCCGTGAACTCGTCCACCCCGGGCAATGCCCGGAGGTACTCGCGTGCGTCGCGAACCGGCTTGTCCCGCAGGAACGACAGATCGACGACGTTGTGCCGGTCGTAGATGGCGTTCAGGGCATCAACCAGGTTCTGGGCCCGCGTTGCCGCGTCGGGCAGATCGGGCCCGAGCGTCTCGGCCAGCTCGACGGCGGGAGTGACGCGCAGCTCGTTGTGATCGACAAGGCTCTCGCGGAGACGTCGAAAGGCGGCCTGGGCCTTCGCCTCCGTCGTATCGCGCGCCAGGATTCCGAGAATCAACTGTTCGATCGGTTCGGTGTGGTCGGGCGGCGGCGGCTTGCCGTACTGTCGGCGCAGCTGGTGGTAGAGGTGCCGGATCCGTTTGGCATACTCCGCGCCGTGCTTCATGCGTCGTCTCCGCTGTCCGCGGGGGCCGGCCCTTCCGATCCGGGCTTCCGGCCCATGGTTTCGTCAATGATCCGGATCGTTTCGGCCCCGCGCTTGATGGATTCATCGAGATGCAGGCGGATCTCCGGGCACTGCCGGATCCGCAGCCGCCGGGCGACCATTCCCTGCAGATGCCCCCGCGCGTGCAGCAGCCCCGCCAGCGTCTTGCGTTCCTCGACCGGGGTACCCATCACGCTGACGTAGACGTCGGCGAACGCAAGATCCGCACTGACAGTCACGCGCGTCACGCTCGTGAATCGCGAAATCCGCGGGTCCGAGAGGCGCGTGATGATCGCGCCCCCGACCACCTCGCGAATCTCGCTGGCCACCTTTTCGGCCCGGTACGGTTTCATCGGCTCAACCCGTTCTCACAGCAGTTCCACGTGATAGTCCACAAGGCTCGCCGACCGCTCGCCGCGGAGCACGTCGACGATCTTGTGCAGGCAGCTCTCCACGAAACGCCCGTCATTGGCCACCATGGCCACGCCGAGTTCCGCCCGCTGCCACGAATCCAGATCGTCCACCTCGGCGACCGAGACGTTGAACCGGTGGGCGAGGCGGTCCTTCACGCTCTTGATGACCCGACGCTTGTCCTTGAGGGACTCTGCCTCGTAAATCGCCAACCGCACCGTCAGGACGCCGACTACCATCGATCCGCCAATCCGCTGTTCCGTGCATCCATCCGCCCGCGGACCCGTCGCCCCGCTCGTCCCGTCGCGCCGACCTTGGGGACCACGGAATGACGCAACGGCGGATCAACGGTTCATGGTTCCGCACCCGGGGGATCACAACTTCCTGGCCACCTCCACGACCTTGTAGGCCTCTACCACGTCGCCCACCTGGATGTCGTCGTAATCCTCGATCTTCAGGCCGCACTCCAGACCTGCCCGCACTTCGTGGGCGTCGTCCTTGAATCGCCGCAGCGATACGAGCGAGCGGTGGCGGCCGCGCTCCGCATCCTCCGCGGTCGGGAGAATGATCCGACCGTCGCGCAAGACCCGCGCATAGCTCGATCGGTAGATCGTTCCCTCGGTGACGTAACAGCCGGCCACCTTCCCGATGCGCGAAACGCTGAAGACCTGCCGCACTTCGGCCCGTCCCTGAAACTCCTCCTTGCGCTCCGGCTCCAGGAGCCCTTCCAGCGCCTTGCGGATGTCGTCCGTAAGATTGTAGATCACCCGATACAGTTTGATCTCGACGCCCTTCTGCTCCGCCAGACGGGCGGCACCCGGCTCGGGCACGACGTGGAAACCGACAATGAGCGCCTTCGACGCCTCGGCCAGCACGACGTCGCTTTCGGTGATACTGCCGACCGCCGCGTGGAGAACCACGAGCTTGACCTGGTCGCTCGGAATCTCCGACAGCGCTTTCTTCAGCACGTCCACCGAGCCCTGTACGTCCGCGCGAAGGATGAGGTTCAGCGTCGGAATCCTGCCCGCCTCGCGCTGGGTGAAGAGATCCTCCAGCGTGCGCGGCCGCGTCAGCCGGGTCAGCGACTGCTCGCGCCGCTGCTGGGCGACGCTCTCGGCGACGTCCTTGGCCGTCTGCAGGTCGGCCATCTGGTAGAACTGGTCGCCCGCGTCGGGAACGCAATCGAGCCCGATCAACTCGACCGGCGTACCGGGCGTCGCCGCGCTCACGCGGCGGCCCAGATCATCCCGCAGCGCCCGGACCCGTCCGGAGGCCGGCCCGCACAGGATGATATCTCCCTCCCGCAACGTGCCCTCCCGCACAAGGACACGGGCCACCGGCCCAACACCCTCGCGAAGTTCCGCCTCGATGACCGTCCCGGTGGCCGGCACCGTCGGATCGCTCTTGAGATCCAGCAGGTCGGACAGCGTGGACAGGTGCTCGACCAGTTCGTCAATGCCGATGCCCTTGGTTGCCGAGGTCTCGATCACGTCCACGTCGCCGCCCCACTTCTGCGGAATCAGCCCGTGCTCGGCCAGTTGCCCGAACACCCGGTTCGGGTCGGCGTTCGGCATGTCGATCTTGTTCAGCGCGACCACGATCGGGACGCCGGCCGCCTTGGCATGGTTGATGGCCTCGATCGTCTGCGGCATCACCCCGTCGTCGGCGGCCACGACGAGCACTACGACGTCGGTCAGGTTCGCGCCGCGCGCCCGCATCGCGGTGAAGGCCTCGTGCCCCGGCGTATCGAGGAAGGTCACGGACCGCCCATCGCGATCGAGCCGATAGGCCCCGATGTGCTGGGTGATCCCGCCCGCCTCGCCCTCCACCACGCGGGTCTTGCGGATGGCGTCGAGCAGGCTCGTCTTGCCGTGGTCGACGTGGCCGAGGAATGTGACCACCGGCGGCCGCTTCTCCGGGTGCGGACGCTCACGCTTCTGGAACTCCTCGCGAATCCGGTCGAGCGGGGTCCGCGCCTTGTGGACGGTCAGCTCGATCCCGAAATCGAGCGCCAGCAGTTGTGCCAGCTCCGGATCCAGCTTCGTGTTGCGGGTAGGCAGGATGTTATGCTCCTTCATCAGCTTCGGCGCAAGCTGTTGCATGCCGATGCCCGTAGCCGCGCAATACTCGTGCAGCACGATCGGCTCGGTCATCTCCACCTGCGTCTTGCGGGCCGCCACCCGCCCCACAGAGACGCTCTTCGCGGCCTCGACGGCCCGATGGGCGTGCATGCCCCGCCCGCTGGCCGCCTGGATCTTCTCCTGCCGTTCGATCAGATCCCGGTCACGCCACTCCTTGAGCCGCTCGCCGGCCTCCGACGCGACGCCGCTGCGCCGCGGGTGAAAGCGGTGTTTCGCCGATTTCTTTCTCTCGTCCTCGATCTCTTCCGCCGTCCGGCCCTTGTCCCGCCCGCGACGTCCCGGCGCCGGCGGCCCTACAGGCGGCACCACGGCAGGACCCCGGCTCACCGGCCGCGGATACGGCCGATACACCGGCTCCGGCCGCTCCACGCGAACGACCTTCGGACCCTTAAGTTGTGCGGGGGCCGGAATGTTCCGCGGACCCGCCGGTTTGATCGGCTCCGGCGGAGGAGCAGGCTCAGGCGCCTTGGCGGCCGGCTTCGCGGGCTTTGCAGGCGGAGGCGGTGCCGCCGGCGCCGCCGGCGCCTCGACCGCCGGCACGACGGCGGCGGGAGTCAGCGCGATGGTGGGAACAGCCGGCGCGGCGGGAGCGGGCGACGGCGCCGCGGGGGCGGCCTTCTCCTCGACAGGCGGAAGCGGAGCCGCCGCCGGCTGAACGGCGGGCGCCGGCTCTGCTGCCGCCTCCTCCTTCTTTTCCTTCACCGCCTCCGCAGGGCCCTTCCGCCTGACTGCCGGCCGTTTGACGCGAGCCTCGGTCCCGACCGGCGGCTCCCCGACGGCCGCCGCGTGTTCGACAGGCGGCTTGGCGGTTTCCACCGCCTCCGTCGGCTCCAGTGTCTCTACCGCCGTGGCCTTCTCGCCCTCCTGCGCCGCTCGGGCCGCTTCGGCCTTGTGCCGACGCCTGGAACGCGCCTTATCCAGATCGACACGCTCCGATTCCTCTACCGTGGTTGCGTGTGCGCCTTCGCTGAACCACTCTCGAATGGTGGCGACCTGCCCGGCCGACAGGGTGGACATGTGATTGCGGATATCCAGCCCTTCCGCCCGGCACTTCTCCAGGATGGCCTTGCTGGATACACCCAGCTCATCCGCCAACAGGTGTACGCGCATCTTCTCCGCCACGCGAGATCTCCCTTACGCCTGACTCGGCGCCGCTCCGTCCGATTCCGCCGGATCGGCGCTGTCATCCGACGATGTCCCGCCCTCTTGCCCGACGGCGGACCCGCCCGCCGGCTCCGCCGCCGCCATCTCCGCGTCCCCTGCCGTCGTCGGGAACTGCGCTTCGGCCGTCACCGGCGGGGCCTGGGCCGATACGAGCGCCTCCGCCCCGGCTGTGCCGGCAAGCTCGGCCGCCGCCGCGCTTGCCTTCGCCTCCGCCGCTTCCTTCCTGCTTGCCTCCATCTCCGCCGCGATCCGCTTGGCCGCCTCGCACGCCACCGAGTAGATCCGCTCCGCCAGGGCGGCATCCAACTTGAGTTCCTGCGTCAGCGGATCCGTGCCGACCTCCTCCAGGTCGGCCAGCGAGATGATGCCCATCGCCACCAGCTTGTCGATGATCGCATCCTCCACGCCTTCGATGCCCTTGAGCGTGCTGACAAGGTCGTCCAGCCCCTTGTTGTATTCCGCGGGCGTGAGGATATCGACGTCCCACCCGGTGAGCCGTGCGGCGAGGCGCACGTTCTGCCCGCGCTTGCCGATCGCCAGCGACAACTGGTCCTCCGCCACAACGACCGTGGCGCGGCCCAGCTCGAAGCACAACGCGATCTCCTGGATTTCCGCCGGTTTGAGGGCATTCGTGATCAGGATCTGCGAGGACTCGTTCCACCGCACAATATCGATTTTCTCGCCGCCGAGCTCGTCCACGATGTTCTTGATGCGGCTGCCGCGGACCCCTACGCAGGCACCGACGGCGTCCACCTTGCTGTCGATCGACGAGACGGCCACCTTGGTCCGGTAGCCGGCCTCGCGCGCCAGCGCCTTGATCTCGATGATCCGCTCGGCCACCTCCGGCACCTCCAGCTCGAAGAGCCGCCGGATGAAGTCGGGGTGCGACCGCGACAGCACGATCTTGATCTGGTGCGGCAACTCGCGAACGTCCAGAATCAGCGCGCGGATCCGCTCGCCGGGGTGGTGCGTCTCGCCGGGAATCTGCTCGCTCTTAGGCAGGAAGCCTTCCGTGCGCCCGATGTTCACCACGAGCGCCCCGCCCTCGAACCGCGAGACGGACCCGGTGACGATCTGCCCTTTGCGCTCCGTGAATTCCTCGAAAATGCTGCCGCGCTCCGCCTCGCGAAGCTTCTGGATCATCACCTGTTTGGCCGTCTGCGCAGGGATCCGGCCGAGCTCCTTCAGATCAATGGGCACGCCGTTCCGCGTGGCCGACATCTCGCCCGTGATCCGATCGATCGTGACGGTCACATCCTCTTCCTGCCCGAACTTCTTGCGCGCCGCGGAGACGATGGCGGCTTCCAGGTCGGCGATCACGGACTCCTTGTCGATGTTCTTGTCCCGTGAAATCCCGTCGACGATTCGCATCAGTTCCGCGTTCATACGGATACCCTCTGTTCCATAAAACGAAAAAGTGAGCCCGTCCTGCGACTCACTTTCGCCGGCCCGCGCCCGCGCGGGCCTACGCCGCAAGACATACGCCGACTCCTAGCGCATCGAGGCCTCCCTTCGCATGCGCCGAAGCCGGATCGGCCCGGCCCTCCACCCGTGCTGGAGCTTCCGCACCCGCACGGCGTCAGACCCCGCCACCGTTGAGGCTGACGTTCCGGCCCAGTTCGCCCGACTCAAACAGGTGCACCCGATGCAGATCGAGGTGCATCGTCATATTCGTTCCCTCCTCGATTCGGCTGTGCGCGTCCACCCGACAGACAACGTGATCATGAGCCGGTGTCTGCACGTACACGTCCATCTTGTCACCCAGCGGCTCCACGACACTCACCTTCACCGGCAACGCGTTCTCCGGCTCGCCGAAGTTCCCGTCCGTCCGGTCCGAGATATCCTCCGGCCGAACCCCCATCGTCACCGGCCGCCCCTCGTACGCTCCCACTCGCGCCGCCAGCGACTCCGGCAGCCGGATCCGGCATGAGCCCTCGTCGAAATACAGGTGCCCGTTCTGCCGCACCAGCCGCCCCTCGAAGAAGTTCATCGGCGGCGTCCCCACGAAGCCCGCCACAAACCGATTCACCGGATGGTCGTACACCTCCAGCGGCCGGGCCACCTGATGCACCACGCCGTCCTTCATCACGACCACCCGATCGCCCAGCGTCATCGCCTCTTCCTGATCGTGCGTAACGTAGATCGTCGTCGTAGCCAGCCGACGATGGAGCTTCTTGAGCTCCGCCCGCATCTCCACGCGAAGCTTCGCGTCCAGGTTGCTCAGCGGCTCGTCGAACAGGAACGCCTTCGGGTTCCGCACGATCGCCCGCCCCACCGCCACCCGCTGCCGCTGCCCGCCCGACAGGGCCTTCGGCTTGCGATCCAGCAGTGCCTCAATGCCCAAAAGCCGGGCCGCCTCGCGAACCTTCTGGTCGATCTCCCGCTTCGGAACGCCCCGAAGCTTCAACCCGAAGGCCATGTTCTTGTACACCGTCATGTGCGGGTACAGGGCGTAGTTCTGAAACACCATCGCGATATCGCGGTCCTTCGGGGGCACGTCGTTCACAACGCGGTCCCCGATGCGGACGGTGCCGGAACTCACTTCCTCCAGCCCGGCGATCATCCGCAGGGTGGTACTCTTACCGCAACCCGACGGCCCGACCAGGACAACGAACTCGCGGTCGGCGATGTCCAAGGTCACATTGTCCACGGCCTTGACGTTGCCCGGGTAGACCTTGGTCACCCGCTCTAAGACCACCTGCGCCATGCAGTTACACCCTGCCCGCAGACAGCGCGCAACCCGGCCGCTGCCCCAGGCGACGTACGACTATAAATCGTTCTGGCGACGATGTCAACGCAAGGAAATCCGAGCCGTGCGTCCGGATCGGCCCCCGTCGTCCGCCCCGGGCGGCGCCGCGTAGCCAAGAAGAGATCGCCATTCCGCGCCGTGCCGTTTCTCGCAACAGCGGGGGCCCAAGAACAGGAAGCACCTGCCCCCCACGGGGCCGGAAGCGAACGGAACCGCAGAACCGAAAGCGGCGCAGGTTGCACCTGGACGGCCGCCCGCTCCTGCCGGCGAGCCGTCTTGCGCATGTTTGTTCGGGCTGCGCCGTTGCTCTCACCGAGGGTTGACGACATCCCCGATCGGGATATACTGGCAGTCGCGGTTGTAAGGTCTTCCGGCGAGGATCCGATGCAACAGCTCTTGTTCCAGCGTCCCGACAACACCCAGCCGACCCTGGTTCGCGAGCTTACGCCGTTTCGAACTCCACTTCCGAAATGGATCGGCGACAAACAGCAACTTGCGCATGAGATTGCCGCCGGCTTTCCGGTACGATTCGGAACGTATGTCGAGCCCCTTTGTGGGCAGTGCTGCGCCACTGGCCACCCTGGCGCCGGAACAGGCCAGGGCATCCGACCCCCTGAAACCACTGATCTCGAAATCTGGCAGACTCTCTCCGCGAATCCCTCTCGCCTCGAAAAATGGTGTACCGAGCGACGGAACCTGTGCATGTCGCGCGAGAAGGTCGGTGCAAGGCCCGCGGAGTCTGGGTTCTTCTCAGCATTGACGGCAACCGGAGATCAGGGCAGAAGCCGTGTCGACTGCCGATGCTCGAGGGACTCTTTCAGCGCGGAGCTTTCGTTGACGGCGGGCGATCGATGCTCAAGCGGTTTCAACGGAAGGGGGAGAGGCTTGGCGACGAGGTCGTCGCCGATCGACTCTTGCTGACCTGGTAGCGCCCCTGAACGCCGTGATACGACCCATCGCCACGGAATCGCCGGAGCCGACGCGGCGCGAACGGCTTGCCGCCGTGCTGGCCGCGGCGCCGCTGCTGCCGCCCGCCGCAGGCGTAATCATCGGTATCTTCCTCGATTCCCATTGCCCGTTGTCACTGCCCGTGTATGCCGCGCTCTTTGCCCTCGGCGGCGGCCTCCTGTTCGCCGTGCGTGAGCGGCCCGGGCCGGCGGCAGCCGCGCTTCTTCTGCCGGCGATCGGTGTCGGCGCTGCGCTGCACGAAGTGACATACCGGCGCATCGCGGCGGATCACGTCGTACGGTACACCGGCGAGAGTCCGATCGGCGCGTGCCTTGCCGGCACGATCGCCGCGGAACCGTCAATCTCGCAACCGGACTTCGGCGTATTCGGCGGGGTCATGCCCCGCGCGTCGCGGACGCGATTCCTCCTGGAGGCCGAGACGCTCGACGGCGTGCGCGGCCCGATCGCCGTCAGCGGCCTCATACAGGTCGGCGTGGCCGAGCCCCTCGGGCACCTGCACGCGGGCGACCGCGTCCGCGTCTTCGGCCGGCTTTACCGGCCCGTGCCGCCGGCGAACCCCGGCGAACCGGACTGGCCGCTGTATCAGCGCCGCCGGGGTGTGCTGGCAGGCCTTTCGTGCGAGCATGCGGCGAACGTCACGCCGATCGGCGCGCCGGCGTCCGAAGCGGGCTGGCTCATGCGCTATCGCCGGCATTGCCATCGTCTGCTGCTCGACGACATGGCGATGCCGGACCCGGCGGGCGTTAGCGTGCTGGAAGCAATCATCCTCGGCCAGCGCAGCACGGTCGACCGCGCGATCAATAATGCCTTTGTCGCCACCGGCACCGTGCACATCCTGAGCGTCAGCGGTTCGCACCTGGCCATGCTCGCCGGAGCGGTGTGGTCGATCGCCGCCCTGCTGGGCCGATCGCGGCGCCAGTCGGCGGCCGTGGTGCTCATCACGCTGCTGCTCTACGCCGCACTGGCCGAGCCGAACGCGCCGGTGCAGCGGTCGGCAATCACCGCGGCGTTTCTCTGCTTCGGCCTGATGCTGCGGCGTCCGACGCGAACCGCGAACTGGCTGGCGGCCAGCGCGCTGCTGGTGCTGGCCGTACGGCCGGCGGACCTGTTCGATCCCGGGTTTCAGTTGTCATACGTCACGCTCTGCGGAGTAATCTGGCTGTCGGGGCCGGTACGGGACGCATGGCGCGGGGTGATCCTTCGTCGGCGTGCGGCCATGGCGGAGCTGGTTCCGGCATTCGCGAGGCCGCAGGGCATTCGGCGGCTCGCGCGCGATGCCGGCCTTGCGCTGGAGCTGGCGCTGGCCGTCTCCGTGGCGGCATGGCTGGTTGGTGCGCCGCTGTCGCTCTATCACTTCGGTCAGACGAGCACCTGGGGCTGGCTCAACTCGCTGCTGATCGCTCCGCTCGTCGGCCTGCTCATGCTCGCGGGCTTCCTCAAGCTCGTGGCAACGGCGATCTGGCCGGGCACCGCTCCGGTGTTCGCACCCCTGCTTGCGGGTGTCACGGGCCTTCTGAATCACTGGGTCCGGCTGCTCGCGTCCGTGCCGCACGTAAGCTTCATTACCCCGGCGCCTCCGCTGTGGCTCGTCCTGGCGGCACTCGCGGTCTGCGGATTGTGGGCCGCTCGGCCGCTGCTGACGATACCGAAACACGGCATCGCGATCGGCCTGGCATCCTGCGTCGTTGCGGGCGTCTTCTGGTACCTCCCCGGCCGGCCGGCCGACGGCGAGCTGCATGTCCGGGTGCTGTCCGTCGGCAACGGCACGGCGACCATCATCCGGTTTCCGAACGGGCGAGCACTCGCATACGACTGCGGCACGATGCCGCCGTACGAGTTGTATCGTTCCACGCTGCGACCGGCCCTCGACGCGGAGGGCATACGGCGACTGGATGCCGCGATCGTCAGTCACCCCGACCTCGACCACTTCAGCGGCCTGCCCGAGTTGGCCTCGCACGTGCCCATCCGGGCAGCGTGGATCCCGCCGGACTTCCTGGCAGCCCGTCGGCCCGGTGTTGTGAAACCGGCGGCCGGACTCGTGCTGCGAGAGCTGCGGGCGCAAAACATCCCGATCCGCTACCTCTGCGCGGGGCGGCGATTGGCCGGAACGGGCGGCGTCGAGGTCCAGGTGCTCTGGCCGCCGGCGGATGAGCGGGCGGCACCGCACCCTTCCAATGAGTCATCCATCGTGATGCGCCTCCGGTACGGCGGACGATCGATCCTGCTCTGCGGTGATATCGAGCAGCGTCCGCAACGATGGCTCATCGACCATGCCGATCTGCGCTCGGACGTCCTCGTCCTGCCGCATCACGGGAGCTTCAAGCCGTGGACGGCCGAGTTCGTCCGCGCGGTCTCGCCGACGTATGTCCTTCGCTCCAGCGGAAAACGAAGCGAGATCAGCGAGGCCGGCCTGAACGATCTGATGCGCACCTACCGATACCTCAACACGGCGGACGCAGGAAGCATCCTCGTACGAATGGGGCCCGGAAGCCTCGACGTGTCCGGCTTTCGCCCCGCTGCGGCAACCGCGCCGCGGTGATCTTCGCTCCGCGCGCAAAAAAAAGCCCAGCGAGGCGCCGGAGCGCCCCGCTGGGTACGTCAGTTGCTGTTGTTGCGCTGATGCGCCTCGACCGGATGTACCGGCCTTACCTGCGGCGCCGAATCAGCAATCCGCCGAGACCCAGCAGCAGGAGGCTGGCCGGCTCAGGCGTCGGAATCTGCTCCGTGCAGAACTCCACGCTCCCGAGGAACGACACGACCAGCCCGAACGTGCCGGACTGCCCGGGGGGTATCGGCGTCCCGGCGTAGTAATCCACCTTGCCGACCCAGCCCAGCGTCCCCGGTGGCTGATTCGGCAACTGCTGACCGCCCGCGGGTGGCGTGACCGCCCAGGTCCAGTCCGGCGGCGCCACGACACCGACGATCGAGAACGGTTTGGTCATTCCGATGTCGATGTGGTAGTCCGTCCATGTGAAGTTCGTGTAGTTGTCCACGGTCTCCACGATCCAGACGGTCGGATCCAGCTCCGTGTCGGTAGTGAAGTCACCGGCCATGTGCGCCGGGGACCAATACTGGCTGGCGCCCACGTCCAGACGGTAATCGGTCCCGACGGTACTCATCGCCGCCGAGTTCATCACGATCGCGCCGTCCCCGTCATCGTCGCAATTCCACGCGACGATGCTTGCGCTGGCCAAGGGCGCTGCCACCAGAAGCGCAACAAGTCCCGCTAAGAAAGGAATCTTCATGCCTAGCCTCCTCCTTTTTAAATATGCGACACCTTCTCCGCCACTCCGGGCCATTCGGCCAACAAAAAAAGAGTGTCTGTGCCGTCCCGCCGGCACATTCACTCTCTCTCACCTATTATCTTACCGCGAGATCCCCGCCAAAGCAAGCGAAAAATCGCGACTGGCGATTCCGAAAGGCGATTGCGAACCCGCAAGGTGCTAATTGACCTAACTAGCTTTCAAATAAAGAGTTACGCCTTTCAGCGTTCCGCCTATCCTGCCGGATTGCCTCGCCACGACCCCAAAAAAGGCCCACCGGCCCCTGCGACGCTGTTGGATTGCGGCGCTCGCCTGGAGCCGAGAGAGTGCATGGCCGCCCGTTACTCCTCTGCCGCTGCCCCACCGCCCGCAATGCAAACCGAACGATCCGCCGACGGCTCAGCGATGCCCGCGCAGCCCCAGGAGCACCGGCACAAACCGGCTGCCGCCGTACGCCAGGTCCGACGCAATGCTGATCGTCACGGCCTGATAGCTCACCAGCAGGAGCCACGAGAGTACCCAGCCGGCGCGGCCGTCGCAGAACCCGAGCCTGCGCAGCCACTGCACCACCGGACCGCCCTTTTTCTTGCGCCGCAACCACCAGCGATGCCAGCCGTGGTGGATCGCGAAGCCGAAGCCCTGCAGCAGCCCCCAGATCACGTACGACCGGAACAGCCCGTGCCACAAGCCGCAATACACGAACGTGAGCACAAAGCAGAGCCACCGCGGGAAGCGGCTGGCCACCATCGCGCGGAAGGGGTAATCGAAAAGCCACTGCCCGAGCGTAATACTCCAGCGCTTCCAGAAGTCGGCGATGTTGTTCACGAACCACGGCCCGCGGAAGTGCTCCGGGACGCGGAAGCCCATGAGTCGGCCGATGCCGATCGCGATGTCGCAGTAGCCGGCGAACCAGAAGTAGAGGTCGAGCGGCGTCAGGATGCAGGAGATCAGGACGCGGTGGTACGGCAGGGTCTGCGGCGCCGTGAAGAACCGCTCGCTGATGTGCCGGTGGATGAGGAACAGCATGACGCCCAGCCGCAGCAGGCCGAGGCCGATCCTCGCGAAGCCCTGGCGGATCTGGACGTTGCCTCGGGCGTCGGCAAGTTGCGAGACGAAGTGATCGCACCGATAGATAGGCCCCATCTTCAACGTCGGGGCGAAGAGCATGTAGGCGAGGTAGTCATCGAGGCCGACCCTGCCGAGCCGACCCTGCAGCCGGTCCACAACCACGGAGACGGCCTTGATGTGCATGTAGGCCAGGCCGCACCAGTGGAGGTAATTCGTCTGCACCTCAACGGCGCTGCCCAGTGACGGCAGGAACGCCGGCATCGGCCGGATGAGCAGCGCGATATAGGGCAGGTGCATGACGACGGCAGCGACGGCGAGCATCGCATTCGGGACGGGGGCTTCCTGCCAGCAGACCATCGGCGCGGCGTGGCGGTCCATGCGGGCGTCCCGCCAGACGATCCGGCCGCGCTCCGTAAGCATCTGTGTCGCGAAGAAGTAGTAGAAGGTCAGCCCGAGCAGCAGCGTCACAAACGCCGGCCCGAGCGTCGCATACGAGAGCAACAGGGACGTAGCGATCAGCAACGCCCGCGCAGCCCGCGCCGGTGCGATCCAGAACAGCGGCACGAGCGGCAGGTACAGGAGCACACCCAGGGGCCCGCGCGGGATATCCCACACCCCGACCTGGAGATGAAACCACCCGTCCGTCCGAGCGGGGTCAAACACGAAGGTTAGCGGTTCGCTCACGGGCGTCCTCGCTGCATGGCGATTCGCCGGGGAGCGTAGTGACTGGCGGTCACGGACGCAATATCGGCGAAAGGGCCGTTCGACTTCCGGGGCACCCGCATGGGGTTCGCGTGCGTTCGGATCGTCGCCCGTCTGCGCCCGGGGGGATATAATGCCGGCGGGTAATGGAAGAATACGACCTCGACAACCTGATCCTGATTGTCACGGGCTCGACGCTGCGGGCCGAAGACAAGGACCGCCCGCTCGCCTACACCCTGGCCACCGAGATTCGCAAGCGCCTGCCGCCCGATTCCTCGTGGCGCTGTCTTGTCATCAGCGACCTGCACTACATCAACAACGAGGACCTGCACGAGTGCCCGCTGGTCTGCCTGGGCGGGCCGGGCGTCAATCACCTCGCGGCGGTGCTGCTCCGCGAGCTGCCGCCGGCGCTGGCGGTGGACCGCGTGCTTCTGATCCAGATGGACGTGGAGATGAAGGACCTGCGCACGTGTCTCTGGGGAATGAACCACGATACAACCGTCGAAGCCATCCAGACCTTCATCCAGAAAGGGTATCTCGACCGCTTTCTTGCCGCCGTCGTGGCCTCCGACAGCCTATAGCGGCGCTTGCCCCCGCGGGGCCTGATTCGTATCATATGCCGCCGGCGCGGCGACCGTTCCGCCGGTTTCCGCAGCGTTTCCGCCAGCGGCAGTAAGGAGACACAGATTGGTACTCAGCACGCGACGTTCCAGGCACCTGTTCACGTCGGAATCCGTCAGCATGGGCCACCCCGACAAGGTGGCCGACCAGATATCCGATGCGATCCTCGACAGCCTCATCGCGGCCGATCCGCAGGCGCGGGTGGCTGCCGAGACGCTCGTCACCACCGGGCTGATCGTCCTGGCCGGTGAGGTTACCGTCCACAACCGCGAGGCCGAGAAGGCCCTCGCCCGCGTCGAGGAGACGGCGCGGGACACCGTCCGGGATATCGGCTACACGGACCCGGCCATCGGCTTCGATTACCGGAGCTGCGCCGTCGTCCGCACGATCCACTCCCAGTCGGAAGACATCAGCCAGGGCGTCACGGCGGGCAAGGGTCTCCACAAGGAACAGGGCGCCGGCGACCAGGGGCTGATGTTCGGCTTCGCCTGCAACGAGACGAAGTCGCTGATGCCGCTGCCGATCCAGCTTGCGCACCGGCTGGTGGAGCGCCTGGCGGATGCCCGCGAAAGCGGCGAGATCAAGTGGATCCGCCCGGATGGCAAGAGCCAGGTGACGGTGGAGTACGAGAACGGCGTGCCGGCGCGGCTCGACGCCGTGGTTCTCTCGACGCAGCACACGGAGGAGGTGATCGATCCGCGGACGAACAACATGTCCGACAAGGCGCGGAAGGTGCTGATCGAGAAGGTGATCCGGCCGGTCGTGATGAAGGAATGCCCCCGGCTGTGGAGCGGGCACATCAGCTTCTACATCAACCCCACGGGGCGATTCGTGACCGGCGGGCCCCACGGGGACACGGGCCTGACCGGCCGGAAGATCATCGTGGACACGTACGGCGGGCGGGGCTGCCACGGCGGCGGCGCGTTCAGTGGAAAGGACCCGTCGAAGGTGGACCGCTCGGCGAGCTATATGGCGCGGTACATCGCCAAGAACGTGGTGGCGGCGGGCCTCGCCACCGCGTGTGAGGTGCAGTTGGCCTACGCCATCGGCGTGGCCGAGCCGGTGAGCGTCCTGATCGATACGGAGGGTACGGGGCGAATCGACGAGGGAACGCTGTCGAAGCTCGTGCGGGACATCTTCCCGCTGAAGCCGCGAGGCATCATCGACGAGCTGAAGCTTCTGCGGCCCATCTACAGGGAGACGGCCCGTCACGGGCACTTCGGCCGCAGCGGTCCGGGCTTCACCTGGGAACGGACGGACAAGGCCGCCGCGATCAAGAAGGCCGCGGCGAAGTACATGAAGTAGCGATCATCGCCCGCGAGGCCTTCGGCGTGCGGCGGCGGTCCTCCGTGTGGCCCGTTTGTTACGCACCCGCACGGCCCTGCGCGGTCAGCGCGGCCGTGACCTCGCACATGACGTCCAGCCCTTCGCGCAGCGCCTCCTCCGTGATGATCAGCGGGGGGCAGATCTTCAGGCAGCAACCGCCCACGCCGACCGGCGAGAAGAGCATCACGCCGGATTCGACGATCTTCTTGCAGACATCCCACGCCAGATCCGGGTCCGGGTCTGTGGTGCCGGGCTTCGTGAACTGCACGGCGCCCACGAGGCCGACGGCATCCACGCGACCCACCCGCCCGTGCGAAGCCGCCTGGATCCTCTCAACGCCCTCAATGAGGATGGGTTCGAGCCGGGCCGCGTTCTGCACGAGGCCCTCCGCCTCGATCACTTCGATGTTGGCCAGAGCGGCCGCACAGCACATCGGGTTGGCCGAGTGCGTGCTGGTCATCTCGCCGGGGCCGTAGAGATTCATGACGTCCGTCCGGCCCACCACCGCCGCACACGGCATGCCGCCGGAAATGCCCTTGCCGAACGCCGCGAGATCCGGCACGACGCCGCAATGCTCGAAGCCGAACCACCGGCCCGTCCGGCCGAAGCCGGCCTGAATCTCGTCGAAGATCAGCAGGGCGCCATGGTCGTCGCACCAGCGGCGCAATGCCCGCGCGTACTCGGCCGGCATCAGTCTGGCGTTGCAACCCTGGTAGGTCTCGGACATCACGCCGCAGACGTCCTTCGGCTCGATGCCCTGGCGTTCGAGGCTGCGTGTGAAGACATCGAACGACACATCCCTCTGACGGAAGCCGTCGGGGAAGGGGACCTGCACGAAGCCGTAGTTGTCGTCGCCGATCCACTTCTTGAGCGCCGGGGCGCCGCCTGCGAGCTGCGCCCCGAACGTGCGCCCGTGGAACGCGTTGTCGAACGTGACGAAAACCTTCTTGGTCCGGCCGCCGACCCGCGCGCCGTGCGTGCGAGCCAGCTTGATGCAGCACTCGGTCGCCTCCGAACCGGTCGTGAGGAGGAACACCTCCTTGAGCGGGCGCGGCACGAGCGACGAGAGCTTTGCGGCGAGCTTCGCACGGATTTCCGTGGGGAAGCAGTACGCGTGGTACAGGCCCTTCTCGATCATGCGCGAAAGAGCCGAAAGGATCTTCGGATGGCCGTGCCCGCACGACGTCACGAGCACGCCCGACGAGAAATCCAGCCACCGGTTGCCGTACGGATCGAGGATGTGGAAACCGTCGCCGCGATCCCAGATGATCGGCGGCTGGCCGCGCATCGAGCGGCACTCGGCGTTGCGCATCTCCGTCAGCAACGGCAGCGACTCCGGCACGGGCAGCGCCGTGCGGATGCGGCGGTGTTTCGTCTCAACCTTCGGAACCGCGACGGGTTCCAGCGGAAACTCCTTCGTAGCCATCGTCCGTATGTCTCCGATTCAACCTTGCGAATACCGACGCCCTGCCGGCCGGCGGGCTACGCCAGCTCGACCAGCCTGTGCGTCTTGACGCTCTCGTGGATCGCACACAGGATGCGTGTGACCTCCAGCCCGTCTTCCCCGCTCGGGTACGTTCCTTTCAGATCCTCGAGACGCCTGCCCTCTTTGAGAAACGCAATGTTCTCCACGACGTCCGCGATGGACGCGAATCCGTATCCCTCGTAGCGCGGCCGGCCGTGCTTGTCGCGTCGGATGAGCTTGTAACCCATGTTGAGCGTTTCCTGCGTCCGGCCCGACAGGCACGCCTCAGCCCCGCGGTTCTGCGAGTCGATCTCCATGATGCCGTCCGTCCCGATCAGGCGGATGCCCTGGTTCACGGGCGCCTCGAAACCGTCGGGCAACACCCACGCCGTATCGAGGTTGAAGGCGATATCCTCCTCGAAATCCACCTTCGCCTGAATGCAGTCGTACGTATCGATGCCCATGGCGGCGAGTTTTTTCTTCACGCCCGTCGCGTAGACGCGCGTCGCATTCCTTCCGCCGATCAGCCACCGGAAAAGATCCACCATGTGCGACCCCAGAAACCAGGCGGGCGAGGAGCGCGAGACCCACGCCGGCCACCAGTCGCGCGGAACCTCCGTACGGTTCTCCATCCAGGCGTAGCCGTAGAGCGGCGTGCCGAGCCGGCCGGCGGCAACCGCGTCGCGCAGGGCCGTGTGATAGGGATCGAAGCGCTTGTGGAAATCCACCTGGAGGAGCAGGCCCTTGCGCCGGGCCGCTGCCACCATCTTCTCGCATCCCTCGACGGTGACGTCCATCGGCTTCTCGACGAGGACGTGACAACCGGCTTCCAGTGCATCGAGCACGATCGGCAGGTGCGTCGGATCGGGCGTGACCACGGCCACGCCGTCCAGCTTTTCCTTCGCGAGCATCTGCCGGTAGTCGGTGTAGGTCTTCATGCCGTACTGGCGGGCCCGCTCGGCGAGGATCTTCTCGTTCAGGTCGGCCAGGGCCGCCAGAACGCACCGCCCCTCCTGCTGCATCTGCGTGAAGATCTGCAGATGCGTCTCGCCGAATATGCCGCCGCCGATCACGCCCATTCGAATCGCCATAGCCGTCTCCAGCCTCCTCGTGTTGCCCCTTCCGGTTGGACGCCTTCGCCCGTTCTCAGCCCCGTAGGGGCGTTAGAGAGTAGCCCAGGGCGTAAGCCCTGGGTCACAGGCGCAAGCACGTCTCAAGCCCCGGAGGGGCGAAAGAACCGTCCTGCCGCCGCGTGCTGAACACATAACTCCCCAACCGAAAACGGCCCTACCGTCCATATCTCAAAGCCAGCCGCGCCAGCGTCTCCGCGGCGATCAACACGTCGTGGATGTCAATCTGCTCGTCATTCGCGTGCGCCCGGGCCAGAAGGCCGGGGCCGAACGTAATGATCTCCGCGTCGGGAAACTCGCGAGCGAAGATCCGCGCGTCACACGAGACATCCCACCCGCGAACCGGCTCGCCGTGGTAGGCGCCGACCGCACCGGCCGCGCGGAGGATCGCCCGCATCGCCGGCCCGTCGGTCCGACGGGCGAACGCGGCATTGTGAAGTTTCTCGAACGTCACCGTGGCGCGGATCGCGTCCGCGGCCCGGCCCGTGAGCGCCAGGTACTCGCGCGTCGCCGCCCGGACCGCCTGCCGCATCCGCTCGCACACGGCCTCCATTTCGTGCGTCGGGAGGAAGCCCTGACCTCCCTCCAGTTCCAGCGAGTGCCCGCCGTCCGCGCCGGCCAGCGCGACCTGCAGGGTGTTCCAGGCCCCGCCTCGCGCTGCCCTTGTGCGGACGAGCTTCCGGATAATAACGCCGGCCTTCGTAATCGCGCCGTCCAGCCGATCCACCGCGCCCATGTGACCGGCCAGGCCGAAGATCTCCAGCACGGCACGGTCTTCCGCGGCATCCGACCATCGCAGGTGCTGCGCCAGGACCGCATCGCCGGCGCCCGGCTGCGTCTTGTCCCCGTACACACGGCAATACTCGCCCACCGCCTCATCGACCACGGCGACGACCTCGGACCGCGGAATGCCCTCCCAGCGCAGGCGCAGGCGGACGTAATCCTGTACGCGGGACGGGTGCACGCCGAACGAACCGATGCGTCCGTGGCACGTCTGCACCGGCCGATGCGGAAACAGGGGATGGTCGCTCTCGGCCTTGAGCGCTCGTCCAAAATCGTCGAGTCCACCCAGCACGAAGGCCATCGCCTCGAGCAGCACCTCGTGCCCGCACGAGGCGGATTCCAGACGCGTCGCATGCCAGACCGCACCCCGATTCGCCGGATACGCCGTCATCCCCGTACATTCCAGCACGACGACGGCGTCGGGCGGCGTCGGCTTCACGTCCAGCGCCGCCGAGAGGCTCCCGTTGCCGCCGGGCTCCTCGTCAATGACGAACTGCAGGAGCAGATCGCACGCCGGCTCGATGCCGAACTCACGTCGAATCTCGCTCAGCAGCCCGGCCGCCAGGAGCATCGAGAGGCTTGGACCCTTGTCATCGACGGCGCCGCGGCCGTGAGCGATGTCGCCCTCCACGCGCACGGGCAGGAAGGGCGCGACCGTGTCCATATGTCCATTGATGATCAGCCTCGGCGCGCCGGGCCTCGCGAGCCGGGCGAAGAGGTTGCCGCGACCGCCGTAGACCCTCCCGACGGCATCCGTTTTCGCATCCCCGGCATCGCCCGCATAATACGGCCACGTGAAGTACGGATGATCGGCAATCTCTTTCCGGATCGGGGCCAGGTGCGTCGTCGCGGCCGGCACTGTTGCCGCCAGCTCACGTCGGACGATGTCGAAGCAGCGCTGCTCCGCCGTGGCGCACGCGGCCGGGTCGCTCTTGGGCGTGGTGTCCACGCCGAGCAATTCCACGAGAAGCCCGAGGGCCCTTTGCTTCCATGCCGCGTCGGAGCGTCTCGCGAGGAGCCATCGATCCGCCGCCTCCGGCAATGGGTTCTGAATGTCGCGTGTCATCTCGGCCGCATGCGCCCGGGCCGGCCGCTCTAGTTGCACTCCGCCACAAGCGGTCCGGCCAGTTCCTTGAGGAAAAACAGCTTCCCCGGCAGTGTAGGCATGAAGCTGCTCGGTACCCAGGGATCGGGACTATACCGCAAGGTCATCCAGAACGAAAGCCCCTGCCACTGCATGCCTCGCGACAACGTGCCGTCGCAGCCGCCGATGATCCAGTCCGATTTCAGGAAGAGCCCCGGGCCGATCGAGTTGGCGAAGGCCGGCACGAGCGTGGTGCGGCTCTTGAAGCTTGTGATGGCATTCTGCTCGATCGTAAGCGGGTGCAGCCTCGCGCCGAGGCGGTGCGTCGCGGCCTTCCACTCGGCGACGGAGCGGTACTCCGCGGCGAAGTGCGGCTCCCAGAAGGCGATATGGCAGACCCGGCCGATCCCGAAGACGGTGTCGAGCTTCGCGCCGCCGGCCCGCAGGTGCGCGATCTTCTCCGGGTACGTCGGAAGGTTCTTCCGGGTCGCGAAGTTCCGCTGCTTCGGCGGGATCGTCAGCTTGCCGAGCGGTTTGTAAAGCGCCTGCTCCATCGCGTACTGAAACGCGCCCGGGTTGGTCGGCGGGAGCGTGTTGCCTTTCGCATCCGACCACTCGTCCATGTTGAACCCGTACACATGGTCGCACTTGACGTTCCACTCGGTCAGGAAGTACACGACCCACTTGTACATCCCCATCGGGCCGACGGGCAGGATGAGGGCGAGCTTGCGGCCCTCTTTTCGGGTGTCGCGGATCTCCGAGGCGATTTCGTGGCCCATCTTCACCTCGAACTCCTCCAGTGTCGTGCAGGGCACGGGCGAGAACCGCCGGTTCCACCACGCCTGCCGCGTCAATTCGGTGCCGGGCCTGCCCACGCACGCATCGATCCGCTTCAGATCCCACCCGGCAGGAAAGAAGTTCTCCAGCAACGAGCCTTTGATCGTGTCGATGAGGTTCATGGCAAGCACCTTCCCGGCAATAGGGAATCCGCAATGATGAATGACGCACGCAAAACGCGGCCGCCGATCCCGTCGATTCGCCATCCATCATTCAGGATTCGCCGTTTCCAACATCCGGCGCCGCGCCGTCGATCCGCAGGATTATGCTCGCTCCAGGGATACGACTCAACCGGGCCCTCATCGGGTACAATCCTCCCGCATGGAGCGTCCTTTCGACCGGAACGATCTGCTGCGGGCCCTCGGGCCGTTGCCACTCGACGCCGGCGAGGCCGCCGCGCTGGCCGAGGCAATCCTCTCGCCCCGGCCGCCCGCCATCCGGCTCAACACGCTCGGACGACCCGTCACCGCGGAAGCAGTGCCCTTCACCGCCGCGGCGGTGCCCTGGTTCGACGGACCTGCGTGGTTCTGCGCACCCGAGGCGCGGCCGGCCGGCCATGCCCTTTTTGCCGCCGGCGCCTACTACGTACAGGATGCCGCGTCGCTCCTGCCGGTGACGCTGCTGGATCCGAAGCCCGGCGATCTCGTCTGCGACCTGTGCGCCTCGCCGGGCGGAAAGACGACGGCGATTCTGGAACGCCTGCGAGGCGCCGGCTGGCTGCTGGCCAACGAGGCGGTGCGGGCGCGAGTGCCGCCGCTCCTGCTCAACCTTGCGCGACACGGATCGACACGCTGGGTGCAGACCTGCCTCGACCCGGCAGAGCTTGCCTCGGCCGCAGGCCCCGTCTTTGACGCCGTGCTCGTCGATGCCCCCTGCACCGCCCAGTCGCTTGTGGCGCGCGGCCGACAGACCGGGCGTGCGTTCGATCCCAGGCTCATCGCCCACAGCGCAGCGAGACAATCGCGGATCCTGGATGCGGCCGTGCGCCTGCTTCGGCCGGGCGGACGTCTTGTCTACTCGACATGCACGTTTGCCTGGGACGAGAACGAGGGACAGATCACCGCCCTGTTGTCGCGTTTTCCGCAGTTGCGGCCGGACCCTGTCGCGTCTTTGTCCGAGTACGAGAGCCCTGCCGGAACCGCGCCGGCCTGCTATCGCCTCTGGCCGCATCGCCACCGTTGCGCCGGGGGGTTCGCGGCCCGCCTTGTCGCGGGGCAAGCCGATCCCGGAAACCCGTCGGATGCACCGACGGGGAACGAACGCGGCCGCCGCAACACCGGTGGGCGGCCTGAATGTGTGCAGGTCGGTCATTCCAACCGGACCGATAGCGCGGACGCGCACAGGAGGCGATCGCCGCGGAACCGGCAACGTGCATCCCACGCGGGCCTCGCCGCGCTGCCCGCGGACTGGGGCCGATGGCTCGAGCCCGTAAGCATCAATGCCCGGCGTGATCGTGTGTTCGCCTGGCCTGCGGGTCTGCCGCCCGGGTTCGCGGGCCTTGCCGAGGCCGGCCCGGAACTCGCCTTCCTCAAGGGGCAAACCTGGTTCCCCGCATACGCTCTGGCTATGCGCCGCGACGGAGCCTTTGAACCCCGGGCATCGGTGCGTATCGGGGAGCACGACCTTCGCCGCTTCCTTGCCGGCGAGAACGTGCCCGGCACCGCGGAGGGCTGGGCGGTTGCGACATACAGGAATCTGCCGCTGGGCTGGGTAAAAGGGGATGGCCGCACACTGAAGAACCACCTCCCAAGGCCCGCCCGGCTCCTGTTGGCATAGGCGGAGCCGCGACCTGTTCCGGCGGGCGCCAAGCCGGTTATGACGGGCAACGGGACGAACGTGCCTGGCCGTTGAAACACCCTTGAAACGCCAGGAAATCCGCCGCGTCCACATCCATGTCCCCGTCGAGATCCGCGTTCACGGCGCACCCTGCACGTGGCGGGCGGTTCGGGCCGTTGAAACAACGCTGGAGAATGCGGTAATCGTCCAGGTCGGTATCGCCGTCGGCGTCGAAGTCGCTGGCGACGAACTCGTAGGCCCCCATGTCCACGGTCCCCCGAAGGATCCGCATCGCGCCGTCCAGGTCGGTGACAACCTCGCGAGGCACGACTGTGTTGTTTCCCGCATTGATGCAGGGGGAATCGGGACGCAGCCTGAAGTTGGCGTCGGACAGGGTCGCGTGCCCCGGCGCGGGATCCGGCGCGACGAAAAGCGGATCCGCATCGAGGTTGTCCGCGCCCCACTCGATGAGCCAGTTTGCCGGCGCCGTGATGGCCGCTCGCCCCGCGAACACGTCGCTGCTGCCGATCGTCAGGCGGCTCCCCGCCGGGGCATCCTTCAGTGCGATCTGCATGCCGCCGCCGGCCGTGTTCTTCCAGAGGATGCAGTTCTCGATTACGCCGGAGGGTGCAACGGACGTCGGCGCGAAGATCACCGCTCCGCCGTCCGCCGCTGCGGCGTTGCCGTACAGCGTCGAGTTGACGAGGACCATCGCCGTATCGGCACCGTTATACACCGCCCCGCCCGAGTCCGCCGAGTTGCCGGCGAAGAGGCAGTTGACGATCGTTGCCTGCGGGCCGTTCCAGTTCGCCACCGCCCCGCCCTGCGAAGCCGAGTTGTCGCGGAAGTGACAGGCCTCGATCGTCACCTTTCCCGCTTTCTGGATCATCGCCCCGCCGTACCCGTACGCCCGATTGCCCGAGAAGATGCAACCGTTCAGCGTCCCGTCGACGGCGTAGCTGAAGACGGCCCCGCCCGACTCGCCCGCCACGTTGCCGAAGAAACCGCACCGGGAGACGAAAAACCGGGTGCCGGGCAACGACACCGCCCCGCCCCAAAACGCAGATGCGTTCGAGGCAAATACCGAGTCCGTCAGCACGGGGTCGCTGCTCGTACACTCGAAAGCGCCGGCCCAGTCCGCAACGTTGCCGCGGAAGACGCACCTCGTCACGACGAGCGGTCTGCTCCCGCTGCTTCGGATCGCGCCGCCGGCATCCGCCGCCGCGTTTCCGGTGAGGGCACAGTTGGCCAGCGTTACCCCGCCGCTGACGAGCCTCAACCCGGCGCCGTCGTTGTCGGGCTGGGTGCCGTCCGCCACACCCGCAGTGATCGTGAAGCCGTCGAGTACGGCCGTAACGTCCGTGTTCGTGCCCGTCACGACGTGCAGGCTGTTGTCGCCGTAGTGGTTGGACGCGAGGAATCGGGTGCGGTCGTCCTTGTCCACGTCACCATCGCCGTCGTAATCGAACGGCTCGCATCCCGCCGGATACGCACGGCCGGCGCCGCTGAAGCACGCGGCGAAACTCGCGATGAAGTCCGGCCCGTCATCGCCGCCAAGATCGCCGCTGAGCACCGTCTCGTTTGTCTCGGGGTCCGGGTTCCGCTGATCGCGTTCGACCTCGCCCTCCGGCAGGTCCTCCGGCGCGGGCGTCACCCCCTGAAATCCTCCATAGATCCCAACGCCATTCTTGAGCGCGAACGTGGCGGAGCGGTTGCCGCGCGTAACGCCGCTGCCCTGGTCGGGCCGATAGACCCCGGCGGCAACCCATATCTCGTCACCCGCACGCGCCGAAGCCAGGGCATCTCGCAGGTACTTGTACGCACCGCTCCAGGTGCGCCCGTCCCCGCCTTCCGCCGCGTCGGCATCCACGCGAAGAACAGTAGCTTGGGCAGCGGGAACAGCCAAACCCACACAGACCGTTGCCGCAACAACCTGATGACGCAACCGAAAGAACCCCATTTCGCGCCCCCTGCGCACAGCCAACCCAACCGCGCCAATATTATCGGAACACAATCGCTCGCAGCAACACTGAAAAACGCGACCATACTCGTACGATCGGCCCATGAGGGTTCGCCCGTCCAAGGCCGTGAGGATCGACATCCTCGGTCCCTCCCGCGCTGCACAAAGGGGAGCTATCTCTCTGCGCTTTCCGCCGACTGGTGGGTAATTTGCCTGATTACTGCCCGGGAGAGGGTTCGAACCTCCACAGCCTTACGGCTACATGGCCCTCAACCATGCGCGTCTGCCAATTCCGCCACCCGGGCGCGCCTGTTGGGGTCGGCCGGGCAGCAGACTGCCCGCAGGCCGAACCGACGGGGCTTCGAAAAGCCCCGACAACCCCAGAAGGTTACGCGGCACGCGCGATAATTTCAAGGCGCCCCGCGCGATTGCCGGCGGTCGGGATTTCTTGCGAGGACTTTTCATTTTTCCGGTGACCTAAGGGCGACCTTTCGCGTATAATAGGGTGAGCCGGGAAGACCCCCGGGGCGACGAGTTTTGACTTGTGCCTGCGAGCGTCTCCGGCCGATGGAGAGATAGGAGAAACCACTGAGTCATCGGGCCTGCGGGTGGCGACCCGCAGGGGGTAAAAGCCCGGCGACATCCGAAGGCTGGTCACGGCCTCGTGCATGACCCGGGGTGGCCCGCGTGAAAGGAGGTGGTCTAGTGACGTATAGCATAGGTGTGCTGCCATAGGGCAGCGGACGCAGCTGCTCTAGGGCAGCACAGAAAAATAAGACCCGCGTTCGTATCGCGAACGCGGGTCGCTTTTTGCGCCCCGACCGGGCGCGGTTACCCCACGCCCACACGCGGCGATGAAGCGGCGACGGCGTGGCAGCGGCGCAAGCCGGCGCTCACCGCCTTGACGCATCTTGGTCGGCGCCCGTAGGCTGTGTCGGTCGACAAAAGCGATGATGCCCCCACGGCAAGGGTAGGCCGCCGGGCGAACGGTCCTGCCACGGATCGCAGCGGGAGGCAACGATAATACCCTGTCAAGCTTCGGGATGGGGACCGGCGCGGCGGCAGTGAGGAGTCTTTCTTACTTATGCAACGAACGCGGTGCATTCCGTATGTTCTCGCGGCCATTGTGGGGGGAGGGCTCGCCGCGCCGCACGCTGGAGCCCGGGGCCCCATCGAAGTCAGACGGGGCGTCGCCCAACTGTTCGTCGATGACGTGCTCATCGACTCGCAGCGGGACCTCAGGCGAACGCTTCATCAACCCAAGAAGGACAACGGCGGCAACGTCCCGGTGCTCGCGCCCGAAGGCCTTCAGACGCTCATGGCCAGCGGGACGATCGTCTTCGACCCGCGGATCGGCAAGCACGTGATGTTCGCCCTGGCGTTCTGGGAACCCCCGCAGGGGCGCTACCAGGTCGGCCTCTTCCGCTTCACGTCGCCTGACGCGATGAGCTGGACGCCCGGTGACGACGGCAAGCTCGAACGGATCGCCGTGGATCTCAAGGACGCCGCGACCGGCCGCATGGCGACCAACATCGATCTGTTCTCGTGCTACTATGACCTCACCGACGCGAAGTACCCGTATAAGGGCTGGCTCTACTTCGCGAACTGGGGCGACGACCTCGAGGGCGTCTACTATATGCGCTCACACGACGGCAAGGTGTGGGAACGTGGTCGGCAGGTCGTCAACGCATGGGCCGGGGACGACGACCCGAGCTGCCGCGAGATCCGCCAGGACGGCCGCGTGCTCCGCGGGCCCAGCGACGTGACGCTCTTCTACTACGACCCGATCGACCGCCGCTTTCTAGGCATCTTCAAGTTCCTCAGCGCCAAACCGATCCCGCTCCAACCGGATAACAATCTTCGCTCGCGCGCCTATTGCTTCTTCGACCGGCTGGACGAACCGTTCGACACAAACCGGATCGAGCGGATTGCGCTGCTGCCGCCCGCGGCGGACGTGAACGGCGACCACGTACACGACGAGTACTACGCCTCGACGGCATGGCGATACGAGTCGCTCTGGCTCGGCGGCCTCAAGGTCTGGCATGACGCCGGCAACTACCCCTACTCGGCGCCGGGCTGTGCGTTCTTCAAGCTCGTTGTCAGCCGCGACGGCCTCCACTGGAAGAAGGTGCAATTCGTCAACGATTCGGGCGTGCCGGAGGTCTTCATCCCCAACGGCCCGGAGGGCGGAAACAACGGCCGCAACGACGGCGGCTACATGACGGAGTTCAGCCAGGGCCCGCTGCGGATCGGCGACGAGTTGATCTACTACTATGCCAGCTCCTCGTATGGAAAAAAGACGCCACGGCCGAAGCGGATCAGCGGCGGAGGGATCTTCCGCGCACGGCTGCGCCCCGACGGCTTCGTGTCCGTCGACGGCGGCACGCTGACGACGCGGCCGCTGGCCTTCCAGGGCGACCACCTCCTGATCAACGCGGTCGGGCCGGTCGATGTGGACGTCCTGGACGAGGACGGGAAGTTTCTGGACTCCGCCACGGTCACCGGCGACTCCCTCCGCCACGGGGTTTCGTTCGGCGGCAGGTCGCTGCGGCAACTGGCGCCCAAGGGCCTCGCCCGCCTGCGGCTCACCGTGAGGGGGTCCGGGCAACTGTACTCGTTCAGCGTGCGATAAGGCCCGCGCCGCTCCCGCAAAACGTTCGTACGCGGGCGCCCACGGGCGATTCGGCCAGGAGATCGTGATTATGCGAAAACCCCCGGTGTTTCGTCTCGTGCCGGCGATCGTCGGCCTCGGTATTCTCGCGTCCTCTTCGGCGGGGGCACCGGCCCCGGGCGGCGATCCGCTGAAGATCGGTTCGAACCTGCAGCCCATCGTGGACGGCTGGCTGATCGAGGGCATGAAGGGCACGCAACTGAAGCTGCACAGCCCGATTCCGCGGGAAGTGGTCTTCCGTTTCGACGCCCCGTGGGAGGGCGGCCAGAGCGCATACGTCACTCTGCTCCAGGACGGCGGGAAGTTCCGCATGTACTACCGAGGCGGCGGCGACCTCGGCCGCGAGTGCACGTGCCTCGCCGAGAGCACGGACGGCATTCGCTGGATGCGGCCGTCGCTGGGACTTTTCGAGCACAACGGCTCGAAGAAGAACAATATCATCTGGATGGGCAAGCGCAAGGCCTACGACGAGTGTCACAACTTCTCGCCGTTTGTGGACGCGAACCCGGCCGCGCCCGCCTCGCAGCGGTACAAGGCGGTCACGCTCGCGCGGCCTCAGGCCCGAGAGGAGGACCGCCGGAACGTGCTGATCGCGCTGGTTTCGCCCGACGGCATCCACTGGAAGCACCTCCGCGAGGAGCCGATCATCACCCAGGGGGCCTTCGACTCGCACAACACGGCCTTCTGGGACACGGTCGCGAAACAGTACGTCTGCTACTCGCGGGATTCGCAGCAGGGCAAGAAGAGCATCAACCGGGCCACCTCGCCGGACTTCCTCCACTGGAGCCGGGCGGAGCTGCTCGACTTCGGCGGGACGCCCATCGAACACTTCTACACGAACGGAATCGTCCCCTACTTCCGGGCGCCGTACGTCTACCTCGGCCTGCCGATGCGGTTCGTGCATCCGAAGGACCGCGACCGGATCGGGCTGGAGCAGCGCAAGACCGACGGGTTCTCCGACGCGGTCTTCATGTCGAGCCACGACGGGCTGCACTGGAACCGGCCTTTCATGGAGGCGTGGATTCGTCCCGGGCTCGATCCGAAGAACTGGGGCGGCGCCCACGGCAACCAGACGCCGGCCTGGGGCATCCTCCAGACCGCGCCCGACGAGATCTCCGTCTACTGGGCCGAGCACTACGACAATTATCCGGCCAAAGAGATCACGCCCCAGTTGCGCCGCGGCACGCTGCGGCTCGACGGCTTCGTCTCGGTAAACGCCCCCTACGCCGGCGGCGAGTTCGTCACGAAGCCGCTGCTCTTCGACGGCCGAAAGTTGACGCTGAACGTGTCCACGTCGGCGGTCGGCAGCGTGAAGGTGGAGATCCAGGACGCCGGCGGAAAGCCGATCACGGGCTTCGCGGCAGAGGATTGTATCGAGATCTGGGGCGACGAGATCGCCCGAACGGTCGCGTGGAAGGGCGGCACGGATGTCTCGAAGCTCGCGGGCCGGCCCGTACGGCTGCGCTTCGTGATGAAGGACGCCGACATCTACGCATTCCGATTTGTGCCGTAGTGCCCGGAAGCGAGGACGGCGACCCTGAATTCGCCGGATGGAGCGGAGCCGCCGTTCCTCCTGGGCCAACGCGGGCATGCGCATGTTTCAGAAGGGTTGACGCATGACGAAGTACGGTTGCTTCCTTGTCGCCGTCGCTTTCGCGGCGTGTGTCCTGTCGGCAAGTCTCTCGCAAGGCGCGGTGACGCTCGTCCACGCCGTCTACCGACCGGATGTGCCGTTTCCGCAGTACCTGCCGCTGTGGCTCGAGGCGTGGTCGCAGATGGCGGAGGCCGGAGAAAGCCTGCAATCCATTCAGGAGAAGAACCCGCTCGGCGGGTACGTCCACCTGTACCTGCGCAATCCCGGCGGCCCGCCCGCCGATATCACGGATATCGAGTTAGACGGCGTAAGCCTGGCGAAGGCCCTCGCGCTCGCCAAGAAAGAAACGAGCGGATTCCATCCGGCCAGCATCCGCTTCCCCGGTCTGCCGTCGCCGGAGCTCGATCGGCTGATCGCGGCGGGCGAGCCGGTCTGGTGGAAGGCCGATCCGTCGTCGGTCCCGGCCGGCGGGTTCGGCGAAATCGTGATCCGGTTGCGACGCGCCCCGAAGGCCGGGGCGGTCATGGTGAAGGTCACGGCCGGGGACTTCGCCGTCGAGGCGCGCGCGGATGCGGCGCGGCCGCAGCCGGCGTTCCGCGGGATCAGCTTCTCGCCGTCGCTCGACCACGTCTTTCTGTACGCCCGTCATGCTGCCGGCGCCGCCCCGATGAAGGTATGGATCGACGGGGAGGATGTCACCGGCAAATCCACGATCACGGCGGACACGGCGGTCGACGTCGCCGCGATTGTCGTCCGCATGGACAAACCCCTGGCGAAGGGCTCATTCCATTGCTTTCAGGCTGTCTACGCCGATGGCTCCGCGGCGGTGGCCGGAAGCCGGGCGTTCGGCGACGAACTCGTGTACGGCATGTGGGGCTACACGAACTCCGGCAACGACCCGGAGAAGAGCGCGCGGGATTGTCTGACGAACCTGGCGAACCATAATATCAACGTGCACATGGAGTCCATCGGAAACTGGGGGCCGTTCATCTCGAGCAAGGCGGGCTTCGACTTCCTCGAATCAATCGGAATCCGCCGAATGGTGAAATGGCCGGGAGAGACCGGGAACCCCATATACTACTTCCTCATGGACGAACCGGACGCGCACGACTACGCCGTGGAGGGATTGCCGGCGGACAAGCGGCTCGGCACGCTCGCGCAGCCGCTCGTCGAACAGGGCTACCGGCTCCGGAAGCGAGACCCGGCGACGGCCCAGTTGCTCAATATCGACAACACGTACAAGCCCGACAACTATTACACGTACGCACAGCTCCCGGACGTGGTCTGCGCCGACCCGTATTATCAGGAGCAGCTATCGAACCGGTACAACCAGCGCGCGGGGTGGCTGGGACACTTCACGAAGGCCACGTCGGTTTACGCCTCGGCCCTGATCTGCCAGACGGCCGGGGCGCCCAAGCCGCTGCACATCATCCTGAACTCCGTGCGGCACCGGGGAAAAGCAAGCGCCTTCCGGATGGCCACGCCCCCGGAAAAGCGGATCGAGCTGTACTACGCCCTGGCGGCGGGCGCGAAGGGAATCTCGTACTGGTGGTTCTGTCCGTACGACGAGTTCTACGGCGTCGGCGGCGACGACAAGGACGCGAGAACTCTATGGAAGGAGATCGGCCTGCTCGGCGCGGAGATTCGCACCGCCGGCCCGGTCATCACGCGGAGCTGTCCGGCGGACGTGCCCGTGAAGGGCTCGAAGTACCTCTGGGTCCGTACGCTCGTGGCGGGACAGGATACGCTGGTCCTGATCGTCGTCAACGACAACTACGCCAACGACCGCGTCGGCACGGTCATCTTCCCGGCCGAGAAGGCCTCCGTTACGGTAACGCCGCCATCCTGGCTGAAGGCGAAGGACGTGTTTGAGATCACGTACCGTGGCATTCGCGACGTCGCGTGGAAGCAGGCCGGGCCGCAGGTGGCGGTCGACCTCGGCAAGGTGGACGTGACACGGCTCATCCTGATCTCGTCGGACCCCCGCCTGCGCTCGCAACTTGACGGGATCTACAAGGCGAAATTCGCGGCGAAGGTGGCCGCATTAACCAGGTAGGAGTGCCCTCCGAGCCCGACTTCCCCGCCGCGATCGGTGCCGCAAACGGTCGGGGGCGGAGAGCCCTCCTGCCGTGGCGTTGTACGCGGTTTTGGAACACAATGATGCACATGGACGGCG
>Ga0272448_1001308_pt1 | contig 34086 bp, 25 predicted proteins | sample YNPCB0191_FD_202220 | JGI IMG/M metagenome (GOLD analysis project Ga0272448, IMG submission 202220) | Hot spring sediment microbial communities from Yellowstone National Park, WY, United States - YNP-CB-019-1 | ecosystem: Environmental > Aquatic > Thermal springs > Hot (42-90C) > Sediment...
TTTTCAGCACTATGGCCATTATTATCGCCAGAAAAATCATTACCCAGATCCCCGGGGACAAAAGAAGCCAGGAAGGACGAGGGATTCTGATCATCAGGTTATTCAGCCAGGTCATCGGGGCATCAATTTTCTGGTTGCGGGCTATCCACTTCGCCAGTCCTCTGGCAATGCCCATCATTCCCAGAGTGACGATAAACGGCACCAGCCTTAACTTAGTAATTAATAAACCATTCACCAGACCGATTAATCCTCCGGCTAACAGCCCAATAAAAGCAGCTATTAGCGGAGACAATCCAAGGTTTATAGAATAAGCCACCAGAACGCAGCTCAAAGCCAGATTAGAAGCAGCCGAGAGATCAATTCCTCCGCTTATGATAATAAAAGTCATTCCTAAGGCGGAAAGAGCCACTATAACTGATTGAGTGGCTACACTTTTAATATTAGCCAGACTCAAAAATCTTTCTGAGACTTCAGGCATTAAGGAAAACAGGGAAATAACCAAAATTAAACCGATAAAAGGGGCAACGAGCCCGCCTATCTTTTTTACCACAGGAGCAGGAGTATTAATCTTCACCTTTGTTCTCCAGTTTTATTTCTATTTTCTATCGTAATTGCTCTCTTTACCAGTAACTGCTGCCTTCATCAAATCAGCCTCTGTCCACTCCTCCACCGGCCGAATTTCCACCAGTTGTCCCCGATAAAAAACAGCTATTCGGTCACACACCCCGAGCAACTCAGGAAAATAGGAGCTGACAAAAATAACCGCCTGCCTTTCGCTGGCTAAACGAGCAATTATCTCATAGATCTGAGCTTTACTTAAGACATCTATACCCCGGGTTGGTTCATCCAGAAGAAAAACTTTTGCCTGTTGATGAAGCAACCTGGCCAGAGCCACCTTCTGTTGATTACCTCCAGAAAGAGTCCAGATCTTCTGTTCAGGGGATTGGGCTTTAATCTTCAACTGATCCATCCAGTCAGCAGCAACCTGCTTTTGCTTCCGATTATTTAAAAAACCCCACCGCAAGTAAGGGCGTAAACAGCTTAAAGTTAGATTGTCACTGAGGCTCATTCTGGCTGCCAGACCTTCATTCTGGCGATCTTCGCTGAGATATCCGAGCCCCCGAGCTATACCGAGCCGTGGTTGAATAGCCGGGTACATATTTCCTGAAATCACCACCACCCCATCTTTTAGGCGATCCAAGCCAAAGACCGTCCTTAAGAACTCTGTCCGTCCTGAACCCACCAGCCCGGCTATGCCCAGAATTTCTCCCTCTTTTAACTCCAGAGAAATTCTCCCGGACATCCATGTCCCTTGAATTTTCTGGCAATTAAGTACTGTCTTACCTAACTGATGAGGTAAGCGCGGGTACAGCTCAGATAATTTCTTGCCAATCATCATCTCTATAAGTTCTTCCAGGCTGGTTTCGGCCATCTGACCACAGCCTGCAACCTGGCCATCACGTAAAACTGTAAACCGGTCTGCAATCTCCATCACTTCTTCCAGAAAATGAGATACATAGATTATTCCCACGCCTTCAGCCTTGAGTTTTCTGATTATTTCAAACAAACGCCTGGTATCTTCCTTAGCCAAGCTGCTGGTTGGCTCATCCATAACCAGAATCCTGGCCTGGCTGATAAGTGCCCTGGCTATTTCTACAACCTGACGGGCTCCAATGGGAAGTTTCCTCACCTGTATCTCCGGGGAAATTTCAGAATGATGAAGAAATTCCAGAACCTGCTTAATTTTCGTTCTTCTCTCTTTTCTTTTAATAAAGCCGAAGCGAGTTTCTTCCTGACCGAGCATAATATTTTCTTCAACGGTCAGATGAGGAGCCAGATTGAGTTCCTGATAAATGACTGCAATTCCTTCTTTCCGACCATCAAGCGGATTTGAAGGATGGTAGGGAATCCCAGAAATAAACATCTCCCCGGAATCGAGGCTATAAGCTCCACTTAAAATTTTTATTAAGGTACTCTTCCCGGCTCCATTCTCCCCGATTAGAGCTTGAACTTCACCTTTCTCCAGTTTAAAATCGACCTGATTTAAAACCAAATTGGGACCAAATCTTTTACTGATTTTTTTAAGAACAAGGAGTGGAGTTTCCGGCATTACCAATCACTGCTCTTTTTTATCGAACATAATGGGAAATATCAGGTTGAAGTAAAGCCTTTATTTCTAAAGTTTCCATATTTTCGGGCGTAGCCAATTTTACCCCGGTATCGATTCTTTTTTCTATAGGTTTTCCTTGGAGATAATCAACAAGGATTTTAACTCCGAGATAGCCCATTTTAACCGGATCTTGAAGGACCAGACCATGCAATTCTTTATTCTTTAAAGCCTCAATGAGTTTAGCCGAGCTGTCAAATCCAACGAATTTTATTTTCCCGGCCAATCCAGCTTCCTGCAGAGCTCGCAGTGCCCCGAATGTACTGGATTCATTGGGAGCAAAAATTCCTTCCACCTGAGGAAAACGGCTTAGAAGATTTTCCGTAAGTTGATAGGCAGATTCGGTAGTTGTCCCGGCATACTGATCTTTAACCAGAAATTCTATTTCTGGATATTCCTTGGTCATGGTATCCAGAAAACCCTGCTCTCTGAAGGTAGTGCTGGCTGAACCTTCCAGATACCTGATTAAAAATATTTTACCCTTTTTCCCCATTATTTCGGCCAGACGGCGAGCGGCAATTACTCCTCCCTGATAATTATCAGTGGCCACAAAACTGAGATAGTTTTCCCCCTGAAGATTAGAATCAATAATGACTACGGGAATTCCTTCTTGTCGAGCTTCATCCACCGGTCTGACCAGAGCCCGATCATCAAGCGGGGCCAAAACTATGCCATCAACTTTTCTGCTGATAAAATCTTCAACTACCTGAATTTGCTGGGAGCGATCGTCTTCTTTCTGCGGTCCCTTCCAGAAAATTTCCACTCCCAGCTCTCGCCCGGCCTTGATTGCTCCAGCCTGAACAGCTTTCCAGTACTCATGAGTTGTGCCTTTAGGAATAACAGCGATTTTATATGTCCGGCTGGTGGTTCCGCCTCCAGCCGCGGTCCGCTCAGAACGACATCCTACTAACACCAGAAAAAAAATGCCGAGGAAAACAAGAAAAATGAGCTTCATTTTTTTTATCATTTTTATAAACATGCTATCAGTATAATTCAGAGGGAAAAAACAAGTCAAAAAAATTTTATAAAGAAAATAAAAAGGAGCTACCTTTTTTAAAGCGATAGCTCCTTTTTAACCGAAGAATTTGCCTTTATTATTTCTGTTGGAAAAAAGCTCAGCCTTTTTTGAGGATGGGCATTCCGGTTTTAGCTGTCTCCACTACTTTGTAACCAGCCGGGACAGCATCCAGAGCACCGGGTCTGACATCTCTGGCAAAATAATAAATGGTCTGCTTTTTCCCACCTCTGAGCTGAACCTCACGGGAATGCAGGTAATAAGTGATCCCCTTTTTGTTTTTGAATTCGTAAGGCATGAATTAAACCTCCAAAAAAATTTTTTTATTCAGACTTAAAAAGAGTAGCCAAGGGTAAAGCCCAAAAGCTGCCCCAGAGTGTGATAGGTCCCGCTACCCAATCCTGATGGATAGATATCCCTATTGGGTGAAGTACGATTGGAAAACATTTCATACTGGTAGCCTACATCCACTCGAAATCTATTCTTAGTATAGCCTAAACCTGCGGTAAGTGCCACCCGGCTGGCATCGGGCAAAGAAGGATCCATAGATTCTATCGGCTGAGGGGTCTGATCGTAAAGAATACCACACCGCAGGGCAAGATTTTCCTTGACCTGGTATTGGAGTCCAGTTCTTAAAATTATGGAATTTTTAAAGTTTTCTTCAACCAGCTCCTGTTCCGTACCAGCTCCTCCCTCATAGACAACATTAATAGTATAATTTTTATAAACCTTCCAGGTGTAATATTGAATTTCAGCTGACCATAATAATTTTGGACTGAGTTGATAAGAAGCTCCCAATCCAAAAAGATTGGGGAATTTGAAAGTAGTAGTAACAGCTCCTGAGCCGGGAATATAAGGTTGAATCGGAGCTGGAACATTGCTCTTATCCAGAGTCAAAGTGCCACTATAATCAATATTAAATCCGCTTCTCCAGTGGAAGCCAAGAGAAAATTTACCTTTTTTAAAGAGCAAACCAGCATTATAACCGACAGAGTTTCCTTTACTCTTGTTTAAGGAAGCCGGAATGTCACCTGCCCAGACGCTGGGAATAACTACGTGTCTGGATAAATCCTGAGAAAGAGTTGAATGAATATAAGAAACACCCACTCCAATTGAAAGATTATCAGTAATCATAAAAGCAATAGCTGGATTAATAAAAAAAGTTTCCATCGTCGTCTGGGTGCAGATGTACTTTAAGGGATAGTTTACTGGCCAGGATGTTCCCAGACCATAAGGGGCAAAAACGCCAATTCCTGCCGCCAGTCTGGAACCAAGTTTCTGAGTCAAATAAAAATGAGGTGGAAAGAAAGTTTGATCCAATTGATAGACCTTTTGATAAGTAGGATCTGGCCAGTTAGGTAAGGAAACTGATCCAGAAGGGAAAATAAATGTTCCCCCTGCTTCGATCTGGGTTCCCTTTAACCAGGCCATACCAGCTGGATTATAAAAAACAGCAGTAGCATTATTGGCAATACTGACAAAAGCTCCGGCCATGCCCATAGCCGCCGCTCCGTGTTCATAAATGAGAAATCCAGAGCCAAAAGCAACTGTGGATAGAATAAAAACTAAGGCCAAACTCATAAACATTAATATTTTCATTACCCATTCCTCCACTTAGATTTAAAATCTCTGCCCTCAAAAAGGCCTGGCTTTCTTTTATTAAATTTATAGGCCGTTGTCAAGCTGGCAAATAAAATTTCCTTAATATTTATTGAATAAAGCCCACACCAGGAGGGACATCAGCCGGAACTATTGGACCAAACATTTCCTCATATCTTTTTATGTTTTCCTGCAGGGCTTCTGAAAATCTTTTAGCGTGAGCCGGGCTGAGAATTATCCTGGCTAAGAGTTTGCCCATGGGTCCATCTGGAAAAATGAAGGCAAAATCAAAAATAAATTCTTCCCGGCTATGGCGGATGGCAGCCAGATTGGAATACTGCCCCGTTGCCAGATTTTCCTCCACTTTAATATCAATTTTCTTTTCTTTGCTTATTGGCTGATTCATTTCTTCTCCTTTCTCCTCAATCACAGATTTTGTTTACATTCTATTAAAAAATCCATTTCTTAGCTACCATTTATGATTCTAAATTTACTAACGTTAACGCTAATTTTTAAAAAAATTTTTATCTAACTGAAAATAAATTAATTATGATAAGAAAAAATACTTGACAATTGATTTAATTGGCTTAAAATAATACTGGCTTTCCTGGGCGGGCTGGGGAAAGCCCCCACCTTTTTGGTTCCCATCATCAACCCCCCTTTTGCTGACAACAGCCCGCATCTAATTCTTGAGCTATCTTTGGTGTTAAGAATTTAAATTTATTAATATTTGCTTTTGCCCCGATAAATAGATTGGAAATTGTAAAATTTATTCTCTGCTCAAGTTGTCTTTTTTACTCTGAATAAAATTCAATCATTTTTCTAACCGCTTCTTGACAGACCGGGCAGTAGGGTTTTTTCCCTTTAGTAAACATAATGCAATCTACGGCCGGACGGTAGAGTCCAGTGGAGGAATATCCGGCTCCTTCAAAGGCACCCACTTTGCCAGCATATTTACTTCTGGCCAGAAACTCCTCAATTTTTCTGGCCTGTTCTAAGGATAGTTTTTCACTCTCTTCTTCCAGTTTAATAATTTCTTCTCTGGGAGCTCCTTCCCTTTTCATTCTGGCGATTTTTTCATTGAGTTCCTGCCTTATTTTTTGATAAGCCAGGTCCAGACGGTCAAATTCATTTTTTCCCCAGGGAGTAGGGATAGGGATACCAGGTGAAACCAGGTTTTTCCACTTGATGTTCTGAGGATCAAGAAGAGCAGTTATATTAGGTTCGACTGGCTCCACTCCTCTTGGATAAAACTCATTGTAGGCAACCTGAGAAGTGTAATATTCATCAGCCAATCCGGTAAAAGAATGCCCAAATTCATGGAGTAGCAAATAATCAGACCACTCATTATCAGCGGTAAAAGTACAATAAAGGTTATAAATTCCACCTCCGCCGTAGCGCTTATGATTGACCATAATAAGAATAGTGTCATAAGGAATAGCTGCAGCTATGTTGCGAATCTCCAGGTTATTTTCGGAGAGCAGATATCTTTCTGAGCCAAAGGAATCGAAGCTACAACCGAGAGCTGTCCTTTTATAAATTCCATAACCAGGTTCATCACAACCACTTTCAGCCGAAGGCTTGAAGACCCCATAGATGTTGAATTTATTCTGCAAACTTTTATATGGCTCCTGGCTAAAAAAAATCTGGACAAATTTTTTCAGATCCTCTTTAAACTTGGCTTCCTCTTCAGCCCGATACCCTTCGGCCAGAAAAGCCACATCTACTTTTTCATGAGGAGCACCGCTTCTCCGGAGCTCAAAGACTTTGACCTCAGGATCCAGTTTTTCCTTCACCACATAGATAGAAGCAGGGTCAATTTCCTTAGAAAAAATCTGATGAAAATTATTCTGCCGGTCTCTAACCTCTATAGTCAGAACAACTTTATTTTTAGGAAAAGGAATCAACACTGATTCCTGAAAAGTTCGTTTAACTCCCTTTATAGCCTCATCAGTAGTTTTATATTCACCAAATAAACTATCGAAACCCCGAGAAAAAATAAGCTGATTACTGGCCGAATCAAAAACTTCGACCTGATATCTTCCCCGCGAAAAGGGGTCAAGCAAATTGTTGATTGAACCGGCCCAGATTCCCTGTTGATAAATTTTATCCAGAGTAATTATTTCTTCCTGACTATCCCCAATATGGTAATAATCAACCCGCATGGTTTTATCCAGGAAATAACGGTCAAAAGGAATCTTTCCCTGAGCCGGAAAAGCGACCCCAGCCAGCAGAGAAAGAAGAAACAGTAAAAAAAGACCCAAAGCGTAAAAAGATAATTTTTTCATTTTAATTCTCCTTTGGTTCCTCTTGTTTCTTTTTTATTTTATTTTTAATCCCCAGGCCTGATGGCCCGGCCGGCAATTTCCTTTATTAGCTTAAAAGCCAGAGCGGCAGTGATTTCAGAAAAATCTCTGGTAGGATTTAACTCCACAATGTCAAAACCAACAATCGGTGCCCTTAAATTGTGAATGAGGTCTATAACCTGTCTTGAAGTTAAACCGCCAGGCTCATGATGAGAAACCCCCGGGGCAAAAGCAGGATCAAAAACATCCAGGTCTAAAGAAATATAAAGTGGATTATTGAATTCCATACTTAATTTTTCCGGCCAATTTCGGGCCTCAATGATTTTGACCTTATACTTATCAGCCAGAGCTCTCTGTTCTGGTGTGGTTGATCTCAAACCGACTTGAACTAAATTTTTTATCAGGCCCTCTTCCAGAATCCTGGCTATGGGACAGGCATGAGAAAGGCGATCACCATAAAGGTCTTCATACATGTCAGAATGAGCATCAAGATGGAGAAGATCGAGTCGCCCATAATAGGTAGCCACTGCCCTAACAGCCGGGTAGGTAATTGAATGGTCACCACCAAGAATGATGGGAATCGCTTCTCTGGCCACCACTTCAGCAACTTTTTTCTCTATTTCTCCGAATGTTTTAAGCATATCGCCTGAAGTATCCACATCACCCAGATCCACCAGTACGGTTTCTTCAGATAGGTCAACTCCTAACTCAGTATCAGGGTTATAGCATTTACCGGTAGAAACCCGCCGGATAGCTTCCGGTCCGCTGGCCGCTCCCCGGAGAAAGCTCGATTTTTCATCAAATGGAACACCAATAATAGCCAGAGAATAATCGGGATGTTCTGATAATTTTTTTAAAGCACCGCCAAAATCAGTCATCTTGCCCTCCGCTTTATTCTGAAATTTTTTAATTTTTTACTTTCATCCGTTCTTCTTTTTTTATTTTATATAATGATTATACAGGAGATTAAATTTAAAAAAATAACTGAAATTTTTTTCTCAGCCGTTTTATTTTGCCTTCAGGACAAAGTCTTTAATCCTTTAGCTTCTCTAACCATATTAAAAAAAGCCAGAGCAACTAAACTGACTGCCGAGCCGCTGGCTGGTTCTTCCACTAAGTCATAATCAAGAAAATAAGCTCTTTTGGCCTCTATAATTTCAAGCAAGATGGCTAAAGCCGGAAAGCCACAGACATTGAACCAATCTTCAACTTCTTGGTGGCGTTTCCAAAAAGAAACAGCATCAAGATGGAGTAAAGCTTCAATGATTTGCTGATCAAAATTTATAATAACTTCTTTAAGCTCCGAAGCCTTTTGCCGATGACCAAATTTCAGCCCAACATGAGACAAATCGACACCAGCCACAATCAAAGTTCGCTTCTGAGGTTCAGCGGTTAATTCTTTTAAAGTGCGAATAAAAAGATTCAGCCCGGGGATTTCAGAGGCACGAGTGACTTCTTTTAACCACTGATGAAAAGAACCGCAAAGAATCGGTATCACTTCCAGGTTTTTCCCCAGACAATACTGAAGGAAAAGCAGCTGAAATTCTATAGAATGCTCTGTTCTATGGGCTAAATCATCAGGAGCCGCCAGAGTTCCTGCTGCCTCTTTTAATTTTTTTACTGCCTCTTTATCAGTTTTAACCCGCCCGAAGGGAGTAATAAAATCTTTTTCGGTTAAAGCCAATAGCCCATTTTCCAGGGAATGGCCTATTCCCAGAACAATCACCCGGTCAAAGGACAATTCCTGTAGCCAGCGATAGGCAGCTCCATAAACCCGACGCCCGGCCTGGAGGTCTATATGCGGGGCAATCAAAGCCTGAAGCCCAGCCGCAGGTAGTTCAGGCCTCGTTTTTTCCCTATTTTTATTTTTCTCTTTTTCAGCTTCGCCCTGAGAACTACTTTCCAGAATCTCTTTGATAAACAATCTTAAGTTATCTTCCTCTGCTGGGTAAGCCTGACCGGAAAGAGCTGCTGGTCTTTCAGTCATTTTAGAAAATTCCTGGGCCAATCTCTCTTTCTCCTGGCGAAACTCCGGGGTATCAAGAATCATTAATTTACTGAATTTTTCCAGCACCTGGCTGACCAGGCTGGCGCCTTCGAGGGAATAACCTCGCTGCCTTAAAAATTCAAGTTGAATGTCTTCAGCCCTTTTTTCTCCGTTTATTAAAGCCAAGATGTCGACCGCTTCTCCCTGAAGGACAACTGGATTCTTTATAAGCCCGAGGCGGTCAGATATAAGTAAAGCTCGATTCCCCTTATAATTTATCGCCTGAATTTCCAGATCGGTTCGCAATTTAATTGCCACTTTTTTATTCCTTCTAAATTAAATTAATACTTTCTGCTAATTTTTCAATATTTTCGGGGATAATTCTTGCTCCTGAGCAAGATTATTTTTCAGGCGCGCAGTTCCAGATCAATTATCTGGAGAAAGAATTACAGAAATTTTTATTCAGATTTTTTTCTTCTTTTATTTAGCTGGTTGTGAATAAAGGAAGTTGGAGAAAAGAAAAGCTGCTGAAAAGAAGGAGGAAAGAGGAGAAGGATCTTCCTCCCCCTCCCCTTCCTCAGCAACCTTGGCCACGCCTCGATTTGAGGCGCTATCAGATTTCCATAGGCTTAACTAAAGCTCAATCACCCCTCAAGATGTATTTGGGGGTGATTTTTATCTTCATAAACTGTTTTTCTTTCACCCCGGAAAGGCTATAATTTTTTCCTATAAGTACAGGTAAAAGACTTGAAATTCGGTCTGGAAATAATTTAGATTAAGGCACGATTGCAGAAAAATCGAATAATAAAGGAGATAATATGGCCAGGAAAATTTTTAAAAAATGCTCGGTGACAAGCTCTTTATTATTTTTGAGCTTTATTCTGTCACTTCTAATTAATCCCCGTCCATCTACTGCTCAAAATCAGGGAAGGGAAAAAATCAGGCCCGAGCTCAGCCTGGAAAAGATAATGGCCGGTCCAGAATTCTATGGCACCTCTCCTTCTAACCCCGTCTGGGCAGTGGATAGTAAATTTCTTTATTTTCAATGGAAAAAACCAGGGGAAAAAAATGCCGAAATCTATGCAGTGAGCTTAACCCGTCCCGAGCCCATTAAAATTAGCCGGGAAGAAATTTTAAAAGATCCACCAGCTGGTTCTCTTAGCGGCGGTAGAGGCGGCTTCGGTTTCGGTCGATTTGCTTCTCAATGGGTCTGGGATAAATTTAGAAAACATCTTCTGCTCAACCAGAACGGCGACATATTCTTATATGACCTGGCAACCAAGAAAGTCCAGCAGATAACCTATACTGATAGCCGTGAATCCGGAATTGGCTTTACTTTTGATGAGAAGAAAATTTATTTTCTTTCTGAGGATAATCTTTATACTCTTTCTTTAGTCGACAGAACCCTGAGCCAGCTGACTTCCTTCACTCGAGAAAAACACCCTGAACCCAAGAAACAGACTGAAGTAGAAAAATGGTACGAGGACCAGCAGAAAGACCTATTCAAAGAAATTTTCCGGCTCAGCTTTGAAGGAATGGAAGGAGGTTTCCGCCGGGCATCAGGTTATTTCCCCTTACTCAATCAAACAGCCGGCAGACGGAAGCCCTTCTTTCTGGCTGAAAATCAAAGGCTACTGGTAGCAGAACCCACCCCAGATGAAAAGTATGTATTATTCCTGCTGAGTGAAGAAGTTCCCGGGGTTCAAACTACCATAGTACCAAACTATGTTACTCGCTCGGGCTATACTGAGACCATCCCTTCTCATACCAAAGCGGCTGAAAATCCCCAGATGTTTAAGCTTGGTTTGATGAAGGTAGAAAATGGCGAAATAAATTGGGTGGATTATGGGCAGGGAAGCCGCCAGATTAACCCGCGGGAATGGCTCTGGTCTCCAGACGGCCAGAAATGTCTGCTGATCGCTGAAGCTGAAGATCGTAAGGATGCCTGGCTGTTTTTACTGGATTGGAGCACAGGTAAAACCACGGTCCTGGAAAATGTTCATGATGAAGCCTGGGTGGGACCCCTGGGCTTGACTAACGTTATCTGGTGGCCGGATAGCCAGCATATTTCCTACATTTCAGAGAAAAATGGCTTTGCCCAGCTTTATGAGATTACTCTCAATAACCAGCAAAATAAAGCCCTGACCGAAGGAAAATTTGAAGTGACTCAGGCTTATCTTTCTAAGGACGGCAGAAAGATATATTTTGTTTCTAATGAAGTCCACCCAGGTGAAAGATATCTCTATGCTCTTGACCTTAGGAGCGGAAAGAAAACCCGGATAACTGAGCTTAACGGAATGAATGAATTTTACATTTCGCCCGATGAAACTGCTATTGCCATCATCCATTCTTATACTAACACTCCACCTGAACTTTATCTTCAGGCAAATTCTATCGCGGCTAAAGCCAAACAAATTACTTTATCCACGACAGAAGAATTTCGGGCCTATCCCTGGTATGATCCAGAAATCATCACTTTCAAAGCCAGAGATGGAATAGAAATCTACGCCCGATTGTTTAAGCCTGATAATCCTCATCCCAACCACCCGGCAGTTATTTTTATCCATGGAGCCGGTTACCTGCAGGATGCTCATAAGGGCTGGAGCACCTATGATCGTGAATATATGTTTGATAACCTTCTGCGCGATCAGGGCTATTTTGTGCTTGATGTGGATTATCGCGGGAGCAGCGGTTACGGCCGCGATTTCCGGACAGGAATATATCGCCACATGGGCGGAAAGGACCTGGACGATATAATCGATGGAGCTAAGCTCCTGGTGGAAAGATACGGGGCAAACCCCCAGGCCATCGGTTGCTATGGTGGAAGCTATGGAGGTTTTTTAACACTGATGGCCATGTTCAAAACTGATATTTTTAAGGCCGGAGCAGCTCTGCGCCCGGTAACTGATTGGGCTCATTATCATCCGAGCTATACGGTTGATATTCTCAACCTCCCCCAGAAAGACCCGGAAGCCTACAAACAGAGCTCGCCGATTTATTTCGCTGATGGCTTGAAAGGAGCACTCCTCATTTGTCACGGTATGGCTGACACTAATGTTCATTTCCAGGACACAGTCCGATTAGTTCAGCGGCTGATCGAATTAGGCAAGGAAAACTGGGAAGTGGCCATCTATCCAGTAGAGAACCATAGCTTCCGCGCCACCTCTTCCTGGGTTGATGAATATCGCCGAATTTTCAAGCTGTTTGAGACTCATCTGAAAAAATAGGGACGGCCAGGCCTTCTGCCCGGGCTATAAATCAGGCCGCCAGGAGAGCTCGGGCCTTGTCTTCGTTCAGGCAAAGAACTGTTATCCCAATTATGGGAAGCAATCGAAAGGAGCCCAGAGCCAAATTTAATTTCTCTGCTGATTCTGGCCGAATGGTTAGTTGATTGATGAATCCAGCCCAGGATCAATCATAAGCGCGGAGCACCAGATCCAGATTTTCCACTACCCGATCAGCATCGCTTTTGGTAAAGATGATGGCCGGTTTTATTTTTATGACGTTATCGAAGGGTCCATCAGTACTGAGTAAAATTCCCCGATCTTTCATCTTTTCAATTATCGCTCTGGCCTCGGCGGCAGCCGGCTGCCTGGTTCCTCTGTCCTTGACCAGCTCCACTCCGAGGAACAGGCCAAGACCACGGACATCTCCAATCAAGCTGTGCTTTTTCTGCAACTCTTTCAATCCCCGGAGAAAATAGTCTCCTACGAGGCGCGCATTTTCCTGAAGATTTTCTTCTTCAATGGCTTTAAGCACAGCCAGGCCGGCAGCACAGCTTACCGGGTTGCCGCCGAAAGTGTTGAAATATTCCATACCGGTGACAAAACGCCTGGCGATTTCTTCGGTGGTAATCACCGCTCCAAGCGGATGCCCATTGCCAATCGGTTTTCCAAGAGTGACAATGTCCGGAGAAGCTTCCTGGGATTCAAATCCCCAGAAAAAATAACCCGGCCTTCCGAACCCAACCTGAACTTCATCAGCAATTGTCACTCCACCTTCAGATTTTACAATTTCAAAAGCTTTATTTAGAAAACGGGGTGGAAAAATAATCTGGCCGGCGCAGCTCATCATTGATTCGGCAATGATCCCCGCCAGCCTTTTATTTTCTGACAACAGGCTGCTGACCATTTTTTTCACTTCAGCGGCATACTTTTCTGCAGTTTCTTCGCTGCGGCCTCGGTAAAGGCCGCGATAGGGATCGGGAGTGGGAATCTTGTGAACAAAAGGCGGAGCCCCCTTTCCTCCCGGTCCGTCAAATTTATAAGGACTGATCTCTACAAGCGAGGTCAGGTTGCCGTGATAAGCACCATCAATGACCAGGAGCTCAGAACCACCGCTAAAATTCCTGGCCAGCCGGAGAGCCAGGTCATTGGCTTCACTTCCAGAATTGACCAGAAAACAATGAGTGAATTTTGGCGGAAAGTGGGACAGCAGCTTCTCAATATAAGCTGCCATTTGATCGTATAAATACCTGGTGTTGGTGTTGAGCACGGTCATTTGCCGGGCAACTGCCCTGGCCACAGAAGGATGACAGTGACCGAGATGGCAGACATTGTTGACACAGTCCAGATAACTCCGTCCCTCAGAGTCAAACAAGAACTGACCGGCTCCTCTTATAATGTGAAGGGGTTTCCGGTAAGACAGGCTCAGGGCTTCAGAAACATGGGCTTTCCTGAAAGTTAGAAGCTTGCTTTTTTGCCGGTCGGGGTTTTCTGATTCAAAACCGCAGCTCCGGTAGAAAAGCCGGCGCCATTTTTCCGGGTTTTCTGATAGAAGATAATCAAGGAGCTTCCAGCCTGGTTCTTCCGAAATCCTCATGTAGGCGTTTCTGGGCTCAACCTGTCTTCTCCAGGCCGCCATGGTCAGGCTGATAACCAGGCGGGCCAGAATAAGATAGAAAATGACATCAAGCTCTTCCTTTCTAAGGGGATTTAAGGAATGATAAGCGCCAAGTATTTTGGAAGCAACCTTTTCCTTTTCGCCTTCCTTGGGGCCGATAAGCATCAGGGCATAGGTCAGAGAGAGGGACGGTTCAGCGGCCAGATAAGATTCAGTTATGTCTCCAAAATCTATCAGTCCTATTATCCGGTGGACGGATTTTCGGTCGGGTGCCAGCAAAAAATTGTGTTCATTGGCATCTCCATAGATGACCTGCCTGCGCAATCTGTAGTCTTCAGCCTGGACCAGGGTTTCATACTGCAGGAGACAGTAATCTAACTTCCGCCTCCTGGACGGGTCTGAGATGTACTTGAGCCTTTCCCTGGAGAAAAGGACATTTCTAACATCCCAGGGTAAAAGGCGTTTCTGTCCCGGGTGGTAAAAGTCTTTAAGAGCCAGGTCAATCCTGGCCAAAAAAGTTCCCACCTCCTGCCAGAGTTTGAGGTCAATGTCTTTCACCGCAGCCAGCGGTTCGCCTTCTATGAATTCAAAAATCCTGGCCCGGTAGATTTTTTTATCAGCGGCAGAAAAAGAGGTAATCAGTTTCTCGTTCCTTCCCGGAACAGGACGGGGAAAGCGATACCCGGTCAGTTTCTGATTCAAAAAGAGCAGGACCTGATTTTCAAAATCAAGACTTTCTTCCCGGTCAAAATCAGAGGAAATCTTCAGCACTAACTTCCTTCCCCTATCAACTTGGAGGAGAAAGTTCTGGGAACGGTCACCATTAAGAGGAGCAAGCTTTTTCGGGACTATCCCGAATGATTCAGACAGCAAAAGTTTTACTTCTTTAATAGTTAAAGAAGGCTTCTGATATTCCAGGCTTAACATAATCTCACCACTTAAATTGTTCATTGTAAATTTTTCATTGCCAATTATATTTCCCGGACTGTAAATCTTCAAGAAAATAAGAATTAAGATAAGAAGGGAAAAAGCGGAAGAGGCTCTTTAAGTGGCAAAAATTGAAAATATAATGCGCTTAAAAAATCCTTAATTTAAAAGAAACTGCCCGTTGACAGAAATCCTTTATTTTTGTATAGGATAATACAGGATGGCTAAAGTACTGGAACTGGAAAAAGTTTATAAATCTTACAAGCTCGGATTTATTCCCAAGAAAAAACAAGTTTTAAAAGGTGTTTCTTTTTATGTAAATGAGGGCGAAATTTTTGGCTATCTGGGACCAAACGGTGCTGGTAAAACCACAACTATAAAGTGCATTCTGAATTTGATTTTTCCAGACGCCGGGAGAATTACCATTTTCGGAGAAGACTCGCTCAAGCCAAAGGCGAGACAACGGGTAGGTTTTCTGCCAGAAAATCCATATTTCTATGACTATCTGACCGGGCGGGAATTTCTCGCCTTTTACGCTGATTTGCTGGGCATTCACAGCAGAATCAAAGAAGAAAAAACCGGGTACCTGTTGAAATTAGTCGGGATGGAGCGGGCTGCAGATCTTCAGCTTCGAAAATATTCGCGGGGCATGCTGCAGAGAATCGGTCTGGCTCAGGCATTGCTCAATGATCCGGCTCTGGTTATTCTGGACGAGCCAATGGGCGGGCTTGACCCCATCGGCCGCAAAGAGTTTCGCGACATCATCGTCAACCTGAAGAAAGAAGGCAAAACCGTTTTCCTTAGCTCCCACATTCTGCAGGACATTGAGATGATCTGCGACCGGGTGGCCATCATCCTGGCGGGAGAAATTATCAACCAGGGTTATCTGGGAGACCTGATTTCAGAAAAGGTGCTTTACACCGAGATTACGGTGGCCGGCGTGCCGGCGGCTGAATTCAACCACCTGGGCGAAAGCGTTTCTCAGAGTGGCGACCGGGTGTTGCTTAAGGTCTATGAGGAAAGTAATATTGACCGGGTGATTCAACTGATTCAAGAGAAAAAAGGGAAGATTATCTCGCTGGTGCCTAGGACCGAAACCCTGGAAGATATTTTTGTCAATATGGTGAAGAACCAATGAAAATCACCACGATCGCTCGTAATACCTTTAAGGAAGCTAAAAGAGACCGGGTTTTGTATCTACTGTTTTTCTTTGCGGCTATCTGTTTGCTGTTCTCGCGGTTTCTGGCACTGCTGACCGTGGGCGACCGGGTAAAGATCATCAAAGACGTGGGCCTGGCCTCTATCCAGCTTTTTGGTATGCTGATGGCCATTCTGATGGGTACCGGCCTGGTTTACAAAGAGATTGATAAAAAGACCATCTTCACCCTCCTGGCTAAGCCCATTCACCGGGTGGAATTTCTGCTGGGGAAATTTCTGGGGCTGGTGCTGACCATTTTCATTATGACCGCGTTGATGGCCGTGATTTTTCTCCTGATTCTTTTTCTCCATACTTTTACCGTGGAGTGGAGCATTCTTCTGGCCATCCTTTACATATTTTTTGAGCTGTGTCTGATGACGGCTGTGGCTTTGCTTTTTTCCACCTTCACTACGCCGATTCTGGCTTCACTTTATTCTCTGGGATTCTATCTTATTGGCCATCTGAGCTGGAGCCTGGAGATGCTGCTAAAAAAAGTGAAGAGCGGCGTGGGGCGGGCCATGCTGCAGGTGCTTTACATTGTGCTTCCGGACCTGGAAAACTTCAACTTCAAGACCGAGGTGGTGCATAATCTGACAATTCCTACTAAATTACTCGGAATTAGCTTTCTTTACGGGCTGGTTTACACCGCTTTTATTCTGCTGCTGGCTATGCTGATTTTCAGGCGCCGGGACTTTATCTGAGGTAGCTGGAAAGGTGAAGTGTAGAGGTAAAAGATTTTCGCCAAAGAAGAGTGGAGGGAGAATTAAGATCCAGGGAAAATCAAGATTTGAAGTATCTAGAGCAGATGAAAGGAAATAATAAGAAAAATCATCTTTTGGGGATATAGCGGGTAAAATGGCTGGAATAAAAACGGCAGAAGAAAAAAGCAGCGGAGAAAAACTTCTGCTCCGTCAGAGGAATTTTCTGGTTTTATTCCTGATTGTTTCTCTACTGCTTTTTTCCTGGCTGAAAATCCAGTCGGATAAAGTGGCCAGAAAAAAAATACCGGGTTCGTCCATTATTTATCTGCCTTCAGGGAAGTATCTGAAATATGCCACTTTTGGTTATTCTTCACTGGTCGCGGACATTATTTATCTCTGGGCCATTCAGTATTACGGTTCGTATGATATCCCTGATCGGTTTAAATACCTGGAACACATTTTTTCCATCATCGCCGAGCTGGACCCGAAATATAACGACCCTTATGAGGTGGGCGCCTTGATTGCCGTCTATGATGCCCATGACCCGGAGCTGGCTTATAAGATTCTGGATATGGGCTTGCAGAAAAACCCGAACATGTGGATTTTCCCTTTTCAGGCGGGTCACATTGCTCAGATGCAGAAGGATTTTGAGCGGGCTCGAGAATACTACCGCCAGGCCATGGAAATTCCCGGTGCGCCACCAATTATCAAACGGCTTTACGCTAATGCCTCTTATAAGACCATGAACTACCAGGAAGCCTGGCAGATGTGGAAGGAAGTTTATGAAACAGCTAAAGAAGACTGGGTTAAAGAAATTGCTTATAATCATCTTTACCGGGTAAAAAGCACAGTCGACATTGAGGCTCTGAATGAGGCCGTGAAGAAATTTAAGGAAAAGTACGGCCGGTGGCCGGCAGACCTGAATTCCCTGGTGCGGGCAGGCCTCATAAAGGAAGTGCCCAGAGACCTGGACGGTAAAGATTACCTCTACGACTCGAAAACAGGAGAAGTTAAACCAGCGAGGGTGTGGTGGAAACGCTGAGAATTATTTTTATTGTGATCGTCGGGCTGGTTTGGGGAAGTTTCCTCAACGTGGTCATCTATCGGCTGCCGCGTGGATTGAGCATCGTGCGGCCTCCTTCGAGCTGTCCGAATTGCGGGCAGCGGATAAAATGGTACGATAATATTCCAGTTTTGTCCTACATTTTGCTGGGTGGGAAATGTCGTTTCTGCCGAGCGAAAATTTCTATCGTTTATCCGCTGGTAGAAGTCCTGACGGCAGCCTGTTTTGTGCTGGTGTATTTCCATAACTTGAAGTTTTTTGACCTGCAGTTTTTCGCCGATTGTCTTTTTGTGAGTAGCTTGATTGCTATTGGTTTCATTGATTACTTTCATCAGATAATTCCCGGAAGTATCGCCTTACCTTTTTTAATCATTGCTTTGGCCTATTCACCTTTTCGTTATGACCTGAATCCTGCTCAGTCGATATTCGGTGCGGCTGCCGGCGGCGGGTTTCTCCTTCTGGTTTATTTTCTCTATTTTCTGTGGCGGAAAAAAGAGGGGCTTGGGCTGGGAGATGTCATGATGATGCTGATGGTAGGAGCTTATCTGGGATTGGCGCGGACAATTTTCACTCTACTTCTGGCTTCAGTGGTAGGGGCTGTTTTTGGCTTGCTTCTGATGGGATTCAGAAAAAAGAACCTGCAGTTTGCCCTGCCTTTTGGCACCTTTATCGCCCCGGCTGCCTTCGTGGCTTTGATCTGGGGCGAACGCCTCATCACCTGGTACCTCACCCTTTTTCATCGTTAAAAACGGGGGACACAATACTCAAACCCCAATTTTTTCGTGGTTTGAACTGCAATTTATACTCCGTCTGTTACAGCCACCCAGTTGAAGTCATCAACAATTTTTATTATTTTCATCCTTTCAGTAAAAATTAGTAAAAACATTTAAAGCAAAGTTAATTTTCTAAAAACATAAAAAAATTTGAATACAGTGAAAAAAAATTCTGTATTCCTACGTCTTTTTAAATGCAATGGCCAGAATTGCAAGAATCGTTGTTCCAAACATCCCTCATCATGTAATCCAGCGCGGAAATCGCAATCAAAGAGTCTTCTTTTCCGAACTTGACAAGGAACTTTATCTTAAAATCCTGCACTTCAACTGCAATAAATATAAACTCAAAATCTGGTGTTATTGTTTGATGGACAACCATGTCCACTTAATTGCTGTTCCAGAAAAAAAAGAAAGTCTGGCCCAGGCTATTGCTGACACCCACAGGAAATACACTTTAATGATAAACATCACCAACCACTGGAAAGGATACCTCTGGCAGGGAAGATTCAGCTCCTTCCCAATGGACGAGGCTTATTTATACTGTTGCGTTAGATATGTTGAGCGAAATCCAGTCAGGGCAGGTATTGTCAGTCAAGCCGAAGAGTACCGATGGTCAAGTGCCAGAGCGCATGTATATAGTTTGGAAGACCCGATCTTGAGTCCGTTTTCACTTTTATCTCAGATAAGTGATTGGAAAGCCTTTTTGCAAGGAGAAGAAAAAGAAGAAGACCTAAAGCAACTAAGAAAAAACCAGTCCACGGGGCGTCCACTGGGCGATGAAAGCTTCGTTGAAAGGCTGGAATGGTTCACTGGTAGGGTTCTAAAGAAAAAACCGTCCGGCCGCCCCAAAGGGTATAAATCGGGGGACAAACGGGGGACACAATACTAATTTCCTAATTTTTTTATCAGTCTTCGTTGATCAAAACATACTATTACTCAATTAACCGATGCCCAAACACTAAATATTAAATTATTATAAATTATTAAGCAGATATCTCCCTGTGAAATTTATTAAAAACAATTCAAAAATATGCCAATAAAAATCCAGGACTTGATAATTTCTATTAAACATATAATTGGAAATAAGCTTCTTAGCATTCTGCCAAAACAGAAGGAAATGTGTCAGCAATGATAATTAGGTAAATGGGTATTGTGTCCCCCGTTCTCTCCCTCGTTTCTCGTTTCAAAGGATTTTTATAATAAATACTTTTCTGGATCCAGAGGTAACCTTAAATTTTTCAGCCACCGGAAGGCCTGGGACCCAAACAATCTGGCCACCCGATACAAAAATGGGTAACCAATCACGCTCTTCCTGAGGTATTTTCCTTTCGGTAAGCAGTTCTTTAAGCTTCTTTTCGCCACGCAGGCCTAAAGGACGATATTTATCTCCACGACGACGGTTCCGAACTTCTAACGGAAATTCCACTCTTTCACCATCAAGATAACATCCTTTTGAATCGTCATACTCCAGCTGTCCCAATTTTTCGACCTGGGCAAATTTTCCTTGAAATTCCCAGCGGCCAAAAACCCGGAGATTTTGCTTCCCATCCCACCTGAAAGAAAATTCGGGCTTTGGCCCCGAGCTTCTTACTCTGTTCAGCCAGCCATGCTCTCTAATGAGAATCTTATCTTTACCCCAGCTGAATTTCTGTCCTTCTTCAAGCGCCAGTACCGCCTCAGTTTGCTCAAAACTCGGCGATTTCATCCCCAACACCATATGCAGAAACTTCCTCACCAGCCGTCGAGCAACTGCCACCGGCATCTCCTTTAAAGCAGCCAGGTTAAGCTCCATATCCGGGAACAGGGCCTCAACCTCGTCTCTCAGTTTGAAAGATGGGAATGGCTTAGAGATTATTTCATTTTCTGTCTGCTCCCCTTCTTCCTCCAAAATCAGGAAATTATTTCCGTGCCCATTTTTTCTTTCCTGGCGCCTGCTTCCTTCCTCAAGCCGCTTCTTGCTGTCTTCCAAAATTGGGGTTTGAGTATTGTGTCCCCCGTTTTTCACTAAGAGGGGCCAGAGGCCGTCCACCAGCTCCGACAGCGCCTCATTCTCCGCCTGGGCGATAAGCGCCAGCTGCGCCAAGTGGCTCACCACTTCCGGGTCGTACTCTTTCTCCAACTGCGGAATTAACTCCAGCCTGATTTTATTTCTCAGCAGAGACACATCCAGGTTTGTTTCATCAACCCTGTATTCAATGTTTTTTTCTTTAAGGTACTGCTCAATTTCTTCCCGCCGCAAACACAGCAGCGGCCGCACCACCTTACCCTTCCTCAGCCTTATGCCCTGAAGCCCTTCAACTCCCGTGCCGCGGAAAATTTTCATCAGCACGGTCTCAGCCTGGTCAGTCATAGTGTGAGCGGTCAGGATAAAATCCGCCCCCCACTTTTCAGCCGTTTTCTCCAGAAATTCATAACGCTTGACCCGCCCCGCCTCTTCCAGATTAAGCCCGCACCGTCTGGCAAACTCCCTGACTTTCCCCTGGCCGACAAAGATTTTTAGCCCGACCTCCCTGGCCAGCTTCCGCACAAACTTTTCGTCACCTTCAGCGTTCGCTCTCAAGTGATGATTAAAATGAGCCAGGGCTATTTCCAGCTCCGGCCATTCCTTCTTGAGCTCCAGCAAAAGATGGACCAGCGCCACTGAATCCTGCCCGCCAGAAACCGCCGCCAGCAGCCTCGCCCGGGGTGAAAACAGACTCCGCCCCTCTACGAAGCGCTTAAATTTCTGATAAATCGTTTGAGTCATGAAATAAGTGGCGGCGGAGGGATTTGAACCCCCGACACTGCGGATATGAGCCGCATGCTCTGACCAACTGAGCTACGCCGCCGGGTATGTGAATTTTATACGAGCCTTATCCGTTAGTCAATATCACGATGGCTCATTAAAAAGATGCCTTAAAATGAACCATTACTTTCAACTTGAGGACACCACCAGTTCTTTGTCACCGGCTTTTATTCTTTTAAAAAGAGCTTCAGGTCGTCCTCAACGGTGCCGATGCCGCTTATTCCGAATTTTTCTATCAGCACCTTGGCCACGTTCGGTGAAAGGAAAGCCGGAAAGGTTGGACCCAGGTGGATGTTTTTCACCCCGAGGTACAGCAGAGCCAGCAGCACAATCACTGCCTTCTGCTCATACCAGGCAATGTTGTAAGAAATCGGCAGTTTGTTGACATCATCCAGTCCGAACACTTCCTTGAGTTTCAGAGCAATCACGGCCAGCGAGTAAGAATCGTTGCACTGTCCGGCATCCAGCACCCGGGGGATTCCGTTTATCTCACCCAGCGGCAGTTTGTTGTAGCGGTACTTGGCGCAGCCGGCGGTTAGAATCACTGTATCCTTCGGTAAGGCTTTGGCAAACTCGGTGTAATACTCCCGGTTTCTCATGCGGCCGTCGCAGCCAGCCATGACGAAGAACCTTCTAATCGCTCCGCTTTTAACTGCTTCTACCACTTTGTCAGCCAGCTGAACCACCTGGTGATGGGCAAACCCACCGATGATTTCGCCCTTCTCAATCTCCACCGGCGGCTGGCATCGCTTAGCATGGGCAATAATTTCAGAAAAATCTTTGCGGCCGTCAGGCCCTTCCGGAATATGCTTCAACCCAGGATAACCCACCACCCCTGTGGTATAGACCCGATCCCGGTAAGAATCGCGAGGCGGGATGAGGCAATTGGTAGTCATCAGAATTGGTCCGTTAAAACTTTCAAACTCTTTGTACTGCAGCCACCAGGAGTTGCCGTAATTTCCGGCAAAATGAGGATATTTTTTAAAGGCCGGGTAATACTGAGCCGGCAGCATTTCACCGTGGGTATAAACATCAACTCCCGTGCCGGCCGTCTGTTCCAGCAGCTGCTCCAGGTCTTTGAGGTCATGACCGCTGATGAGAATTCCTGGATTGTTTCTCACTCCGATATCAACCCTGGTAATTTCTGGATGGCCGTAGGTAGATGTATTGGCCCGGTCCAGAAGAGCCATGGTTTCCACCCCGTATTTTCCTGTTTCCAGCACCAGGGCGGTAAGCTGGTCAACACTCAGCGAATCATCAAGAGTAGAAGCCAGCGCTTTTTCCATAAAATGATAGATGCCGTCATCCTTGAAACCTAACTGGTAGGCATGGTAGGCATAAGCAGCCATTCCTTTAAGACCATAGGTTACTAACTCTCTGAGAGAGCGAACGTCTTCATCCTGGGTGGTTAACACGCCAACCGTGGCAGATAAATTTATCAGGTCTTCATCAGTTTGATAAGTCCAGGAAACGGACGGATGACGGTCCAACTCTTCGGGACGGAAACCGGCCGATTGTAGACGCGATTTTAATTTCTCGCGTAAGGCCACAGCTTCCCTTATCCGCTCCAGGAAAAATTCCTGGTCAAAGTTAACGTTGGTCACCGTGGAAAAAAGTCCTTCAAGGAGAAAGCGGTCCGTAGTTTCCTCATTAATTCCTTTTTCTCTGACTTTGAGGTTTAACCAGGAAATACCCTTCAGGGAATAAATAAGCAGGTCTTGCAGATTGGCGACCAGCGGTGGCTTGCCACAGACCCCAATCTGAGTGCATCCTATATTTTTTAAAGTCTCCTGACATTGATAACAGAACATATGCATTTTTATATTGCCTCCTTCATTTTTTTCTTATTTTTTATAGCTTAAGATCTATGCTACCCTAAAACTCAATTCCAGGCAATTTAATAAAGAGCACATCCTGAATTTTCCCTTCACGCCATGTTTTTCTTGACAATTGAAATTAAATAGTGAAGATATAATGCCGAAGATATAATAAGAAGATTTTCCTGGCAAAATAAGGTAAAAAGGAGGCTTTAATGCCAAAGAAAATTTGGCTGATAATCCTATTGCTTACTTTGCTGAACTTTCCTCCAGTAAACTTTTCTCCGCTGATGATAGCCTTCGCCCAAACACCTGATGCCCGCAGGAGCGGAGAAGAGGTCCTTTATGAAGCCCTTCTCTCCGGCCAGCACCTGGTCATAGTTGTAGAAAGCAATGGCTGTACCGACAAGAGTTCATTCAAAATCGAAACCAAGCAAAGCACGAATAAAAATGGTTCCGCAAGTTATCTTCTTAACGTTATCCGCATAAAACCAGACAACTGTAAGAAAATGCCGGAGAGAATCCCGATCCTTTTCGACCTGAAAAAAGACCTGAACCTGTCAGGGAACTTTACCTATTCCCTCGAAAATCCTGTCTTAAATACCGCCGCCATAGAAGGCTCTCTTTATTCCATCCTCGAAAAATATTTCACCCTTAAAAACGACCAATTCGAACAAATTGAATACGAGGGTTTTTTAATTCGAACCCAGGACAATAAGCAGGAAATAGACAGGACAGAAACTGTAGGTTTCACCCTCCAGGAAGGCCAGGTTAAGCAGCTCAGAATTCATCTTAAAGCCGCCACCAAAGATCTGACCTTTGCCCGATATTTAGAGGTTCCGGCTGACGGCAGTAATTTCGCCGGTTGGTTTGCCATTGAATGCCAAGACCTCCAAAGCTTTGACCAAACTCCGGTAACCTATGAGCCTTTCTTGATGGGAGTCTATGCCGGCATTTCTCCTGAAATTAAACCAGGTTATTCGCTTTATGATAAGCTGAAAGAAGTATCAGGCCAGCTCGGACTGCCACTTCCAGAAAGAACTTTTGTCATCTATGGTCTGGAAAAGTATCCTATTTATGAATTTTTCTGCTACCGAAAAACAAAATAAAAAAAATGAAAAATAAAAAACAAAATAAAAAGGAGATAATTCCATGATAGGGATATCCGAACTTATCGTAATTCTCCTGTTATTTCTGGGCCTACCCCAATTGATATTATTCATCGTAGCTTTAGTGGACATTCTGAAGAGCGAGTTCGCCGGAAATGACAAGCTGATCTGGATTCTGCTGATAATTTTTCTCCCGCTTTTAGGACCTATTCTTTATTTTCTCATCGGCCGAAAAAATAAAATACAACCTCCGCCTGCAGCCAAAGTTCCCGGCTCCTGAAATCTTCCTGCTTTCTTGTGTAGAATCAGTTAGGAAATAGCCAGTCCGCTAATCGCCGGCTTTTTTGCCCCTCTCTCTTCACTTAATTCATCTGATACTACCCTGCATCAGGATTTAAGCTCCTGACAAAAGCCCCAACAAATTCAAAATTAAAATCAGGAAAAATTAAGCTGAATGATTAAAGCTTATGTTTCCGGCCCATTATCAAATAACTTAAAACAATAATGGCCGATATCAGCATAAAAATTGCACCCCGGCCAGACCACCCCAAAAACAGCCAGGAAACAAACACCATAATGAGGGAAATATAAGCCAGTAATAACATCAGCAACCAGCTCATTTTCACCGGGCCATGGAAATCAGCTTTAAGAACATCAATTAAAGCGACTAACCATAAAACATAAAAAACCAAAAATGAAATGATTAAAATTAATCCAGCCACTGGCAAAGAAGCTCCAGACCGGTACTTGGTCCCATTAACCGCTTTAATCTCTCTTTCAGAGGTATTGTACTTTCTTAAAACATCCAAATTATCAAGCCTGAACAGCCCCGCCCCATCTGAAAGCAGCACGTAAAGCCGGTTCTTCTGCAGGTAAATAATTGGCGTAACTTGTGTTCTGATAAACTCCAGCCCCCTGTCCTGGTCAGCCAGACCGACTGAATTATAAGTGGTATAAACCAGGCCAACTTCCCGGCTGAACTCAAGAGATTGGATGAACTTTCCTTCAGGATGTTCATAAAACAGCTCGGGCTGCCCGCTTCTCTGCTCCAGCTTAAAAATACGGTTGTTTCGGGAAAAATAAGTTGTTTCACCATTTCCGGCAACAGCATTGATCAAACCGAGGTCAATGTTTACCGGATTTTCTTTTTCAGTGATAAGAACAGGCTGGAAAAATAAAGCCTTTCTGTCCTCGCCATCTTTGGCTGTAATATTTTCAGACTTGAGGCAGTAAATCACATTCTGGATATAAAGCGCAGAGGAGACTTCTGAAGTTCTGGTGATCAAAAAATAGATACAATTTTCTCCCCGAAACATTATTCTTTCAGAAACTCTATAACCGTCATTTAGCTCCTGACTTTCGGGCATCAAGGCCACAGGCTGATAGGGGAAAATCGACAAACCGGTTTCCGGGTCGTAGTCCAGGTCTTTAGCCGGGTAAATAAAACCAAAATCTTCATCGGTTGAAAAAAGCAAAAGCCCTGAACTCAGATGAAAGAAATTTTCATAATTGACCGAAAGAACTCCGCTATATTCTTTGACCGGATTAATTAATAGCCTGTCTCCCAATCCGATCAGCGGAACCCCATCATCATCTACCGAAAAATGAATCTTATTGCCGTATTCTTCAAAAAGGCTGCTGTCAAGAGGCGGCAGGACCCAGTTGACTTTAACCTGTCCGTTATCTGGCAGAAATAACCTAACGCCGGGCAGCAAATTCACTTCCTGAGATAAGGCTGAAATTGGAGATGCCCAGAAAATCGCCAAAAGAATAATCAAGCTGATAAATTGTATATTCTTAATTTGCATTTTTATTTATCTTCCTGTTTATCTTCTTTAATCTTATCTTTGATTAAATCGCCATAACCTATCCACTCAGCCACCGCTTTCTGTCCGGTGCTCATATCCTTGTGAAATTCTTCCCAGTTAAATTTAACCTCGCTGCCGCCATTGGCTTTCATAAGATTGTTAACTTCATCGAAGAATTTATTAACTGCCCCAAAAGTGATCCGGCTATAGGCCGATTTAAAAACGTTTATGTTCATCGAACTTAAAGGTGTAATCACTTTGCCCAAAACAAAATCTACTGTCTCTGAAATTGCTCCTGGAACATCTTTTTGCTTCAGCTTCAGGCTGATTTTACTAACACCAACTACATTTTCACAGGTGAGAAGACCGCGGTCTACCTGGTCCAGGTTAATGGTCTCAGTCATTTTTTTCCCGAATTCATCAATTGCCTGCTGGGTTCCGGTCTCAACGTGGGCTTCAACTATGTCTCCCAGAACTCCAACCGGGAAGGGCGGAGGGGGTGATTTTTCCCTTTTTTTGCTGGGAGTCATAACCTCTTCTTTTCTAAAAGTGGGAACATCAGCTGTCTGGCTTTTGGTGTGAATTAAAAGGCGCAATCTTTGCCTTTCCTCTGGAGTTAATCCGGGGACGCTGATGGCCTTTTGCCATAAAGCATTTCTGGCTTGAAGCAGCTCAAAAAATCGCTGAGCATCTTCATCAGAAAGCGGAATTCGTGAATACAGCTCATCTATCTCTTGCTGATAATTTCTTAAATTGGCCCATTCCTTCTGAGTCAGTCCGCCTGTTGTAACCTCATCAGGCCTGGGGAGCACAGACGCTGGCTGTTGCTGGGATGGCGGTTGATTGGTCGGTTTTATCCCCGTTCCCTGAGTCTGGTTGCCGGAAGCGGGCTGATTTACAACGGCAGGCGGGGCTGCTGGAGAAACGGGCTGGGGTTCTGGATTACTCACTGGCGGTGGAGTCTGCTGGGATTGTAAATTTTCTGCCTGCCTCCTCTTTTCTCTGGCTTGATCCTCAAGAGTTTGAGCAATTCGCTCAGCTTCTTTGTAAGAGACAACTGCTTTTTGCCATTCGATATAAACCTGGCAGTCAGGAGATTGGGGAGTTATCCGGCTGCGGCAATTTTCCACTGCCTGCCTCAACCGAGCTGCCTTATTCTCCAGGTCAGCCGCTTCTCTAAGAAGCCGGTCAATGTCGCTGGTTTGAATAACTGCTGCTGTTGCTGCTCTGGTCTCGGGTCGAATAGTATTACCAGAAAATAAAAAGATAACAACCAAAGCAAACAGTAAAGAAAGATAATATTTTCGGTTTTTCATAACTGAACCAATCTTTTAGCCAGACTTTATCACAGCCCGGGTCTGTTGGCATGCTCAACATTAGTATGAGGCTCATCAGTGTGGGGATTATCAGTATGAGCCCGATCAGCATGGGTTTGAATATTCTGATTCAGATGGGTCTCGGTATTGGTATGCTCAAATCCCTGAGGGGCCATATCCACATGTTTGGTTTCATCGATATGCGTGCTGGGATTTTCATTTGTATGGGGAACATTCTGGTGAGCGGTATTTTTATGGGGAGTGTTGGTATGGGCTAATTCGCGGCCGATTATTCTGGCTGCTTCCCTGGCTGATAGCGATCCGGATTCTGGAAGCTTATCTCCTGCTAAATTTTTTAGCAGGGCTGCTCTTGATTCCTGTTTGAGCAGAGGCCAGGCAGCCAGAAAAGCCGCGCCCTTTATAGCCAGGCTGATAATCTGACGACGGCTTCGCCCTTCATTTACCTCAGTTAAGGAAACCGGGTAATAAGGTAAAGAGGGGCTTAATTCTTCCAGCCCTCTTTTTTCTTTTTTCTCCACTTCCCTTCTCCTGAAAATTTTCCTTAGACTCATTAGGGCCTCCTTCTGAACTAAAGTTTACCGACATTAAATTAAATTATCAATAAAATTTATTTTTTCTTCTTCAACATATTTGTGATAATGGCCAATAAGATTTTTAAGTTCCGGGTTTTCCGTAACTTTCCACATAAGCTCTTCAAATATGCGGCGGTAAAAATAACACATAGGGTCTTCAAATTCCGTGTCGCCAAAAAACTCATAAGATTTATTAAGACAGCCCGTGCCGTGGAACCTTCTCCAGGGGCAGGTGCGACATTTATTGATATTCTCCACTTTCCTCTTTTCCTGGATTCGCTGGTTGATCTCTGACTCCATCAGGAGGTTGCTCAGTGGCCGGGGGTCATCGATTGTTCCCAGGCAAAAATTTTCTTTGCCCACCAGCTCTTCGCAGGGGTAGATCCGGCCATCGTATCCAAATCCCAGAATGGAATTACCAGCCCCACAGGGTGAACGGTAGCACATATGAGGTCTGGATTTATCGGCCAGATGAGCAATAAAAAGATTCAGGTCATCTATGCTCAACCATTTTCCTGTCTTTTTTTGATAATCTACCGCCAGATCCACCAGTTTGAGCCAGTTATCGGCGAAAGCTGCAGCCCGGTCCACCTCAAAATCAAACTGTTTTTTAGCCCGGCCTTCATAACAGAGATAATTAAGGCGGAAGGAACGGCTGTCCAGGTTTTCTACCATAAATCTGGCTACCTCTGTATAATTTTCTGGGTCAGAAACAACCGCCAGGAGTCCTGGATTCAAACCGATTTTTCTGGCTTTTCGCAAGCCTTCAATCACCTCTCCAAAAGAACCTCGGCCAGAAGCAAAAACCCGCTGTCGATTATGTATGGCTTCAGGTCCGTCAAGGCTGACGCCTGTTTCTACTTTAAGTTCTTTTAACAGCTCAGAATATTTAGTAAGCAAAATGCCGTTAGTCTGGAGCGACAGCGTTACTTTTTTCCCCAGGGAAGGGGCTATTTCCCTGACGTATCTGGCTCCTTCGATAATACAATCAATGTTCAGCAGGGGCTCACCGCCGTGGAAGCCAATGATTATTTTTTCTCCAGGAATTTCCTCCATCACCCGGCGGATGATTTTTTTACAGGTCTCAACTGACATCAGCATCGGGTCCGGACTTTGGTGATCACAGCGGCAATAACGGCAGGCTAAATTGCAGGATTCGGCTACGTGGATATTAAAGTAATGCGGATATTTTTGAACAGTCCAGAGATTTGAAGGCTGGTAATAGGTCTGTCCATTGAGAGTTATCATATTACGAACAAACAACGAATAAAGAATGCGGTCAACCCGTTCTTCATTCCAGCCGCCAGAAGTCAGGTAAAGATCATTCAAGTGGCGCCAGGTTCTTTGCTCAAGATCAGGTCTGAGCAGCCCTTGATTTGTTAGATAATCTCTGGTCTCTTCAGTTAAAATGCACCAGGAAGCCGTCTCCGGCTCAACCACCAGGCAGCGATTGCCCCGGGGAGAAAAGTACAATCCAGGCACAGAGGTGATAACACTTTCTGGTGAAAGCGCTTTTTTGAATTCTGAAAATTCCAGCATTGGTCCAGACATTTTTATTTTTCCAGCCTGACAAACCCTTGCAAAAAAAGAGCAAAAACCAGACTAACTGCTTCATCTCCGAATTTTTTCTTCAGTGCTTTCAGTGTTCGATTGCCGTCTATCTCCTTTATTATTTTTAGCCCTTTTTCTGTCAGCAACAAACCATCAAGATTTTTAATCAAGGTAGCCCCGAATTTCCCCTGCCTGATCCGATAAAGGGGCACCGGCTTCAGGCCTGATTCAAGAACAAAGGGCTGACCAGAAGACGGGGCATTTATCATTTGCCTTCTTTTTTCAAAAACATTCAGCGGACACAGGGCTGAGCTGCCCCGGTTTTTCATAAAATCAGCCCAGATTGCTTCAAGATCTTTTTTTAGAAGATTGCCCAGGACGAGGTCGGACAGCCGGCAGGGTTTAAGAATCCCTTCGGCCGTTACATAACCAGAACCAAATCCACCGCGGCAGGAAATAGATCCAAGCCAGAGCCTTGGATTAATCTCCGGAAAGCATTCATCAAAGCTCAGAGGGTGCAATTTTTTCAGGTAGCCGGAAAAAAGAACTTCCCATTTATTGGGCAGGGTAAGCTTTTCGCTTCCTGCTCTTCTCAGAGAAACTGCGGCCGAAGTCTGAGAAAAAAGCCGGTCAAGGAAATTTTGGAGACTTTCTGTTCCAACTTCGTTGCCAATTTCAAGTACAGCTCTTGTCCTCAGGGCAGACTGTTCAGCTCGCTTAAGAGCTTGAATTATTCTGTCCGATTCTTTTTGATTTTCCAAAACTCCAGTAATAATTTCAAACTCATTAAGCCTTCTCAGATGTCTCAAGGCGAGCAATATCTCCCCCGATAAATCACCCGGGTTTCTGACCATAAGGTTAAAGCTTAAATCGGCGGGCACCTGCTCAAGTGATTCCAGCCATTTCAGCAGTTGGGGCTGGAGGCCATTAGAAACTTCAAAAACAAGAAATGATGACGAGGGTAGAACTGCTGAAATAATCTTACTGGCTTTATCCAAGTCCCTGTTAATTTCAACCCGGAAAATAAAGGGGATAGGAAATGAAAGGATAGCTGAGTTCCTTTTCCTTTTGGTTTGGCTTTTAAATATCATTAACTGTGGATCTTAATAATGTTTGCTCGCTCGCCCTCTTCGAAGCAGGATGTCAGGATACCATAATCCATATGTATAAATCAAATCCGATAAACTGGTGACACAATACTCATTCACCAATTTTTAAAACTGGTGGCGCCTAAAAATTGGGGAATGTGCAGGACGTCACCAGTTTTTCATCACCAGTTTTTATTTCTCTGATATAATATTGAGACTGAAAAAATGAAGATTAAACTGGAAAGAAAATTCAGAAAGAAAAATTTTTTTTGCTTGTCTTTATCTGCGAGGTTTCGCATGTTGTCCACGGCTAAAAAAGCGCCGCTGATTACCTTATTTTTTATAATTCTTATAACCCTCGTGCCAATCGCCGCCACCAGCCGACTCCGCTCCACTTCTCCCACTCCCCCGGGGCAGCCTATCACCTTTCAAACCAAAAACCTCAAACTGCTCCTTTCAGAAAACGGCCAGCTGCTGGCTCTCATCAACCCGGCTACCGGCAAAAACTACCTGCCCGCCGGTGAAAAAGGACCGCTCCTTCAGGTCCGCCTCGCTAACACCTGGCTGGAACCGGTCAAAGCCGCGCTGGAGCCAAAATCGGGCCTCCTGACCCTTCTTTACCCCGCTCCTGCTTCAGACCTCAAAGCGACAATCAAAGTCACGCCTCACCCAACCCATCTGACCTTCCGCCTCATTGAGCTCAGCCAAAACGAGGACATCAAAGCCGTCATCTGGGGTCCATACCCGACCACCATCAGTCAAACCATAGGCGAAGTAGTTGGCATCGTCCGTGACCGCGAGTACGCCATTGGTCTTCAAGCTCTCAACCCCAAAACCATCGGCGGCCTCTTGAAGCAGGAAGGCGGAACCGACGACTCCCGCGGCACCACGGCCATTCCCCAACCCTACGGCAGCAGCCTCCAGGCCTACAGCCTCAACCGTTCCCGGCCACGCCTGGTTTCTGTCTGGAACGGCCAGTACCCCGATATGCCCGTACCCCCCATCCCCGGCGAAACAACCCTCGGCTCCGCAATTGCCCTTTTTGGCTGTCCGGAAAAAGATGTCCTGAACCACATTGAAGCCATAGAGCTGAGCGAAGGGCTTCCTCACCCCACGATAAACGGCATCTGGGCCAAAAAGTCGCCCGAAACCGGCCGCGCCTACCTCATCTCCGACTTCAACGAACAGAACATTGATGAAATGCTTGATTATACCGCCCAGGCCGGGCTGATGTCCCTTTACCACGAAGGCCCGTTCCTGACCTGGGGCCATTTTATCCTCAACCCTGAACTCTTCCCCCACGGCCGCGCCGGTCTTCGTCTGTGCGCGGAAAAAGCCGCCAGACGCGGTCTGCGACTCGGCGTCCATACTCTGACCAACTTCATCACCACCAACGACCCCTACGTTACGCCCGTACCCGACCGCCGCCTGGCTGAAACTGGTGCCTCTGTTATCGCCGCAGATATCTCAGCCACCGACACCGAAATTCCGGTGGAATCTAACAAATACTTCAAAAACCTCAAGCCGAGCACCCTGCACGCTGCCCGCCTGGGTGAGGAAATCATCCGCTTCCGCGACGTTACACCAGATCCACCCTACAAACTTCTTGACTATCAGCGCGGGGCTTTTGGCACCAGAGCCTCTGCTCACTCCCGCGGGGAGCGCATCGCCATGCTTCTGGATTATCCTTACCAGACGCTTTTCCCCAATTTCGAACTGCAGCAGGAAATAGCCGGCCAGCTCGCCCGCTTCCTCAATGAAACCGGCGTTTCTCAGATCGATTTTGACGGCCACGAAGGCTGTCTGGCTTCAGGCGAAGGCGAGTACGCCATGGAAGCTTTCGCTGATAAAGTTTACCGCGAGACGGACCATACCCTGGTAAACGGCAGCAGTCGTTCCAGCCACTACTACTGGCACATCAACCACTACCTCAACTGGGGCGAACCCTGGTACGGCGGCTTTCGCGAATCGCAGGCTGACTACCGGTTTGAAAACCAGAAATTTTACGAACGTAATTACCTGCCGCACATGCTCGGCTGGTTCCTGCTGACCGCCAGCACCACGGCCGAAGACGTAGAATGGATGATGGCCCGGGCCGCCGGTTACCAGGCCGGTTTTGCCCTGGTGGCCAGGTACGAAAGCCTGAAGAAAAACCCGGAGACCCCCAGACTTCTTTCCCTCATCAAGCTCTGGCAGGAAGCCTCCCGCGAAAAGATTTTCTCCGCCGAACAGCTGGAACACCTGAAAAACCCGGACCACGATTTTCACCTGGAAAAGGAAAACGAAGTATGGAAGCTTTTCCCGTTTCTTAAATTCAAGTTTGAGCACAGCAGAAAATTACTGCAGCCAGGTCAGCCCACTTACTCAGAATGGACTTTCTCCAACCAGGAACAGGAACAACCGCTGGCTTTTGTCCTGACCGTCGCCGGCCAGGAAGGACAGGTCAAAGACCCCTGGCTTGAGCTTGACGGGTATTACCGGCTGGATTTGCCCGGAACCTACGAAGCCGGAACTTCCATCGTCAGCGACGGGAAAACCATCAAAGTCTACAACCGCCAAGGAAATTTCCTGAAAGAGGTGGCGGTGAGCCAGCCGCTGCCTGAATTAAAAACCGGGCCCCACCTGCTCAGGTTTGACTGCCGTTTTCCGGAACAAGCCGAACCTTCAACGGATCTTTTGGTGCGGCTGGTCATCAAAATCAAACGCCCGCCCGAAATTATTAAAGTTAGAAAATTAAAATAAGAATAAAAAGGAGAAAGAATTGAACCAGAAAGCCAGATTTAAAAAGCTGAAAAATTTAATTAGAAAAAACCTGGCAATTTTCATCCTTCTTTTTACTGTTCTTACGGCCACAATTTTTCTTTTCCATCAAAGCTACTCACTGAATTTTTCTCCCAGAGAAACCAGCTCCGCCAGCCAGCCCCGCATCAAACACATCATTCTTTTTATCGGTGACGGCCTGCAACTGGAACACGAAATCGCTGCCAGCCAGTACCTCTATGGCGAGCCGATGAAGCTGGTCTGGCACACCTCTTCTTTCTACCGCCTGCCCTGCACCACCTGGGATGTGACCACCTACAATCAGTTCGCCGCCAGGCAGGGACGCCCGCTTTACAGCAGAGACTCTTTTGACCCGCTCCTCGGCTACAACCCGGAACTCGGCGGACGCTGGCCCTTTCCCCTTGACCCGTCAGGTCAGACAAGCTACTTCCTTACCCGACTTCCGATACCACCCGAGGGCAAAACTTCAAAAATACCGGCCACCGACTCAGCTTCCGCTGCTACAGCCGTGGCCACCGGCTATAAAACTGATGACGGCAACATCTCCTGGCTGCCCGGCGACCCGCCCAACGGCCAGCTAAAAACTTTAGCCGAGCTTATGCGTGAGCGGCTTGGTGCTTCCATCGGAGTGGTCAGCACCGTGCCCTTCAGCCACGCCAC
>Ga0272448_1001309_pt1 | contig 34070 bp, 26 predicted proteins | sample YNPCB0191_FD_202220 | JGI IMG/M metagenome (GOLD analysis project Ga0272448, IMG submission 202220) | Hot spring sediment microbial communities from Yellowstone National Park, WY, United States - YNP-CB-019-1 | ecosystem: Environmental > Aquatic > Thermal springs > Hot (42-90C) > Sediment...
TACCAGCAATAAAGGTTAGAAATAAAAAGTGGAGACCACCTGAAAACCATCCATGGAGGATTTATGGACGGAAAAATGTGACATTTCAAACTGGGAATAAAATGTGACATTGACATTGGTAATAACAGACCCTGTAAAGGGCTGAAAAATCCAGCATCTCCATATTATCCTTAAAGGTCAATGCAAACATTTCCTTAACAGTGCTACTCAAAAAAAGGGGCCTTCGTATGCTTTTTGCCAGATCCTGTAAATAGTGAAGGTCTTTTTAAATAAGGGCAGAAGAAAAGTGTGTGGAAAAATCTTCTTTTAAGATTTTTTCCTTTTTTGAGTTCATAACGCCAGAATTTCCTGCACCTGAAGATAAAATATCAAGAACAACTTTTTTATCCACACCTATGCATTCCCCGAATGTTACTGCCTCAGATATAGCTGCCATAAAGGTTCCAAGTATGAGGTTATTTATAAGCTTCATCTTTGTGGCAAGGGTCGCTTTTTCCAAATAAAAGATGGTTTTACCTATCTTTTCAATATAGGGTAGTGCCTTTTTATAGGCATTTTTTTCACCGCTTACTAAGACAACAAGATTTCCCTGGGATGCAGGTATCACGCTACCGAGCACAGGTGATTCAAGATAAAAGCCACCCCTTTCTTTTACTGCCCTATAAAAATCCAATACATCGTTAAAGTGATTTGTTGTGGTATCCACAATTACCTTTCCTTCTAACTTACCTTTTATTATCCCGTTTTCATCAAATAATACTGAACGGACAGCAGAACTATCGAATAGATTCAAAAAAATAATGTCCAGAGAATTGGCAAGTGCCATTGGCGAATCTGCCACCTTTGCTTCCAAATCAGAGGCCTTACTAATTGTCCTGTTCCATACTGTTAAATCAATGCCTTCTGAAATCATTTTTTTCGCCATGGTTTTTCCAAGGTAGCCAAGTCCTATAAAATCTATTTTCATAAACCTTCCCCTTTTTGTTTTTATGTATTTTATAAAATTTGAAGAATAGTTCAAATTAATTTATTAAAGATAGTAAAAGATTTTTATTGACATTTATGAATAAATAATTATAAATTGAACAAAAGTTCACATGAACAGGCGTTCATCATTAGAATCAAAGGAAAATATAAAAAAAGCAGCCCTTGAAGTCTTTTCAAAATACGGTTACGGCGGTGCATCCATGAGGATGATAGCACAAGAAGCCGGAATGAGCGTGGGAGGACTGTATCTATATTTTAAAAACAAGGAAGACCTGTGTCTCTTTTTAATAAAGGAAAAAATGGATGAATTTTCCAAAATTGCAGAAAATGCTTTTAAAATCATCAATGATCCCGTTGAAGCAATAACCAGATATATAAACATGAGTATCGAATATGCAAGAAAGCATAAAGAATTTATCATTACCCAGAGCAAAGAGCATGGTTTTACCTTTGGTATGGAAATAAAAAAGAGGTTTTTTGAAGATCAGAAGGCGCTAATATTAAAGATCATTCAAAAAGGGATAGAAAATGGGTTTTTTAAGCCCCTTGAACCCGTTGAGGTTACAAAAGTGATCATGGGTCTTATTAGAGGGTTTGTAATATCCATTGTAATTGACCCCGAGGACGTCTTTGATGCAAGATATTGCACTGATTTGATTTTAAAAGGTTTATTAAAGGAAAATTAAAGAGGTGAACATGAAAAGGGTATTGAAATACTACATTTTTATCTCGTTCATGTGTTTTTCACTTTTATTAATCTATGGATGTAGCAGACCAAATGCAGCCTATCAGGCAGGACCCCCTGAAGTCTCGGTGATAAAAATTATTCCTCAAAGATTAGTTCTAACAACAGAATTGCCGGGCAGGGTATCTGCTTATCGTATTGCAGAGGTGAGACCCCAGGTATCCGGTATAATACAGAAGAGGTTTTTTACAGAAGGCACAAATGTAAAGGCAGGAGATGTTTTATATCAAATAGACCCTGCCCCCTTTAAAGCAGCTTTTGATAATGCAAAAAGTGCACTGGAGCGCGCCCAGGCAAATCTTCCAGCAATCAAACAGAGATATGAACGCTATAAGGAATTGATAATTCATAAGGCAATAAGCGAGCAGGAATTTGATGATGTACAGGCAGCCTATAAGCAGGCAGAGGCAGATGTAAATTACTGGAAGGCAACTTTTGAAACCGCACAGATCAATCTCGGATATACAAAAGTAACGGCACCCATCTCAGGCCGTATTGGAAAATCCAATGTTACAGAGGGTGCACTTGTCACAGCAAATCAACCTATGGCACTAACTACCATTCAACAACTCGACCCTGTATACGTTGATATCCCCCAGTCCACCGTTGAGTTAATGGATCTACAAAAAAGACTTGAAGAAGGCAAAATCAAATATGCTGGAAAGGATCAGAGTAAAGTAAGGCTTGCCATGGAAGATGGGACCATCTATCAAAAAGAGGGTAATTTACAATTCAGAGACGTCACTGTTGACCCTACAACAGGGTCAGTAATTATAAGGGCAATTTTTCCAAACGATAAGGAAAGGCTTCTACCAGGAATGTTTGTAAGGGCAATTGTAACAGAAGGGGTAAATAAAAATGCCATATTGATACCCCAGCAGTCCGTTATGTATGACCCCAAGGGGAAACCTTTTGTATTCATTGTTGACAGAGAAGGAAAGGCCCAGATAAGATTTGTGCAGTTAGACAGGGCAATAGCTAATAAATGGCTTATTTCCAGTGGGTTAGTATCAGGTGATACGGTTATTGTAGAGGGTTTGCAGAGGCTAAAACCTGGTGTGCCTGTTAAGGCAACGGACTTCAAAGAGGATACACAAATACAACACCCAGAAAGCATTAAACAAAACCCTAACAAAAAAACGAAATAGAGAGGTTATAGATGTTATCTAAATTCTTTCTGGATCGGCCTGTTTTTGCCTGGGTTATTGCCATTATAATTATGGTTGCAGGTGGTCTTTCCATCTATAACCTGCCCATATCCCAGTATCCACCCATTGCACCTCCTTCCATATATATCCAAGCATATTATCCCGGTGCCTCGGCAGAGACAGTAGAGAACAGTATAACCCAGATTATAGAGCAGAAGATGACTGGTCTCGATAAAATGATTTACATGTCATCAACAAGTGATTCCTCCGGTATATCGAGGATTGAACTAACCTTTGCACCAGGAACAGACGCTGATCTTGCCTGGGCTAAGGTACAGAACAAACTTCAGCTTGCCATGGCATCTCTACCGGAGGTTGTTCAGCAAATGGGGGTCACTGTTGGTAAGGCAACGAGGAACTGGCTATTGATTGTAAATCTCATATCTGAAGATGGAAGTATGGATGGAAATGACCTAAGAGACTATGCACAATCCAACCTCGAAAAGGTACTTGCCAGAATTCCCGGTGTTGGTGAGGTGGAAATCTTCGGTACACAATATGCCATGCGTATATGGCTTGATCCTGATAAACTCACCAGTTATAACATGACCATAGAAGATGTTGTAAAGGCAATAAAGGCATATAATGTGGAGGTTTCAGCAGGTCAGTTTGGAGGTGCCCCTGCAGTTAAAGGTCAGAGACTCAATGCATCCATTATAGTTCAGAGGCTTCTTAAAACCCCTGAAGAGTTTGCCTCTGTGCCCATAAGGATCAACCCTGATGGCTCTATTGTGCGTGTAAAAGATGTAGGCAGGACAGAGCTTGGAACAGAAACATACGATATTGAATCCTATTATAACGGAAAACCATCGGCAGGTCTTGCCATAAGACTTGTAGCCGGTGCCAATGCCATTGAAACTGCAGACAGGATTAAGGCGACACTAAAAGACATGAGTAGGTATTTTCCGCCTGGAATGAAGGTCACCTATCCTTATGACACAACACCTTTCACAAAGATTGCCATATGGGAGGTTGTAAAGACATTAATTGAAGCCATCATTCTCGTATTTCTTGTAATGTGGCTATTTCTGGGCAGTTTCAGGGCAACGATCATCCCTACCATTGCAGTGCCTGTAGTGTTGCTTGGTACTTTCGCTGTTTTGGGTTTAGCTGGATATTCTATAAATATGCTTACCATGTTTGCCATGGTATTGGCAATAGGCCTTCTTGTAGATGACGCCATAGTGGTTGTTGAAAACGTTGAACGTATTATGCGGGAAGAAGGCCTACCCCCAAAGGAGGCAACAGCCAAATCCATGGATCAGATAACAAGTGCTCTCATAGGTATAGGTCTTGTTTTATCAGCAGTATTCGGTCCTATGGCATTTTTTGGAGGTTCAACGGGTATAGTATACAGGCAATTTTCCATAACAATCATCTCTGCGATGCTCCTTTCAGTTCTTGTTGCCTTAATCTTGACCCCTGTTTTATGTGCAAACCTTCTAAAACCCATATCACCTGATCATAATAGCTCAGAGTCAGCCTTTAGAATATTGAGGCCTTTTTTTAAATGGTTTAATAAAAGATTTTTTAAAATAAGGGATATATATGTAAAATTAGTGGAAAAGTCTTTTTCAAGGGTTACAAAGTATTTAATAGCCTATGTAATCATTGTTGTGGCAGTGGGTGTCGTATTTATGAGGCTTCCTACAGCTTATCTGCCAGAAGAAGACCAGGGTATGCTTTTATCACAGGTAATTATGCCAACAGGGTCTACTTTAGAGCAAACAGAGGAAGTTTTAAATGATATTCAAGAATATTTCAGAACGCAGGAAAAGGATGTAGTAGAATCCTGTATGTTTGTGGCAGGCACTGGTTTTTCTGGCAGGACCCAGTCCAATGGCATGGTGTTTATAAAGTTAAAGGACTGGCATTTAAGAAAAGAAAAAAAATTAAAGGTTGATGCCATAATAGGCAGGGCAATGATGAAATTTTCTCGATATAAAAAGGCCATGGTTTTTGTCTTTGCACCACCTTCTGTGATTGAGCTTGGTAGATCAAGGGGTTTTGATTTTCAATTGCTTGATATGGGTGGTCTTGGACATGAAAAACTCATGGCAGCAAGAAATCAGCTTCTTTTTATGGCAGCAAAGGACCCCAGGCTCACAATGGTAAGACCCAATGGTCTCGAAGACATGCCTGAATACAGGCTTACAATAGATAAAGAAAAGGTAGGGGCGCTGGGTGTCCCTATATCTTCCTTAAATACAACTATAGCTGCTTCTTTTGGTAGCGCCTACATAAATGATTTTATTCATAACGGAAGGGTAAAAAGGGTTTATGCCCAATGGGATGCGCCCTTTAGGATGTTGCCAAAGGATTTAAATAAAGTTTATGTAAAGAACACATCGGGAAAGATGGTGCCTTTTAGTGCCTTTGCAAAAGGGGAATGGGCAATGGGTTCACCAAGACTCGAAAGATATAATGGTTTCCCTGCCATTAATATACTTGGTGAGGCAGCACCGGGAAGGAGTTCAGGGGAGGCTATGGCTGCTATGGAACAAATTGTATCAAGGCTCCCCCAGGGTATTGGTTATCAGTGGACTGGTATTTCCTATCAGGAGAGGATAGCCACAAAACAGGCCCCCATTTTATATGCATTTTCAATTCTTGTTATCTTCTTATGCGTTGCAGCACTTTATGAGAGCTGGACAATCCCTATAACAAACCTTTTAATGCTACCCCTTGGTGTATTCGGGGCATTGATGGCAACATGGCTAAGAGGGCTCCACAATGATGTGTATTTCCAGATTGGGTTTCTAACAACTATGGGTCTTTCTACAAAAAATGCTATACTTATAATACAGTTTGCAAGGGATAGACTGGTAAAAGGAGAAGGTCTAATAGCATCAACGCTTGGAGCTGTAAGAACGAGGTTTAGACCTGTTATAATGACATCTTTTGCTTTCTTTTTCGGTGTGTTACCCCTTGCCAAGGCAACTGGTGCTGGGGCCGGTGCCATGAAGGCCATTGGTACCGCCGTTGTAGGTGGCATGCTCTCTGCAACTTTTATAGACCTCTTTTTTATACCCCTGTTTTTTGTCCTGGTTTCCCGTGTATTTAAGAGCAAGCAGACAAGGGAAGCGGTGAAAAAGGATAAGGACATTGAAATATCAGGGGACGGGAGGTAGTTATGAATAAGGTGATTATTTTTACCTTTTTAGTATTTTTTTTCATTACAGGCTGCAGCATGGCTCCTAAATACACGAAACCTCAAGCGCCCATTCCAAAACAATGGCCTGAAGGAGATGCATATAAAAATGTGAAGAAACAGGAAGGCGAACTGCCAACAGAGCTTAAATGGCAGGAATTTATTAATGATAAAAGACTTCAAAAAATCATTGAAATGGCACTTAAAAATAATAGAGATTTAAGGCTTGCCGCCTTAAATGTAGAAAGGGCGCGGGCATACTATAACATTCAGCGGGCAGAATTATTACCAGCCCTTGATGTGGCAGCGGCTGGTTCAAGACAAAGGGTACCCTATGACCTATCAAGCAAAAAGGTATCAGGTGTTGTTGAACAGTACAGTGTAAATTTAGGTCTATTATCATGGGAGATAGATTTTTTTGGCAGGATTAAAAGTCTTACAGACAGGGCATTGGAAGAATATTTAGCAACAAAAGAGGCGCATCAAAGTGCCAAAATAACTATTATTGCCTCCTGTGCCAGCGCATATCTCACATATGCTGCGGATAAAGAAAATCTCTCCAATGCTTATGCCACCCTTAAGGCACAGCAACAAATTTATGATTTAATAAAAAAACGATATGAAGTAGGACTTGCCTCTGAACTTGATTTATACCGTGCGCAGACACAGGTGGATGCGGCAAAGCAGGAGGTCTCAACATATACCCAGCTTGTTGCCCAGAATGAAAATGTCTTAAATTTGATTGTGGGAGAGGCCTTAGATAAGGGGCTTTTACCAGAAGGCTTAAAGGATGTTGTCCCGCCTAAAGATATATCACCAGGGCTCTCATCTGAAATACTTCTTAGAAGACCTGATATTATGGCAGCTGAACATTATCTCAAGGCGGTAAATGCAATGATCGGGGCAGCAAGGGCAGCGTTTTTCCCTCGCATATCTTTAACAACTACCATGGGTACGGCCAGTTCTGAGCTTTCAAGGCTCTTTCGTTCAGGACAGGAAACCTGGAATTTTTCTCCGCAGATCACAATGCCCGTATTTGATACAAGGGTATGGGCAGCATACAAGGCAACAAAAGTAGAACGGGAGTATGCCCTTGCGCAATACGAAAAGACTATCCAGACTGCCTTTAAAGAAGTGGCCGATACCCTTGCCGTAAAGGGTACAGTAGACGAACAATTGTCCGCGCAGAATTCACTGGTGGATGCCATGGAAAAGGCCTATCAACTTGCCAGTGCCCGTTATACAAAAGGGTTGGACAGCTATTTAGGCGTCCTTGATGCTCAGCGTTCACTTATAAATGCACAAAAACAGCTTGTTGCTCTAAAACTTGCTAAACTTACAAATCATGTAAGGCTTTATGCAGTCCTGGGCGGTGGTAGTGATTGATTAAAATATGGCCATAAAAAGGGCAATAACAAATCTCCCTCTTCATTACGGAAAGGCACCTTATTGGCTTTTTTCACGTATGAAGAGGTTTTCTTCTGCTATTATAGAGATAATCCTCTTTGAATTTGGGCCAAAAGAACTGTTGAAAAGGCTTGCAGACCCCATATGGTTTCAGGCAATGGGGTGTGCCTCAGGTTTTGACTGGCATAGCAGCGGGCTCACCACAACCCTTTGCGGTGCGTTAAAGGAAGGGTTATTAATGTTAGGTCATGATGTACCAGTTGCCATATGCGGGGGAAAGGCAAAAAGGGCAATAGAGACACCAAAAGAGATTATGGGCTATGGTGAAAAATGGGGCATAGATGTGTCAATGTTTACAGAATTAAGTAAAATCTGTGCAAAAATAGATAATTCTGCCATCCAGGATGGCTATAATCTTTATCACCATACATTTATATTTACAAAAGAAGGTGATTGGGCAGTGATCCAGCAGGGTATGAATGAAAGCAAGAGGTCTGCAAGGCGTTATCAGTGGTTTTCCAGAGAGGACATTAATCTCACAATAGAACCCCATACTGGTATAACATGTGATAAAAAGGATATAGCCCTTAATCTTGTTGCAAAAGAAAGCATTGGAACCCAAAACGCAATGATTGAGTTTTCAAGGCAAAGACCGGATAAGATGTTTAAAATATGGACTGATATAAGCGTTTATATGCCAGATAGACATTATATTACAGAGAAAGATTTTGATAGTAAACGTCTGAGCAAGATTTTTACTACCATTTATGAAAATGAACCCTCTAATTTTGAAGAGCTGATTAAGATAAAAGGCGTTGGCCCGAAAACCCTCGCTGCTTTATCCCTTGTTGCCGAACTCGTATACGAGAAGCCACCGAGCTTTAAAGACCCAGCACGGTTCAGTTTTGCTCACGGTGGAAAAGATGGTCATCCATATCCAGTAGACAGAAAATTATATGACAAAACAATTGAGATCTTAAAGACTTGTGTGGATAAGGCAAAATTGAAAGACACAGAAAAGCTTGATGCCTTAAAAAGGCTTGCATATTTAAATAGAGATTAAAATGTTTAAATATCTTTGGATTGAAAAAAATCCTTTAAACATGATAATAGTAAATATAAAAAATCTTTTACTGAGTAACATGGATGAATAGACTTGTTTCTTTAAAAATATGTATTGTTTCCTCTATTTTTTTCATACTATCCGTTTTCCCTGTTTATGCAGATCAAGAAAAGGATATTGATACCCTTTCAAAAGGGACGGAAAAAGTTTCAAGGGGCTATCTCAATATAAATGATTTACCTGATACTCATCTTATGCCGCCTCCATTTGCCTCAGGCACAGCAGGGTTTGCCCTTGATGAGGAAATAAGTAAAAAAAATCTCAAGTTACAGGGCACATCACGTTTTAAACTTGCTGCAAAAGATGCTGATCTTTCCTTTCCCAATGTAGCGGAAATATTCTCATGTGTCGTGGATGCACCTATTACACAAAAGGATACACCGAGGCTATATAAACTTATGCGACGAATGTTAATAGATGCAGGTAATCTTTCTGAGAAGGCAAAAAGACGCTACTGGCGAGAAAGACCTTACCTTATAAACAAAGAGCCAACCTGTGTCCCGGCATATGAAAAATATATGAAAGACAGTAGTTCATATCCATCGGGACACACCATAGCTGGCTGGGCATGGGCGCTTGTATTGACTGAAATTGCCCAAGATCGTGCAGATATCATCCTCGAGAGAGGAAGGGCTTATGGAGAAAGTCGAATCGTCTGCAATGTACACTGGTATAGTGATGTTATAGAGGGCTTTTTACTTGGATCAGCTCTTACTGCAAAGCTACATGCTGTTCATGAGTTCCGTTCTGATTTAGATGCAGCAAGAAGGGAGATTTCAAATATCAGAATAAAGAATCTTAAACCCTCTAAGGATTGTAAAAAAGAGTTAGAAATCATTAGATATACTTCAAATTAGTTGAAATAACCCGTTTAATCCAAAATTGATAAACACAAAGGGGGCATGTATATAATGACAGATGAAGAGAGAAAGGAACTTTTAAAGACCATAAAAACCATAGCCATTGTTGGCATATCAAAAAAAGAAAACAGGCCCAGTTATGTGGTGGCAAGATATCTTAAAAACGCAGGTTACAAAATTATTCCTGTAAACCCCATATACGATGAGGTGCTGGGTGAAAGATGCTTTAAAAAATTGTCCGACATAGAGGAACCTGTGGATGTGGTGGACATATTCATGAGGTCTGATAAGGTATTGCCTGTTGTGGAGGAGGCTATAAAAATAAAACCTAAATGCATCTGGCTTCAGCTTGGAATAAAAAATGAGGAGGCAAAGAGACTTGCAGAGGAAAAGGGTATAAAATTTGAGATGGATAGATGCATAAAGATAGAGCACACAATTCTCATCGGCACAGGCTTAAATTCTTAAACGTATTCGATATTTACAATTTTACCGATTTTCTTGAGCCTTTCTGATAGAAGCTTTACTATCACTTCCCTTGGAAAAATACCCATCTGTCTAAAGATGAAACTTTTGTGCGCCCTATTCGTTGCTGTTCCCACTATAAAATTAATTATATCTGATTCATGAAATATCATTGCCAAGGTAGTTACTGCTGAACCGCCTGCGAGTTTATCTGGGGGCATATCAATGATATTATATATTTGATTAAGGGTGATGGCGCCTTCTGACGCAAAGTCTATTCCTTCTATCTTATAAGAAGGGGGTTTGTGATAACCTTCTGGCTCTTCTATCATGGTGGCCTTTGTTTTAAGACACCTTGAAACCATCTCTACCGTTGTTGAACCGCATACTACCTTTTTACCTTTCATCTCCATGAATTTTTTTACGACCCTTTCGTCATCTGTCTTTTTTAATGGAGGTCCTGTAAGAATATTCAATATGTTTGATTCTCTGCACAGCATGAATACACAGGTTGTATCATCACCATAATCTGAGATGCATATTTCTTTTACCTTTTGGAGAACCTTGTGTGGTATTTCTTTTATATCCACCCCCTGGGCAAGCAAGCCATCTATAAAATAAGAGACATTTTGAACGCCCCAGCCAAGACGAAATTGTCTGCCCATCCCTGCTTGGCTTACACCGTCTGAAACCAAAATAATACCATCGCCGTATTCAAGGACACAGTTCACCTCTGAAATGATTTCAAGGCCCATAGGAAAAAATCTCTGATGTGGCAAATATGTGGCAAAATGTTTACTCAGCAGAATTGGAGATGGCATTTCGTAGGATATGATGGTGGCATGACCACTATTTAAGATTCTACATGCAGAAAATGCTGCAAAAGGTATATTTGAAGTCCTTGCCTCATGAAGGGAATCGACCAATCTTTTACATGCCTCTCTTAAAGAAAAACCGAGCCTTAATAGTTCCATAAGCCTCGATGCATTCATCACCGCTGCTATATTAGCCTTAACCCCTGTGCCCATGCCATCTGAAAGTATTACTGTTGTAGCCTCTTCTGTTCTATCTGTAATGATGTAGTCACCGCAGATTCGGGATTGTTTTTTTGGTGCCTGGGCTGTTAAAATCTCAATATATTTTTTTTCTGCTATTGAATCAGGATTCATCGCCTTCTGTGAGACTCATGAGCTTTCTGACGAGCTCTTCACCGCGGGCAGTACTTTCTCCGAGAAATTGAGCAATAGTCTGGGCCATTTTTATCTGGTGTTCTAAAAGCTCACTTGCCTGCTGAACTGTTTGAAGTTTTATTTCTTTTAACTTTTTTTCGTTTTCCTGCTGGCTTGTTATATTGATAAAAATACCTACTATTTGCTGTTCCTGCTTGAGTATGTAAAGCAGTTCTCTGCACATGAGATTATAATGTTTGTGCGTCCTTACTATATCAAGACTGTCTGCGGAACCGGTTATAAGTTTTTCAAAAGGTGCAGGATCCATCAGATAAGATATGTGTCTGCCCAATACTGCATCAGAACAGTAAAAGAACTTTTTAAATGCAGGGTTTATGGCAAGTATTTTGAGCTCATTATCAAGAATGACAATGCCATTTGGTGTTGTATTGAATATCTGGTCCGTTCTTCTTTCAGCCAGTCTTTTCATGTAAGGAATGCACATCTCAGGCTCTGCCATGCCCTGAACAACGGCTATGGCCTTATCCCTGCAGCTATCATATCCACAGGCACCGCAGTTGAGCTGTTGTAGTGGGTCCAGTTTGCCTGTTCTTTCGAAGACCTTTTCAATCTCCTCTTCTGTTACCTCTCTAAAAATACCTTCTTCTTTGCTGTATTCGGTGTAAAAAAGCCCTTCATCTTGTATATCAGGGATGATATGTGTGTGTTTTGTTTCTTTATTATATTGGAGCAAGTCTTTTCTTTTTTCAAATATGTTTTTCTCTATATTGATGCCTGGTCCATTTATACAACCTTGGCTGCAGAAAAGCGGTTCTATTAATGTATAAGATGAATCTACTGGCAGGCTTTCGATAAGTGGTTTTACGTTATTTATGCCGTCAACCCTTAACAATTTTAAATCAAAACCATCTTCTTCAAGTCCTGCAGTCTTTATCATGCCTCCAGGTAGAGGGTAGAGCTGGGCAAGGTGAACCGGTTTTTCATCAAAACTACTCTCCTCGCAATTTAAAAGATTTATACCTTTTTGATTGAGCCATATCATAAGCTCTTTAAAGGTAAGGACGCAATCTATTATCCCTTTATTTACAGGCCTTATTATTTCAGATTTTTTTGCAACACATGGCCCTATAAAAATAACCTTTGTGTCTTTACCTAATTTTTCCTTGAGCATCCTGCCGTGGGCAAGCATAGGAGATACAATGGGAATGAGATTTTCTACAAGATGTGGCTTGTATTTTTCAATATAATTGACAATTGCAGGACATGCAGTGCCAATATAAGGTTTAGAGTTATCCCTTTTAATAATTTTCAATGCATGGGCTGAAACCTGAAAGGCACCATGGGATGTCTGGCCTATATATTTAAAACCGAGGGCCCTCAGAGCAGACGGAAGACGGAATATCTGCCATTTATTAAAAACTGCTGCAAAGGATGGTGCTATACTTGCCGCAATCATGCCACCGCTCTCAATAAGTCTTTGAGCTACATCTATATCGTGACGGAAGGATTTTGCATTTTGTGGGCATTCCCTGATGCATGTCCCGCAGGCAATGCATCTTTTTTCATCTACATAGGCCTGGCCTCTTTCCATCCTTATGGCCTTAACAGGGCAGGCCCTTAAGCATCTATAACAGTCCCTGCACCTTGCAGTGAGAGTAAAGACAATCTGACGTGAGATTGAGTCATACATAAGATCCCATTTCTTTCTTTATAGATTCTATTGCCATTTCGACAGTGCAATGTTCGAGCACCTCATTTCCTATACGGGCAACAGGTCCTCTTTCACAGGATTCAAAGCAAAAGGATGCACTCACATTTACCTTATTTTTTAAACCATTTGCATTTATATAATCAAGTATGCCACGCAATAATTTCTGAGAACCTTTTATAAAACAGCTTGTTCCAAAGCATACGTTCACCTCAAGGCAAGTTTCCTTATCCCCATAACTAAGCTGCATGTCTTCATCGACTATCCTTTTTCTTGATTTATAATGGGTATGAAGCAATGCATGGGATTTTTCGCCACCTACCTCTTTTAGAACAGTATTATAAAGCTCTACAATGTATGGATTATCCTGGGATTTATGAAGTTCAAGCATCCTGTCATTTTCGTATATGCCTTTAGTCCTTTTTCTTCTTACCTCCACATCTGTAAATACTGGCTGACCAGCACCCCCTACACATCCCCCTGGACATGCCATCACTTCTACAAAATCGTATTTCACCTCCTTGGTCTTTATCCTTTCGATAAGGTGTCTGGCATTACCCAATCCACTTACAATGGCCATTGAGAATTTTCTATCAGCAAGGGTAAAATTTACCTCCCTAATGCCATTTTCACCCCTGCCATTTTTAAACTCATAGTTTTCCCTCTTCTGACCTGTTAGTTTTTCTACTACATATCTTAAAACCGCTTCAGTTACGCCCCCTGAATTACCAAATATCACACCTGCGCCGGTTTTAAAACCAAAGGGTAGATTAAAGGATTCGGGTTCGAGTTCACAAAAGTTTAGACCCATCTCCTCTATCATTCTACCGAGTTCTTGGGTTGTTAATACATAATCTACATCCTTTATGCCATTATGAATAAATTCAGGTCTCTTTGCCTCGAATTTCTTGGCAGTGCATGGCATAATTGAGACTACCACAATATCTTCTTTTTGGATATCGAGCTGCGCAGAGAGCATTTCTTTTGTTAAGGCACCGAACATCTGTTGCGGTGAACGGCAGCTTGAAAGATAATGGATGAATTCAGGATAATACTGTTCAACGAATTTTACCCATGCAGGACAGCATGATGTAAACTGGGGTATATATTGGCCAGTGGAGATACGTTTTATGAATTCATTACTTTCCTCAATAACAGTTAGGTCAGCGGTAAAGGAGGTGTCGTAGACCCTGCTAAAGCCCATTGCCCTGAGTGCAGCAACGGTCTGACCCGTTGTGATAAGTCCAGGTTCAAGGCCGAACATCTCACCTATTGCCACCCTTACTGCCGGTGCAATCTGGGCTATGACAATCTTTTTTGAATTATGGAGCGCCTTCCACACATCGTCAACTTCAGATTTTGGCGTAAGGGCTCCTGTTGGACATATACGGGCGCATTGACCGCAGTTTACACATTCTACCTTGTCAAGGTCTTTGCCAAAACTCGGTATAACCACTGTTTTTGCGCCCCTGTAAGCAAAGTCAATGGCACCTACGGACTGCACCTCAGAACAGATACGAACACAGTCACCGCATAGGACGCATTTATTCGGGTCTCTTACAATAGAAGGCGATGAATCATCTATGGGAAGGTTTTTACTCTGATTTTTAAACCTTATGCTCGTTATACCCAGCCTCCTTGCCAGAGATTGGAGCTGACAGGTGGCGCTTTTCTGGCATGTGGGACAGTTTTGACTATGGTTTGCCAAAAGAAGTTCTATAATAATCTTTCTCATCTTCCTGATTTCTTCTGTATTTGTTTTTACCTTCATATTAGGCGATGGAGGCGTTGAACAGGAGCTTACAAGGCCCATGCCCTCCACTTCCACCATACAGAGTCTGCATGCGCCATATACGCTTAATTCTGAGTGATAACAGAAGGTAGGTAGATTTATGCCTGCCTTTCTTATAAGTTCTAAAAGGTTTTTTTCATTTTTAATGGGTACCTCTTTATTGTCAATGGTAACATATTCGTGTTCATTCATGGCATATCTCCTTTTATGGCTTTAAATTTACAATGCTCTAAACAGGCACCGCATTTTATACAGAGATATGGATCAATCCTGTGTGCCTTTTTCTTTTCTCCTGATATGGCACCAGAAGGACATTTATTTACACAGATCCCACAGCCCTTGCATAGTGTTTCGTCGATTGTAAATTTTATAAGGGCCTTACATTTGCCTGCAGGACAGTATTTATGTTTAACATGGGCTTCATATTCATTTCGGAAGTATTTAAGGGTTGATAAAACAGGATTGGGTGCTGTTTTACCAAGACCGCACAGTGAACCTATTTGTACTGCCCTTGCCAGATCCTCGAGTATCTCCAGGGTCTTTTCATCTGCATTGCCTTCTATAATATCATCGAGGAGGCTAAGCATCTGTTTTGTTCCTTCTCTGCATGGAACGCACTTTCCACAGGATTCGCTTTGAGTGAATTGCATAAAAAATCTTGCAACGCTGACCATGCACGTATTTTTATTCATCATGACAAGGCCGCCTGAGCCTACCATTGCCCCTACCTTTTTCAATGAATCGAAATCAATGGGCAGATCAAAGTGTTCTATGGTGAGGCAACCACCCGATGGCCCACCGATTTGAGCAGCCTTGAACCCGTCTGACATAATCTGACCATTATCGTCTGTTATGCCTCCTGCAACTCCATAAACTATTTCTCTAAGGGTCACGCCAAAAGGCATCTCAATTAATCCTGTATTTAATACATGACCTGTTATGGCAAATGTCTTTGTGCCTGGAGAATTTTCCGTTCCCATACTCCTGAATCTTTCTATTCCTTCTGTGATTATAAGAGGTACTGTGGATAAGGTCTCTACATTATTTATAACAGTGGGCTTACCCCATAGTCCACTTTGGGCAGGATAAGGTGGTTTTGGTGATGGCATACCTCTTTTGCCTTCTATGGATGCGATAAGGGCAGTCTCTTCACCACACACAAAGGCACCTGCCCCTTCCATTACCTGAAGGTTAAAAGTATGCTCTGAGCCAAAAATTTTTCTGCCGAGAAGCCCGAGTTTATATGCATCCTCTATGGCCTTTTTCATCCTCTTTACTGCTAAAGGATACTCTGCCCTGACATATACATAACCTTCATCTGCTCCTATAGCACGGGAAGCAATAATCATACCTTCTATGATACTGTGGGGATTTCCCTCCATTACACCCATATCCATAAAGGCACCAGGATCGCCTTCGTCACCGTTACATATTACGTATTTTTTTTCATTTAATTGCATCCTTGCCGTATCCCATTTTTTTCCTGTTGGGAACCCTCCTCCACCTCTACCCCTTAAACCTGATGCTGTTATGGTTTTGCATATCTCTTCTGGGGTCATCTCAGTACATGCCTTTAATGCCCCTAAATAACCGTTATGGGCTATATACTCTCTAATATCCTCAGGGTCTATGGCGCCACACTTATTTAAGACAAATCTACACTGTTTTTGATAAAAGGGGATATCTTCTGCGGTTTTGCAGATCTTCTGCATATTAGGTTCAATATAAAGTAACCTGTGTAGTAATTCACCTTTTTTTAAGGTTGTCTCTACGATATCACGGACATCTGTTGGTTTTACCTTTGTATATAGAATTTTTTCAGGCATAATTGTTACCAATGGGCCTATCTGGCAAAAACCCTGACAGCCACTTTTTGAAACCCAGATACCCTCTTCTTCACCCTTTAATTCCACAATTACATTTAGACCGTATTCCTTGACAATTTTTAAAAATTCTTCATATACCTTCATCGATCCGTTTACAAGGCAGCCTGTCCCCGCACATACAAGCACCCTGTGGATTACAGATTTTTTCCACATTAAAAAGTCCTTTTTAATCTTATTGAGCCCCATTAGAGTCCAGCTCATTTATTGCCTCCTTTTTGATAATGTCTTCTATTATCTCCACTGCCTTCTCTGGTGTGAGCTGACCGAAGACCTCTTCGTTTATTACCATTGCCGGGGCAAGACCGCATGCACCGAGACAGTTTACAGTCTCCACTGTAAAGAGCATATCCTCAGTTGTATCTCTGCCATCTTTTAGACGGAGTTTTTTTTGAATGGTCTTACATAATTCCATTGACTTTTTTACATGGCAGGCAGTTCCATTACATACTCTAATATGATATTTTCCCTTTGGTTTTAAGGTAAAGAGAGAATAAAACGTAGCCACACCGAAAACCTTTGCCGGTGATATGCCCAGGGAGGTGGCAATAAATGTTAAAACCTCTTCCGGGAGATACCTGTATTCGGCCTGAACTGCCTGAAGGATCGGTATTAGCCGGGATGGTTGTCTGCCGTTCTGGTCAACTATTTCGAGCACACGTTCAAACTTCCTTAATGTTTCCAAGTTGTTACCTCCTCCTATTCGTCTGATTTAAGCAAAATTTCCAATTTTTTTGATAATACAACAAGGGATGCAGCAAGATTTTCATGCTGGATTATAACATTTTTGGGCACATTAAGTTTTATGTGGGTAAAATTCCATATAGCCCTTATACCTGCCTTTACCATAATGTTTGCCACTTCCTGGGCATATGGAGCAGGCACGGTTAAAATCCCGATTTTTATGCCCATTCTTTGAATCATATCGGGTAATTTGCTTACATGAAAGACCGTTTTTCCACCTATTTCCTTTCCCACCTTGTTTTCATCATCATCAAACCCTGCAATGATATTAAGGCCGTATTCTTTAAAGCCATTATAACCGAGCAGGGCTGAACCGAGATTTCCCACACCCACCAAAAAGGCATCTGTTACATTATTCCACCCTAAAAAATCCTCTATTCGTTTTATAAGCTCCCATACGTTATAACCTAATTTCGGCTTCCCTGTAATCTCTGTAATTTCGATGTCCTTTTTTACCTGTATGGGGATTATATTGAGGTCATTGCCAATTTGTGTTGCCGAGATGAATTCAATTTTCTTTTCATAATGGAGTTTTTTTAAATATTGATAATAAACGGGAAGTCTTCGTAATGTCGGTTCTGGAATTGATTTAATTTTTACATTGTTTTTATCCATGCATACCTCATATAGATAATTTTTTATCGATAATTTAATATCTATTTTTTAAATATTTGTCAAGAAAAAAATGTTAACAACCAAATTAAAGCAGGGCACGGATTATTGGATAAATACATGCACAAGGAACATGAAATAAATTATAGATAAGATATGTTTTTTGAATTAAAGGTAAGGAATATGTGTTAATTTTCTCAGTAAAATATTGGCATTAAATTTTTGAGGATGTTAGAATAATACATTATTCTTTGATTAAAAATCTTATATACAGGAAGGTTGAAGGATGAACGGCTTTTTTAACAGAATACTCATTGTTGATTTAACGGAAAACAAGTTCTCTGTAGAAAAGATTCCAGATGAGGTTTATATGCGTTTTTTAGGTGGAAAGGGCTTTGGCGCATATCTTATGTACAGGCTAAACAAGCCTTGTATAGATGCCTTATCCCCTGAAAATCATTTTATTGTGCTCACAGGACCTATAAACGATACAGGTATATGGGGTTCAAGCAGATACGCCGTGATAACGAAAAGTCCTCTTACCGGTATAATTTCCCATTCTTATTCTGGTGGAAATGTAGCAGAATACATAAGTAGAACGGGATATGATGCAATTGTGCTAAAAGGAAAAAGTAAAAAACCGGTTTATCTTGAAATATCAGATGAAGAGGTAAGGTTTTGTGATGCAAAAGATATCTGGGGTATAGACACATACGATGCAGAGGATGCAATAAAAACATCTGTAAAAGAGAAAAAATCAGGGGTAATAGTAATAGGCCCTGCAGGTGAGCGGCTTGTACGTATTGCAAATATAACAAACAACAAATGGAGGTGTGCAGGTAGAACAGGTGTGGGTGCTGTTCTTGGTGCTAAAAATGTAAAAGGCATTGCATTTTATGGAAGTAAAAAAAGAATTGTTGCAGACCCTGAATCTGTTTTACATTTCCGTAATGAATGGAAAAAAAAGGTCAAAGACCATCCTTCATCAAGGTCTTATAAAAGGATAGGCACCCCAGGTCTTGTGTCTATAATAAATCATGTAGAGGCCTTTCCTTCTCGTTACTGGCATGACGGGAAGATGGAAGACTGGGAATCAATAAGTGGTGAAACACTTCATAAAGATTTTTCCGTAAAACCCCATGCCTGTTATATGTGCCTTCTTGCCTGCGGTAGGATGACGAAAATAGATAACGGTAAATATGCAGGTTTAAAGATCGAGGGGCCTGAATACGAGACAATATATGCCTATGGAGGTCTCTGTCTTATAAAGAGTCTTGAAGATATAATATTTTTAAATGACTTGTCTGACAGACTTGGGCTGGATACAATAAGTGCAGGAAATCTATGCGCCTTTGCCATAGAGGCATCAAAAAAAGGCAAAATAGAAGAGAAAATAGACTATGGTGATACAGAGGTAATAGCAAAACTCTTAAAAGATATGGCATACAGACGAGGCACTGGTAGCATTTTAGCAGAAGGCATAGTTTATGCTGCAAAAACATTTAACATGGAGGACATGGCCATCCAAGTAAAAGGCATGGAACCGGCAGGATATGACCCGAGGTATTTTAAAGGTATGGGGCTTGCATATGCCACATCAGACAGAGGTGCATGCCATCTGAGGTCCACTTTTTTCAGGGCAGAGCTTGCAGGTATGGTAGATAACAATAACCCAGAAGAGATGGCAAATCTTTTTATAGATTTTGAAGATAGGCTCAACCTTCATGATGCACTGATTCTCTGTAGGTTTTACAGGGACATGTACGGATGGGATGAACTGACAAGGATAATAAAAATGGTAACAGGTATGGAAGTAAATAAAAAGGTGCTATCAAAAATTGCATCGAATATTCAGGATATGACAAGATTGTTTAACATAAGAGAAGGTATGACACAAAAAGATGACAGCCTTCCAGAAAGGTTTTTTAAAGAACCCATTGGAAAAGATAAAAATGTCATTACAGAACAGGCATTTAAACAGATGAGGGCAGAATACTATAGATTAAGAGGCTGGGATGAATCTGGAATCCCTAATAAAAAGATAGAGTAATTTAAAACATTGAAGATCGGTCTTGCCATATACAATTTTGACCCTAAAAAAGGGGGTGCAGAAAGATATGCCTTTGACCTCTCCCAAAGGCTTTCAAAAAAAGGTCACGAGGTTTTTGTCTTGTGCAGTAATGGGATACCCACTGGCGATATTAAACTAATAAAGGTCAATTCAATAAGATATCCGAAGTGGTCAAGAACACTTTTTTTTGCCTTAGAGCACAAAAAAATAGTAAAAGACCTAAAGCTTGATGTTGTATTGGGCTTTGGAAATACTATAGAGCTTGATGTGTATCAAAGCCACGGTGGGGTTCATAAGGTATGGATGAAAAGAGAGATCGAAAGCTATGACAACCCTGTTGAAAGGCGCCTGAAGGCAATCGCATTACAAACAAGTATCCATCAGCGTATACAGGAATGGATATCAGAATATCCTATAAAAAATAAAAATTATCGAAAAATTATAGCCATATCCCATATGGTAAAAAAACACATGATAGATTTTTATAATTTACAGGAAAACGAAATAGAGGTTGTATACAACGGTGTAGATACGCAGAGATTTAAGATGGGAGAAAAAATAAAGGACAGGGGTAAGATAAGGATACTTTTTTCAGCAGGAAACTTCAGATTAAAGGGATTATCACCACTTCTTAATGCATTAGGAGGTCTTACAAAAATAAGAAAGGATTTTTTGCTTATTGTTATGGGCAGGGGGAAAAAAGAAAGGTATACAAGTCTAATAGAAGAAAAAGGGCTGAGAGGACATGTTTTGTTTACAGGTGAGACGGCTCACCCAGAGCTTGCATATATGGAGTCCCATTTTCTCGTGCACCCCACATTTTACGACGCCTGTTCACTGACAACCATGGAGGCTATGGCATCAGGGCTACCTGTAATTACAACGAAATGGAATGGAGCCTCAACCCTTATTACAGAACATGAAGGCATTGTTATAGATGAACCCCGTAATATTGAAGGATTAAGGGGTGCAATAATGGCACTTATGGATAAAGACAGGATGGAGACAATGGGCAGAAATGCAAGATTAAAGGTCCAGTCATTCACAATGGAAAGAAATGCTCAGGAGATAGAGAGAATACTGATTGAGGCAAAAGATGGAAAATAAAAATACAGTCCTTGAATGGTCAAAAATCTTTGAATATAGAGAGATTATTCATAAAAGATACAAAGAAGTATGGGACATACCATTAATTAAAAAAAGGTCTATACTTTTTAAGAGATTTTTAAGAGATGGCATGAGGGTTCTTGATGTGGGAGCGGGTTTTAGGGGTGCAGAAAAAGAGATAAAAAGATCAGGAATAAGTATCGATTATAAAAGTATGGATATTGATAAAAGTATTTGCCACGATTATTATGACCTATCAGAGATTAAGGAAGATTTCGATGCGATTTTATTATTTGAAGTAATAGAACATCTATCCCTGGAAGATGGAATTAATCTTTTAAAAGACCTCAACGGACTTACAAAAAAAAACGGCATCATAATCGTTTCAACACCAAATATTTTCAACCCTTCGAGATTTATGAGAGATGCAACGCACAAAACATTCTATGCCTATGATGAGCTAAGCGGGGTAATAAACCTTTCCGGTTATCATATCGAAGAGATTTATAGGTCTTATAATGATGCCTTCCACAGGTATTTTTTTAAGGTTTATGTAGCTGGTTTTCTGTTTAGGACCTTTGGAATTGACTATGCCTATTCTATCTTTATTGTGGGCAGGAAATAGTAAATGCTGAAAAAAAATAGGGCATCAAAATCCTATAAAGAGATCGGGGCATGTATTAAAAACTGGAGGGGAAAAATTCCTGTTTCCGTTGTATTCCCAAATAGTTATTATGTGGGGATGTCCAACCTTGCCGTGCATTTACTTTATAAGACATTAAACGATATACCAGAGGTTGTATGTGAAAGGGTGTTTTTTGAAAATGTTTTACCTCTCTTTTCCATAGAAAGCAAAAAGCCTTTGAAATCCTTTGAACTGCTGTTTTTTACCCTCTCTTTTGAGCTTGATTATGTAAATATTGTGAAAATGCTTGATGCATCCAATATTAGTATCAATGCATGGGAAAGAAATGAAAACGAACCCATTATCGTGGCAGGCGGGCCTTTGGTTATGGCAAATCCTGAACCTCTATACAGTTTTTTTGATCTTTTCCTTTTGGGCGATATAGAGGTAATTATTGAAAAATTCATGAAAACATATATAAATAATAAAACAAAAAAAAGATCGGATATTATTGAAGAGCTAAGCACCAATCCCTGGGTTTATAATCCCCGTAAATTAAAGGTCATCTACAATGAAGATGGCACGGTCTATAAGTTTGAACCTGAAAATTTTCACATATCCATAAAAAGATATGACAGCGATAACCTTGCAAAATCTTTGATTATAACCGATAATACAGAATTTTCCCGGATGTTTTTACTGGAGGGTACAAGGGGATGTCCTTCTCGGTGCCCTTTCTGCCTTATAGGAAACATATATAAATTTATCTATGATAAAAAACTTTATATGCCCAGTAATGTAGAAGATGTTGGTATAATAGGTGGTGGCTTGAGCTTTCATCCAAACTTAGAAGAGATCGTTGCCTCTTTTAGAAAAAAAGGCATTTCAGTGCATTTTCCTTCACTGAGGGTAGATAAGACACCTTTATCTGTTATTGAAATGGTCAAGGACAGCATAAAGACACTAACCTTTGGTATTGAGGCAGGAAGTGAACATTTAAGGGCATTCATCGGTAAGCCTATAAAAGATTTACAAATCTTGGAAAGAATAAACGAAATTATGAGATTAAAATCCTTTCATCTTAAACTTTATTTTATGATTGGCTTACCAAAGGAGACAAAAGAAGATATTGAGGCGATTGTAGATATTACAAAGAAAATAAAACATGTAATGGTAAAACAGGGTATAAAGAAAAAGGCAGTGGGAAAAATTACAGTTCATATAAGCCCTTTTGTGCCAAAACCTGCAACTCCTTTTCAAAGGGAACAAATGGAGCAAATGGAAACGCTAAAGGGAAAGATTTCATATCTTAAAAAGTCTATAGGCAAGATAGATAATGCCATCTTTACCCATGAATCTGTAAAGTTTTCTTTTTTGCAGGCTGTGTTTGCCAGGGGAGATAGGAAGGTGTCGGATATAATATTGAGGCTGTCAAAAGGTGAAAGTCTTTTAAAGATCATGAGAGACAGTCCGATTAATCTTAATTTTTATGCATTAAGGGAAAGGGATGAAGAAGAGCTCCTTCCATGGGGTTTTATATCAATTCCTTGACAAAGCCTTTATATGTAATTAATTTATTTCTATAAAGGTTAAGGGGATAGTTGTGGAAATTTTAAAGGAAAGGGAAAGAAATATTCTTCTTTATATAATAGAAGAATATATTAATCAGGCAGAGCCTGTAAGCTCGAGGTCTATTGCTAAAAAAATGACCCACAGATGGGGTTCGGCTACCATAAGGAATGTCATGTTAGATCTGGAAAAAATGGGTTTTCTTTACAAACCCCATCCAGTATCGGGAAGGGTTCCCACAAACAAGGCTTTTAGGTATTATATCGATAGGTTAAACTATTCTGAGTTTCCCAGAAAGAAAGAGGTACTGGCCTTAAAAGGTATGTTAAAACCCTGTTACCATTACATTGAAGAGGTAATGGTTGATGCATCAAGAACCCTTGCAGCGATTTCAAGATATACGAGTATAGTAGTAGAACCGAAAATAGATACCATGCTTTTTAAAGAGATAGAATTTGTAAAAATGTCTAAAAATAATATTCTTGTTGTTTTTGTTACCTCTGCAGGCACTGTTCATACGCGCTATGTGGATGCTGGTGAACCCCTTGATATGGATTTTCTCATGAGCATGAAGTTGTATCTTAACAAACGTTTTGAAGGCATCCCCTTTTATGCCCTTAAATCGGAAATAGAAAAAGACCTTGAGAACGATAAGACCAGATTCAATATTATTCTTTCAAAGATTAAGGACAGTATAGAAACGATTTTAGAGGCAAAGGATAAAAGAGAGATTTATATTGATGGCACATCCAAAATAATGGGTTTTCCTGAGTTTGCAGATATAGAGAGACTGAGAGAACTTTTTAAGGCACTCGAAAAAAAAGAAAAGCTCTTGAGACTACTGGACAAGTGTTTGAAAGAAGAGGGCATAAATGTAATTTTAGGCATTGAAAGTGATATTAAGGAGATGAGGAATGTGAGTATTATTACTTCAACATACAAGATTACAGATAAGAGTTTCGGGATATTAGGGGTTATAGGTCCTGTTAGAATGGACTATTCCCGTATTATACCAATAGTTAATTATACTGCCAAAACAGTAAGTGATATAATAAGAACAATGTGAGAGGTCAGGCTATGGATATAAAAGATGAGAAGGAAAAAGAACAGAGATTTACAAAGGAAAATGAAGATACAGAGATAAAAACGGAACAAAAGCATGAAGAGCATAAGAAGAAAAAGAAAAAAGATGAACAACTCGAAGAATTGACAAGGCAGCTTCAAGAAAAAGAAGAGACCATAAAGTCCCTTCAGGAAAGGTTGCTTTATCTCCAGGCAGATTTCGAAAACTTTAAAAAATTAAAAAACAAAGAGAAACAGGACCTCTTAAAATTCGGTAATGAGGTTTTAATAAAAGAACTACTGCCTGTGATTGATAATCTCGAGAGGGCACTGGACCATTCCTCAAAGACGGATGATTATAAAGGCATCCATGAGGGGGTCAACCTTGTGCTCAATGAATTCTTAAGGGTGCTGGAAAGGGCGGGATTATCAAGGGTTGAGGCAGTTGGTAAAAAATTCGACCCCAATCTTCATGAGGCTTTCTATCAGGAAGAAAGGGATGATGTGGAGCCTGATATAGTGTTGTCTGAATTACAGAAGGGTTATATGCTAAATGGTAGGCTCATAAGGCCGGCCATGGTCACTGTTTCGAAAAAACCAGACATTAATGTACAGAAAGAAAAAGAATAAGGTAACGTAACAATGGGAAAAGACTATTACAGGATTCTTGAAGTTTCCCGTGATGCCACTGATGAAGAAATAAAGAAGGCATACAGAAGGCTTGCCCTTAAATACCATCCTGACAGAAACCCTGGTGACAAGAAGGCCGAGGAGATGTTCAAAGAAATAAACGAGGCCTATGAGGTTTTAAGTGACCCTGAAAAAAGGATGAGATATGACAGATACGGCACAGCAGAGGGTATGGGCTCTTTTTTTGATTTCGGTTTCCAGGGAAATTTTGAAAGTGTATTTAACGATCTCTTCAACGATTTTTTCGGCACCCATATAAAGAGGCAGAGGTCAAAAAAGGGAGATGACTTAAGATACAACCTTGAGATAGAATTTGAAGAGGCAGTATTCGGAACAGAGAAAGAGATCGAGATACCAAAGGAAGAGCAATGTCCTGCCTGTAATGGTTCAAGGGTCGAGCCAGGTTATCAGCCAATTGTATGCAAGGTATGCGGTGGAAGGGGCCAGGTTAGACACACTCATGGTTTTTTTACCATAAACAGAACCTGTGAGTACTGTGGTGGTGAGGGATATATAATAAAAGATCCATGTAAGACATGCAAGGGTAGAGGTTTTGTAAAGACAAAGAAAAAGATAAAAGTAAAAATACCTCCTGGTGTTGAGACAGGCATGAGATTAAAGGTAAGGGGTGAAGGTGCATACGGTCCAGGAGATACACATCCAGGCGATCTTTATATTGTTTTAAATGTAAAAGAACATCCTGTTTTTGAGCGAGAAGGAGATGATATTATTGTCCGTGTAAATGTAAGTTTTCCTACCATGTGTCTTGGAGGAGAAATAGATGTACCAACATTAGAAGGCATTACAAAGCTCTATATTCCCCCTGGAACTCAGCCAGGTAAGGTTTTAAAAATTAAAGGCCTTGGAGTTCAAAAACATAACGGTTATGGTAGAGGAGACGAACTTGTGTATCTAAACCTTATAGTACCTACAAATCTTACGGAAAATCAGAAAAGGCTCATCGAAGAGCTTTCAAAAGAATTCGGAGAACACAAGGAGACAAGGGAAAAGAGTTTTAAAGATAGATTCAAAGATATATTTACCTGCCTTGTGGGTTTTTTCTTTTAATCTCTTTTACCTTTTCCATAAAATCCTTTAGTTTTTTTTCAAAGCCCCTCTCTGTTGGAAAATAGTACCTTCTACCCTTTAATTCTTCTGGAAAATATTCCTGGTCCACAATGGCGTCTTTAAAATCATGGTTATAAAGATAGCCTCTGCCATATCCCATTTCTTCCATAAACCTTGTGGGTGCGTTTCTGATATGTAATGGCACAGGATAATCGGGAAGTTTTTTAACATCATGGACTGCCTCACTATAAGCCTTATAGATGGCATTACTCTTTTCGCACAAAGAAAGATAAATGCAGGCCTGGGCAAGGGCAAGGTATCCTTCAGGAGGACCTATAAATTCAAAAGCCTCTTTTGCGGCCATGGCAATAATTAGCGCATTGGGGTCTGCATTTCCAACATCTTCAGAGGCAAATCTTACCATTCGCCTTGCAATATATAATGGATCCTCACCACCTTCTATCATACGGGCAAGCCAGTAAAGGGCTGCATCTGGGTCAGAGCCTCTCATGCTCTTGTGCAGTGCACTTATCAAATCATAATGCATCTCCCCTTTTTTATCGTATACGAGAATCTTTTTCTGATAAGCCTCCTGTAAAACTTCGAGGTCTATTACAGGTATATCTTTTTTTGCACCTTTTATCATTGAATAACAAACTTCCAGTAAATTCAGTGCGTTTCTTGCGTCTCCATTGGCCAGAATAGCCATTTCTTCTATGGTGTCATCCTCTATCTTTGCAGGTATCTTTTTTAGCTCATCATCCTCAGAGATTGCCCTCTTTATAATTTTAATGATATCTTCCTTTGAAAGGGGATTTAGATTTATTATACGCATCCGCGAGAGAAGAGGGGTGATTATCTCAAAAGACGGATTTTCTGTTGTGGCTCCGATGAGTATTATATCACCCCTTTCAACAAAAGGTAAAAATGTATCCTGCTGGAGCTTATTAAACCTATGAAATTCATCCACAAAAAGCACAATCTTTTTTGATTTTGCCTTTTGTATTATATCCTTTACCTCTTTAATACCAATATTTACGGCGCTCACTGAGAAAAATGGCATATCAAGGTACTTGCCTATAAGCCAACCTAGTGTTGTCTTTCCGACTCCACTGGGCCCCCAGAAGATCATGGAAGGGACTTCTTTTTTATCTAAGAGCACCTTAAGAATCTTACCTTCGCCGAGGATGTGTGTCTGGCCGAAAAATTCCTTTAATGTCTTTGGCCTTATCCTATCGGCTAAGGGTTTTTTCCTATCTTTACGAGAAAAATCTAAATTTTCAAATAATTCCATTAATTACATAATAAATTTTTTGATGTCAGAATTCAATGAGAGACAGGATATTTTAAAAACTTTCTAATCGATGCATAGATGGAGAGGATAAAACCCAGAATACCACCCCATAAAAGTATATATCTTTTATAATCTATCTCTTCAAAGGGGGAGATGAACCCTAATTTCAAGAATACTGTGTTTAAATAGTTTGTGATAGGTGGAAGAATAATGGTAGCCATTAGAAAAACCATTGTAAGGGATAAAAGGAAATATGTTGTAAAGGTGCTTAAAGAGATCAAGACTTTGTCTAAAAATAAGAGATTTTCTATCTTTTCTTCTATTTTAGTGATCTCTCCATCCATATTTTTAAAAAGTGCTTCTATCTCTGCTAATTCACTAAAAGAGGCCTTTATCATGCTTTTAGATATCCTGTTAATTTCTTCTAAAAAATTTTCCAGCAAACTTTCGTATTCATGGGCGAATCTTTTGTATTTCAAGCTTTTTATCTGTTTTAGACCTTCATCGATACGATGAGAAATTTTTTTGAGTTTTATTTTTAAATCTTCCTTTTTTTCCTTTAAATAATCATGGATTTTTGATTTAACAGTATGTGATAGATGTATTGCATCTAAATAGCCGAAAAAACTATTCTGTTCGATAAGGTGTTTGATTTTAATGGAAATGCCTTCTAAATCTGAATCTGAAACGGTTTGTTTATCCATAAAATCTTTTATATCGATAAATGCTTTTTCTGCCTCCCCTGATACCTCCATGGCATTTTCCTTTACCCTTTTAAATATTTTATCAAGGGTTTCTGTGATTATTTCTCTGTATGGAAATAATTCGCAGTCAATGTAAGCGTATATAAAATAATCCCTGTTATCCTGTATTAAATCCATTAAATTATCCAGAGCCTTAGAGTGCTTTTCCATCTTGAGGTCGATTTTAATACTGAGATAACGGGCATCAAGGCAGAAGGGGTCATGAAACAATATATCATTTATAACCTTCCATGCATCGTTAAGTCTGTTTTCCATATAATAAAGCCTGGCAAGTAAAAGATTCAGATAATCCTTATGTATTCTATTTTTTCCATATTTTAGAGCCTTTTTAAAATATACTTCTGCATTCTTCAAATCTTCTTTTTCAATGGATAATAGGCCATATATACAGTAAATCCTGAAGTTATCCGGTGTGTTTTCCATTGCCTTTTTTAAAAATGCCTCTACTTTTTCGTAATCACAGATGCGCAGGGAATCCTGGGCAAGCCAGACTATACCACCTTCGTTTTCAGTGGTTGTATTTTTTGCCCTGGTCCAGTCTATATCTGAACAATTCCAGATAGTTCTTAAAAATCTTAATTGAAAGACCCTTGTAGGTTCAAAAAAGGCCTCATATGCAAAGTTTTTTTCGTCATCACCATTTGTAACGATCATCCCTGAATTTTGAAAACCCTTCACCAATGAAAGGTTGAAAAAAAGTCTGTTTATGCGGTCTACGGGAAAGTAGGCAATCTTATTTATTGCCCCTGTAATCTCCGGTAAATTTTTTGTAGGGCAGTGAATGGGTCTGTGTTTTTTACTGCCGCAATAAAAACAGGGACTATAGGGACCTTCTGTCAAAATATATCCGAAATTGAACGGTTTAATCTCCGTCTTTTTTCCCGCCGGGTACATTAGGCGGTAAAATTTTTTAGAACCAGAAATAATAAGGGGCTTTTCTATTAATTCTATATCTATGTTGCCTGTTACTAAAAAAGCATCTTCTGATATATAAATGTAGCCAGGACTTATATTTTTTTTATGTTCTTCAAAAAGTTCAAGGTCCTTTTTAATATCATTTGTGCTGTCAATTAAAAAATAAACAGGGACAATACCCATATCTTTTATATTTTTTGCATCTTTTTTCAATGCGTCTATTATATATTTTGCAACATCGAGCACCCATAAATGGTCTTTCAGGTAGAATATCAAAGCGTTGTTTTTAGAAATGTTTACCTTTTTTATCTTATCCTTTAAATATATATCATCATGGTTTATGAAGTTTTTCCAGAAACCATTGAAAGGGTTATTACTGGGTAATGGGATAGGGCTTATAAAAAAGACTATATTTTCTTTATCTAAAATGAGCTCCTCATCCCATGATACAGTGTACACAATAAGCCCATCGGGTATATCTTTTTTCACCATGGGGTCTATCATTTCAAAATGGACAAAGGGTGCATTCTTAACTTGATTATATATTGCATTGGATATGTATATTTTATCTCCTTCTGCAATATCTGTTAGTTTTGAGGCGATATTAACCACATCTCCATAAATGTCGTCCTTTTCCATCAGGACGTCTCCATAATGGATACCAATCCTTATCCTCACTGGTGTTGCCTGTGATTGGTTGTTATATGTTTGAACCTTTTGCTGGAGATTTATGGCCGCCTTTAAAGCATTGAAGGGGTCTTTAAAGCAAGCCATTATGGAGTCACCGATAAATTTTATTATACGACCATTAAACCTGTTTATTATAGAGGATGCAATGTTATAATGGTGATGTAGCATTTTTTTGCCGTGCTCATCACCGTATAACTTAAAAAAATCTGTTGAGCCTACTATATCTGTAAAAAATACCGCAATTTTTTCCTTTAAGGATATGGAATCCATTTTGCCAACATTAAGCTCATTTATCTTAGAGAAATTACTGGATTGATATGCAGAATTTTTCATTTAAAATATTATCGGCAAAAAATAGGTTTTTTAAAAGGAAACCAAAAATTTTTTATTCTGCATGACTATTTATATCTGAAAACGTAAAAAAACTTTTTATTTATATATCCCGCAAGAAAATATATAGTCATCTACCTTTAAACAATATGCAGATTTTAAAGATACTTCCCCTGTTGTAGGATCCATCCATTTATAATCTACCCACCCTGAACCCTTTTGTTTTGCTATGTTAATCATCTCTTTTACAAAATATTTGCCCTCCGCATCTTTTAATTCAAAACTCGATTTTCCGATTAGTGAAGTATTAAACGGGTTAACAAATAATTTACCATGTTCATCCTGGACAAAAATGTACAGGTCTTTTTTTACAAACTGCCCGTTTCTATCATTGAATTCCCTGAAAGCCTTTTCTTTTCCATGTGTTTTATAGTATTTAATCGCCTGATAGACAAGTTCCTCTGCCTCTTGTGCAGTGCCTCTGTTTATATTTTGTTTTACTTCAATGAGTTTAAATTTCTTTATCATTTTATTAAGTTCAAGGGAAAGGTTTGCAATCATTTTTGATGCTTCTACACTATCCACAACATTATTCTGGGCATTTGTCATGATCCTTGAAATTTCCTGTATGTTGTTAGAAATTTCGTTTGTCGTGGCGGTCTGCTGTTCAGATGCAACAGCAATCTGGTTTATCTGACCTGCAAGGTTATTTATCTGATGGAGTATATCTTTTAGGGTTGTACTAGATTTATCCGTTTCCTCTGCACCTTTTTCAGTCTCTTTTACGCCTTCTTCCATTGAAGTCACTGCGGCCTTTGTTTCTGATTGCATTGTTTTTATGGTAATGCTGATATCCTTTGTTGCCTTTGAAGTCCTTTCTGCAAGCTTTCTAACCTCATCGGCAACTACTGCAAAACCCCTGCCGTGTTCACCTGCACGGGCTGCCTCAATGGCTGCATTTAAAGCGAGGAGATTTGTCTGATCTGCAATTTCATCGATAATGGCGGCAATCTCACCTATCTGGTCAGACCTTTCACCTAAGCTTTTTATTACCTTTGCCGATTCTTTTACCCTTTCACCTATTCTTTTCATTGCCTCCACAATGCTATGAATTATCTGTTCACCATTTATGGCAGCGTTGCTTGCCTTTTCTGAACTCTGTGCTGCAACGACGCAGTTTTTGGCAATCTCTCCTGAAGTTGTAGACATTTCTTCGCTTGCAGCTGCAACAGAGTTTATCTGATTTACAATATCTTCAAACCCCTTACTCATCTGATTAGAGGTTACTTCAAGGGTATTCGCTGCAAAAGACATTTTATTTATATTTATTGACAGTTGTCTTATTGAATTGTTTAACATATCGAGTAATGCATTAAAATCCCTTTCCAACTCGTTTATTTCGTCTGCATCCCCCTTAATAAATGCTGTAAGGTTTCCACCTGATGCTTCTTTTAAGGAAGCCTCCAGGTTTGTTGAAGAAAACCCTGTTTTTTTAGCAAGAAAAAAACCTATAACGGCCATTATTACTGCAAGGCAGGCCAAGATCCCAAAAAATATTGATAATTCAATGACAGTATTCTTCCCTGTTAACCAGAAAAAGGCAAAAATTCCGTAACCTATTATGAATAATATGGATAACAATGTAATAATAAATATTTTCTTTTTTATGTTGTTTTTCACGGCACTCTCCTGAGATTTTTTTGTTTAAATTTTTTTTCGGCTTTTTTTAATATTTCTTAAGCAAAAAGCTATAATTTTTATAAAATAACATAAATTCTAATTCTGGCATTTAATAATTAAGATGTATTTTTATTAAAAAATCGCATTAAAATAAAACTATTTTGTTCCAGTATAACAGATTAAATTTTCAGTAAAAAAATGATGAATTTGTTTATAATAATGTACAAACAATTATCATAAATTTGTTGACAACCTCGTAAAATTATTATTATTATGTTTTTATATTAAGTTCAATTTATAAAATTTAAAAAATAAAAATTCTGTTCATTATTGAATAATAGATTATATAGGATGACAAATAGAAGCCAATGTCATCGGCAATTCAAAATTAATGCTAAAAGAACTTTCTTCATATTTTTTAAAATTATTAAGAGTATAAAGGAATATTTAAAATATAGAAAATATAGAAACATATGTTATAAATAAATATTAAGGAGGGTCTAATTATGACCGAAAATAGCAGTATCTATTGGAACCCTTTATTGGAGACAATGGACAGAGAAAAACTCCGCAACTTGCAGTTGAAAAAATTTAAACGTATCTTTGAATGGGCGTATTACAACTCCCCCTTTTATAAAAAACTTTACAAGGACGCTGGGATTGAGCCAGGTGATATAAAGACTTATGAAGATATAAAACGAGTACCAAAGATAGATAAAGGGATGTTAAGAAATACACAGAATAAAGAACCTTTTCCATATGGAGATATACTGGCAGTTCCTCTAACAGAGATTACTGAATTCAGACAAACAAGCGGCACCACTGGCACCCCTGTGTATCAGGCAGATACATGGCAAGACTGGGAATGGTGGAGTGAATGCTGGGCATATATCCTTTATGCTCAGGGATACAGGGATACGGATAGATTATTCTTACCCTTCGGGTACAACATATTTGTTGCCTTCTGGGCCTGTCATTATGCTGCAGAAAAGTTGGGCTGCGAGGTGGTTCCAGGTGGAGTACTCGATACAGAGGCAAGGATATTGAAGATGCAGGAACTAAAATGCACTGCCTTTGCTGCTACCCCAACCTATGTCCTCGGCATGGCAGATACTGCGAAAAAAATGGGCATTGATCCCAAGAGTATTGGCATAAAGAAAATTACCTGTGCTGGCGAGCCCGGTGCAAGCATACCCACTACAAGAAAGAGGATTGAGGATGCTTGGGGTGCTAAGGTTTACGACCATATAGGGGCCACAGAAATCGGTGCCTGGAGTTATATGTGCACTGTCCAGAAGGGGCTTCATGTAAACGAGGCCTTTTTCCTTGTAGAGATAGAAGACACAGAAACCGGAGAGATTATAGAAGAGCCCATGAAAAATGGCAAGATGATCATCACAGCCTTTGATAGATATGCAAAACCCTGCATCCGTTTTGATTCAAAAGATGTGATTCGTTGGGCGGATTATGACTGCGAATGCGGTCGAACATTTCGGTGCATAGACGGGGGTGTTATAGGCAGAGCAGATGATATTACAAAGGTAAAAGGTGTGCTCCTTGCACCAACTGCCATAGAAGAGGTGGTAAGGAGTTTTGAAGAATTAAGCGATGAATACGAGGTAATCGTTACAAAGAAAGGTGATATTGATGATATCATATTAAAAATTGAGATAAAACCGGGATATGAATCCAGACAGGAAGACATCCTTAAAAAACTCAGGGACCATTTAAGGGTTAAAACAAATCTCGGATATAAGATAGAGATGCATCCTTACGGAAGCCTGCCAAGATATGCGTTAAAGGCCAAGAGATTTAAAGATTTAAGAAAACATTAAAAAAGGAGGCCCCCGTGATAATAGATGATAAGATAGTTAAAATCGATGAAAAGATCAGAGAGATTAAAATGGCTGCAGATGAGATCGAAAAATTGGGCGGTTATATTGAGGCAATAAAAAAGAACCTGGTGAGACTCCGTGCCAGCATTAAAATGTTGGAATTGAATGTGTCTGATATAAAGATGGTGATGTAGTTTTACCTATTTAGTGTTGAGTAGACCTGCATAAACGAATAAAATGTCTTTTAAAAGATTTTAAAAATTTGTGGTTATAATCCAACCTGTGGTTTAAAGTATGCGGTGTTGTGGTCCACTACTATCGAGCCCATTTACCTGTTTAGATAAGATAAGGGCGATAATATCAATAGCTGTTATTTTAGAATGCTTTATCAGAAGTTTTGAAATGTTAAAAAGTATCATGATCAATACACTCTGTATCTGCCTCTGTCTGACTTTTTAAATGTCTAAACAATAGAAACAAAAATAGTCTTTATTA
>Ga0272448_1001311_pt1 | contig 34020 bp, 27 predicted proteins | sample YNPCB0191_FD_202220 | JGI IMG/M metagenome (GOLD analysis project Ga0272448, IMG submission 202220) | Hot spring sediment microbial communities from Yellowstone National Park, WY, United States - YNP-CB-019-1 | ecosystem: Environmental > Aquatic > Thermal springs > Hot (42-90C) > Sediment...
CCTGCCGTGTACCCGTTTCCCGGCGGCTACGAGCCTCGGGCCTCCGGCCCCGGCCCGACCGCGAATAGATGACGACCGCCCCCGAGGCGTCCGGAACGAAGATAACACCGCCCCACCTGGAATGCAAGCCAAAGAAGGAAGACAATCGCCAATGAAACGCTGAGGAGAGGAAATCAAACTCCGGGAAAACACCAACGAGGCAAACCGCACTCACGCCCCTTGACTACGCCCGACATAGATGAAGGCCCAAAGCTCCGCAAACCATTTTTCCACGTTTCTCATCGCACGCCTCCCAAGACTGGGTCACGTAGGAAGACATCCCCTCTGCTTACTGTCAGCGTTTGGGTCATAATCCTCCTTGCGAAATCCCGCCCCTCGCCACCGTGTTCTAGGCACTTGCCCACCTGCCTGGCTAAGGCTATTGCCCTCACCCCGTTTTGTCAAGCTTTTTTCAGGATTTTTGTCACGCGTTTCCGTGGGGAGACTGGGCGAAGGCGGTGCGGAGTTCGCCGGCATCTGGTGGTTCGGCAAGCGAGGTCGGGCGCGCCCTGGCGCTGCCGTCGCATTCTTGCCATCAAGAACGTGATTTCACGGCCGAAGGAACGGCTCTGTGCCAGAAATCGACACAGTGTCTACCTGAAAATGTACGGGTTGAAACCGCCGCTCGGCCCAACCTGAATCGGCTCGACGCCGTGGTCAAGGCACTCGAACCGGCACCCAGCCGCCGCCATGATGGCAGCGCCTCGTAAACAGAGCGAAAATGCGCGTGCTCCCTTCATGCCGATCTCTCCCGGGCTGAACTTCGTCGTATCAACGAGCGCGCCCTTGTCATCGTAGAAGCGGATGCGGAAGATGGGCCGGGAGTTCTGAATCCAGGCGCTTTGGACCTTGCCGCTGAGAATAATGAACCCTCCGCCACGCTCGACTTTAAGACCGACGATGCGAAAGTTGCGTCCCGCATCATGGTCGGAGAAGCCAGGGGCCACGGGCGCCGTAGCCGCCGGCGTAGGTGCCGCCTTCTTGGCCGCCGCCAGCTTCGCTTCCCGCGCCTGAGCGAGCTGTTTGAGAAGTAGGTCGCGTTCGGCGGTCAGTTGCGCGACTTGGCGTTCAAGTTCCTCGATGCGCGCTTCGGCGGCCCGCAGCCGGTCCTCCACGCTGGACGTGGCCTGTTCCGCCGCCCACGTGCCGGCACCCATTCCCAAAATCGCTGTCAGTACTAGGACAAACCGCTTCATTGCCGCGCCCTTCTTCGGAACTTTGCGCCCCATACCCGCCAGGCGCGAGCCATCTCGCGCCGGCGGATCAGTTCGACCGCACGCACAGAGTTGACGCTGAGCAACTCGACGTATTCCTCCTTGCGGAACCGCAGCCGCTTGGAGGCGTACCTGCCATCCGCCAGTTTGACGACGGCGAGGTCATCATCGCCGGCGTCGCAATACGGCTCGGTGAGCACGACCTGACCGTCGCACGCGAGCGGGTGACAACCAGCGTCGGCAGCAACAAGGCCGCCAGAGCTGCAGGTCCATTATAAATAATGTTGTTTGACTGTTGTCAAGAAAAAATTGGAGCAACAAGGCCGCCAGAGCTGCAGGTCCATTATAACACCTCCTGCGATCAGTGCCACGCGCAGTGGCTTTGCCGTGTTGCCTGGTCACAAGGTAGGACGCCTCTTCCGTTTCAAACTCTCGGAGGAGGACCAGTGGGTCCGTGCCGGTGGCGGAGGTGCTGACTCGACCACGGGAACAAAAGGCAATGCAGAACGTCAAGCCAAATAGACGCAGACAGGCCACGATAGGTCGTCCTTCGTCGCCGTACACCACGAAGATCGTCCAGGCAGGGGCGCTCCTTTGGGGCCCCTGTCCACCCCCGAGAACCTCCGTCAGATAAGCCGCCGGAATCTCCTGGGGAAAACCTTCCGTTCCTGAGCTGAGGACATTCTGGCTATCTTCCGGCAGCGGTGCCTAGGCGAGAAATCGGTGGTCAAGACCCTCGCATGCCTGGTCAGGAACCGCTGTGATGGAAATAGCATCGATAGGGATACTGTACTTTCATGCTGCGAGGGCGGACTCCCTGTTACGCGATGTTGTTCTGGGAATCCTCCGCGGCGCGGAGCATCGATCTGGTGGCGACCACTTCCGCACACGGCGCGAAGCCGGCACATCGGACGGACTGGACGCCTATGGCGGGTCGGGAAGTGGTCATTCTGCCCGATAACGACACGGCGGGTGGGCAATGCGTCGCGGAGGTTGCGGGGCTTCTGTGGGGACTCGATCCGCCTGCAACGGTGTGCATCATGAGGCTGCCGGGTCTGCCGGCGGGGAGTGATATCGGGGACTGGTTGGACGCGCGGGACGCAGGCATGTTTCCCACCGCCTCCAAAGCGGGAACTGTTGCACCGTTGTCGGGGGGAGTTGCCGCCGTGCGCGCCTCAGCTCGGGCTAGTCTTCCGATTCCCAGCATACCTCGTCGTTCGCATTCCCCGCGTCTTCGCCCTCTTCTCTGCCGGCGGCCACAATTTGGTCCTCCTCCTCCCACTGACGGAGGCGGCGGCGTGCACGCCAGCGGACGAGGAGGTAAACCGCGATAGTTGCCAGGGCGAGAACGCCGAAAAGGGATGTATGTCGCCAGAGCGTGGCAAGAAACGGGTGGCGTGCCCTGTGTCCGGCAGCCCATTCCGCCTCCAGGTGTTTCAGTGGCACGGCAAAGGTCTCCAGCACTGCTGCATCAAAGTCGTGCTCGCGGCGAAAGGCCGCCAAGAGCCTCCGGAGCGTGTCTGGGCCGCCACGTCGTACCAGGAAGGTCACGAAATCCTCGGCCTGGAGGTAGGCTAATTCCGCATCACGGAATTTCTGGGGGAACCCTGCCCGCAAGTCCGCCAGGGGTATCAGGCGGCCCGCCCCGGCGGCGTCCAGAAACGGCCGCCGGTCAATACCCAGGCGGAAACCGGAGAGCCAGATGGCCACGCCCTCGTGGAACCACACTGGCAGCTTGGCCTGTGCCTCGCGTTCTACCTGTGCCAATGCCACGTGGCAGAGTTCATGGCGCAGGGTCAGGAGGAGGTCGTTGGCAAGGTCCATGTCAGCAGTGCGGGGCAAATCAATCACCAAACGACTAGCGCCATCCTCCATGCTCGTGCGCGCAATGCCGAGGGCCCATTCCGGGACAGCACCGCCCGCCCAGTGACGAAGTTCCTCGCCGCCGCGGGCAAGCACGATTTCCACCGGCGGGCGCACTGCCACTCCCAGCACGTCGCGCATCTGCTGCAGTGCTTCTTCGGTCGCCTGGGCCGCCTGATGGGCCTGGCGTAAGTCTGCCCGATGGTGTCGGATGACGACGGCGCCAGTTTCCAGGCGTTCCAGTTGGCCGGCAGCCACAGGCTGCCCGGCAGGGTTGAGCGGGCCAGCGAAAGACGCCGCCAGGATGAGGAGAAGCGGGATGCTCCTCCGCACTGCTCTCATTTCCCCGTGGCTAGTTCTCTGGTAACGAAGGAAAAGGTCCAGTCTGGATTCCGGTGGATACGGACGTGTGCCGGGAGTAGGTGCGACAGTATCCGTTTGGCGTTGGGGTGGTCACAGCGCTCCATGTGGGCTTGCGCTTCTGCGGCGGTGCGCCCACCCTGTACGTGTCGTGCCACCACCGCCGCAAGTGCAACTTCTGGGTCAGCTTCTACGAAGATACGAAGGTCAAAAAGCGCGGCGAGATCGCGCCAGACCGGCTCGTCAAGAAGGAGATAGTTGCCCTCAACCACAAAGATTCCCTGCGTCGGCAGCGGTCGCGCGGCAGGGACGGGCTCGTGGATGCGCCGGTCATAGGTCGGCCAGAAGACAATTTCGCCCTCCCTGAGGGATTTGAGGGCGCACCAGAGGCCCAGGAGGTCAAAACTTTCGGGCGAGCCTTTCATTTCGCGCAGGGAGCGGCGCCAGCCGTCCTTCTCAATGAAGTGCGTTCCCAGCCAGTCGTTGGAGTAGTGGAAGCCGTCCATCGGCAAGACTTGAATCTCGTGGCCCAGGTCAACCCGCGCGATGTCCGCCCAGAACGCCGCCAGCGTGGACTTGCCGCTCCCTGGGATGCCGGCAATGCTGATGAGAAAACGCTGCTTCGCACTGGCACGTGCGATGAGGGTGCGGAGGAACTCACGATGTGCTGCACGTTCAGCCGGTGCTGCTACCCCGAGTTTGTCCGGTTCCTGTGATGTTGTGCTGGAGGCCACCGTACTCTCTCTCGACCGGTAACAGGGAACGCTGACTGCCCTTCCGTCAGAATAGCACAGTGGCCTTTTGGACGCGAGAGGATGCTGGCGGTGGCAGATTGGTGTTCGGGTTAGCGATTGCCTTGTCGGGGTGTCAGGCGGCGGTGAAATTTCACCCCCGCAGCCACAGTAGTCCGAAGCGAGACGAATCAGACTGGCTCACAGTCATAACTGGTGGAGGATAGGGGATTTGAACCCCTGACCTCGTGAATGCCATTCACGCGCTCTCCCAACTGAGCTAATCCCCCGCTACTGCGCACTTCGCCCTCCAATATTTAAATTGTAGCACCACCTCTTGGGGCGGTCAAGCACAAACATGATGTGCACCGTCTCTGGTGGGGATGATATCAGTTGTGAGCGTTGCTCCCGCGGTTACCCCACGCTCTCGCCGGGGGCTGAAGTGAATGGCGCAGGCACTGCCGCTCATCTTTGTCCGCGTGTTAAGCCACGTCGTCCACTATCGCATCTTTCCCGCGCGGGGCTTCTGGCTCTCGGCGCCCTCGCAGGAACTCGTCCACCGGCGCACGCGTGCCATCCTTCAGGAGGGCTGTATGACCAAACTCACGCATCTGTCGCAACGCCGCTGACGGAAAGACCGGCCCATCCTTACAGACGAGGAGTGAATCGCAGACGCACTGTCCGCAGACACCAATGCCGCACTTCATGTAGCGCTCCAGCGAGGCCTGGCACTCCACGTGGTGTTCTTCGCAGATGCGGAAGACCGCCACCATCATTGCCTCCGGGCCACAGGTGTATACGACGTCAATTTTTCCCTGCGCGAGAAGCCCTGGCAGGGCCGCGGTGGGGAAGCCTCTGGTGCCGGCGGACCCGTCGTCGGTGAAAACCTGCATATCGGGGAACCGTCGGGTGAAGTGAACCTCGGCTGCGGTACGTGCGCCGAAGAGGAGCGGCATTGTCGGCCAACGGTCCTTGATGAGCGCCACGGTCGCCAGGCCGACGCTGCCGGCAACGATAGCGCCGCGCGGACCCATTTGGGCCGGTGTGTCGGGTGGCTCCTGAACACGAAAGCCGCGCCCGTAAGGCCCGCGTATACCTACAAGTTGGCCGGGGCGCAGCGCCGTGAGTGCTCCCGAAAACGCCCCGCGCTTCTTCACCGTGATGGCAAAACGCCCCCCCTCCAGGTACGAGATGGCGTAGGGTTTTTCCCCCAGGCGCGGCAACCAGACCATGATGAACTGGCCGGGCTGGTAGCGGATGTCGCCGGCCAGCCAGACGGTGGCGATGCCCTCCGCCTCACGCTGGACGCTTTCAACGCGGAAGACGTTTGGCAGTTCAGCCATGGGCAGCACCCACCAGTTCAGCCACACTGCGGCACCCGTGCTCGTGCATCCAGGTGGCCATTTCCGCGCACACTTTCCTGAAAACGCCGATGCCTTCGTAATACACGCCGCTGCCAATGCCGACGGCCGACGCCCCGGCCATAATCATCTCAATGGCATGCCGCCCCGAGGAGATGCCGCCGACGCCGATGATGGGGATTTTCACCGCCTCGTATATGTCAAAGACGCAGCGCAGAGCGATGGGTCGGAGCGCCGGTCCGGTGACGCCACCGACCTTGAAGTCCAGGAGTGGCTGGCGTGTCTCAATGTCAATGAGCATGCCGGGACCGAGCGAGTTGACCGCACAGATGGCGTCAGCACCGGCGGCCTCGGCAGCGCGGGCGATTTCGCCCAGTTGCGGCACGTTAGGCGAGAGTTTGATGATGAGTGGCTTGCCAGTGGCCCGGCGCGCCGCCCGCGTTATCTTCTCCGTGGCCTCCGGCGTGCCCTGGCCAGCGAGGAGGCCGAAGCCGGGCGTGTGCGGGCAACTCAGGGGCAGTTCAAAGGCGGCGAAGGGCAGGCCGCCGAGGATTTCCATGACGCGGACGAAGTCCTCCGGCTCGGTGCCGATGACGCTGGCGATGACGGGCGCGCCGACCTCGGCGAGGTCGGCGAACTGCCGCGCTGCCGCCGCCGCGCCGGGATTGCTGTAGCCGACGGCGTTGATGAGGCCGGCCTCAAAGGCCAGCACGGTGGGATTGTTGTGGCCGCCACGCACCTGGAGGCTGACCGACTTGATAGTTACAGCACCCGCGCCGTTGCGGACAACGCGGCGCAGCAGCGCAGTGCTCGTCCCCAGAATGCCCGAAGCCAGGATGGTGGGATTGCGCAACTGAATGCCGCAAATGGTTGTGCGCAGGCAGGCATCGCTTTCGGCGCCCATCACGCCCTTTCCTACTCCGAACCCGGCATCCCCATCACCCCCGCAGTCTATCACGACGCCGGACGAATTGCAAAGCCGCGCTTTTGTCCCTCGCGCCCCGTGGAGGAGGTGGCGGGCCAAATGTTGCAGCACGGCAGTTGCACCAACGGCTGGCGGGTCGGGTGTGCTCTATCCCTGTTGCCTCGCAACAGAAGATACCTTGCCAGTTTGCGGGCGGGGGCTGATGTGGTAGAATGCGACTCACACCGGTTCGGCGCGCGCCGGTTTTCTTGCGGAGTTTTCACTTGCTGGAACAGTTGGAAAAGGAACGGCGGCGGAAACTGGAACTCATCCGGTCGGCGGGTCATGACCCTTATGGCAGCCGCTTTCCCCACACGCGGTCGCTGGGCGAATTGGCCGCGGCTGTTGACGCTGAGGCGGGTAGCCAGGTGACGGCAGTGGGGCGCATTGGTGCGATTCGCTCGTTCGGAAAGGCGGCATTCTTTGACCTGCGTGACAGCAGCGGCAGGCTCCAGGCCCATATCCGAAAGGATGGCGTTTCCGAGGCAGTTTTCACCCTGTTTCAGTATCTTGACGCTGGGGACATCGTGGGCGTCAGCGGGCAACTTGGCCGCACCAAAACCGGCGAGCCGACCATCTTCGTCGGTAACCTCACCATCCTCAGCAAGGCGCTCCTCCCCCCGCCAGAGAAATGGCACGGCCTGCGGGACGTGGAAATCCGCTACCGCAAGCGCTACGTGGACCTCTTCAGCAGCCCGGAAAGCATGGCCCGCTTTCGCGCGCGCTCCATCATTGTGGAAACTATCCGACGTTTCCTCACTGAGCGGGGTTTCCTTGAGGTTGAGACGCCCATGATGCAGGACATCCCTGGCGGCGCCGCGGCCCGCCCCTTCGCCACTCACCACAACGCCCTAGACATGGACCTCTACCTGCGGGTCTCGCCCGAACTCTTCCTCAAAAAACTCCTCGTCGGTGGCATGGAGCGGGTCTTTGAAATCAACCGCAACTTCCGCAACGAAGGCATCTCTACACGCCACCACCCCGAGTTTACCATGCTTGAGGCCTATCAAGCCTACGGGAACTACGAGGACATGATGGAATTGACAGAAAGTCTCATTATGCACCTCATCGGAGTGGTGAGGAGGCTCCCTGGCGTGCAGATGTGCGAGACCCTGCGTCAAGCGGCCTCGCCGTGGCCACGGCGCCGGTATGCCGACCTGTTGCGTGAGTATGCGGATGTTGACCTGCGCGATGCCGAGGCCATCCGCGCGCGGGCGCGTGCTCTTGGCCTCCAGATGCAGTCTGAGCACAAGGATGTGGTCGCCGAGCAGATTTTTGAGGCGGCAGTGGAGCCGCGTCTGCGCGGCCCCATCTTCGTCACGCACTATCCGCTGGCGGTCTGTCCGCTGGCCAAGGCGGTGCGGGAGGAGCCCGACCTCGCCGAGCGGTTTGAACTCTACGTGGATAGCATGGAGATCGCCAACGCCTATACCGAACTGAATGACCCGCTTGAGCAAGAGCGCCGCTTCCTCGCCCAAGTGGATACCGGCAAGGGCGAGCACCGCGCGGTGGACTGGAGTTTCATTGACGCGCTCAAGTATGGTATGCCGCCCGCTGGCGGCCTCGGCATCGGCATTGACCGGCTGGTAATGCTCCTGACCAACACAAACGCCATCCGGGATGTCATTCTCTTCCCGATTCTCCGCCGGGTGGCCGAGCCGGGCCAGGAGTGATTGCCTAATCGCCACGAGCGTCAGGAGCCGCTGTGTATCGTCTTTTCGTCGCGTTACGCTACCTGCGCAGCAAAAAACTCAACCTCATTGCCATCTTGGGCGTGGCCATCGGTGTCATGGCCCTCCTCGTTGTTCTCTCGGTGATGACGGGTTTTGACCAGGAGTTGCGCCTGCGTATTCGGGGCACGCTCTCTGACCTCATCGTGGAGAAGTGGGGGACGGAGGGTAGCGACACCTTCTCCGGCTACGAGGAAGACATTCGTAAACTGACGGCGCTGGAGCATGTACGCGCCTGCGCGCCCCACTTGGAGGGGCTGGCGCTCATCGCCATCGGCAAGACCTACCGGTGGGGGCAGTTTATCGGCATTGACCTGGAGGCCGAGGTCAAGGCCACCAACTTCGCTGGGTATTATCGTGCCTGGCGGAGTGGGGAGGCCGCCGAGGCGTGTCGTGCCGCCCTGCAGTGCCTGGCTGGGGCGCAACTGGGCGCGCGCGAGCGCGCCGAACTCGTGGCGGAGGCCCTGCACGCGGCTGAGCATATGTCGGCCGCTGAACTGGAAAAACTGCCTAAGCGCAGCCGGCAACTGTTGCTTGCCCTGGCTCGCGATGCCGGAATTGACCTGGCTGCTGCCTGGCGGCGCCAAAGCCAGGTCATGCCGCGTTGGGAGGCCGGCTTTGAACTGAAGGCCAGTCACGCCCCAGTGATCGTCGGGCGCGACTTGGCCGTTCTCGGCGTTGATCCCGACGGTCACGAGGTGCAGCGTGAGGTGGGCGAGCAGATTGTCCTCCTGACCCTGCGCGGGCCATTTGAGCAGCACGATCTCAAGTTCTGTCGCATCGTCGGCAAGTTCAAGTCGGGCATGTACGAGTATGACTACCGCACCCTTTATATGCCGCTGGAACAGGCGCAGGACCTGATGCGCAAGCCCGGCCACGTCAGCAGCATCAACATCCGCCTTGACGATTACGCCCATGCTGATGCCGTCCGGCGCGCCATCTTGGGTATTCCCTCCAGTGCGGAACTCCGTGTCCTGCACGGCATCCTCAAAGTCGTTCTTGACCGCGCCGGGCGCCCTGGCCTTTGCCTTGAACTTGAGGGACGCCTGGAGGAACTGGAGGCCAACTACAGCCAGTGGCTGGCGACCAACAACCCGAAACTGCCCTTCATCTCGCGGGAACTCTGTGCTGCTTACTTTGAGGTTATGGACCGCCTGCCAGCCCTCGGCCTGGAAGGAGCGGTGCGCGGTCTTGAGCAGGCGCGGCGGCTGCGGCGCGTCCTGGAGGAGCGCCAGGCCAGGAGCCTTGGCGATCGCTACAGGGTGAGCACCTGGGAGGACAAGCGCCGCAATATTCTGCGCGCCGTCGCTGTAGAACGCCGCGTCATGGCTGTTATTCTCTTCTTCATGGTGCTCCTCGCCGGTTTCATCATCCTCGCCATCCTCTACACCACCGTCGTTGAGAAAACCCGCGACATCGGTATCCTCAAGTCCATCGGTGGCACTGTGGGTGGGATTATGTCCATCTTCCTCCTGAACGGCCTACTTATCGGCCTCTTTGGTGCCATCCTCGGCACCATCGGCGGTACGCTCCTTTGCAAGTATCTCAACGACGTGGAGGATGTGATCTACAAGTTGACGAGATGGCGAGTCTTCCCTCGCGATGTTTACAGCCTGGATGCGATCCCTGTGGACAAGGACCCCTTCTGGAGCATCGTGCTCATTGCTCTTACCGCGATTCTGGTCAGTTTCCTGGCGGCGGTGTATCCGGCCTACAAGGCGGCGCGGATGCACCCGGTAGAGGCCTTGCGCTATGAGTGAGTTTCTCAGCGCGCGGGATATCGTCAAGGACTATGGTGACGTCCGCCGCGGTGGGCTGCGCGTGCTCCACGGCGTCAGCCTGCACGCGCGCCAAGGCGAGTTTGTCATCATCGTCGGCGCCTCGGGTGCGGGGAAGAGCACACTCCTGCACATCCTCGGGCTGCTTGACGCGCCGACTGCTGGCTCGGTGTGGCTGGAGGGACGCGACCTCGGCGCACTGGACCAGCGGCAGCAGGCGCGCATCCGGGCCCGCGAGTTCGGCTTCGTCTTTCAGTTCTTCCACCTCCTGCCTGACTTCACAGCCCTGGAAAACGTCATCCTCCCTGCGATGACGGATACCGGCCTCATCAGCTGGCGGCGGCGGCGGGCGGAGGTTGTAGCGCGGGGGCGTGAACTACTCGCCCGCGTCGGCCTTGCCGACCGCCTGGAGCACCGGCCGGCGGAACTTTCCGGCGGCGAGCGCCAGCGCGTCGCCATTGCCCGCGCCCTCATCAATCGCCCGCGCCTCCTCCTTCTTGACGAGCCAACTGGAAACCTTGACACCAGGACCGGTGATTCTGTCTTTGAACTCATCTGGGAGTTGAACCAGAAGGAGGGCCAGACAACTATCATGGTCACCCATAACGAGGCCCTTGTCCGACGGGCCACCGGCGCCCGCATCCTACGAATCCGGGATGGGCGGTTCGTCTGATGCGTGGCGTGCAAACGTTGGCGGGCTATTCCCGGGTTTCGTCCCCTATCGGAGACGGCGGTAATGACAACAGAGTCCCATAGCCGGATGAGCGTGATGGACGCGATTAGCCGGCGCGTGAGTTGCCGCGCCTTCCGACCTGAGCCGGTGTCTCACGAGCAAGTAGTCCAAATCCTGGAGGCCGCGCGCCTCGCACCCTCCGCCTGTAACCGGCAGCCGTGGCGCTTTGCGGTGGCTCGCGAGGCCGAGGTGCGCAGTCGCATAGTTGAGGAAGGTTTTCGGCCTGGTGTCAAGATGACCTGGGCGCTTGACGCGCCGGTTCTCGTGGTCATTGGCATGGTGAGGTCGTTCGTAACCCACCGGCTGGGTGTGGCGCTTTCCGGCGTGGATTACCCCTGGATTGATATCGGCATTGCCGGCGAGCACTTGGTGTTGGCCGCCACTGCGCTCGGCCTGGGCACCTGCTGGATTGGTTGGATTCGGCCCCGCGTCCTGCGCCGGATTGTCGGCTGGCCGGTTTCGGTGAGGCCAGTCGCTGTCATCGCCGTCGGCTATCCCCGCGAGGGCGTCGTGCCCACCGGCTCCCGCCGAATGCCGCTTGACGAAATCGTGCGCTGGTTGTGAACGCTTCTCCTCGGCCGCGCGCTATCTGAATCGTCCATCAGTGCGTGCCAACGTGCCCGTGGACGGCGCGGCGCATTACTCAACCACCACCTCGTAGAACTTTCCTTCCCACTCGGCGATGACGCGTTCGCCGAGGGCGAAGGCGCGGGCCAGGGTGGGCGACTTTCTCGCCAGCGCGAAATACTCGTCGCTGAGGAAATTCACGCGTAGGGTGGGCTTGCCCTCCACGTAACTGCTGATCACCCAGACGCCGTCACGCTTGTAGAAGGTCTGCGCGCCGACCTGGACGACGACTTCGCGTGCGCTCGCCCCCAGGAACTCCTCGGGCGCGGCGAAACCCTCCGCCTGCATCTTGCGGGCCTCCAGACTGAAGCGCACAGCCCCCGCGCCGCTTTCGGCACGAACAGCGTCGGCAGCGCGCATTATGGCCTCCCTGTGGCGCTCCTCCAGGAAGCGCGCGGCTGGCGCGGTCGGCACCGGTTGGCCGGCGGCCACACGCTGCTTGGCGTCTTCCACCACCAGGAAGGAGGTGTAGGGGGTCATGATGCCGAACTTCTTGCTGAGGCGCACGATTTCATCTTTGAGTTCCTTGTGCTCACCGCGCAGGCGAATCTCATCGAGGAGGTAGCCGATCTTCTTGGTCGCCCAGTAGCGAGGCAGGAACTCGTGGGTTGTGTCCTCCTCGGCGAACTTCGCCTCGTAGGTGAACTGCCGGGCCTTGCCGCCAACCGTGCCAGAGAGGACGATGGCGCGGTCGCCGCTGCCGCTGTAGCGGCCGACGACGGTCAGTTGTGACCCGCGGAAGAGGTCGCCGAGCGTGCGTGGATAGACCTCCGTCACCTGGATATTTCTGAACTCCAGTTTCAGGTCAGCGAGGACGGGCGAGGCGATCTTGCGGTAGAAGGCGGAGACCTTCTCCTCTAGGTTTTCGCCGGGCAGGATATAGCCGCGCGTGCCGCGGTTCTCTTCAGCCAAGCGGTCAAGCAGGTGGGTGTTGACGTCGTGGCCGACGCCGAGGGTGAAGATACGCGTATGGCTGCGCAGGGACTTCTTGATGCCCTGGATAATCTGCTCGGTATCCTGCGGGCCGACGGTCGGTCGCCCATCGGTAATGAGGACGACCATGAAGGGCCGTTCGCCGGCGGTTGGGGCCATTTTCAGGGCCGTCTCCAGCGCCTCGTAGATGGCGGTGCCCCCACGCGCTTGGAGTTGGTCCACGTAGGCAAGGGCGGCACGCACGTTGTCCTCGGTCGCCGGCACTAACTCCTCGCGGAAGGTGCGCGCCGTCGTGGCGAAGTCCACGATGGCAAAACGGTCACCGGGGTTGAGGCTGCGCAGGCAGAACTTCAGCGTACTGCGCGCCTGTCCGATCTTGTCCTGCTCGCCCATGCTTCCGGAGGTGTCCAGGCACAGGACGATATCTTTCTCAATGACCTTCTCGGTTTCCACTTCCATGCCTGGGCTGATCATGGCGAGGAAGTAGCCGTCCTCACCCTTCTCGCGGTAGGACACCAGGTGCAGGCCGAAGTCGGCCTTGCTCACGGTGATATAGAGGACGAAATCCTTGTCGGGCAGGGTGTCGTGGGCCTCGTAGCCGACGCGCGCCTCGTAGTCGCTCTTCTGAGTTACGTCCACCTTGTGGGAGGGGGAGACGATGCTCTTGATGGGCAGTTTCGAGCGTATGCTGACCTCAATGGTGGCCTCCTTGAGTGGCTTGCCGGAGAACTTCTCGGTGGCGAGCGGGTAGCGGTAGGTGCGCACGCCGGCATCGAGAGGCAGCGGCTCCGAGTATTCCAATTTGATGCGCTTCTCGCCATTGGGTGGGATGGGGAAGACGCAGGCGCGGAAGGTGCGGCGGTCCACGTATTCCAGGAGCGCCGGGTCGCGCATGGTGCGGACAATATCCTCGTAAATCTTGCGCGCCTGGTCGCGGTCAAGTAGTTCCGCGGGCGTCTCCTTGCCGTCAATGAACATGGAGAATTTGGAGATTGCCGCCTCCTCCGGCAGCGGGAAGAGGTAGGTGCCCTCCAGTTGCATGTTGTTGGGGTTGTAGAAAACCTGGTCCACGCGCGTGATGGCTTGGCCTTCGGTGATTTCCACCGTGGCGCGGTGAACGCGGATTTCCAGCGGCGTCACCTGGGGCACTGGTCGCGGCAGCGGCGGATGCGGCCTCGGCGGGTGCGGTGGTATAGGTGGGATGATGATAATGCCGTCGGCCAGCGCCAACTTGGCCAGAAGGACAGCAACGCCCACGAACAGACCACTCCGTGTAGACCTGCCGATCATTTTTGTTGCTCCTTTGTTCTGCGCCAGGTGTGGCGCCTGTCGGCTTTGCCGGCTTATCGTTCTCACTACATTAGACGCCCCACCTTGGCAGTGGTTCCGCGATTTGCGCCGGAAAGTCATTGGGGAGTAGTTATGTCCGCAGCCTTCAGACACTTGGCTCGGGATGCCTTGGGCGATGCACACACTTCTTGCAGGAGGCGGCCCTCCGCCGCGCCGATGCGCGAGAGGTGCGTACCTATGTTCTAAACTTCCTCAAACGCGTGTCTTCTGCCACCGTCCCGTCTGGAACCAGAGAGTAATGAGGAGCCCCTGGGCGACGCTGGCGGCCGAGATGGCGTACCAGATGCCCTGGGTCGCCGGCTGCCAGAGGCGCGAGAACCATACGGCGAGCGGCACCTGCAGACCCCAGAGGGTGATGATGGTGATTATCATGGGCGCGAGGGTGTCGCCAGCACCCTGCAGGGCGCGTCCGAGGACAACGCCCAACGCGGTGAACACGTAGAAGGGCGAGACTATGCGCAGATAACGCACGCCCACCTCCACCACCTCCGGGACCTTATTGAAGGCTCCGATGAAGTTCCGCGCGAAAAACGCCAGGACTACGGCGGCGAAGGCCATGAAAGCGGCGTCCACACCGGTCGCCAGCCAGGCGGAGCGCTGGGCGCGTTCCGGCTTGGCCGCGCCGAGGTTCTGGCCGACGAGGGTCGCCGCCGCCCCGCCGAGCGCGAAGGCGGGCATCATCACAATCATATGCAGGCGCAGCCCTACGCCGTAGGCTGCCACTGCCGCCGTGCCGCAGGCTGCCACTAGGCGCATCATCACCAGGCCCATCAGGCTGCGCGACAGCATCTGCCCCGTGCCGGGAATGCCGATGCGCAGTATGCGCCAAGCGAGCGCTGGATACAGGCGGCACTCCTGCAGTTGCGGGTACAGACGCGTGCGACCGGTGAAGAGGAGGCGCAGCGAGAGGCCCGCCGCCACCGCCTGGGCCAGGACGGTCGCCAGCGCCGCACCCTGGACCCGCATGGCGGGTAGCGGCCCCAGGCCGAAGATGAAGATGGGGTCCAGGATCATGTTCACGATGTTGGCGATGGCCATCAGGTACATCGGCGTGCGCGCATCGCCCGCACCCTGAAGGGCGGCATTGCCGATGAACAGAAGGAAGACGGTGAAACTGCCAAAGAGTGAGATGCGTAGATACGCGCTGCCCTGGGCGAGCACCGCCGGCTCTGCCCCCAGGAGTCGCAGCATCGGGTCGGCCGCCAGCCAGCCTACAACTGCCGCCACCGCCCCCACGAGGATGGCGAGAACGAGCGACTGGGCGGTGGCGGCGTTGGCCTCGTCAGTCCGCCCCGCGCCTACCCCGCGCGCCACCAGTGCCAGCGTCCCCGCCGATATTCCCATGAGCATCGGAAAGAGCGCCATAAGGACTGTGCCGCTCATCGCCACCGCCGCCACCGCCTCGGCGCCCAGGCGTCCAACCCAGAAGAGGTCAATCAGACTCTGCGCGTTCTGCAGGAGCGCTGTGACGAGCATCGGCGCAGCGAGGTGCGCCAGGGCGCGCAGGATGCTGCCCTCGGTCAGGTTGTTTATACGCGTGTCGCTCCCCATGGTCCGTTCACGCACTCTGGACCTGGCCGCGCGCGAGGTAGCCCGCCTCGCGCAGCGCCGACTGGATCTCGCGAATGTGCTCCACCCCGCGCGTCTCGGCGATGATGGAGACGTCCACGAAGCCGAAGGGCGCGGCGAAGTCGTAGCGGTGGTGGCTGATTTCCAGGATGTTGGCGCGCAGGCGCTTGATGATTTCCAGGGCGCCGGCGAGGACACCGGGCGCGTCCCGCACCCGAATCCGCAGGTGCAGGATGCGACCCTCCACCGCCAGACCACGGGTGATAATCTTATTGAGGACGTTGACGTCAATGTTGCCGCCGGTGACGATGCAGGCGACGCGCTTATCTTCAAGTCCGAGGCGGCGGCTGGCCATGGCCGCCAGTGGCACCGCCCCCGCCCCTTCCACCACTACCTTCTCTCGCTCCAGATGGAGGAGAACAGCGTTCGCAATCTCGTCCTCGGCGACCGTGACGACCTGGTCAACATACTTCTGCGCTAGGGCGAAGGTGAGGTCGCCCGGCTTCTTCACCGCGATGCCGTCGGCGAAGGAGGAGGCGTTTTCAACCGCGACGATGCTTCCGGCGGCGAGTGAGCGACTTAGTGCCGGAAACGCCGCCGCCTCCACGCCAATCACGCGCACCTCCGGGCGCATTTCCTTGACACACACGGCCACGCCCGCCAGCAACCCGCCCCCACCCACCGGACAGAGGATGGCGTCCAGTCCCGCGCTTAATTCATGTGCCAGGATCTCCAGCGCCACTGTTCCCTGTCCGGCGATGACCGCAGGATCGTTGAACGGATGCACGAGCACCCGTTCCTCCTGCCTTGCGATTTCCTCCGCCCGTGCAAAGGCCTCGTCGTAGGAATCGCCATAGAGGATAACCTCCGCCCCCCAGCGCTGTGTCGCCGTCAGTTTCACCAGTGGCGTGCTCTCCGGCATCACGATGCGGGCATGGATGCCGAGCCGCTGTGCGTGGTAGGCCAGGCCCTGCGCGTGGTTGCCGCTGGAGGCGGTGACCACGCCGCGCTGCCGCTCCGCCGGTGAGAGGCTCAGGAGTTTATTGAGCGCGCCGCGCTCCTTGAAGGAGCCGGTCATTTGGAAGTTTTCCAGTTTGAAGAGCGCCTGGCAGCCGCACAGGTCACCCAGTTTGCGCGAAAGAACTAGCGGCGTGTGCACCACTTGGCCGCGAATCCGTTCGGCGGCGCGCTCTACATCCGCTCGTGTGACCATCATCCTCCTCCCGGCACGCCGCTGACAGAGGGAACCGCAGGCTGCGTCTTGCCTTCCTCTCCTTCAAGTAGTTCGGCAATGCGGACGGGACGGTTTTCCACGATGGAGCGGTGGAGGGCCACACCGGTAAGAACGCTCAGGATGCCGTCCATGAGCGGTGCCATGCGCGAGACCTTCTCATTGGGGTCGGGGCCGAGGAAGAGGTCATCCTGCAGGGCGGGGTCGCCGCCACCATGGCCGCCGGCCGCCGCGAGCGGTTCAATGACCTGGCGTCCGCCGAAGAGTGGGATATAGGTGATGTGCGGACGCTCCTCGGGCAGGACTGCGCGCGGCCCACCGCCAATCTCGGTAACGTCAATGCGTCCATCAATCCCATTGATGCCTAGGCGGTAGCCCTCGTAGGGGGCGGAGGCGATGAGACTGTATGAAAGCGTCGCCCCGCCGTCATATTTGATCACAGCGCTGTAGGTGTCCTCAATGTCGATCTCGGAGTCGTAGATGCAGCGGCGGGCGAGCGGCGATTTGTAGTGGCTGAAGGCCTGTAGGCCGCTGACGTGCTCATCAAGTTCAATGCCACTGGGCGCGCCGCGCCACTCGTCGCGGTGCCAGCGCATGTAGTACTCACATTGGCGCCGCTCGGCGCACGCAGGGCAGACGCGCCCATCGCGCCGAGAGGGATTGCGCGGTCCATCCGGGCCGTAGAAATTACGCGCCCCGTAGCCGAAGACCTCCACCGGCTTCTGCCCAATCCACCACTGGATGAGGTCAAAGTGATGGGTGGCCTTGTGGACGTTGAGCCCGCCGGAGCAGGCCCGCTTGCGGTTCCAGCGCATGAAGTAGGAGGAGCCGTGGTAGGTGTCCAGGTACCAGTTGAGGTCCGCGCTGACCACCCGCCCCACCGCGCCGTCCTGGATGAGTTCGCGTATCTTCGTGGCCAGGGGGGAGTAGCGGTAGTTGAACGTAACGGTGACTCTGCCCTTGCTCCGCTGCGCTGCAGCGAGGATGGCGCGCGCCTTGTACGCGTCGGTCGTCACCGGTTTCTCGCACCAGACATCAAGGTCGCGCGCCAGCGCCTTGATGATGTAGTAGTCGTGGGTTGAGTCCATGCTGGCGACAATGACCGTGTCGGGCCGCGTCTCGTCCACCATGTGGTCAAACTGCTCTGGGGTGTAAGCAGGAATGCTCGTGCCCTTGATTTCGTTCATCATCCGTATCCGCTCGGGGGAGATATCAAGGTAGGCCACGATCTGTGCGACCTCCTTGTAGGTTGTGAGTATCGGCTCAATGAACATGCGCAAAGCGCGGTGACTGACCCCAACGACAGCATAACGCTTCATGGCATCTCCTTGTGCTTTTGGCCAGATACAGGCTTATGGCAAGGGATAGGGCGGTAGTAATGATACGCGAGGCCCGGTCAGAATGCAAAGGGTGGATGCATGCCAACACATCGAACACTGCCGCGGCTGTTCGTCGTCCCAGATGATGGCCCAGGGCGCAGGGCAATAGGCTTGCGCGCCGGCGGTGACACTGCTATATAAGCGTGGCGGCATGGGGTGATTACTCCTGCTTGACGCCTGGAGCAGGCCACTGCATAAGGGGCAGTGTGCGCGTCTCGGGAGGACAACGTCAGATGGCCGTGCAGTGCAGCATCTCGCCAGACCGCACAGGGCGTAGCGAAGTGGAGGGCGGGTTGGCCGCCTCACCTATCCCAGCCGCACCGGATGACGCCGGCGAAGGGCTGCCAGACCTGCGGAGTCACTCCTGGTTCTGGGCGGTCATGATAGCAGCGGTGATATGTTTCACGCTGCGCATTGACGAGCCGGGCGCATATGTGCCCGACGAACTCTTCTACCTGATCGGTGGCCTTAACCTGGTCGAGGGCAAGGACTGGCTGATACCGGAGTACCACGGCCGCATCCGGCTACAGAAGCCGCCGCTCAACTACTGGCTGGTGGGTGCCTCCTATCGTCTGTTCGGTGTGGGCGCCTGGCAGGGCCGCTTGCCTTCGGCGCTTGCCAGCCTCCTGACGTTATCGCTGACTTATGTCCTTGGCCTCACGCTCTTCCGGTCGCGGCGGGCGGCGCTGTATGCGAGTTGCGCGCTGCTCGGCTGCTATCTCATGGTGACGCAGGCGCACCGCGCCTTGACCGACAGCGTGCTTACCTTCTGGACGACGCTGGCGCTCTGTGGATTTGCGTTGGCGCTGCTGACGCGGCACCGCGGGCTGGCGGTGGTGGGGTGGTTGGGAGTGGCGGGAGCGGCGTTGCAGAAGGGGCCGCCGGGCATCCTGATACCGCTCCTCGCTGTGAGCGCGTGGTTATTGCTGGCGGGGCGGCGGGCAGGGGCGCGCTGGCGTGGCTTTCTCAATCCGTGGGGGTTGCTCCTCTTCATGGTGGTGGCACTGCCCTGGCCGCTCCTGGTATGGCAGCGTCTTGGGTGGGAGCGCATTGCGAGCGAACTCGCCGGCGAGGCAGAGGTATTGGTAGGCGGCGGGGGTGTGCTTTCGGGCCTGGCGGGGGTTGGCGTCCTGATTTTTCGCACTGTGCGCGCGAGTTTTCCCTGGTCGCTCCTTTTGGTTCATTACCGGCGGCGCGAGGCGTGGTCTCCGGCCGCACTTCTCTTGGCCCTGTGGCTGGGGGTGAACCTCACCATCTTCGGTCTTTTCATCGTCAGGTGGCGCGTTCACTACCTGTTGCCGGCCATGCCGGCACTAGCACTTTTGGCGGGGCGGGTACTGGCGGAGTTGCAGACGCGGGCGCAATTGGAGCGCTGGGCCTGGCGGCTTTTCTGCTGGGGTGCTGACCTGACGCTCCTGGGGGCGAGCGGGTTGGGGTTGCTCTACTTGGCAGCGGCGTTTTTTCTCATCGGACCACCGCGGGCGGATCGCGGGCTGGCCAGCGCCAGCGCGGCGCTCCTGCTGATTGGCCTAGCGTGCGGCGCGCTGGCGGCGGTCCGTCTGGCGCGGCGGCGACCACTGGCGCCGGGATGGGTCGTGACTGCGGCCATCGGACTGGGCCTGACGTTCGCAACCGCAGCGTTTGTCTGGACCGCCACCTGGCAGAAGAACCCGGCGTATCACTTGGCGCGCAGATACCTGCGTTCGGTACATCACGAGGCCATCGCTGTCGGCCTCCGAACACACGACATCTGTTGGGCCTGGCTGGGTGCTGGACATTCCTTCGCCGCGCTGTCGCTGGATGAGCCGCTTGGCGAGTCTGCTTGGGCGGCAGCGGCTGAATGTCATTTCGTCCTCAGTAGGAGTGAGGTTCTTCGGATGATGCCGCCCGGGTTGGCGGCGCGTTACGAGGAGGTGGCGGCAATGTCTGTGAATCCCCTGCGCCTCTACCCTCTGTGGTTCGCGTGGGGAGCGCGGGCACAGCAGGCGCGGTGGGCAGCGGCCGAGCAGACCTTCGTGCTGCTCCGGCGCAGGGAGGGTTGACATCGGCGCGCTGCGCAGTCGGAGAGGAGTCAAGACATGCGTACAACGCAGGGTTTGATACTCCCGAAGGTCTGGGGTTTGTGCGTGGCACTGGTCATCATCGGCCTGGACACAGGCCCGAATACGGGCGGCGTCGTGGCGGCGGATGGCACGCCCTCAGGCACAAAGGAGGCTAGGCCCTTGGTCATTATGGAGACTTCGGAAGGAACGCTCAAGATTGAGTTGTGGCCGGACAAGGCGCCCGCCACAGTGGCCAACTTCCTGCATTACGTGGACGAAGGATTCTACGACGGCACCGTTTTCCACCGGGTCATCGAGGACTTCGTCATCCAGGGCGGGGGGCTGACCGCCGACCTGCGGCCCAAGCGCACCCGCCCGCCCATTGCCAACGAGGCGAGCGCGGCGGCGAGGAACCTGCGCGGCACCATCGCCATGGCCCGTACCAGCGAGGTGCACAGTGCCACCTCGCAGTTCTTCATCAACGTCAGGGACAATCCCAACCTTGACCACCGCGACGATACCCCGCAGGGCTTCGGCTACTGCGTCTTTGGCCGCGTGATTGAGGGCATGGAGGTAGTTGATCGCATCCGTCGGGTGAAGACGACTTCCTTGGGTCACTACCGCGATGTGCCGGAAACGCCCATCGTCATCAGGAGCGTGCGGCGGGCAGCGAGCCAGTGAGACTGCCTTTTCCCGGCGGCACGCTGACGGGTGGCAACGGTGCCTGGGATCTGCATTCCTGTGGCCAGTGGGAAGCGTTCGCCCAAATGCTGTGATTCTTGACACCCCGAACCGGCCTCTGCTATAGTCCTGTCTGGAGCGCTTGGACGCCCGCGCGGGAGGTCGGCCCGTCACTGTGTTCTTGCCTCCGTCCGTCAACGGGGGTACCATGCCATCCTGTCCCGGAAGGAAATTCTGGTGTCGCTCCTGGTCGTCGGATCGGTGGCCCTTGATACGGTAGAGACGCCTCATGGCCGGGTGGAGGGGATACTCGGTGGCTCGGCAGTCTATTTCGCCTATGCGGCCAGTTACCTGGCTCCCGTGCGCTTGGTGGGCGTGGTAGGCGAGGACTTTCCCGACGAATACCTGCGCTTCGTGCGCGCACGCAATATTGACACGACAGGCCTAGTGGTGCGGCGCGGGCGAACCTTTCGCTGGTCGGGTCGCTATCAGGGCGATATGAATGCCGCCGAGACTGTGACCGTGGACCTCAACGTCTTCGGGGAGTTTGTGCCGGTCATCCCGGATACTTACCGCGAGAGCCAGTTCGTCTTTCTCGCCAACGGCAGCCCGGCTTTACAGCGGCATGTCTTACGCCAAGTGCCCGGTGCTGCCTTCACTGTGACGGACACCATGAACCACTGGATTCGTGACGCGCGGGCGGAGGTTGAGGCGCTTGTGCGTGAGACCGACGCCACCTTTGTCAACGACGGCGAGGCGCGGCTGTTGACCGGCGAGGCCAACCTCGTCCGGGCGGGGCAGAGGATACTGGCAATGGGTGCCAAGTATGCCATCATCAAGAAGGGCGAACACGGCGCACTGCTCTTTGCCGAGCACCGCTGTTACGCCTACCCTGCCTATCCCACTGCGGAGGTCAAGGACCCCACCGGCGCGGGTGATTCTTTTGCCGGCGGTGTCATGGGCCACTTGGCGCGCGTGGGCAAGGTCAACATCACCACCCTCAGGCAAGCCATGCTCTACGGCACGGTTCTGGCCTCTTTCACCGTGGAGGATTTCGGTCTTAACCGTCTCGCCCGTCTGACCGTGGCAGAACTGGAGGCGCGCGTGTCGGAGTATAGGGATATGCTATTGGTATCGCATGAGGGCGGTGCGCAGGCGTCTATGGGCCGCGGGGGAGGTGGCTGATTCGCACGTTCATTGCCGTGGAGATGGACGAGGCGGTGAGGGCACAACTGGCTCGCGCCCAGGAAGAGTTGCAACAGGCGGGCGGACCGGCAGCGGCGCTGCTGCGCTGGGTCAAACCGGATAATATCCATCTGACACTTCAATTTCTGGGCGAGATCGCCGCGGATGTGGTGCCAAGAGTGAGTGAGGCGATGCAGCGAGCCGTGGCGGGGGAGACGGCCTTTGAGGTGGTCGTGCGTGGCCTTGGCGGCTTTCCCAGCCTGCGCCAGGTCCGTGTCCTTTTCGCCGCCGTAGAAGCGCCGCCGGTGCTGGCACGGATGCAACGGCGCATCGCCGAGGGCATGCGCGCCTTCAACATTGAGCCGGAGGCACGTGAGTTCAGGCCGCACTTGACCTTGGCGCGGGCCAAGGAAACGCGCAGCGCGGGTGGCGCCGAGCGTCTCGCGCGCGCCGTGGCGGCCATGCGCGAAAAGGAATTCGGACGGATGACCGTCCGGGAGGTTGTGTTGATGCGGAGCGACTTGCGGCCGGAAGGGCCGGTTTACACGCCCTTGGCGCGGGCGGCGCTAGGGTAGCACGATTGGCCCGCAGCTGCCGCAATCAAGGAGAGACCGGACATGGCCAGGAAAGCTGAGGAGAAGCCCGAGTCCTCGCGCGACCCGCGAGCCGATGCGCTGGAACGGGCGATGGCCCAGATTGAGAAACAGTATGGCAAGGGAACGGTCATGCGCCTGGGGGCAGGCGTGCCGCGCGAGCGGGTGCCGGCCATCCCTACCGGCTCGCTCAGCCTTGATGTGGCCCTGGGGGTAGGCGGCATCCCGCGTGGGCGCGTGATTGAAATCTTCGGCCCGGAAGGGGGCGGCAAGACGACCTTGGCGCTGCAGGTTATCGCCAACGCACAGAAGCGCGGCGGTATTGGGGCCTTCATTGACGCCGAGCACGCTTTTGACGCCGACTATGCCGAGAAACTCGGCCTGAAACTGGACGACCTCCTGGTGAGCCAGCCGGACACCGGTGAGCAGGCGTTGGAGGTTACCGAACTTCTGGTGCGCAGCAACGCGGTGGACGTGGTGGTTATTGATTCGGTGGCGGCACTGGTGCCGCGGGCAGAGATTGAGGGAGAGATTAGCGACCAGTTCGTCGGCATGCAGGCGCGCCTGATGTCGCAGGCGCTGCGGCGGCTGTCGGGCGCCATTAGCAAGGCGCGTGCCGCGGTCATCTTCATCAATCAGTTGCGCGAGAAGATCGGCGTCATGTACGGCAGCCCTGAGACGACGCCCGGCGGGCGGGCGCTCAAGTTCTACGCCTCGGTGCGCATTGAGGTGCGCCGCGTCGGCAACATCGCCGACGGCGACAACGTCATCGGTGTGCGCACCCGCGCCAAGGTGGTCAAAAACAAGGTCGCCGCCCCCTTCCGCCAAGCCGAGTTTGACCTCCTTTTCGGGCAGGGCATCTCGCGGGAGGCCGACCTGATTGACCTGGGGGTGAAACACGGCGTCCTAGAGAAGTCCGGTACCTGGTTTTCTTTTGGCCAGACGCGCCTGGGGCAGGGCCGCGAAAACGCTCGCGAGTTCCTGTGCCAGAACCCCGACGTTGCCGACGCGATTGAGTCCAGGTTGCGCGCGTTGCTCAACATCCCGCTCGGGGATGAGCCGACGCCGGCTGCCAAGACAGGGACGGGGGCGACACCGACCGACCCTTAGCAGTGGATGGCGGCTGGGGCAGGTGCTACAAGAATGGTGGGCAGAATTAGGGAGGGTGAAATGTCGGTGGCTGAACCGCGCAGGCTACCGGTGAGGGTGCGCGCGTATATACCAGAGGTGTAGCGATGACGGCTAATGAAGTGCGCCGTCGCTTCCTGGAGTTCTTCGCCGCGCGTGGGCATATCATCTGTCCCAGTGACTCGCTTATTCCTCCGCCAGATGACAAGAGCCTACTCTTTACTGGTGCCGGCATGAACCAGTTCAAGGACCAATTCCTTGGCCGCGTGCCGTTGACCTTCAAACGTGCGGCCACTTGCCAGAAATGCCTGCGCACTGGCGACATCCCCAATGTTGGCGTCACCGCCTTTCACCAGACGTTCTTTGAGATGCTCGGCAACTTCTCCTTTGGTGACTACTTCAAGCGCGAGGCCATCCTCTGGGCCTGGGAACTCTCCGTGAAGGAGTTCGGCCTGCCACCGGAACGCCTGCACGCCTCGGTGCACAAGGATGATGAGGAGAGCGCGCAAATCTGGCTTCGCGAGGTCGGTATTCCCCCCGAACGCTTCTGGCGGTTTGGAGACAAGGAGAATTTCTGGCCGGCCAACGCGCCGCGCGAGGGGCCCAACGGCCCCTGTGGGCCCTGTTCGGAGTTGTTCTTTGATTGGGGGCCTGGTGAGGGTTGTGGCCAGCCCGATTGCAACCCCTCGCACAATTGCGGGCGCTTCGTGGAATACTGGAATCTGGTCTTTACTCAGTTTGATCGCCGCGACGGCGGCCGCCTGGAATCTCTGCCGCAGAAGAACATTGACACCGGCGCGGGACTGGAGCGTCTTACTGCCATCATGCAGGGCGTGCGCACCAGTTATGAAACCGACCTCTTTGTTCCCATCGTCCGCGCCGTGTGCGCAGCGGTGGGCCGGGAACCCGATCGCGGCAGTCCCGAGGTGCGTCGCGTGCGTCGCATCGCCGACCACGTGCGGGCCATCACCTTCTGCATCAGCGACGGCGTCCTGCCCAGTAATCAGGGACGCGGCTACGTCCTGCGCAAACTTATCCGTCAGGCAGTGCGCGATGCTATCCACCTCGGCCGGCGTGAGCCGGTGCTCTACTCCCTTGTGCCCGTGGTGGTTGAGGTCATGCGCGAACCTTACCCCGAACTGGCCGAACGCCAGCAGAACATCGCCCGCATTCTCAGGGGGGAGGAGGAACGCTTTCACCGCACTCTGGAGCAGGGAGCAGCCATCGTTGAGGAACTCGCCGCGCGTGCCCGCCGTGAGGGCCGCGATACCATCGCAGGCGAGGAGGCCTTTCGGCTCTTTGACACCTATGGCTTCCCGATAGACGTTGCAGAGACGATGCTGGAGGAATCCGGTCTCAAGGTGGACCGCGCCGGATTTGAACGGGCGCTGGAGGAACAGCGCCAGCGCGCGCGGAGCGCCACGAAGATCTCCGCCGATATCTTTGGCTCTGGGCCGCTGGTAGAACTCAAGAGCCGCGGTGTGGCCACCGAGTTCGTCGGCTACGAGCAGGCGGTGGCCGAGGGCGAGGTGCTCGGTCTGGTGGCCGGCGAGGACTTGGTGGAGAGCGCCGATGCAGGCGAGGAAGTCATCGTCATTCTTGACCGCACCAATTTCTACGGCGAGGCTGGCGGCCAGGTGGGCGATACCGGCCGCATTTGTGATGCCGCGGCTGATGCGCAGACCCCAGGCCGGTTTGTCGCCGAGGTGACGGCCACGCAGCGCGGTGAGGGCATGGTGTTGCACCTGGCCAAGGTTGTCCAGGGACGTGTACGGGTGGGCCAGCGCGTGCGTTGCGAGCCTGACGTGGTCCGCCGCCGCCGCATTGAGCGCAACCACACTGCCACGCACCTGCTGCACCACGCCCTGCGTGAAGTCCTGGGTCAACACGCCGAGCAAGCCGGTTCACTCGTCGCCCCCGATCGCCTGCGCTTTGACTTCACCCACGGCGAGGCCCTTACCCCCGAGCAAATTATCCAGATTGAAGACCGCGTCAATGCCCGTATCCTGGCTGACGAGCCGGTAACCACAACGGTCACAACGCTGGATGCGGCACGACGGGCGGGGGCCATCGCCCTTTTCGGGGAGAAATACGGCGAGCGTGTGCGTATGGTTGCCGTGGGCGACTTCAGCCGCGAACTCTGTGGCGGTTGCCATGTGCGCCGCACCGGCGAGATCGGCTGTTTCCGCATTGTCTCCGAACAGTCCGTCGCGGCCGGCATCCGGCGTATTGAGGCCGTTACTGGCGAGGCAGTGCTGGAACTGGCGCGGCAGAAGGAGCGTGTGATAGACGTCCTCTGCGGCATGCTTAAGGCCCAGGAGGCCAAATTACTGGAGCGCGTCCAGCAGTTGCAGGAGCAGGTGCGGGAGCTCAGGGCCGAGGTCAGGAAGGCAAAGCAGATGGGCGGGACATCGGCGGCAGACTTTCTTGCCCAAGCGCGTGAGGTTCAGGGCGTGCGCGTTGTGGCGGCGGAGATTCCCGATGCCGACCGCGACCAGTTGCGCGCCCTCGCCGACCAACTCCGCCAAAAGGGCGATGTCGCTGCCATCCTTGCCAGCCGCCAGGAAAAAGGGGTGGTGCTGATTGTGGGATTGAGCAAGGGGCTTGTTGAGCGGGGGCTGGATGCGGTGAAGATCGCGCGGGCCGCGGCCAGCATCCTCGGCGGTGGCGGCGGTGGCCGGTCCGACCTCGCCCAAGCTGGTGGCCAGCGTGCCGACGACACGCCCGCAGCGCTTGAGGCCGCCGTCAACGCTATCCGCGAGGGCCTCGCCTAGTATGATGGCAGGAATCGGGGCGTAGCTGCTGCACTTCTGGTTGTGCTTGCCGGGCACCCGCGCTAAGATGGCCTACGATCTGGTAGACTCTGCAGGGAAGGATGAGAGGTGAGACAGGTCCTGCGATGCGCCTGTGGGGCGATATTGACCGCGCGCGACCTGATCGCGCCGGGCGTGGCGCGCTGCAGCAAGTGCGGCAAACAGACGCGCTTGGCGTCGCCCCGTCCAGCCTCGGGGACAGCAGGTCAGGCGTCCGCCACGCCGCCGCCCTCCAGCCCACGGCCCCCTGCTGCCTCCCGGGAGTCACAGGGTTCTGCCGGAGGCGCAGGCCCACGCCGAGCAGGTAACGATTTGCCCGGCACTGTTCCCACTCCCCGCCGTCAGGCCAGCGCCGACGGCAAGCCCGCTGCGCTGCCGGGCAAGCTGGCGAAGGGAGCCGCCCAACCTGGCAAGGATGATACTGTAGCCTGCCCGCGTTGCAAGACCGAATGTCCGCTCACCGAGCGGGAATGCCCAAAATGCCATTACGACTTCGTCCGCGGGGGCGGTGGGGCGTTCATGCCTTACGTGGAGGTGCCAGAGGAAAAACTCACGCCGCTCCAGCGTGTACTCGCCTGGACCTATGCTCATCGTGCCCTGGTTGCCACTCTCATCATCCTCGCCCTCATCACCATCCTCGGCTTCAACTGCGATCGTATCTTCAACGCCCTATTCGCGGGGAAGCCCATCCCCAAGGAGGCGCCGGAGAAGTAGCGCCCCCACCCATCATCCTTGTGCAATCCCCGCAAGCCCTCACAGGGCCGGCCTTTGCTATAATATTTCGTCCATGTCCGTCGTCCCCAGAGCCCCAAAGGAGGAATAACGGTGAGCGGCGAACTACTCCCAACTTCGTCACGGGTGCCGGGCCTCCGCACCGCTATGGGCTTCGTCGTCCTTCTTGGCCTCGTGAGTCTATTTTCCGACGCCACCTACGAGGGCGGGCGCAGCCTGCACGGGCAGTTCCTGCGAATTCTGGGCTCAAGCGCTGCCGCCGTCGCCATCGCCGCCGGTGCCGGGGAGTTCCTCGGCTATGCCGTGCGTCTCCTCTCCGGGCATCTGGCCGATCGTACCGGGCGCTACTGGGCCCTCACGCTAATTGGATACACGATTAATCTGGTAGCCATTCCCGCCATGGCGCTGGCCGGCCACTGGTCACTGGCAATCGCCCTGATGTTTCTGGAACGCATTGGCAAAGGCATCCGGAATCCCGCGCGCGACGCCATGCTCTCCTATGCCACTTCCCAGACGGGGCGAGGCTTCGGTTTCGGTCTGCACGAGGCGATGGACCAGATCGGTGCCATCATCGGGCCGCTCCTTGTGGCAGGCCTGCTAGCGGCGAGCCTCGGCGTCCCGCACGGCGAAGTCGCCGCCTATCGCCGGGCCTACGCCTGGCTTCTCATCCCTGCTGGCCTCGCGCTGGCCACGCTCGTCGCGGCGCGGTTCCTCTTTCCCCGGCCGAGCGAACTGGAAAGCAAGACGCCCCGCGTGGGCGTCCGGGGCTACACCCGGGCCTACTGGCTCTACCTCGCGGCAGTCTGTTGCTTTGCCGCCGGCTTCGCCGACTTCGCCCTTATGGCCTATCATTTCAAGGCTAATTCGCTCGTGCCCGACCAGTGGATTCCCGTGTTGTACGCGGGAGCGATGGGGGTGGACGCAGCCGCGGCGCTGGTCTTGGGCCGACTCTATGACCGCCTCGGTTTTCGTGTCCTATTCGGCGTCTTTGCCCTGTGTGCCTTCTTCGCGCCGCTGGCCTTCCTCGGCCGCCTGCCCCTGGTTCTTGCCGGGCTGGCCTTGTGGGGCGTCGGCATGGGAGCGCAGGAATCCATCATGCGCGCCACCGTCGCCGACCTCGTGCCCCGCGACCGGCGTGCCACCGGCTTCGGCATGTTTCATACCGCCTTCGGTGCCGCCTGGTTCCTCGGCAGCGCGCTGATGGGGATGCTCTACGACCTCAAACTCCTCGGTGTCCTGGTGGGATTCTCAGTAGTTATCCAACTCGCCGCCCTGCCCGTCCTTCTGGCGGCGAACCGGGCGCACAAGGCGCAGCCGAGCGCACAGTGACCCCGGACGCGCAGCGACGGCCTCAGAAGATAAGCGACAGCGCCGCCCACACCAGGAGGTTCGCACACGCGCCGGCGATGAGGTCGTCCAGCACGATGCCCCAGCCACCGGGCAGCTTCCCGAACCGGCCGACAGGCGGTGGCTTGATGATGTCCAGGAGTCGGAAGAGAACGAAGGCCGCCGGCGCCACGATGTACCACGGCCACGCCTCCAGCCCGAGGACGGCCAGCCAGTAGCCCGCCACCTCATCTATGACGAACTCGCGCGGGTCCCGGCGGCCCAGCGCACGCTCAACCGGCGCTCCCAAAATCACACACGCGGCGGTTGCTCCCGCAATCAGAAAGGGCAGCGGCAGCGTGCTGTGCGTCAAAGAGAGCAGCAGGATGTGGACGCCCGCGGCCACGAGCGTCGCATATGTCCCCGGCGCGCCGGGAAGGAACCCGATTCCCCCCAGCGAACCGACCCACGCGCTCGCCGTTCGCCGGGGTTGCTCCATCACGCGCCTCCCTCCGCCGCGACTCTCGCCTGAGCCCGCCGCCACGGACGCAGCGCCCGGCTGAGCGCGGCGTCAAACGAGACGAGGACGATGGCGTAGGGGAAGAAGACGAGAATATCGTCGGAGGTGCGTATCGGCGCGAGGCGGTGGAAATACAACCACGCCCACTGGCCGAAAGAGGCGAAGCCGCCGACCAGGCCGAGGAGCAGGGCGCTCCAAGCCCTTTTCGCCGTGCCAAGAACGAGCGCGGCCGGAATGATTCCGGTGATGTCCTTCGGCCTCATGCCCGCCCTCAATACAAGTTCGCGCCGCTGGGAGCGCAAGGTGCAAGGGATGCAGCGCCTCGCCAAGTTAGCACTCCGCGCGCGGGGCGTCAACCCCACCCGCCGCATCAGCCTTTCGCGCAGGACCAGACCAATAGGGTGCCACAATAGGCTGATTCAAGGCCCCTCTTGCGCCGGCCGAACACTGGCCCAAAATGAAACACCGTTTGCTTCGGTGGCTGCGGCGTGTATCCGTTGCCGACATCGGATGCGCCGCCGGGGAGCGGGATGTTCTTGTTCTTCACTTCTCATTCTCTCTTGGGCTGAGACTCGCATCTCGCCATCTCAGCGGCAGGTTTGGGGAGCTTCCTTCATCCGCCGCCTTGGGGGATTTTTTGCTTGACAAATGTTGGCCATAGAGATAGTATGCTAGTGTTCTAGTACGCACGGGCCGCGCATTCTGGTGAAAGTCTCAAAACCGGGGAGTAGGGCTTTGGACAACGCTGAACTTCTCGCGGGACTCGCCGTTGACGAGTCTGCGCCCGTGGCACGCTATCACCAGGTCTTGGAGGGCATCCGGGCAAAGATAGAAAGCGGACGCCTGCGTCCGGGCGATCGCCTGCCGCCGGTGCGCGCGCTGGTGAAGGCGAGCGGGGTGAGTTCGGCAACGGTGGTGCGGGCGCTTGATGAACTGGAGCGCCAGGGCTATGTGGTGGCGCGGAGAGGGGTTGGGACATTTGTAGCGGAACGCCGCATTGCAGCAACCGAAATCCTGATGCCCGCTGTCTATGGGCATGGTCCGAAGACAGAGCCCCTCGTTGAACAAGTCGTGTCTGGGGTGCGGGAGGGGTTCGGCGGCGGCGAGCGGCGCTGTTTCGTTTCGTACTTGAGCCACGGCGAAATGACGGCGGAGGAGATTCTCGGCGTCTGCCGGGCTCGGGCAGCGGACAGTCTGGTGGTCATGCGGCCGCTGCCGCGGCTGGCCGCGGAGTTGCGCAGAGTCGCGCGCAGCGTCGCTACCGCAACGCTCATCTACCCGCCGCCGTCCGATTCGCCAATAGACTTCGTCAAGGTGGACCCCGCCGCTGTCCTGCGGCGACTCCTGCGCCGACGCCTTGAGGCGGGACGCCGGAACTTCGTTTTCGTCAGCCCGATTGACATTCAGGAGGAATCCATCCGCGACGCCTCGCCGTACAGCGTCATGCACCGCGTTTTCGTCGAGACACTGCGCGAGGCCGGCATCGAGCCGGTCTGTCATTTCGGGCACGGTTGGGGGCCGGCGCCGGTGGGGGAGATTCGCGCGGCGATGGGCCCGCTGCCGGACGATGCGGTGCTGGTGGCGGCCTATCCCCACTTGGCGGCGTGGGTGGAACCGCCGGGGGCGGCGCTGGACAAGATTGGCTACACGGAAGTGCTGACCACGGTGGAGGAGTTCCGGGGGCGGGCGACAGTGCTCTACGCGGGCGCGGACCGCATGGCGCAGAGCGCGATTGAACTGGTGCGCGAGCGGCTTGAGGGCCGATACGCGGGCGTGGGGCGAACGGTCTGTCTGGAACCGGAGGTTTTCGGAGAGGACTAGCGCGACCACGCTCGCCGGGCGGCGGGCGGCCGCGCGCAAGGGAAAAGGAGGCGGGCAATGTTCGCGGCATGGCGTCGCATGTGGGAGCGGTTGATCGGTGCCTTCACCCTGATAGAACTCCTGGTCGTGGTGGCGATTATTGCGATACTCGCCGCCTTGTTGCTGCCGGCGCTGGTCGCCGCCCGTGAGCGTTCGCGGCGCAGCGTCTGCCAGAACAATCTCAATCAGTTGGGCAAAGCCTTTGAGTTATACCTCGGACACAGCGGGGACTACTATCCGGGCGGACTGAGCTGGTATTCCATCCCCGGCGGGGCGTCGGTGGCGACGACGGAGTTCTTCGCGGCCCGCAACCCGCTCACCGGCAATTTTGAGAAGTTGCCGCTGTGGCGCGCCACCAGTTGGTCGCGTACGGCCAACATGACCCTGTGGCATCCGGACACCATCGGCACCGGGCATCCCGCGGTAGCAGCGCCGACGGACACGACGACCCTGAAGCAGTCGCCCTACGGGATGGGCTGGCTGATGTACATCGGCGCCATTCCCGACGCCAAGGTCTTCTATTGCCCGTCGGCGTCGGACCTCGCCAAGTATTCGTCGGACGCGGCACAGGCGGGGTGGATGTTGTCCTATCCGGGCGTTTCCAACGTGCGCGACTGGCTGAACGCCGGCGGTCTCTCGCCCGCGACGCTCACCCACGGCAACTGGCTGTTCCGGATGGGATTCGGCGACAGCGCCCTCTATCACGTCAAGGCCCACTATTTCTACCGCAACCAGGCGGTCTTCTCCGAGACCACGTACGGCGGGCCGCACAAGGCCTACACTATCGCCTATACGTCACCGAAGACGACCGGCATGCCGAACTGCCCGCCCTTCCCCACGCAGCGGCGCTTGGGCGGCCGAGCGCTGGTGGCGGATTCCTTCAGTAAGAACGCGACGGTCACTGTCCCTGGCATCGCCAACAAGGTGCACAAGGACGGCTCCAATGTCCTCTTCGGCGACTATCACGTGAGTTGGTATGGCGACGTGGAACAGCGGATCATTTACTGGCCCCATGTGACGACGACGAGCCCGTGGTATGGCACGTATCCGTCATACCAGCGCTGCGGACTCGATTTCGTGCTGGCCTACCTCGGCGAGAAAAACGACGCGAGAGACCCCGAAATCAACCGACCGGACGACAGTTTCCTGCGCGGCCTGCCCTTGGTCTGGCACACGCTGGATATGAGCGCCGACATTGACACTATGTACCCGACGCCGGAGAGTTGGGGATACGTCCAGGGGTGGTGGGGGGATCCGGGTTGATGCGTTGATTCGAGGGGGCGCCTTCGCCCGCGCCTGAGGACGCAACCGTCGCGTGTGCCCGGCAGCGCGTTTTCCGGCGCGCCCGCTCGGGAGGCGCCGGGTTGCGCCCGCCCGCGCACCACCGGCCCAAGGGAGATGCCATGCAGTGGCCCATTGTCTGCCGAAAGGCGGCGTTCGCGGCCTTCCTCATCGTCCTGGCCCTGCCCTTGCTCGCCGTCGGCGCGGCGGCGGGGGCCGAGGCTGAGGGCGGGCGCTTCGCCCCGTCCGCGCAACGGGAACTGGCGATAGAGCGCCTCGCGACCCCGGTGACCTCCGCGCGGGCCTGGGGCTCGGCGCTGGCGCCGAACGCGGCGGGCAGTTTCAACTTCATCACTTCCTTCTTCGAGTTCGGCAGCACCAAGCCGACCGAGCACGTTATCGTGGATGTCAAGACCGGCGCGTTGCGGCGCATTGAGGATGCGCCCGCGCAGTGGATATCCAGTTTCGGCTACAAGGTGCAGACGCGGGCGAAGAACGGGCGGATTTTCTTCCCCATCGGCGTCAAGGTGCCCACCCTCGCCTACTACGACCCCGCCGACGAGACCATCAAGTCGCTGGGAGCGCTCCTGGGGACGGAACTCGGCGACCGCACCTTCTATCAGCTCGTCATCGGCCCGGACGACATGCTCTACCTCGGAACTCACTCCTACCAGAATCCGACCATCGTCCGCGTGAACCCAGAGACGCTGGAGTGGCGGGTGCTCGGCAAGGTGGGGATGAAGGAGCGCAAGGTTTACTGCTATGTCTACGGCCTAGCCGCCGACCCGCCGTGGGTTTACGTCTCCATCGGCAAGGCACCATGGGAACTGGCGGCCATCAACGCCGAGACCGGCGAGAGCAAGGTCCTCATGAAGCGCGAGGAGGAGGACAGTTGGCTCGCCATCGCCGGCGGCGGGATGTCGGTGAACGGCCATTTCACCACCAACCGCGGCAAGCCGAATCAGAAGCACGAGTTCTTCTGGTGCGCCGACGGCAAGATATACCCCAACACCTCCCCGAACCCGTGGAAGTACGACAAGGACATCCTGCCGTTCCCGGCGCGGGATGCCCGGCAGAAAAGTTATCCGCTGGAGAACGCTCCCGAACTCGACCTCAAGGATTTGCAGCCGAAAACCGACGGCATCGCCCGCATCCGCTGGCGCATGGGCAAGCAAGACGAGTGGCGCGAGACGACCTTCAAGGTCAACCACCTCAGCCCGGTGGAGATCGAGTCCCTGGTGGCGCTTCCGGATGGCTCGCTGCTGGGCAATGCGCGGCAGTACCATGGCTTTTTCCGCTTTGACCCGCAGACTGGCGCCTGCCAGGCCTTCGGCCGGTTCAGTGTCAGCCGCGGCCCGCGCCGGGTGCACGAGGGACGGGTGTACATCAGCGGGTATCCCAATGGCTCGTTGTGGGCCTATGACCCGTCGCGCCCCTGGGGCGAGCAGGACAATCCCCGGTTCCTTGGTAACTCCGTTACCCACACCGCGGCCCAGTACGTGTCCTTCATGGAGGTCTCGCGGACCGGCCGCATCTACATCGTGGGACGGCGCGAACGCACCGGCACGGGCGCCGGCATCGCCTACTACGACCTCAGGAGCGGTAAGATGGAAGGTCATCACCGGCGGCTGAGCAACCTCGACCCGCGCGGACTCCTGGTGGCCGACGACCTGCAGCGGGTCATTTTCACGGGCGCGGAAATCCGCGGCGTGGAGGGGGAGGACGCCGTGTCCGGCGCCGGGGCGCAGATGGTGGTCTTTGACATGGACCTCAACGAGATCGAGCGCGTCACGATCCGGCCGGGCATCGCCGCGGGCGGCAACTGCCTGACACGCGTCCCCGGCCCCGACGGCGCGCCGTCATCGGTCATCCTCGGCATCATCCCGCCGGAGAAGGCCATCTACCGCTTTGATTTCGCCGCGAGGCGCCTTTTGGACTGGCGCCAGTTTGACGGCAGCGTCGCGGGCATCGCGCGGCGCGACGACGGCACGCTGTGG
>Ga0272448_1001312_pt1 | contig 33974 bp, 24 predicted proteins | sample YNPCB0191_FD_202220 | JGI IMG/M metagenome (GOLD analysis project Ga0272448, IMG submission 202220) | Hot spring sediment microbial communities from Yellowstone National Park, WY, United States - YNP-CB-019-1 | ecosystem: Environmental > Aquatic > Thermal springs > Hot (42-90C) > Sediment...
TTCGATGCGCAGGTCCTCCTGGTCGTACCACATCTTCCCCGAAGCCACGTCCACCGGGCCGCCCATGGCCGAAACGGCGCAACCGGGCGGTTCCGGGCACGATCCATTGAGGATCGCCTGGTCGTAAATCAGGACCGGCGCCGAATAGACCCACGAAGCGCCCACCATCGCCCTGAGCTGCAACGTGTGCCAGCACGGGTCGGAAAGGGCGGGTCCATCCAGGAGTCCACGTCCTAGATGGTTCCCCCGGTTCCCGCGCCGCAGTAGGAGCAGTACGCCCGCCCGTCCACCCACAGCTCCACCTCCGTCGTGCTGCGGGTGCAGGTCCACGACACGTCGAAATACTCCCCGTAGGTCAGGTCCAGGTGCGCCTGGTCCAGAGGCGCCGTGATCGTAAGCGTTTGAGCCGGTGTCGCCACCGAAAACGCCCGAACCACAAGCACCACAAGCAAAGGAAGGAAGATTCGCCCTCCCATCTCGCTCCCTCCGTTTCCCGTCCAAAAAACTCTTCTGGGGCCAGAAAATACACCGCTGAAGCCGCCGGTCAAGCCCCCGGGGAGCCCCCCAATCCCGCGAGGGGAACCGAACAGGCGGGGCAAGTCCATGGAAATCTTTCAGGTTCCCCCATCACCTGCCCAGGGATTGGGGGCATTCGAGCCGAAGGCGAAGAAGGCGTGAGGGGTGGGGTGAGCCTCCACGGGTTTTGCCCGTGGAGCGGGGAGGGCCCCCGAAGGGTGGGCCGGGCGTTCCGATTGGCTTGGCCAGCGGAACGCAGAGGGGAAGCCCTCTCCCCGTTGGAGAGATAAAGCCTTTCGCTTGTTTAGCACCTACTTCACCGAAGGCGAGACCCATCCATCGCCGAATTTGGGTACAGGGGGGCTTCTTGATTCCCGGGGCGGGGGGCGGGTAAAGTGGGCGCCTGGGACGGAAGGAGAATCCATGACCGCCACCCTCCTGCTCCACGAAATCAAGAAGGTACTGAAGGCCTACGCCACCAACGCCAAGCCCGAATCCCACTTCTCCTTGAGGGACCTCCTGAAGGAGATGGACCGGACGGAGGCGCTGAAGGACCTGGGGTGCAACAACGACTGCCCCGCCTGCGCCCTGGGGAACCCCACCGCCGAGCCCTGGGAGAACCACTGCCGGATCTACGCCTTCCTCGAAAAGGCCGAGGACGAGGACCCGGGCCGGAAGCGGGGCAACGCCGCCCTCCAGCGGGAGGCCCGGGCGCTACTGGAAAGCCTGGAAGCCCGGGGGGTCTGAAGCCGAAGGACCCCCGGCCGTTCCCGTGTCGAAGGCCGCCGGGGGGCGGCCTTCCCGCTTTGCAGAGAGAACCCATGAAAGCGCTTCCTATGCTGGCGACGGTGGCCCTCCTCGCCTTCCGGCCGGCCTTCCCGGCCGGTGCCCCGGCGGAGGCCGGAACCGAGAAGGAAGCCCCCGGCAAGCCCTTCGCGGGGCTCGTCCTCCGGTGCATCGGGCCGGCCCTGGCCTCGGGGCGCATCGCCGACCTCGCCGTGGACCCGGAGCGGCCGGCCCGCCTCTTCGTGGCCGCGGCCTCCGGAGGCGTCTGGGCCACGGAGAACGGGGGCACCACCTGGACGCCCCTCTTCGACAAGGAGGGTTCCTACTCCATCGGGTGCCTGGCGCTGGATCCCCGGAACCCCTTCCGCCTCTGGGTGGGGACGGGGGAGAACAACAGCCAGCGCAGCGTGGGCTACGGGGACGGCCTCTACCTCTCCGAGGACGGGGGGAAGTCCTTCCGGAAGGTGGGGCTCGGGAAGTCGGAGCACATCGCCAAGATCCTCATGGACCCGCGGGACTCCAAGGTGGTCTTCGTCGCCGCCCAGGGCCCCCTGTGGGCCCCCGGCGGGGACCGGGGCCTCTTCAAGACCACCGACGGCGGGAAGACCTGGAAGGCCGTCCTCTCGATCTCCGAGAACACCGGCGTCACCGACGTGGTGATGGATCCCCGGGATCCCGACGTCCTCCTGGCCGCGGCCTACCAGAGGCGGCGGCACGTCTGGGGCCTCATTGACGGAGGTCCCGAGGGGGCCATCTACAAGAGTACCGACGGGGGGGAAACCTGGCGAAAGGTGACCCGGGGGCTCCCCAAGGTGGACCTGGGGCGCATCGGCCTCGCCGTGTCTCCGGCCGATCCGGACGTGGTGTACGCCATCGTGGAAGCCCAGGGGGAGGAGGGCGGGTTCTTCCGCTCCACCGACCGGGGGGAGACCTGGGAGCGGCGGAGCCCCACCACGACCACCTCGGGGCAGTACTACAACGAGATCTTCGCCGACCCTCAGGACCGGGACCGGGTCTACCTCATGGACACCTGGATGAAGGTCACGGAGGACGGCGGCCTGACCTTCCGCAAGGTGGGGGAGCGCTTCAAGCACGTGGACAACCACGCCCTCTGGATCGACCCCCGGGATACCCGCCACCTTCTGGCGGGGTGCGACGGGGGCCTCTACGAGACCTTCGACCGGGGGGCCACGTGGCGCTTCTTCGCCAACCTCCCCATCACCCAATTCTACCGGGTGACCCCCGACAACGCTCTGCCCTTCTACCGGGTCTACGGCGGAACGCAGGACAACAACACCCTGGGAGGCCCCTCCCGGACGGCGACCACCCACGGCATCACCAACGCCGACTGGTTCGTCACGGTGGGGGGCGACGGCTTCAAAACCCAGGTGGACCCGGGAAACCCCGACCTCGTCTATTCCCAGTCCCAGTACGGCGGCCTGGTCCGCTACGACCGGAAGACCGGGGAAATCCTGGACATCCAGCCCCAGCCCGCTCCGGGGGAGGAGCCTTACCGGTTCAACTGGGACTCCCCCCTGATCGTGAGTCCCCACGACCCCGCCCGCCTCTACTTCGCCTGCCAGAAGATCCTGCGCTCCGACGACCGGGGGCTCTCCTGGCGCCCGGTGAGCGGAGACCTCACCCGCCACATCGACCGGCGAACCCTGCCCATGATGGGGAAGGTTTGGAGCGTGGACGCCGTCGCCCGCAACGACAGCACATCCTTCTACGGCAACGTCGTCGCCCTGGCCGAATCGCCCCTGGCGGAGGGAACCCTCTACGCCGGCACCGACGACGGCCTTGTCCAGGTCACCGAGGACGGGGGGGCGACCTGGCGCCGGATCGAGCGCTTCCCCGGCGTGCCGGAGCTCTCCGCGGTGAGCGACCTGGAGGCTTCCCGCCACGATCCCGCCGTGGTCTACGCCGCCTTCGACAACCACAAGAAGGGCGACTTCCGGCCCTACCTCCTCCGCAGCGCCGACAAGGGACGGACCTGGACCTCCGTCGCCGGCGACCTGCCTGAACGGGGCACCGTCTACACGGTGGCCGAGGATCACCGCCTTCCCGGTCTTCTCTTCGCCGGAACGGAGTTTGGTCTCTTCTTCACCCGGGACGGCGGCCAGCACTGGATCCCCCTGAAGGGCGGCCTCCCCACCATCGCCGTCCGGGACCTGGAGATCCAGCGGCGGGAGGATGACCTCGTGGTGGCCACCTTCGGGCGGGGCATCTACATCCTCGACGACTATTCTCCCCTCCGGGAGGCCTCCCCCGAGGTCCTCGCCGAGGCGGGGCACCTTTACCCCGTGAAGACCGCCCGCCTCTACGTTCCGTCGTCCCCCCTCGGCCTGCCGGAGAAGGCCAACCAGGGCGACGCGTTTTACACGGCCGAGAACCCTCCCTTCGGCGCCGTCTTCACGTACAGCCTCAAGGAGGAGCTCCGTTCCCTCAAGAAGAAGCGGCAGGAGGAGGAGAAGCGGCTGGCCTCCGCCGGAAAGCCCGTCCCCTTCCCCTCCTGGGAGGCCCTCCGGGAGGAGGACCGCGAGGAGCCGCCGGCGGTCCTGCTGGTGGTGACCGACGGGGAGGGGCGGCCGGTTCGGACGCTGGAAGGCCCCGTGACCGAAGGCTTCCACCGGGTCGCCTGGGACCTCCGGCTGCCCCCCGCCGACCCGCCGAGCCTGGAGGAGGCCCGGGACGACAACCCCTGGGAGCCCAAACCCATGGGGCCCCTCGCCGCCCCCGGCACCTACCGGGTCCAGCTCTTCTCCCGCCTCCGGGGCCAGACGGCGCCCCTCTCGCCCCCGCGGACCTTCGAAGTGGAGCCCCTCTGGGCCGCCGGGCTTCCGGAGGAGGAGGCCCGGGACGTGCGGGACTTCGCCCGGAGGACCCAGCGCCTCCAGCGGGCGGTCCTGGGGTCCAGGGCCTACCTCGCCGAGGCCGACCGGCGGGTCCAGCTTCTTCTCAAGGCCGTGGACCTGACGCCCTCGGCGCCCCCGGAGGCCGCCGCCGAGGCGCGGAGGCTTAGGGCGCGCCTCCTGGAGCTGAAGGTCCGGCTCGCGGGAGACGAGACCGTCCGCCGCCGGAACGAGCCCGACTCCCCCTCCATCGTCGAACGGGTCCAGCAGGTGGTCTACGGAACCTGGGGGACCACCCAGCGGCCGGGAGGCTCCCACCGCGCGTCGGTGGAGGCGGCGGCGGCGGCCTTCGACGGCTTCCTCCGGGATCTCAAGGCTTGGGCGGCGGACCTCTCGGCCTTTGAGGCGCGGATGGAAAGCCTGGGGGCCCCCTGGACCCCGGGGCGCGTCCCCACCATCGAGGAGCAGTGAAAAAAGAAAAACTCCCGATTTCCCCGATCTCGTCGTTCGGAGGCTCAAAAGACGCCGTGTGCTGTGAGGATCCGGAGGCCGATGGCGAGGAGGACCAGGCCTCCCGCCCCCTCGGCCCAGCGGCCCAGCCGCATCGCCCCGCCCACCAGGCGCCCTAGGTGCAGTCCCGCGACGGTGAAGGCGGCGCAGACGACGCCGATGACCGCCGCCGGCCAGAGGATGGAGACCTGGAGGAGCGAGAGGCTGAGGCCCACCGCCAGTGCGTCCACGCTGGTGGCCACCGAGAGGACCACCAGGGAGAGGCCCCGGGTCGGATCGCTCCCCCGTTTTTCGGTCTCTCCCCAGAGGGCCCCCCAGACCATCCGTCCCCCGATGAAGGCCAGCAGTCCGAAGGCGACCCAGTGGTCCCACCGCTCCAGCAGGGGGGCCACCGTTCGTCCCGCCGCCCATCCCAGCACCGGCATGAGCGCCTGAAAGAGCCCGAAGTGGAAGGCCAGCCGGAAGGTGTGGCGGCCCGTCACCCGGCCCAGGGAGAACCCCGAAGCCACCGCCACGGCGAAGGCGTCCATGGCCAGCGCCGCGGCGAGGGCCAGGAGGGTCGCGGCGTTCACGGCGAGCGGACCGGTTGGGATGCCTCCCGACGGCCGGCGCGGCTTCGGAGGACCACGGCGGCGGACAGGACCAGGCCCACGAGGAGCAGCAAGAGGATCGCCGCGGACCGCTGGTGGCTCCTCAGCTCGCCCAGCAGGAGAACCAGCACCCGTCCGATGCCGTGGCCGAAGGAGATCCAAAGGAGGCTCCAGAAGAGGACGGCAGGGACCTCCCGGGCGACGAAGCGGAGGTAGGAGAGGCGCCGGCTCCCCTGGTAAACCATGAAGGGAGTCCTCGTTCCGTAGAGGAAGCGCACGAGGAAGAAGGCGGCCCACCCCTCCCCGCGCCTCTCCATGCGGCGAAGGGCGGGGCGTTCCAGAAACCGCCGGACGGCGGGACGCCCGGAAAGGAAGCGGCCGGCGGCGTAGAAGGCGTTGTCCACGGAGAAGGCCCCCAGGAAGGCCACCGGAAGGAGGGCCCAGAAGGAGAGGAGGCGCTGGTGGGCCAGGAAGCCGGAGAGGACGAGGACCGTCTCCCCCTCCACCCACATGCCCACGAAGACCGCCAGGAGCCCGTACCGGGCCAGAAACGCTTCCACCGCGTCCTCCCCGCGCGGGGTATCCTACCAGAGGCGGCTGGAATCGCCAAGGAGCGGAGCCGGGCCCGCTGGCCTCCGGCGCCATCTTCTGGAAGACTGGGGCAAGGAGGCTTCCATGAAGATCGCGCTGGTGCTGAAGGCCGCCTTCGTCCTCACCGTTGTTCTCTACGCCGTGGTGTCGCTCTTCGTGGCGGGGGCGCCCGTGTGGGACCGCCCGGCCCTGCCGGAGGGTTCGCCGCTCGTCCTCCCCGCGGCCGTGCTTTCGGCCCTGTCCCTCCTCCTCTGGGCGGGCGGGTGGTGGCTGGGGCGCCGCCGGGAACCGCCGCATGGACCCTTCGGGAGCGGCCGCCGGCCCTGGCCCCTCCAGCGCCTCATCCTGGCGGCGGCCCTCGTGGAAGGAGGCGCCGTTCTGGGGCTGGCCCTGGCCCTCCTCCTTCGAGACTCCCGCTACGGCTTGGCCCACGCCTTCGTCTCCGGCCTGCTCCTCCTCTTCCTTCCTTCCGAAGAGCAGGGAAGAAGTGAAACGTGAGGAGAAACCCTCCCCGATCTCCCAGATCTCCCTGTTCGAGAAGTGAAAGGCGGCGCCAGGCCGCCCGAACGCCCCCCCTCTCCGGCCATGCCGTGAGGCCTTCTGGAAAGGCCCGGAAACGGCTATACTCTCTTCGATGGGCGACGCGGCGAAGGCTCAGGGCTGGTTCCTGGAGGGGCGCCTCGGCGGGGGTAAGGCTCTGCGCGTCTCCATCCGGGAGTGGCCCTTCCTGGTGGGCCGCCGTACCCTCTGCCACCTCCGCCTGGAGTCCCGCAGCGTCTCCCGCGTCCACGCCGAGCTCTTCTTCCGGGGCGGCGAGGTCTTCCTCCGGGACCTTAAGAGCACCAACGGCACCTTCCTCAACGGCCTCCGTCTCACGGAAATGGAAGAGCCCCTCCGTCCCGGGGACCTCATCCGCTTCGGGGACCTCGAGTTCCGGCTGGACCGGGAAGGGACCGAGGAAGCGGAGGAGACCAGCTCTTCCCTGGAGATCTTCCCTCCGGACCGTTACGTGGAGAGCGTCGCTGCCCAGTTCCGGGAGATGCTGGAGCGGCGGGAGGTGGAACCCCTCTTTCAGCCCATCGTGGACCTCTCCACGGGGAAGATCCACGGCTACGAGGTCTTCGGGCGAGGGACCGTGGCCGCCCTCCCCGCCGAGCCGGAGTCCCTCTTCTCCATCGCCCAGGTGCTGGGGCTGGAGGCGGACCTGAGCCGCCTCTTCTGGGAGGAAGGGCTCCGCCGGGGCCGTCTTCTTCCCGGATCCCCCACGCTCTTCATCAACGTCCACCCCTCGGAGACCGGCCATCCGGCCTTCCTGGAGGCCATCCGCGCCGCACGGGAAGAACAGCCGGCCCTGGCCCTCACCGTCGAGGTGAGCGAGAAGGCCGTCACCGATCCCGAGTCCATGCGGCGCCTCAAGGAAGAACTCCTGGCCCTGGACGTCTTCCTGGCCTACGACGACTTCGGGGCGGGGCAGGCGCGCCTTCTGGAGCTCATCGAGGTTCCTCCCCATTACCTGAAGTTCGACGCCAGCCTCGTCCGCCACCTGCCGGCCAAGCCCAAGCGGTACGGCAAGTTCCTGGAGGTCTTGGTCCGGATCACCCGGGACCTGGGCATCGCCTCTCTGGCGGAAGGGGTGGAAACGGCGGAAGAGCTGGAGGCCTGCCGGGCCCTGGGATTCCGGTACGCCCAGGGTTTCCACCTCGGGCGGCCGGCGCGGGTGGCCTGAAGCAAGAAGTTGCCCCCCCTTTTCTTTTCTGGCGGGATTGGGGCGGGAGGATAGCCTTGCGCACGGGGTTCGGCGAGGCGGTGGCGTCCCTAGGGCCCGTCCTGATGGAGGGGGCGGTGGTGGAACGCCTGCGGCGCGGCGGCGTGGCCCTGCACCCCGAGGCCCTCCACGCCGGCCTCGTCCTTCACGAAGGGGGCCGGCGGGCGCTGGAACCGGTCTATCGGGGGTACCTCGACGCCGGCCGAGAGGCCTCCCTGCCGGTGGTCCTCCTCACGCCCACCTGGCGGGCGGCTTCCGACCGCCTCGCCGCGGCGGGACTTCCCTTTCGCCGGGTCCAGGAAGAGGCCGTCTCCTTTCTTCGAAGCCTTCTCTCCCCGGGGGACCGGGCCTTCGTGCTGGGCCTGATGGGAAGCCGCGGCGACGCCTACCGGCCGGAGGAGGCCCTCGAAACCGATGACGCCGAGCGTTTCCACGCCCCCCAGGCGGAGGCCCTGGCCGCGGCGGGGGTGGAAGGCTTTCAGGCGGCCACACAGTGCGCCTATTCGGAGGCGTTGGGGCTCGCGCGGGCCATGGGCCGGACGGGCCTTCCCTACCTCGTGAGCTGGATCGTCCGGCCTTCGGGGCACCTGCTGGACGGGACCCCCCTGGAGGTGGCGGTGGCCCGCCTCGACCGGGAAGCCGACCCTCCGCCCCTCCTCCACATGCTCAACTGCGTCCACTGGAGCAACGCCCTCTCGGCGGTGGACCGGGCGGTGCAAGGCCTCCCCTCCCTCCCCTCCCGCCTCTCGGGCCTCCAGGCCAACACCTCGCCCCTCCCCCCCGAGGCGCTGGACGGCCGGGAAACGCTGGAGGGGGAGAGCCCAGACGCCTTCGCTGCGGGCCTCCTCCTGCTCCGCTCGCGCTTTGGCTTCCGGCTCCTCGGCGGCTGTTGCGGCTCCGACGACCGCCACATCCGCGCTCTGGCGCGGGCCCTTTCGGGGAGGGCCTGAAATGGAAGGCCTGGCCCTGCTCTTCTACCTGGCCGTCAACATCCCCCTTTCCCTCTTCCTCCTGCTCCTCGTCTGGTTCTCCGACCGGTACGAGCGGGAGCCCCTCTGGGCGGTGCTCTTGAGCGCCTGCTGGGGAGCCCTGCCGGCGGTTCTTCTTTCCTGCTTGCTGGAATCGGCGGCGGGCCCGGCCCTCACCGCCCTCTGGGGCCCCCGGGAAGGGGCCTTCCTCTCCGCCGTCCTCCTGGCTCCTCCGGTGGAGGAGGCGGCCAAGGCGGCGGCCCTGGTCCTGGTGATCCTCCTCTACGCCCGAGAGTTCGACGACGTTCTCGACGGCGTGGTCTACGGCGCCGCCGTGGGGGTGGGCTTCTCCTTCGTCGAGGACTTCTTCTACTTCGCCGGCGCCCTCCACGAGGGGGGCGCGGGGCTGGGGGCGGTGGTCTTCACCCTCCGGAACTTCGGCTTCATGCTGAACCACTCTCTCTTCACCGCCTTGACGGGCATCGGCTTCGGCCTCGCCCGGGTGAACTCTCGCAACCCCCTGGCCCTGCTCTTCTTCCCCCCCATGGGCTTCGCCGCCGCCGTGGGCCTCCACACCCTCCACAACTTCTTCTCCTCCCTGGCGGCCCCCGGCGTGGTGGTGGCCCTGCTGATCCACTGGGCCGGCGGCCTGGGCCTGGCCGCCCTCTTTCCCCTCCTGTGGGCCGTGGAGAGGCGGTGGATCCTCTCCCGCCTGAAGAGCGAGGTGGAGGAGGGGCGCATTCCCCGCTCCGCCCTAGCGTCCCTTCCTTTCAGCGGTTCCGCTCCGCGGGTCTTCCGGCCCTCCGCGGCCTCCGCCCTCCGGAGGGACCTCGTGGAGCTGGCCTTCGGCCGGAGACGAAGGGAAGAAGGGTGGGGAGGGGACGGAGAAGAGACCCTCGAAGCCCTCCGCCGCCGGATCCGCCACCTTTCGGGGGAGGCGGAGGAGCCCCCTACGGGGCCGCCCCACCCCCGCCCAGAATCCCCCCCGGATCCTCCGGATAGGGGGACAGGACCCTGACCCCCTCCGCCGTGACGAGGTAGGTGTCTTCCACCCGCACGCCCAAGCCGTCGAAGGCGGGGCCCAGGGGCGAGCCTTCGGGGACGTAGATGCCCGGCTCCAGCGTGACCACCATGTTCTCTTCGAGGAGGGGGGCCCGGACGTCGTGGACGGCCAGGCCCACCGTGTGGCCCACGCCGTGGACAAAGTAAGACCCGAAACCGGCCCGGCCGATGACCTCCCGGGCGGCCCGGTCCGCGTCCCGCAGGGAGGCGCCGGGCCGGGCGGCGGCTTCGGCGGCGCGTTTGGCCGAAAGGACCGTCCAAAAGAGGGTACGCATGGCGGGCGTGGGGGGGCCGACGGCAAAGGTCCGGGTCCGGTCGGCGGCGTACCCCTCGACGGTGCATCCGATGTCCAGGACCAGGAAACCCTGCCGGAGCGGACCTTGGTTGGCGTCGTAGTGGGGCAGGACGGCGTGGGGTCCCGCCGCCACCAGCGGCGGGAAGGCCAGTCCCGTGGCCCCTTCCCTCCGGAAGGCCTCCAGCACCGCCCCTTCCACCTCTTCCTCCCGCCCGCCGGGGCGGATTAGGGGAAGGGCGGCGTCGAAGGCCCTGGCGGTGATCTGGGCGGCCCGCTCCATGCGGGAAATTTCCTCGGGCTCCTTCACCGCCCGCATCCGGTGGACCTGCCGGAGGGGCGCCGCCGAACCCAGCGGCAGGGTCAGGCGCCCCAGCGGGCCGGGGTGCGCCAGGAGAAGGGCCGGGGAGAGGGGCCGGCCCCAGAGGTAAGCCCCGTCCTCCGGCGCCAGGAGGAGGACTCCAGAGGTCCACGCCCCGCTCTTTCTCAGGCGTTCCAGGCGGCGGCTCCCTTCGGGTGTGGCGGGGGAGGGCGCCGGGAGGAGAAAAAGGAAGAGAAGGACCGTGGCCGTGAGAACCCCCACCGTTCCCGAGAGGGCTCCCTTCCACTCCCGAAAGAGGCGGCGCCGCCGGTCGGGGGGCGGCTCGGTCCAGGGAGGGGGAAAGGGCGCCACGCCGCACAGCAGGAAAAGGCTCCAGCCAAGGCCGGCGGCCAGCAGGACCGTCCCCAGCGGAACGGTGGGTACCCCCGGAAGGGCAAGGACGGCCAAGAGGGCCCCCAGGGCCGCCGCCGCCGCCGCCACCGCGCTTCGGGGAAAGACGGCCCCCGCCGCGGCTCCCGCGGCGATCCAGGCAAGGAAGGGAAGGGGCCTGGGCCAGAGGGCCCCCCCGTGGAGAACCCAGGCGGCGTAGAGGGCGGGAGGGATCCAGAAGGCGAGGAGGGCTCCTCCGAGGCGGGGGAGGAAGAGAACGAGGAGGAGGCCCAGGGCGGTCAGGGCGAGGGAGAAGACCAGCACCAGGAGGTAGGAGCGTTCCGCCGCCAGGAGGTACCCCAGGGGAAGCCCCACCGCCAGGAAGAAGACGGCGGCGGTGAGCCGGGGCAGGCGCGCCCCCGCCACCAGCAGGAGAAGGGCGAGGAGCAAGCCCGCCACCCGGAGGAGGATGGCGGCCAGGGAGGACTCCGCCGGGACCCCCACGGTCCACCCCCGGGTAGAGGCCAGGGCGGCGAGGGGAAGGGACAAAGCCAGCAGGATCCCCGGGCCGCCTCGCCGGTCCCTCACCGGACCTTCTCCAGGAAGGCGTCCAGCAGGGCGTCGAAGGCTTCCGGCCGGTCCATCATCAGCCAATGGCTCGTCCCCTCCATCACCTCCGACGGCATGCCGGGGATGACGTTCTGAAGGCTGTGGGGAAGGGTGTTCTGCGGCGTCACCACGGCCATCCGGGGGCCCTCGTAGGCCTGGAGGGCCGCCACCGGATCGAAGTGGGAGGCCGCGACGATGGCCGCCTCCACCACCGGACGGGGGGTGGCGGCGAAGCGGCTCCTGACCCGCTCCTGGACCTCCGGACGGGCCGGAGCCAGCATCTCCGAGAGCCAGGGGGGCCAGAAGGCGTCGTAGGTCTCCTCCCCGAAGCCCTCGAGCCAGGACTCCAGGGGCCCCCGGGGCAGGCGGTTCAGCGCCCCGATGGAATCGGCGAAGAAAAGCCCCGCCGCCTCGTCGGGGTAGCGCTCCGCGAAGGCGGCGATCACCGCCCCGCCCAGGCTGTGGCCCACCAGAACCGCCCTTCCGATTCCCAGCGCCTTCATCACCCCGTGGACGTCCTCCGCCAGGTCGTACGGAGAGTAGGCCAGGGGATCGGCGGCGGGCGAGGACCGGCCGTGGCCCCGGAGGTCCAGCGCCACCGCCCTCCGCGTCGCCCGGAGGTGGTCGAGCTGGTCCCTCCAGACCTCGTGGTCCCCACCGAGCCCGTGGACGAAGACCACCGGAATCCCCCCCTTCCCGCCGTCGTCCACCCACAGGGGGCCCGCGGGCCCTTCCACGAAGAAGAGGCGGGGCGAACCCTCCGCCGCGGCGGCCACCGGTTCGCGGACCCCAGGAGAGGTTGCGCATCCCGCGACCGCGAGGACGGCGAGCAGGAGGACCGCCGACCCCGGACACCTTCCGGCCATTCCCCAACGCACGCCCATGGAATCCCTCCTCCTTCCAAGGTACACCCGGAGGAGCCCCCGCCGAAGGCCCCCCTTTCCCCCAACTTCCGCGATGGATGGGTCTTGCCTTCGGTGGTGCAGGTGCTTGACGACGGAAAAGCTTTTTCTCCTGAACGCGGAGGGGGCTTCTTCTCCGCGTTCCGCTGGCACAGCCAGTCGGAACGCTCAGTTGGCCCTTCGGGGCCCTCCCCGCTCCCCGGGCAAGGCCCGTGGAACCTTCACTCCAGCCTTGGCGCCCTCTTCGCCTTCGGCTCCAATGCCCCCAATCCCTTGCCAGGTGGTTGGACGGCTCGGGAAAGCACCATCCTTCCCACGAGGTCGCACCCTCTCTTTCCTTCATCGCGGGATGGGGCCCGCCCCTTCCTTCCGGACGGTCCCTTCGGGTATAGTGTCTACAAGGCGCGGAGAGATGGCCGAGAGGTCGAAGGCGCCTGACTCGAAATCAGGTTTACCGGTAACGGTAACGGGGGTTCGAATCCCTCTCTCTCCGCCAAATTTCTCCAAGGGGGGCTCCGCCCCCCCTCGGCGCTCGCTGCCGCTCGCTGACCCCCCCGCTGGAGGTTGCGCTCCAGGCGACGTGAAGTCGCCTTCGCGCGTTTTTCTCCCGCTCGCGCATCCGTCTGCTCGCGGGGTGGGGGGATTCGAAGGCAGGGCCCCGCCCCGGGAACCGTAGGCGGCCTTGAAACGCAGGGGCCTTAGGCCCCGAGGCTTCTAGGCCGCGTAGGTTCGAATCCCCCTCTCTCCGCCAACCCTCCCCCAGGGGGGCTCCGCCCCCCCTCGGCGCTCGCTGCCGCTCGCTGACCCCCCCGCTGGAGGTTGCGCTCCAGGCGACGTGAAGTCGCCTTCGCGCCTTTTTCTCCCGCTCGCGCATCCGCCTGCTCGCGGTCAAGAGGGATGAGAAGTTAGGGCCATCCGGGACGGCCCCCGGGTACTCGCCTCCGGTTCGCCCGCCTCGTCCTCCAAGCCCCGGGGCCTGGCCCTCTGCTCAATCCTCCGGCCTGCCTTTCACCCTCCGCTCCATTTTTGAACTCAGGGGGCCATGAGGTCCGAACCCTGGGGCCGGGCCTTGTTGGGGTAGGGTGGAGGTGGGGGAACGTCCGGCTGTTCGGCGGCCTTCTCCAGGAGGTAGGCAAGGGCGGCGTCGAGTTGGGCGTCCTTGCCCTTCAGGACCTCTCCCGGAAGGTTCTGGACCTCCACGTGGGGGTCCACCCCCCGGCCCTCGATGAGCCAGCGCCGGTCCAAGCCGTAGAGGCCGAACTGGGGCGGCGTCACCGTCCCGCCGTCCACCAGGTCCTCGTGGGGCTCGATGCCGAAGGAGCCGCCCCAGGTCCGCATGCCGAAGATCCGGGCGAGACCCTTGATCTTCACCGCCTCGGAGAAGAGTTCGCCGTCGCTCCCCGTGTCCTCGTTCACGAGGAGGGCGTAGGGGCCGGCGAAGGCCGCTTCGGGGTTCAGGGAGGGCTTCCCCTCCCGCGGCTTGCTGGCGGACCAGACCTTTCGCTCCAGGTGGTCAATGACCATCCCGCTGACGAATCCGCCGCCGTTGTAACGGGCGTCGATCAGGAGGGCCTTCCGGCCGAGCTGGGGGTAGAAGTACCGCGCGAACTCGACGAGGCCGTCCTCCATCATGTCGGGCAGGTGGACGTACCCCACCGTCCCTCGGGAGACGCGGTCCACGTAGGCCCGGTTCCGCTCCACCCACTCCCGGTACCGCAAGGGCTGTTCGGTCTTCAGGGTCTTGACCGCGAAGGAGCGGGCCCCTTCCCGGGAAGGCCGGTCGTTGACGGTGAGGACCACCGTCTGGCCCGCCCGGTTTTCGAGGAAGCGGTAGACGTTGTCGGAGGAGCGGACCTCCTCGCCGTTCACGGCGATCAGGTAGTCCCCCTCCCGGACGGGAAGGCCGGGGGCGGCCAGCGGAGACTGGGTCTCCTCGCTCCAGGGCCAGGAGGGAAGGATGTGGGCGATGCGGGGGTAGGGGCCGGTAACATCGAAGTCGCACCCCAAGAGGCCGGTGGAGACCCGCCGGGGTCCGTCTCCCAGGTCGCCGCCGTAGACGTAGGTGTGGCCGGTGTTCAGCTCGGCGATCATCTCGCCGATGAGGTAGTTGAGGTCGCTCCGGTTGCCGCAGTCGGGGAGGAAGGCCCGGTACCGCTGGCCGACGGCCTTCCAGTCCACGCCGTGGAGGTTGGGATCGTAGAACCAGTCGCGCTCGATGCGCCAGGCCTCGTCGAAGATCTGGCCAAACTCCGCCAGGCGCTCCACGCGGACCTTGGCGGCGGAGAGGTCCACCGCCTTTCCCTTGTCCTTCCCGCCCACCTCCAGCACGGTGAAGACGCCCCCGGAGCGGACGACCATCTTCTTCCCGTCGGCGGAGAGGTGGTAGTTCTCCACGCCCTCCCGCACCGACTCGGCCTTCCTCTCTTCGAGGTCGTAGGCGTAGAGGGCGAGTCCGTCGGTGTTCCGGTCGGTGACGGTCTGGTACTTGAGAAAGTCGGGCTTGCTCTTCACGAGGTAGAGAAAGCCCTTCTCGGTGGCTTCGAGGCGGAAGGCGTTGGCGGGTTCCACCCCCGGAACGGGAAGGATCCGGTCCGCGATGCCCTCCACGTCCACGGAGGGGGCCGCCGCGGCGCCCCGGGCCTTGGGGGGCGTCGGAGCCTTCTCCGGCAAAGCCTCGTCCTTCGGGGCGAAGGGGGAGGGCGTTCCGGCCTTCAGGAGGACCACCTTGGGGGTGGCCATGTCCAGGAAGACGTGGTCCTGCCCCACCGTGCCCATGACCGGGTGGAAGGCGTCGTGGCTCAGGAAGAAGAGGTAGCGCCCCTTGGGGTCAAAGGAAGGGCTCCAGGCGTTGGTGAAGCCGTCGGTGAGGGGCGTTGCCTTGCCGCCGTCCAGCGAATAGAGGAAGATCCCCTCGTTGGTGTTCTCCAGCTTCTTGGTGTAGGCGATCCAGCGGGAATCGGGGGAGAAGACGTAGTCCTGGATCCCCCAGCGGTCCCAGCCGTCGTCGTACTCCCCGCGGTCCACCACCGTGATCTTCCCGGAGGAAGCCTCCACCAGGTTGAGGCGCATGAACTTGTCGGCGAAGAGGAGCCAGCGGGAGTCGGGGGACCAGACGGGGGCCATGCGGTAGCCGAGGCCGCCGGTGGTCAGGGTGCGGGCCGGCGCCTCCCCCCTCGGGTCGGCGAGGACCAGTTCCTCTTCACCGCTCCGGTCCGAGAGGAAGGCCACGAACTTGCCGTCGGGGGAAAAGACCGGCTCCCGTTCCCGGGAGGCGGAGCCGAAGGAGAGGGTGTAGGTGCGGCCCTTGTCCGGGTCCACGGGGATGGAAAGGACCTCCCCCCGGAACTCGAGAAGGAGGCGGCTCCCGTCGGGGTTGAGGCCGAAGCGGCCCGTCCCCGCCTTCACGTCCACCCACTCCTCCCGGACCGGGACCCGGTCGCTGGGAATGCGGATATCCAGGGTCCGCACCTTCTCGGTGGCCAAATCCAGGAGCTGCAGGCGCTCTCCGTACTGGAAGACGATGGCCCCCGGGCCCTGGGAGGGGTACTTGACGTCCATGTCGGTGTAGTGGGTCAGGGCCCGCACCGTGCGGGTGCCGAGGTCGTAACGGAAGAGGTTGACCGTTCCCGCCTCCCGGTCGGAGGCGAAGTAGATGGCGTCCCCCTGCCACATGGGGTAGTTGTCGATTCCCTTCCAGGGCGCGATCACCTGAAAATCCCCCTTCTCCAGCGAGCCCATCCAGATTTCCTGGGCGTCCCCTCCTTGGTGGCGTTTCCAGGTGGCGTTCTCGGTGGAGAGGCGGCAGTAGGCCAGGCTCCTGCCATCGGGGGAGAGGCTGGCGAGCCCGGCCCGGTCCACCGGCACCTTCACCTCGGGTCCGCCGGAGGCCGGAACGGTGTAGAGCTGCTCCCCCCGGAAGGGGTACTCCCTCCGGGAGCGGAAGAGGATGGACTTGCCGTCGGGGGTCCAGTCCACCACGATGTCCGCCGCCGGGTGGTAGGTGAGCCGCTTCGGCACACCCCCCGCCGCGTCCATGACGTAGACGTCGGTCCCGCCGTCGTACTGGCCGGTGAAGGCGATCTTCGTCCCGTCGGGGCTGAACTTGGCGTAGCGCTCGGCGCCGTCGTCCCGGGTCAGCCGGATGGCGTCTCCGCCGGAAACGGGGGCGATCCAGAGGTCGTCCTCGTAGGTGAAGACCACCCGGTCCCCGTGGACGTCCGCGAGCCGCATCAGATGGGTGGCGCCCCCCTCCGCCCGGGCGGAAAGGGCCAGCAGGAACGCCAGGATCGCCAGCGTGCAGGTCGTCTTGCGCATGGAAACCTCCCCGAAGAATGGGTCGCGGGAAGAGAGGTCCGCCCCTCCGCCCGTTTCGATTCCCTACGAGTCTTACCGCCCCGCGGTTTCCTCCGGCGGTCCCTTGAGGAGAAAGGCCGTCGCCAGGCAGGGCAGGACCACCGGAAGAAAGGCCAGGAAGAAGGGCCCGGCGTAGGCGCCCGGCCGGAGGGCCAGGGCCAGCGAGGCCGCCGTTCCCCCCAGGAGCGCCGCGGGAGCCGCCACGCGGCCGCGGACGAAGGACAGGACCAGGGCGAGGAGAAGCCCCCCCGCCGCCCCGCCGACGGCCACGAGGTCCGCCGCCGGGCAGGGGGGCACGAAGGGCGCCCGGGGGCCCTGGCGGAAGATCCAGACTCCCCATCCGGCCAGTGCCGCCGCCGCCAGGATCCTCCCCGCGTTCCTCACCGCGCCTCCCGGAGGGACCAGTTTACCCCAGCGGACCTTGCACGGTGGAGCCCCAATCCCGCGATGGGAGCCGAACAGGCGGTGCAAGTCTATGGAAAACTTTCAGATTCCCAAAATAGCCCCATCACCTGCCAAGGGATTGGGGGCATTCGAGCCAAAGGCGAAGAAGGCGTGAGGGGTGGGGTGAGGCTCCACGGGCTTTGCCCGTGGAGCGGGGAGGGACCCCGAAGGGCCCACCGAGCGTTCCGGCTGGCTTTGCCAGCGGAACGCGGGGGAGAAGCCCCCTCCCCGTTTGGGTGAAAAGGCCTTTCCCCCGGAAAGCACCTACAGCGCCGAAGGCAAGACCAATCCATCGCGGAATTTGGGTGGAGGGCCCCGCTTGCCGGCGCCGGGAGCCGAAGGTACAGTGGCGGGGAGCCCGGCAGGGAAGGCGGGGCGGGAAGGCGGCGTTTTCCCGTCCGGTGAAGAGGAGCGTTCCGATGGATCAACAGACGTGGAAGCCCCGTCGGGATTCGGTGGGGGTGAAGGTGGGTCCGCTCCAGGTGGGGGGCGGGGCACCGGTGGTGGTCCAGTCCATGGCCAACACCGAAACGGCGGACCCCGCCGCCACCGCCGCCCAGTGCGCCGACCTCGCCCGGGCCGGCTCCGAGATGGTGCGGATCACCGTGAACACCCCCGAGGCGGCCCGGGCGGTGCCGGAGATCAAGAAACGCCTCCTGGACGCCGGCATCGGGGCTCCCCTCATCGGCGACTTCCACTACAACGGCCACCTCCTCCTCACCCAGTTCCCCGCCTGCGCCGAGGCGCTGGACAAGTACCGGATCAACCCGGGGAACGTGGGACAGGGAAAGCGTCGGGACGAACAGTTCGCCACCATCTGCAAGGTGGCCGCCGACCGGGGAAAGGCCGTCCGGATCGGGGTGAACGCCGGCTCCTTGAACCCCGAGCTGGTCCTCCGGAAGATGCAGGAGAACGCCGAGGGGAACCTGGGAAGGACCTCCGAGGAGGTGATCGCCGAGTGCATGGTCCTCTCGGCGCTGGAATCCACCGAGCTGGCCCTCCGATCGGGCCTCGGCGAGGACCGGATCGTCCTCTCCTGCAAGACCAGCCGGCCGTCGGAGCTGGTGGCCCTCTACCGGGACCTCGCCCGAAGGACCCGCCAGCCCCTCCACCTCGGCCTCACGGAGGCGGGGATGGGCCTCAAGGGGCTCGTCTGGTCCGTCTCGCCCATGGCCATCCTCCTCGCCGAGGGCATCGGCGACACCATCCGCATCTCCCTCACCCCCCGTCCCGGCGGCGACCGGCGGGAGGAGGTCTACGCCTGCCTGGAACTTCTCCAGGCCCTGGGCCTCCGGCGCTTCGCCCCCTCCATCACCTCCTGCCCCGGGTGCGGGCGGACCACCTCCACCACCTTTCAGCGGCTGGCCGAGCGGGTGGACGCCTTTCTCAAGGAGCGGCTTCCCGACTGGCGGGCGCGCTACCCCGGCGTGGAGAACCTCACGGTGGCCGTCATGGGCTGTGTGGTCAACGGTCCCGGAGAATCCAGGGCCGCCGACGTCGGCATCAGCCTCCCCGGAACGGGCGAGGCGCCGAAGTGCCCCGTCTTCGTGGACGGCAAGCCCTTCACCACCCTCCAGGGAACCTACGACGAGCTGGCCCGCGGCTTCGAGGAACTCCTCGAAGGGTACGTGGCCCGGAGGTGGGGCGCCTGAGCCCCGGGGACCCTTGCCCCCTCCAAGACGAGGGCCGGCCGGCCCTGGGGGCCGGCCGGGTGGGGTGGAAGGGAGGGATGGGAACGCGAAGGGTTAGCGGACCCGGGGCCGGGGAGGCGACTTCCTGGCCGCCTCGGCGGCGGGGAGCAGGACCGGCGCGCCCACGAACTCCGTCTCGGTAAGGCCCGCGGCGCCGATGCCCGGCTGTCCGCCGTCGAAGACCAGCGAGAAGGCAACGAAGGTCTTGAGACCCGGGGCGGCGGGGAGCTGGACCACCGTGCGGCCGGGGTCGCCGCCGGTCTGCCGGAAGTCCACGAAGGAGGCCAGCGCCCAGTCGGCGGTCCGGTAGGAGTCGGGGACCTCCTTGGCCTGCATGTAGCGCACGGCGATTCCGGTGAGCAGCGGGGAGGCGGGCCGGCTATCGAAGAAGCCGTAGAGGTCGGAGAGCCCGCCCCAGGTGAGGCTCACGGTGACCACCCCCGTCGTTCCCGTAGAGGGGAGCAGCGCCGCCACGGGGACGGGGATGGGCTTGGGGGTCATGGTGTTGGGCCCCAGGGCGCCGTCGCCGTTGGTGATGGCGTCGAAGTCCCAGGATTCGTAGTAGGGGCGGTAGTCGGTGCTGGCCAGCAGGTACTGCCCGGCGCCGTTGTTGGCGATGGAGTAGAGGAACAGGGTACGCCGGTCGTTGGGGGGGCAGGTGGGGATTCCGCCGACCCAGCTCCAGTCGCTCCAGATGTAGTAGCTGTCCGTGCCCCAGGGGAAGGCCTGCCACGTGGAGGGGAGGCTTCCCGAGTGGAAGGTCTTGGCGAGCCCTTCCAGCCAGAACTTGGTGCGGATGGTTCCCGTTCCGCTGCCGTCGTCCAGCGTCCCGCGAACCTCCAGCTGGCCGCCGCTGATGGCGTTGATCACGCCGTAGTTGTCGTTGCACTGCGCCGTGGCGGGGACGGCCAGAACCAGCGCCGCCAGCGCCAGGGCGAAGGTCCCGATCGAGGTCAGATTCCGTTTCATGGCCGAACCCTCCTTTTCACACACGCCCTCCTCTTTGCAGGGTCGGTGCCAGTCCGGGAAGGACCCCGGGGCCGATTGAAAAATGGCCTTGTTTTTTAATGTTGTTTTCCGCTACAGGAAGCGTCCGGGGGGCCTCCGGAAGCGTCCTAGAATTCTCAGATTTGAGAGAGCCTCTGGATCAGGATTGAGAACGTCGGCGCCCCGACGGCCCCCCCGCCGCCGATCTGGTAGAATCGCCGCGCGGGAGTGGCGCGTGCTGAAGGACGTCCGGGTCCACGGGTCCATCACGGACACCATTGACTTTTACGCCACGCTGGCGGGAAGCCGCCTCCTCGCGGCCCCCTTCTACGAACTCCGGGAAACCCGTGAGGGGCGGGAAGCCTCCTTCTTTCTCGCGGGGATGTACTTCCGGCTGAACGCCGAGGGCATCGCCTTTTCGGGCACCGGCGGCGCCGTCTCCGAGTACATGTTTGGCTCCCCCATGCCGCTGAAGGACCTGGGGCAAAAGGAGGTCAAGAACCGGCTGGTCTTTTTCGGGACATTCCCGGCCGAGGGGGGCGGCCTCCGCTTCACCGCCCAGGTGTCGGGCTTCCAGAGCTACGAGAACCTCTTCCTCGACGGCAACGCCCTGGCCAACACCTTTTTCCTCGTGAAGGTCCCCTGGCCCTATTCCGTCCGGAGGACGCAGGAACTCCTCCTCAAGACCCTGGGGCGGGTCCTCAAGCGAAGCGACCGCCCCGCCGCCTTCGACGACGCCGGGCTCCTTTCGGAGATCCTGAAGGAGCTGGCGGAGCCCGACGCCACCCTCCTGCTCCTTCGCCTGGTGAACCGCTTCAACCAGCGCTTCTACGACTTCGTCCGGAGCTACTACCGGCGGGAGCGGGAGTGGGGGGACCTCCAGGAGCGCTTCGTGGCTCCGCTGGCGGAGGAGCTGGGGATTCCCGAGTACCAGCGGCGCCGCATCGCCGTGGACATCCTTTACAAGGACGACGCCAACCGCCCCATCGTGGACGAGTACAAGGACGTTCTTCTCCGCCTCCTGGAGACGGGAGGGGACCCCTCCGCCGCCGCCCGCCTCAACTCCCTGCGGAACCTGGCCACCCGCCACGGCCTGCCCCGGAGCCTCTTCGACACCCTCGACGGGCTGATCCCCGCCGACAAGGCCGCCCGGACGGGAGAGCCCGACTACCTCCGGAAGACCCGGGAGATCTTCGAGGGCCTCTTCCTTTCCAGCCGCCCCCCCCAGGAGGTCGTGGGTCCCCGGGAGATCGCCCGGCTCCTGGCCTGCAAGCAGGAGGCCATCGAGCACCGGGACAACGGCTTCGAGCAGGTGCTCCTGGACACCGGCAGGGTCCTCGACGAGCGCATGGCCGAGACCGGCGACACGGCCCCCTTCGAGGTCTTCTCCGAGGTCATCACCTACTTCGATCGGCTGGACAACGCCTCGGCGGTGGTGTCGGAGCTGGCCTTCATGGAGCACGCCACCGTCACCGAAAGTAAGGTCCGGTCGGTCCTGGGGAACCGGCGGGAGCTTGAATCGGTGGAGCCGGGCCTCTTCCACCGGCTGGTGGTGGCGCCGGTCCTGGAAAACCCCTACATCCTTCGGCTGGGCCGCCAGAAGGTGGAGGCCCTGGAGGAGGGTTTGAAGGCCGTGGAGCGGGGCGAGAAGAGCCTCCAGGAGGTCACCGCCGACCTGGAGGCCCTCGTCCACCGGGAAGCGGCCGAACGGTTCCTCTACGAGCGGATCCGCTCCCGCCTGCGGCAGTTCTACTTCGATCTCCAGAATCCCGTCCACGTCCGGCTTCTCCAGCGGGACGTGGAGGGAGAGCTCCGCAAGCGGGAGGGGTGGCAGGGTCCGGTGCCGGAGGGGGCCTTCGCCTCGGCCCTCGAGGACGTCCGGCGGGAGGGCGACTACCTCAGCAACGTCCTGCCCCGGATCCTGGAGACGGGGGACACTCGCCTCCGGGAGGAGTTCCTCCGCCAGTCGGGGCTCGACCGCTTCCGGCTGGAGGAGCTGGAGCGGGAGTACCGGGAGGCCCACGGCCTCGAAGAACCGCCGGCACCGGCCTGGAGCGGCCTTCCCACCTGACCTTCCCTCCGGCTACCGGCCGTAGGTCCCCATCAGCTCCGCCTGGCCGAGGACGTGGCCCTTCATGGCGTCGAGGAGCTGGGCCTTGGTGGCCCGGGGGGGCAGGGCCAGCGGGCCGTCGAGGGCGTAGAGGCGGAAGAAGTACCGGTGCGGCTTTCCGGGGGGCGGGCAGGGGCCCCCGTAGCCGGTCCGCTTCCAGGAGTTGAGGCCGTGGAGGCTTCCGTCGGGGAGGCGTTCTCCGGAGGCGATCCCCTCCGGAAGTCCCTGCCGGTCCGGCGGAATGTTGTAGAGGACCCAGTGGTCCCAGGTTCCCACGGGGGCGTCGGGGTCGTCGCAGACCAGCGCCAGCGAGCGGGTTCCTTGGGGAAGGCCCGTCCAGGAGAGGGCGGGAGAGCGGTCCGCTCCGTCGCAGGTGTGGACCCGGGGGATGGCCGCACCCGGACCGAAGGCCGGCGAGGTCAGGACGAACCCCGAAGCCTTTTGGGCGGCCAGAGCCAGGGTCCAGAGGAGCAGGAGGGAGAGGAGAAGGGCGAACGGGCGCACGGCGGCACCTCCTCCGGAGAAGGGTCCGGGCGGGAGGCTCAGGGCGCCTGGGGTCTTCCCCCCGGAGTCTCCGGCAACAGCGGTTCCATCCAGCCTACCAGATCGGCGGGAGCCTTGAAACCGGTGAAGCGGCCCCGCTCCCCCCCCGCCGGGTCCAGGAGAAGGACAGTGGGGAGCCCCTTCACCCCGTACCGCTTCTGGAGGGCCGCGTCCTCCTCCGTGTTCCGGGTCATGTCCAGCCGGACGGGGACGACCCTCTCGAGAAGAACCTTCACGCGGGGGTCGGGCCAGGTCTTCTTCTCCAGCTCCACGCAGGCGACGCACCAGTCGGCCCGAAAATCGAGGAGGACGGGGAGGTTCCGGCTGGCGGCCTCCTCGAGCCCCCGCTGGAGGTCGGTGCGCCACCCCGGCTCTCCCCTCCCCGCCTCCGCCGGAGCGGGGGGAAGGAGGGGAAGGACCAGGAGAAGGCCCCCCGCCGAGAGGAGGATCCCCAGGAGCCGGGCGGCCCTCCCCAGGAAATGGCGGTGGGCGCCGAAGAGGAGGAAGCCGGTTACGAAACCCAGCGCCAGCCCGGCCGACAGGAGAAAGGCCGGCCTGGGCAGGTAGACGCCGGCGAAGTAGAAGGCGGCGGCGAGGACCAGGGATCCGAAGAAGACCCGGACCCCGTCCATCCACCCCCCCGACTTGGGAAGGGCGGCCAGGGCCCCGGAGAAGGTCCCCAGGACGAGAAAGAGGACCCCCATCCCCAGGGCGAAGGCGAAGAGGTAGAGGAAGCCCAGGAGGGCCGACCCGGTGGAGGCCACCACCACCAGGATGGCCAGAATCAGCGGCCCGATGCAGGGGCTCGCCACCAGGCCCGACAGCGCGCCGATGAGGAAGGCGCCGGCAAAGCCGCCGGTGGCGCTTTTCTGCTTGGTCTTCTCGATGCGGTTGGTGAAGGCCGCCGGGGTCTTGAACTCGAAGAGGTTGAAGAGGGAAAGGGCCAGCAGGAGGAAGACCGCCGCCAGGGGAACCCCCACCCACGGCGTCTGGGTGAGGGAGCCGAGGCTCTTTCCCGCCCGGGCCGAGAAGGCGCCGAGGGTGGCGTAGACCAGGGCCAGGCCCAGAATGAAGGCGAGGGAGAGGGCGAAGCCCCGCCCCCGTCCCTTCCCCTCGCTCCGGGATCCGATGTAGGCCACGGTGATGGGGATCACCGGGTAGACGCAGGGGGTCAGGCTGGAGAGGAGACCGAAGACGAAGGCGAGGAGGAGGGCCAGGGGGACGTTCTCCCGGGCGGCTCGCCCGAAGCGGTCGGCGGCGGACCCCTCGCCGGAGTCGGGGGGAACCGGGGCCGGCGGGGAAGGAGGTGCCCCGACCTTCTCCGGCGGCGCCACCGCCTCCGGGACGGGGGAGGGACCGGCGGCGGGGGGCGGCGACGGCACGGCCTCCGCCTTCACCGGCACGGAAAAGGCCACCCGCTCCCGGCTGGGCAGGAAGCAGACCTTCTCGCCGAAGTCCTGGCACCCCTGCCAGGCGACCACCACCTCCCCGGCCAGGGGTCCCGAAAAGCCCCGGGGCAGCCGGACGGGCACCGCCACCGCCACCTTGCCCCGAAGGACCTCCAGTCCTTCCTCCAGCTCCCCCCGGGGGTAGAGCGGCGCCCCGAAGAGGCCGGGGTCCCCGGCGGAGACAGTGACCCTCAGGTCCTTGCCGCCGAAGAGGTGGTAGCCGGTGGGGATCTCGAGGGTGACGAGCAGACGCCCCTCTCCCGGAGCCCGAAGGGGAGAGGGCTGGGCCGAGACGGCGGCGCGGATCTCGGGGGGGGCGGGGGCCTCCTCCCGGGGGCCGATGGCCCGGAGCCCTGCGGGAAGGAGCAGGAGGGCCAGCAAGACGGCGAGTCGCGGCGCAGGGCGATGGCTCATGGCGCTCCTCCGGAGGTGGCCTCCAGCGCCTCTTCTTGGAAGAGGCCCAGAAGCCGGTCGGTGATCATGCCCGGTTCTCCCCTCCCCACGGGACGGCCGTCCACCTCCACCACGGGGACCACCTCCTTGAGGGTCGAGGCGAGGAACACCTCGTCGGCTTCGAAGATTTCCTCCACCCGGACCGGCCGCTCCTCCACCGGGACGCCGGCCCGGGGTGCCAGGCGCAGAAGGCACTCCCGCGTCACCCCGTCCAGGATCCCCGAAGCCAGGTCCGGCGTGACGAGGACCTTCCCCTTCACCAGAAAGACGTTGCTGCTGGCCCCCTCGGCCAGCAGGCCCGCGGGGTTCCGGAGAAGGGCCTCGAAGGCCCCCCTCTCCTCCGCCTCCCGCTTGGCGATCCACAGTTCCACGTTGGCGCAGAATTTCACCGCCGGGATGAAGCCCCCCGGGTTCCAGCGGGGCCTCGAGGCGAAGAGGCACCGTACCCCCCGCTCGTAGGTGGCGGCCACGTGGGGCGGAAGAGGGCCACCCAGGGCGGTCCAGCGTACCCTTCCGTGGGGAGGGCCGAAGGGAGCGGGAGGCCCCTCCCCCGGGCTCACGGTGAGGCGGAGGTACGACTCCTCCGGGCTTCGGAGGGCGGCGAGGCGGCCAAGGGCGCCTTCCATCTCCCGAAGGGGAAGGTCCCCCAGGCCGAGGACCGCGGCGCCCCGGGCCAGCCGGGCCAGGTGCCGGGAGAGGGCGAAGGGCCGGCCGTGGTAGGTGCGGAGGGTCTCGTAGAGGGCCGATCCGTACAGGTAGCCGTGGTCCAGTCCCGAGATGCGGCCCTCGGAAGCGGGCCGGACCTCCCCGTCCCCGCTCGAAACGAACCACCACCCCCGTCCCATCGGCACCTCCGGGCGGGAGATTATACCCCACCGGGGGAGGCGGGCCCCCCGGAGGTGGAGCGGCGGAGCCCCAGGCGCTTCATCTTGGCGAAGAGTCCCTGCCGGGTCAGGCCCAGCAGGCGGGCCGCCTCCGTGGGCCGCCCGCCGGCCTCCTCGAGGGCGGCGGCGATGGCCCGCGCCTCCGCCTCCCGCACGGCCCGGGCGAGCCGTCCCCCGGCGGAAGGGGCGGGCTGGGTCCCGAAGGATGGCGGAAGGTGGCGGGGAAGGAGGACCGCTTCCCCGCGGGAGGCCACCAGGAGCGCCCGGGCGGTGTTCTGGAGCTCCCGGACGTTGCCGGGCCAGGGGTAGGCCCCCAGGCGCTGGAGGAGGTCGGGGTGGACCCGCGGCATCGGAACGCCCTCGGAGGCGGCGGCCCGCTCCAGGAAGTGGTCCAGGAGGAGCGGGATGTCCTCGGGACGGCGGCGCAGAGGGGGAACCTCCAGACGGATGACGTTGAGGCGGTGGTAGAGGTCCCGCCGGAAGAGTCCGCTTTCGGCGGCGGCCTCTAGGTCGCGGTTGGTGGCGGCGACGATCCGGGCGTCGCTCTCCCGGGGGCGGACCTCCCCCACCGGCAGGAAGGAACCGTCCTGAAGAAACCGGAGGAGGGAGGCCTGGACCTCCGGAGGGAGCTCCCCCACCTCGTCCAGAAAGAGGGTGCTCTCCCGGGCCGCCTCCACCAGGCCCGGCTGGTCCCGGTCGGCGCCGGTGAAGGCCCCCCTCCGGTGGCCGAAGAGCAGGCTGGCGGCCAGCGTGGGGGAAAGGTTGGCGCAGTTGGCGGGAACCCAGGGCCTTCGGGACCGGGGCGAGAGCCGGTGGAGGGCCTGGGCGCAGACCTCCTTGCCGACCCCCGGCTCCCCCGTCACCAGAACGGGGAAGCGGAAGGGAGCCGCCCGCACCAGAAGATCCACGAGGGGGGCCATGGCGGGCGACTGGGTGAGCAGGAGGTCCCGGAGGGCCGGCGGCAGGGAAAGCCCGGCGGCGGGGGGCGGCGGTAGGGAGGGGAGCAGGCGGATCCAGAGGCCCAGGAGGGTCTCGGTCTCCGCGGGGAGGTACCGCCCGGCGGGAAACCAGGCTCCCACCCACCGCCCCAGGCCGTCGAGGGCCCCCACCCGGGTCCCCTCGGCGCCGCGCTCCGTCCCCGCCCTTCCCCGGCCTTCCAGGAGGGCCCGGCGGCCGTCGGCGGTCCCGTCTCCGGCGAAGCGGACCCCGGCGGCGCCGCCGTCGAGGCAGACCGTGGCCCCGAGGTGACGGGCCAGCAGGTCCAGCGCCTCTCCTTCCCCCTTTCGTGCCGCTTCCAGCACGCCGAGGTCGGAGGTGGCCGTCGGCGGGGGACCGGACGCCACGGCGCCCGCCGTGGTCTCCAGCAGGGGCAGGAGGTCCCGTTCGGGGCCCCGCACGTCGTTCTCCACGAGGAAGGCCCGGTAGCTCTCCCGATCCCGCTCCTCCAAAAAGGGGAAGGCCCCCCGGCGGGCCAGGCATCGGAGAACCCGCACGGCGAGGTAGGGACTCTCCAGGTCCCGGGCCGCCTCCAGCGCCCGCCGGAGGGCCCCTTCGGGGTCCTTGCTCCTCGACGCCTGGTGGAGGTGCCAGAAGGCCCGGCCCAGGGGGGAAGCCTCGATGAGGAGGCGGTCGGTCTCGGCGGAAGAACCCGCCCGGCTGCCGAGGAGGGCCGCTTCGAAGAGGCGGTCGTCGGCCTCGAGGGCCGGCCAGGCCGTTTCGGCGAGCCGCCGGAGGACGCTCCGAAGGGCCCCCTGGCCCCCCGTTTCCACCAGCAGGTCGGCCTTGAGGACCAAGAGTTCGTGGAGAATTTGGGGCTCCTCCAGGCGGGCGGCCAAAGAAAGGCCCCGTTCCACCGCCTCCAGGGCTTCGGGGAAACGGCCCGTCTGCTGGAGGGCGAGGCCCGCGTAGAGGGCGTCGGTGGCCCCGTAGAGGGCGTTCTTCGCCGCCAGATCCTCCTGGAGCGCCGCCTGGAAGACCGGCAAGGCCCGGCGGGGCAGTCCCCTCTCCAGCGTGACGATGGCACCGTTGAAGCGGGCGGCCTGGGCCAGGGCGGAGAGGCCCAGGGCGCGGGCCCCTTCCTCCGCCGCCCGGTAGGCCCCCTCGGCCTCGGCGGCCCGGCCGGAGCGGCGGAGGAGGTTGCCCAGGTCGCAGAGGATCCCCGTCTCCAGGCCGCGCCGCTGTCCCTTCCGGGACAGATCCAGCGCCGTCCGGAGGTCCTCCAGGGCCCCCGGCAGGTCCCCCAGTACCTGGCGGAGAAGCCCCCGCCGGTGGTGGAGAACGGCCCGGGCGAAGGGGGCGGTTTCTCGGTCCGTCCGGCCGAAGGCCCGGTCCAGGGCCTCGACGGCGCCCTCCGTGTCCATGGAGCGAAGGCGGATGGTGGCCAGGTTTGCCAGGACCAGCAGGGCCACGTCTCCCTCCAGGGTGCCGATCTCTTGCCCTTCCAGGAGCTTCCGGGCCTCCTCCGCCCTGCCGCCGAGCCAGAGGGCGACGGCCCGCTGGATCGCCAGAAGGGCCCGCACCGGCGGAGGAAAGGACTCCTCCTTCCCCTCCGTTTCCGAAAGGACCTTCGCGAGGGATCCGTAGTCGTGCAGGGCCGAGAAAGCACGGGCCCGGGCCAGGGGAAAGAGTCCCGGGGGAACGGCGCCCGGCGGCACCGCTTTCCAAACTTCCAGCGCCCGGGCTGGCTGGCCGGCCGCGAGCAGGGCCTGGCCCTCCCAGAAGCGGGCCGCCTCCGTCCGCCCCTCGGCGAGAAGCCGCCTCGCCCGGCGGAAGAGGTGGGAGGGCGTTTGCCGGTCCACTTCTTCGGGAAGGGGCTCCCCGGCCTCGGGAGCGGGGAGGGCCGCTTCCAGTGGGGGGAAGAGAGGAGCCTCGGCGCGGGGCGGCGGCGTCCCGTCCCCCTCCAGGACCTGGAGGAGGGAGTTCCATCCCTCGCCGAGGCAAGCGGCGGCGTGGTCGCGATACCATTCCTCCCCTACGGGGGGAAGCCAGAGGAGCCGGACCCGGAGGGGGGAGGAGCCTCCGGAAGCGGCGGGAACGGCTCCCGCCGCCGTTTTGCCGGCCGCACGGGCGGCGCCGTTCAGGACCTTCCGGCTCGCCGGGTCCATCCGCTCGGCCCCGTCGAGCCACCAGCCGCTCTCCTCCCGCCGGACCAGCAGGGCCGCGAGGTCTCCCTCCAGCGCCTTCCCGCCCTTCCCGAGGCGTTCCCCCATCCACCGCCTCGCCGCCCCTTCGGACCCCAGGCAGAGGACCAGGAGAGGCTCCAGCCCTGCCAGGGGGTACGGTGCCGCTCCCCGGAGGGAAAGGGGAAGGAGGCCGCCCTCCCCCCCGGCGGGAAGAAGGGCCTCCGCCCGCAGGGCCTCCCGTTCCCAGTTCGAACGGGTGGGAAAGAGGCTAAGGCCGGGCCTTTGCCGCAGGCCGACCGGTCCCGCCACGACGCCATAGGCCCAGCGGGCCGGGGGGAGGGCATCCAGGGACGAGGCGATTTCCAGCAGGTCGAGGAGAAGGCTCCGGCAGGGAAACTCTCCCTCCCCCCCGGAGGCGCACCGGTCGGCGAAGGCCTGCCACGCTTCCCGCCGGCGGAGGTTCCGGGGCAGGGAGGGCGTTCCGCCTCGGTTTGGCGCCCGGGGCGCGAGGAGACGGAGGACGAGGGCGCCGAAGGCTTGGACGGGATCGCCGTCGGACGGCGGGAGCTCCCCGGGGGCGGGGACGGGGAGACCGTCCCGCCCCAGGGCCCACGGGCCGGGCCCCGGCCGCAAGGGCCACCCCTCCGCCTCCAGAAAGGCCAGGGCCGAGAAGAGGGCGGCGGCGAAGCGGGCCGTCTCCCGTTCACCGGCCAGGTTTCGCAGGGATAGGGCCTGCTCCCCCGTCCCCGGCGGCAACCCCGGGTGGAGGAGGATGAACCCCTCCGGAACGGATTCCGATGGCCCCCTCCGGTGCCTCACCCTGCTTCCCCCTCCGGCGCTGGGCTCCCGGTGTACCACAGCCTTCCCCGTCCCTCAATCCCCCCGGCCCCCTCCCCATGGCGCGACGGCTTGGCCTTGCCTTCGCCGGATTGGATTTTGGACAGCAGTAAAACCAAGCCCTGAACAGGGAGGTCAGGGAGATCGGGAGTTTACTCTTCACGCTTCACTTTTTCCTTCTCACTTCCCTGCCCGCAACGAGGCCGGCGATGGGGATCGGCACCTTGTCCGGACTTGCACCGCCGAGTTGCCGTCCCCCTTGGGATCGGTCCCTTCCCCAAATTCCGCGATGGATTGGTCTTGCCTTCGCTGAAGTAGGTGCTACACGAGGGAAAGGCTTTATCTCTCCGACGGGGAGGGGCTTCTCCCCCGCGTTCCGCTGGCCAAGCCAGTCGGAACGCTCGGCTGGCCCTTCGGGGTCCCTCCCCGCTCCACGGGCAAAGCCCGTGGAGCCTCACCCCACCCTTGGCGCATTCTTCGCCTTCGGCTCGAATGCCCCCAATCCCTTGGCAGGTGATGGGGCTGTTCTTAGAATGTGAAAGGTTTCCAAGCACATGCACCGCCTGTTCGGTTCCTATCGCGGGATTGGGGCCTTCCCGCGCCGTTGCGCCCTGCGACAGGCCTTGTTAAGATAGGAGCGGGAGGGAGCACGTTGGAATTTTCCCGCAAGGATCCCCTCAACGAGATCGTCGCCCTGCGGGCCTCCCTCTTCGACGCCAACACGCGCCTTCCTTCCTACGGGGCCTGCTTTGAACGCCTGAAGACCATGGCGGAGGACCGCTTCCTGGGCGTCGTCCTCCTGCAGATCTCCGACCTGGAGCGTCTGGAGTCGGTCTTCGGTTTCGAACGGTACGAGAGCATCCTGAAGCAGGCGGCCTTCCACATCCAGGACCTGAACGACCGGGAGTTCGGCGGCCGGCTCCTGGTCTCCCAGCGGGGGATCTTCGACGACCAGTTCTGCGTCTTCGCCCCCTACGCCCTCCTCTCCGACGGCGCCCTCATGTCCCTGGAGCGCATCGCTCGCCGCCTCTACGGGACGCTGGAGGGAGAGCTGGCCGGGGCCGACCTTCCCGGCCTCACCCTCAACATGGGCTACAGCGTGCTCCACTACAACCCCTTCCTTCGCTTCGAGCGTCAGGTCCACCGGGCCATCGAGGAAACGGCGGCCCTCGCCCAGCGGCAGGAAGAGACGGAGCTCATGCTCCACGAATTGGAGCTCCGGCAGATCCTGGCCCGGAAGGCCATCGCGTCGGTCTTCCAGCCCATCGTGGACCTCCAGACGATGGAGGTCCTGGGGTACGAGGCCTTGGCCCGGGGACCTTCGGGAACACCCTACGAGTGGCCCGAGGCCCTCTTCACCTTCGCCCGGCAGTCCCGGCTGAGCCGCCAGCTCGACAACCTCTGCAAGTGGGCCGCCCTCTCCGCCGCCGCCGGGAAGCCCCCCGGGACCAAGGTCTTCATCAACACCCTTCCCACCACCCTGGACGACCCGGACTTCAAGGGGGAGGCGGCCCGAGAGTCCCTGGCCCGCCACGGGCTCACCCCCCGGGAGGTGGTGTGGGAGCTGACCGAGCGCCACGCCATCGAGGACTACGACGCCTTCCGGGCGGTGATGGAGGAGTACACCGCCCAGGGCTTCGAGGTGGCGCTGGACGACCTGGGCACCGGCTACTCCTCCATCCAGACCATCACCCACGTTCGTCCGCTCTACCTCAAGGTGGACGTGAGCCTCGTCAAGGGGATCCACCAAAACCTCCTCAAGCAGGAGCTGGTGTCCTCCCTCCTCATCCTGGGGAGGAACATCAACGCCCAGCTCATCGCCGAGGGGATCGAGACCCGGGGGGAGCTGGAGACCTTGAGGAAGCTGAAGGTCCCCTACGGCCAGGGCTACCTTCTGGCCCGGCCGTCCTTCGCCTTCCCCACCCGGATCGAGCTCCCCTCCCCGATCCCGTGATGGGAGCCGAACAGGCGGTGCAAGTTCTTGAGAGCCTTGCCGATTCCAAGAACAGTCCCATCACCTGCCAAGGGATTGGGGGCATTCGAGCCGAAGGCGAAGAAGGCGTGAGGGGTGGGGTGAGGCTCCACGGGCTTTGCCCGTGGTGCGGGGAGGGCCCCGAAGGGTGGGCCGAGCGTTCCGACTGGCTTTGCCAGCGGAACGCGGGGGAGAAGCCCCTCCCCGTTGGAGAGAAAAAGCCTTTCCCCCGTGTAGCAACTTCTTCACCGAAGGCAACACCAACCCATCGCGGAATTTGGGCCCCTGAGGTCCCTTGACCTCGGAGGCGTCCTGTGGTAGACTCCCTTCGTACACCCGCTGACAAACGGTTTGTTGGAAGGTCGTACGGAGACAAGGAGTGTAACGTGGTCAATGGAATCGTGAAGTGGTTCGACGAAAAGAAGGGCTACGGGTTCATCACCGTGGACGGCGGGCAGGACGCCTTTGTGCATCACAGCAACATCCTGGGCACGGGCTTCAAGACCCTGGCCGAGGGCCAGCGCGTCACCCTGGAGGTGACCCACGGCGCCAAGGGCCCGCAGGCGGAGCAGGTTTCCGTCGTGCGCGACTGACCTTTTCGGAACCCAACCGAGGGAGGGGCCGCAAGGCCCCTCTTTTCTTTTTCAGCCTCCCCGGCGATGATGGACGGGGAAAGACGGGAGGAGGAGGCCATGGTCCATCCCGGTGCCTATCGGGGCAACAAGCGGCAGAAGGAACTGAAGCGGCTCCAGAAGCAGGAGGAGAAGCGGCAGCGCCGCCTTCAGAAGAAGGCGGGGCCCGAACCCGAGGAGGATCGGGCGCCGGAGCCCGAGACCCCCGCCGCCGAAGGCGCCTCCGGCGAGGAACGGTCCTGAAAAGGAACCGGCCCGCCATCGGGCGGGCCGGCGGGGAAGGCTTCCTTCCCCATACTCCCCTCCACCCCTCCGCGGGGTGACCCTTACGGCTTTTCGAGAACCTGAAGCCGGCTCTGGTCCAAGAGCCACACTTCCTGAACCTGGAAAGGCCCCCGAAGCCCCGCCTTGCGAACCACTTCGGGGGACACCTCGGCCCGCAGGCTTCCACGCCCCGCCTCCAGCCAGGCCGCGGTCTCCAACCGGGCCAGGGGCCTCGTCGCCCCCTTCCCGTCCTTCCCGAGGACCAGGGCCCGGAGGGCGTAGCGCCCCGCCGCCGCCGTCTCCACCGGAGCCTCCACAAAGATCCGGCCCTTTTGGGAGGTCACGGAGACGGGGCCGATCCTCCGGGCGGTGGGAACGACGTAGGCGAAGGCGGTGTGCACGGCGCGCTCCACCGTCTGCCCGCCGGCCTCCCCCCGGACCCGGAGGTGCAGCTCCCACAGGCCGGGGGCCGTGGCGGGAGGAACCTCCATCGGGAGCGCGATGGAGAGGGAGCCGTCGGAGCGGGGCGTGACCCGGGCGTCGAAGCGGGAGCCATCGGGAGCGGCCACCTGGGCCTCGGCGAAGGAGACCTTCCGAAATTCTCCGGCGTCGGACAGCCAGCCTTCGGCCGCCAGCGTGTCGCCGTAGAAGACCGTGTCCGCCAGCGTCCTCAGCGAGAGGACCGCCAGCGAATCCCGGTCGAGGACGTGCAGGAGGTAGCGGTCGGCGCCCGGTTCCAACGACGGCGCCCGCAGGCGGAAGGTGCCGGCCCCCGCCTCCTCCCTAAGCCGGAAGGCCGTGGACCCCTCGGGGAAGGGCGCCCCGGCGCGACGAAGCTGATCGGCGGTGGCGGTCTCCCGGAAGGCGGCGTCCCCGGAAAGGCGTTCCCCCCTGGGCGTCTCCACCACGAGGAGGGCCGGGTCCACAGGACCTCCGCCGGGGGAGACGGGGCTGAGGCGGACCACCGCCCCCGGCGCCGTGGTGGTGAAGGGTGTCCCCGCCCGAAGCTCCTCCGTCGAGACGGTGCGCCAGAACTCCCGGCTTTCGGCCACGGCCGGGGGCAGGGCGGTGGAGAACGGCTCCTCTCCGGCGGGAACGGAGAAGACCACGGGGTCCCGTTCGAGGCTCCCGGCCAGGGGGACGGCCGCGGCGACGGCGGCCGGGGCGAGGGCCCGGGGGCCCGCCGCCTGGACCTTCGCGGGAGCGGCGGCGAGAAGGGCGACGGAGGCAAGCACCAGAACGGCAACGGTCTTCTTCATGGCGGCCTCCTTACAGGTCGTTCCGCAGGATCACGTCCAAACCGAAGCACTTCCGCCGGCTCTGGTTGTGGCAGAGGGGCTCCTGGCCGTTGGTGTACTGCGTGTCGTAGAACCAGACGCGGCCCGCCCCCGCCTGGCTGGTGCAATCCAGGAATCCGTCGGAGCAGGAGCTGAGCCAGGCCTGGGTGATCTCCAGGCCCAGGTTGAGCAAATACCCGCCGCAGTAGGAGTCGGGGTCCCAAACGGCCGTGTCCACGTCGGTACCCACCACGTCCCAGAAGCCCTTGGGCAGGGCCGGGCGGCCCGCGGTGCCCAGGAGCCAGTTGGCGTTGTAGTAGGCCATCCAGTCGGTTTGCTGCATCCGCACGGCGTCGTTCTGGTAGCCGAGCAGCCACCCCAGGGACTGTTCGAAGACCGTTCCGTTCATCACCGCGTTGGCCAGCGGGGTCCCCAGGCTGGAGGGGGCCAGGGCGTTGACCCACCGGATTTTGCTGATGATGGTGGGGTAGCGCCAGTCGTAGGTGGGGTTGGAGAGGATCCACCGCATGACGTTGCCCCCGTTGGAGTGGGTGATCACCACGAGGTCGGTGATGCCCTTGGTGGTGATGAAGGTGTAGAGCTGGTCGGCCAGGCACCCCGCCGCCCCGGAGGCCCACATATACTGGGTGAAGTCGCAGTTCACCACCAGGAACTTGGAAGGATCGGGCAGGCCCTGGCGGACCGAATCCACCATGGCGGTGGTCCAGTAGTCGGCGTAGGCGTTGGTCTGCTTCCCCGTCCCGTGGACGAAGGCCACGCCGGTGACCCCCGCCGAGAGCGGCAGGGCCACAGCCAGCGCCGC
>Ga0272448_1001318_pt1 | contig 33861 bp, 42 predicted proteins | sample YNPCB0191_FD_202220 | JGI IMG/M metagenome (GOLD analysis project Ga0272448, IMG submission 202220) | Hot spring sediment microbial communities from Yellowstone National Park, WY, United States - YNP-CB-019-1 | ecosystem: Environmental > Aquatic > Thermal springs > Hot (42-90C) > Sediment...
GTATTCATCCCTACGGCTGTAGCTCAAACTCAAAAGATTATATACCGCATCCACGCCAATGGCTATCTGTTTGGCAGAATTAGTATTCCTCCTACCTGCACCAGATAAGGCCGTCCCTAAGATAAGCTCATACGCCATAGAGGCCTGCATCTTCTTGACAATATGCCTTGCAGCTACATGACCTACCTCATGGGCAACAACATAAGCCAATTCGTCATCGTTAAAGGCCTCCATCAGGCCTCGGTTTACATAAATCCACCCTCCCGGTAGAGTCAGGGCATTTAGCTCCTTATCCTCTAAGACCGAAAAGTTATACTCAATATCCTTACGGTCAGAGACAACAGCTATACGCCCACCAATACTGGTCAGCCTTGCTTTTAAAACCGGGTCATTACAGAGTGGGTGCTTCCGTAATAGCTCAGGCACTACATTTTTTCCTACTGCGTATTCAGTCTGGCTATCAATAAAAATAAATTCACTACGCTCAGTTGCGGGATTATAAATAGTAGCGCAACCCCAGAGATAAACTGTCGAGAAAATACCCAAAAGGAATACCCGGCGAATATTTTTTAACTTCAACCTCTTTAAGTGTTTGGTTTTCATCGTTATTCGTTGACTACCCAACTGGTCTTTCCTTTCATTAAAAGCTCCCGAAACCTCAAGGCATTAGCCACAGCAAAACCCTGCATATCATTGTTAAAAAAAACAAACACCTTCCTGGCCTTAGAATCAGCTACAAAATCAGCCCATTCCCTTAAGTCAGAATCAGAATAACAAGAAGAATAAAGCCCCTCTTTTCCGTGAAAACGCAGATACATCCAATTTGAGGCTATCTTTTTTACGCAGGGAAAACGATTCCCGGAATCGGCAATCACCAGACACATCCCAAAATCACTTAGAATCTTATAGACCTCTTCAACAAACCAACCCTCCTGCCTGAATTCGAATGCCTGGGGATAGGGATATTTTTTAAGCAAAGCGCAGAAATCTGAAAAAATTAGGGTATCTTTTTTAAAGGAAGGCGCAAACTGCCAAAGAACCGCGGCTAATTTTTCCTTCAAGCCCTCAGCTGCCTTAAAAAAAGATTCTACTTGAGATTCCACATTGCGAAGTCTATTAAAATGGGTAATAAATCTTGGGCCTTTGACTACAAAATAAAACCCCTTGGGAGTTTTTCTGCGCCAGGCAGTAAAGATAGAATTAGTTAACGTGCGATAAAATGTAACATTCAATTCTACTGAATTAAAGGTATGGGTATAGTAATAAAACCAATCCTTCTTGGGAAGGCCCTGAGGGTAAAATACACCCTGCCAGTGGGGATAATTCCAACCGCTTGTGCCAATAAAATATTTACCCATCCTACAACGGCTACTTATTCTTGGAGGTGCGGCGAATTGCCTTGACCATACGGTCCAAGGCCACCGAGATTGTCTTTCCCTCAGTAAGACAACCAGCGCATATACAGGCGTAGCCCTTGCGGTTTTTTATTTTAAAGACCTTGACAGGATGACCGGCTATTCGCATCAGCCCACCCCTTCAATTTATTATTAGTAATTCTCAGCCAATACCTCATAATAAGATTGAGGATGCTTACAGGCAGGGCAATCTTTTGGCGCTTCTTTTCCTTCTATTATATAACCGCAATTAAGACAATGCCAGACCACAGACGCTTTCTTCTTAAACACCTCATCTTTGGTAATATTTTGAATCAACCTTCGGTATCTTGACTCGTGAAACCTCTCCACCTTGGCAATCTGCTCAAATGAATTGGCTATTTCCAAAAAACCTTCATCCTTGGCAGTCTTGGCAAAATCCTTGTAAAGACAGCTCCATTCCATATTCTCACCAGCAGCAGCTGCCTCAAGATTGCTTTTGGTATCAGATATCCTTCCCGCAGGATAAACTGCCTCTATCTCCACCTCGCCACCCTCCAGATATTTAAAGAATACCTTGGCATGCTCCTTCTCGTTTTCGGCAGTCTCAAGAAATATATTGGCAATCTGCTCGTAGCCTTCCTTGCGGGCAACACTAGAAAAATAGCTATAACGGTTCCTCGCCTGTGACTCTCCGGCAAAAGCAGCTAAAAGATTTTTCTCTGTCTGGCTCCCTTTAATACTTTTTCCCATTTTATTCTCCTCCTTTTGGAAATAATCTTAAGCTATTGACAAAAACAAGCTAGCCCCTGTTGTCGCATAAAAATAACTGGCGCATCTCATCAGGAACTAACCTTGCCTTAAAATCCCCATCAATACAAGCCACAACCACCTTTGCCACCAACAAGACAATGTCCTGCTTTTTAATCTCTTGAAGAAAATGGATAGAGGCATTCCTTAGCTTATCTACACGGGTAAAAATAATAACAGTATCACCGTAACGCGCCGGGGCCTTATAATCAACCTCAATGTGCACAACGGGAAATAAAATCCCTTTCTGGGAGTAACCAATTAAATCAATACCCTTTTGCCGACAGAATTCATGCCTGGCCTCTTCCAAAAGCCCAAGGTAGTTTGCGTAATAAACCACACCTCCGGCATCTGTGTGGTGATAATATATCCTTCTTTCGATATAAAAATCAGCCATTGTAAATTATTTATAGATTACGCACAATCTCTTTGAGAATCTTATCCGCTGCGACCTTATCCGGCTCAACTACCCCTACGCGCACCTCAATCTTACAACTGCCTGGTGTCAGCCGATGGATATCAACCCAAATGGCCTTGCCATCAGTATACTTACCCTTAATCTGGGCGATATTCTTTTGAATAGTCTCTTTGGTTACCTCTAACTTTAATGTACCCATTGCCTGGTGGCTTGCCTGGATGCATTTCTCAAAAGAATAATTTACCCGCTGGGTCAGCTTACCCGAAAGCCATACCGCAGTCCCAGCACCACTTGCTGCGCCTACCACAAAGGCCATGCAACCAAAATTACCAATGCACAAACAACCTAAAAGTAAAAAAGAAAATACTTGCCTACGCATAGTTAACCCCCTTTAAACGACAAAAAAATTCATCTAATAGGCGGATGGACAGGTTATATAGATATACCGCAGAAGCCCCCGGCCAATATTCTTGACATTATGAAATGTCTGTCTGGGTATATAAACCAAGGAGTTTCTCTTTACAATAAATTTAGTCTGGCAACCACATACTATCTCAGCCTTACCCTTTAGAATAATCACCGCCTCTTCTTTTTCCTTGGTTGTATGCTCACCAACTGACTCTTGGGGCTTCAAGGTAACCAACCCGGCCTTTAAACCAAAGGTAGAAGGAGGGCCTTTTAACAACCTCTTAAACCTTCGGGGATTATCCCAACTAATAACTTGTGGTTTAGCCATCTTTTATTTTTGCCCCTTGGGCATAGCCCCTTAGTAATAAAAAGGCCAGAATTTAATTTTAATAAACTATCTGAAAACTACAGTTTTATTACCCCAACGAATTACCCTATGTTCTATGTAGGCACTGACCGCTCCAACCAAGGCGCGTTTTTCAAGATTCTTGCCCTTTCTAATCAGACTTTGCAGGCTATCCTTGTGCGAGACGTATTCTACAGACTGGGCAATAATCGGCCCGGCATCGAGTTGCTCATTGACGAAATGGGCAGTTGCTCCTATAACCTTCACCCCTTGCTGTAACGCCTGGCGATAAGGATTAACCCCTTTAAAAGCAGGTAAAAAACCATGGTGGATATTTATTATATCCTTCCCGAATGAAGCAAGGAATCCTGGTGACAAAACTAACATATAACGCGCCAAAACTAAAAAATCCGCCTTTTTTGCAAAAAAGAGCAATTCCTCTTCTTTGCGGTCATCCTTGGTTGCAGCTATAAAATAAAAGGGTACCCCAAAGCGCTCAACCAGCCCTTTATGAGCGGAAAAATTACTAACCACAAAAGGAATATCTACCTGCAGCTCACCTGCACCCCAAAGATATAAAAGGTCGAAAAGGCAGTGGTCAGGCCGAGATACAAAAATACCCATTTTCAATCTTTCAGTCTGGTCATAAAACCTAAAGGTGGCATTTAACCTTTTGGCTATGGGCAAGAATTCCTCTTGTAATCCCTGCCAATCTACTGAGCCGTCTTCCAGACAAAACTCAACTCGTAGAAAAAACTGACCACCGTAGGGATCGGTAGTATGCTGGTCGGCATTAAGGATATTTCCTGAATGACTAAGGACAAAATCCGACACCGCCGCCACTATGCCTTTTTGGTCCTGGCACTGAAACAAAAGCACAAAACTCCGCATTCCTATCTGCCTTCCTTAACTTGAACTGTCCCAGATAAGCCTTAGAAAAAATATCAACCTACCAGGCGGTCAAATTTCTCCACCTCAATTGCTGGCAAGGTAGTAAATCCGATACCTGTTAATTTAGTTATGGCAATAGATGCGGCCATTACCTCTGCCTCGGATGGAAACTCCACGATAAAGGCCAAATCAAAACTCCCTAAAAGCGCATACATCGCCTCCACCTTACCACCAGCATCCTTAATGACCTTTTCGACCTTTTTGGTCCGCTCGGCCTTTATCCCCTTAACCGCCTCATACGAATATTTGCCTAACATAAGGTACCTGGCCATCCCACACCTCCTTTTCTAATAAAATTCAGGCCGCTCCTGTTCATCCCAACTTCTTTTTATTACCGACTCTTGCTCTAAATCCTGCTGCTGCATCTGCTCTTCGGGAAATACCTTTTTTAACTCTTCCAGAAATACTGGGCTTACTACAAATCCTGCTGACTGCAACTTATAAATCTCTCTCCAGGACCTCTGGTAGTCCTTATGGAAAAAACTAAAAACTGCTTCATAGTAATGCCTCGCATTAAAAGAAGTTGGTGAAATTTCCAATTCCTTGCTGAAATCCGAATAGGCATTGAAGTAGTCCTTTTTATTTAAGTATGCCAGGCCACGATTGAAATGGGCATTGATAAGCCGCGGGTTTATCTCCAACGCCTTGTCAAATTGGGAAATTGCCTTATCGCAATCACCCTGACGCAGATAGACCAGGCCAATATTATTATAGGCATGCTCCTGCTTGGAGTCTATAGCAACTATCTCCAGATAGTCAGACAAGGCATCATCCAACTGCCCCATCTTCTGGTAGAGGTCTCCCCGCCGGTAGCGGGCGATAAGATAATTGGGGTTAAGGGCGATGGCTTCGGTAAGGTCTTCGATAGACTGCTTGAAATCATTCTTTGCCTCGTAGGCACAGGCGCGATAATAAAAGGCAGCTGCAAACTTAGGGTTGGGTTTTTGTTGCCTTATAGCAGATACCGCTTGGTCTAACTGCTGAATAGCTAAATCCAACTGGCCCCTCAGCAGATAGTTATTCCCGCGGTCGATAAAATCCGTAATCTCTTCTTCCGTTGCACAAAAAACAGATGTCTCAACCCCTAAGGAAAAAATACACAATAATCCTACCCCAAGCCTAAAACTTCCAGATATCATATTTGTACTGGTCCAACATCCGGTAGGTATTGAAGTAACCACTAGTGGCAATACAATCTATCATCATATCTATCCAAGCAGAGGCAAGGTCAACCTTACCCTCTTTATTGGTGTGATAGTAAAGCCTCATCAACTCTTCCAAGTTAGTATAAAGTTCCTGGGAATCCTCTCGCAGGCGTAACTGCGTATCCCCCTTCATAACCGTAGTCTCATCCCTTGAGCCAAAAATCTTTCCAATTCCCTTGTCTTGGGCCTCGGGCACCCAACCATCAAGGGTGGTAAGTTGGATAACGCCGTTTAAAATTGCCTTCATACCACTGGTGCCTGAGGCCTCTAAAGGTGGTAGGGGGTTGTTCAGCCAGATATCAACCGAAGAGGTCAATATCTGGGCTAAATATATCTCGTAATTTTCAATAATCACCACCTTTAAAAAACCATAGGAACCAGCTAAGGAATCTACCTTGTCCAACATCTCGTTTATAAAGGTAAAGGCGAGGTTATCATTAGGGTGGGCCTTGCCAGCCAGTATAATCTGCAAAGGACCAATCCTTTTAGCCAACTCAACCAATCTTTTGGTATCCTGCAGTATAAGACTTGGTCTTTTGTAGACAGCAATCCTGCGCGCCCAACAGACAGTGCAACAGTTCTCTTTTAACTTCCATTTTTCTAAAAAGCTACAGAACCTCCTTTTATTGGCCTGATGCGCCTCCCAGACCATCCTGCGAAAATCCATATTGCTTTTCAGCTCTTTGGCCCGAGATAGTATCATCGGATTTGCCTCAAAATCACTAAAGACATCGGGAAAGGCTCGAAAAACCTTCTTAAACTCTTCAGAAATCCAGGTGTGTGTATGCACCCCGTTTGTAACTGCGGCAATGCGCTCTTTATATTTAGGGAATTGCCTGCCCATAACCTCCTTGTGGCTTTTAGAAACTGCGTTTATTGAAGAGGAGGTATTCATTGCCAATAGGGTAAGGTTGATAAGGCCGGTTGATTCCCTTCCATGCCTTGCCACCAAGGAAAAATCCTCATCATTCAAAACACCAGCCAACTCTTCAGGGCAAAAGCGATCATGACCAGCCTCAATAGGTGTGTGACAGGTATAAACAAAATTATCTTTTAACTTCCTAAACTCCTCCTCCTTAAGGCCACGCGCCTTCTCAACAAAGGCAAACACCGCGTGCCCCTCATTGAGATGATAAATATCAATTTGGTAGCCTAATTCCTTCAACGCCACAATACCCCCAAAACCCAAAATAACCCTCTGCATTATCTTCAACCAAGAGTTATCACTACGGTATAACTGCTCGGTAAGCCGACGGATGTGTTCTTTATTCTGGGGGATATCGGCATCTAAAAGTACTAAAGGAATGGCGTAATCATGCTTATAGGAGTAAACATAATACTTCCATATCCTTAGATAAACCTCTTCATATTTAAGTTTTATCTTGATAATATTCTTCAGCGGTATAAGCCCGGGGTAACTATAAGGATGCCAATGCATCTTCTCTGGTACCTGTCCATACTTAAACCAGAACCTCTGGCGAAAATAACCTGCGTGCCACAAGATACCCACCCCTACTGCTGCCATCTTGTAATCTGCCATAGTCTTTAGGGTATCTCCCGCCAAAACCCCTAAGCCACCGCTATATATGGGCAGGTCAATCAATGAATCTAATCTAAGGTCAAAGAAATAATCCGAGAGTCTATAATTCGAAAATATGGTATTGGCAGGAATGAGGTTATGCGGGTCACAAGGCAAGGCTGATTTAAAGGTGTTGTAGAAACTAGAGGCCAGGCCATACTCCATTGAAAAATAAGCCAACTTTTTTTCAGCGCCATCCCTTAACTTATTCTCACCAGCAATAATGCTGGCAAGGGGCATACCAAAATATGACTCGGAGTTTATATCCTGGCTATAATGCTCCTGGAATCTATCTATTTGCGTTAAAGCAAGGTATTCTCCCAACAAATTTTTATCTTTCATCTATTAGGCCAAAAGGGTTAAAATACAAATTCTAACAAACCTTACCCACAACGCCAAAACTGTCTAGCTTCAAATAAAAACCCAACGGGGTATTTTCTAAAATAATTTAAGGAAGCATTATAATATAAGTATTTATTACTGCAATAACTTTATTTACTTATATACATGAAACCCCGGGAGCCTCTCGCTCTTGGCTATCTGAAAACGGGGGTCGTCAACGCTCATAAGAATCTTGATATAACGCCACAGGATAAGTATATGGGTCTTCACCTTTTCCTTAACCTGTTTATTAGGCGGGATGAGGTTCCCATTTTCATCCCACCAAACCCCCAATTCATAAGAAGGGTTCTCTATCCAAATCCCTACATCGTCTATACCCACCACCACTGCCCAGACCTCATCCTTATAAATCTGAAAAAGAGGAAGGTCTCCCCTTATCTCCTCGGAGAACTTAAAAAGGACCAATTTACCAACTAGACCCTCTAGCTGCATACCAACCTCCTTTTGCCTAAAATGAAAATACCCGGCAGGCCCGCATTTAAATTACAAACATAATTATTCTACTTCTAATAACCAAAATTTGCAACCTTTAAATTAAAAAAAGAGGTTAGGCGTTAAGCCAGGAGAGCGAACGGTTTTGACGCAGCCATTTTTTTACTATCGTATAACCCATCAAGCGAAAAACCGCGTTGCGTAGATGAAATCTGATAACCAGCAAAACGAATCTGGCTAAAGAATAGAATCTCTTGTAGGCCTGAATAACTGCCAACTGGAGCTGACGGGCGGTAAGCCTGCGGGGTGTAAAAACGATATGTTGGCCATCGTAAAGGTCCCAGTCGTAACTAAAGATTCTACCTTGGGACTGAAGATCAGAATATACCCGCGTTCCAGGAAAAGGGGTGAGGATGCTCATCTGAAAGGTATCAATCTTATGCCGCAAGGCAAAGTCCAAAGTATCTGAAACAGTAGCCTCGCTATCATCATCCGAGCCCACAACAAACATCCCATGTATCTTGATACGGTTACGGTGAAAAATTTTTATTGCCCTCACTATATCTTCTAATGTCTGCCTTTTATTGTACGCCTCCAAGGTCTTCGGATTCACCGACTCCAAACCAATACAGACAACCCTACAACCTGCCTGTCGCATCATTGTAAGAAGCTCTTTATCCTGAACAACATCACAACGCACCTGACAGGCCCAGTTGAAATAAGTCTCTTTCTTCATTAGTTTAAGAAGCGAAGATGTACGTTTGGGGAAGGCTGCAAAATTATCATCACAGAAGAATACTGCTTTGGCCTTATGCGATTTTAATTCCTCAACCACATTCTCAGGACTACGAAAACGATACTCCCTACCAAAGACCTTGGTCACAGAACAAAATGTGCAATCAAATGGGCAGCCGCGAGAGGTGGATACCGGTAGAATAAAGGAACTCGGACGGTATCCTTTTAAAAGACTAAAATCCGGAAAAGGCAAGGTATCCAGGTTCTTAATTGCCCTGCCCTGGACAATAGGTTCCTGCCTTAATCCCTCAACAACCTCGGCTATCACCTCTTCTGCCTCTCCCACCACCACCTGACGGCAGTAATGTAAGGCCTCCTCAGGCAAAAGGCTGGCATGAACCCCGCCAATAATAACCTTATCCTTAGGAAACCTTTTAGCTATCGCATATCCCCTTTTGGCTGTTGAGGTCAAGATAGATATACCCACCACATCCGCCTGAATCCGGGAATAGTCTGGTTGATATATATCCTCGTTGTAAACAACCACCTCATGGCCCCGCTGGCGTAGAATTGTTGCCAGATATATCGGGCCCAAAAGAGGCATATGAAGTTTACGATAAACATTCGCCTCTGATGCCCGCGGCTCAATAAATACTACCTTCATCTTTTCTCCTATCTTACTCTTGAATCAAGCGCACATTTATTGCCCGGGGGCCCTTGGCTGACTTCTCTACCTCGAATTCCACCCTCTGGTCCTCCCTTAAAGATGTCATGTTTGCATCCATAAGGCTACTCTGATGAAAGAAAACATCCCGGCCATCATTATCGCTGATAAAACCAAATCCCCGCTCAGCAACCAGTTTTTTTATTTTACCTGTATGCATCTTATTCTCCTTTTAAAAATTTACCCCTAAAACCGCAAGGGTAACCTAAATTTTAACTACAGTCTAACTACCCGCTTGGCCTGTTCGCCTTTGGGCCCTTTTTCAACATCCAGTTCAACCTCCTGACCCTCCTCTAATGTCCTGTAGCCTTCTGCCTGAATTGCGGAGTGGTGGACAAAAACATCAGAGCCAGAATCCAGGGTAATAAAACCATAACCCTTTTGGTTGCTGAACCATTTTACCTTTCCTTTTACCATTTTTCTACCTCCCTTCTTTTTAAAATTTATGCCGTTGTCATTTGAAGAGTAACGGTAAACAGCACAAAAAAACCGCAAGGCTAGACATTCTAGTCCTTGCGGCCTAAGTATCTAATCCTCTATTACTAAAATTAGTATAACATCAAATTTAAATAAGTCAAGCTTTTTATTTTAGGGCTAATCCTTGATTACTAAGATTTTAAAAGATTACACAGATTTTTTAACTACGGTTAATCTTATTTATCTACGCTTTTTACTCGGTGTAATCAGAAATTTCTGCTTATTAAACTAAAGAAAACAAAATTTGATAAACAACCTATTTATTACAATAGGTTACATTAACTTTTTACAACAAACTTGGGAAGACTTCTTTTATTTCAAGGCCATCAACATTGCCCCCAGCCCCATTAGCACCGCCCCCAACCACTGCCAAAGGCCTAACCTTTCATGCAGAAAGATAACTGCAAACACAACCGCAAAAAGCAAACTCAACTTGTCTATTGGCGAAACTAATGAAGCAGGACCAATCTGCAAAGCCCTAAAATAACATATCCAACTTAAACCTGTAGCCAAGGCCGACAAGATTAAAAAAAGGAGAATCCGCGAATTTAAAGAGAATGGATTAACCCATTCTCCACGTAAAATAACCAAACCTATAAGAAATAAAATCACTACTACCGTTCTTATCAAAGTAGCCGTATTCGAAGGTATCCCTTCAATCCCTACCTTAGCCAATATAGTGGTAAGTCCGGCAAATACAGCTGACCCCAAGGCATAAGCCCGCCAATCCATAAAATAACCTTTTTTTAAAGAAGCTTTTATATTAACTAATTTATACTGTTAAACTAGACCGCGTACTGATAAGTAGACAGCCGCTTAATCCGCTTAAGCATATTCGGATGGGTGCTGAGTAGTTCAAAGACCTTATCCGCAAAACTAAGTTGCAGCCTCCCCTGCCGCAAAACCTCTAATTCCTTGGAGTCAATAGTTCCATTTTTATCCCAATCCAACTGGGCCAATTCCCTAATCTCTTTAGTTGCCCGCGAAGGGTCATTTATAAAGAAGGCCTTTAATCCCTCTACCTCGCGTAAATTTCCTTTGTCTGTCCGAATTGAGCCATAAGCCAATTTATACAGCGCCGAGGCAAGCGAAGAAGAAGGATTGCCTAAAAGGACTGAACCACGGTCGGCAAAATACTCGCGGATACGCGATGCATAAAGAACTAAAAGGTTGGTTATAAAATAAAAAACAAATGCAGCCAGGCCCAAAAGCACTGCGCTCTGATTACGGTTATCTCGCCTTTGACCATAGAACAAAAAGTGCCAGGCCAGGCGGTACAAAAGTATAGGAATAACTGAAAGTAACATTATAGTAAGCACATCCCGGTTTTTAATATGAGTTATCTCATGCCCCAAAACCGCCTTGAGCTCATCCTCATTAAGAAGTTTAAGTATCCCTTCAGTAACACATACACGTCCATCGCGAATCCCCCGGCCAAAGGCAAAGGCATTGGGGATGGCTATCTGGGCAATACCAATTCTGGGGGTAGGGATCCCGGCCTTGGCAGCCAAAACCTCTATCATCTGAAAAAGACGCGGGTACTGTTGCCGATTTACATATTTTACCCGCATACTCCATTCAACAATCCGAGGGCTTATGAGATACTGTAAAAACATCATTGCCAAAGATACGAATAGATAAAACATAAACCCGCCCGATTGAAAAACCACACGGCCTACTACTACAACTATAGCATACAGAATAGCAAATAAAACTGTTACCAGCATCCACATCCTCAATCTTAAGAAAAACATCCCAACCTCCTTTTTTGCCTTATACTATTTTTCCAAGGTCATCGGTATACCGTGGCCTTTATCGTATACTTCAAAATTGGCTCATCTGGATTATCAATCGTAACATAGACGAATTGCCTAACCTCACCAAAATAACCCTGACTGTCAAACTGCACCTTTATAGTAGAATTTTCTCCCGGGGAAAGCTCTTTTTTACTTACCTCATAAACAGTGCAACCACAAGAGGTGTTTACATTTTTGATATGTAATGTCGTTAAAGAGTTATTTTTCAGGGTAAACTCATGGGTTAAAATCTGGCCTGCCTTTACCTTCCCGAAGTCCCAACTAAACTCATCCTGCAGCCCTGAGTTCGGCTCAGGGTTAGTTTGATTTGTTAAGACAGTATCGGCCTGGGTAGGAAAAATAAAAATGGCTAATACAAACAACAACAGTGAAGTTATCCTTAAACACATCTTTTGATTCCCGCCTTAATAAAAGAAATTTTTATCCAGCAGATATATTATACTATATTATTCTGCTTCCTGCTCGGTTTGTTCTTTTATTATATTTTCTACCTCGCGCAGAAACTCCTGGGCCTTAGGATATTTAGGGTTGAGCTGAAGCAGATGCAATAAATTACTTCGCGCCTCTTCAAGCCTGCCAATCTCCTTATATATCCTTGCAAGGTTATAAAGAGCATCGCAAAAATCAGGATTCCTTTTTATGCTTGCCTCAAAGGCATTAATGGCCTGGCTATACTGTTTTGACTGCCAGAGACACCAACCTAAATTATTATAAGCCTGATACAGGCTGGGGTCAATATCTATGGCCTTTTCAAAGGCAGACTGCGCCTCTCGAAACTTACCTAAAAGGATATAGGCATAACCTAGATTATAGTATATTTTGGGTGAATAAGAAACCTTTGACACTAACCTCTGATATTCGACTATAGCCTCATCCACAAGTCCAAGTTGTAAAAAAATGTACCCTGCGTCAAGAATAACCAACTCATCATTTGGAGAAAGCCTCACTGCCTCTTTGGCAAAAAAAGAACTACTTGCCTTCTCCTTAAGCCAAAGCAAACCTAAGGCCTTACCTAAAATACTCACCCCATCCTCGGGGAGCATCCCCATCACCTGCTCAAATTTGAAAATGGCATCTTTGAGTTTGGACTCTAAATTTAACTCTATTGCCTCTTTTAACAAGCGCAAGCCTTGCCGGCGCAAATCCAACCCAATAGCTAAATTGGTTGTTACTCTTATATGTTGCTCAAATTCCTTATCCTCCTTTAGCAGCCTTGAGCCCTCAATTGCTGACTTAGCGAGATCATAATTCTTCAGATGATATAAGTAAACCTGTCTTATATTTAACTCCGCAATCTTTAGTAATTCCTTATCTTGGGTCTCTTTTTGTATTTGGCGATAAATCTCAACTGCCTTGGTGTAATCTTTTTTCTTACGATAAATATCAGCCTGCTGAAAAAGACTTAAAATAACTAAATTTCTATCCAGCCCCTTCTCAACTATAAGAATAAACTGACTTAAGGCCTCGTCTAACTTTCCCTGTCGCTTGGCATTCCAGGCCTGGCCAAATTGCGCACGCTGGGAAAGTTTATTATCGGGAACTAACTGAACTGCATTCTCAAAGGCCTCTTGTGCCTGCGAAAACTGCTTCAATTGACTATAGATATTGCCCAAAAGGAAATAAAGCCTTTGTTTTTCATCCTTGCCTTTAGCAGAGGCTATCCTATTTTTAATATACATTGCCTGCCTAAGCAAATAATCAGTTGATACAGCTTTGGGAGTTCCTAAAAAAAACTGACTGAATTTATCTATAAAAGAAAGCAAGGCCGGTCTGGCTTTCTGTTTTTCTTCCAAGGCCTTTTTTAACACATACTTTGAATCCTCAATCTGGGCTAAACTTTGGGGGTTACTAGCAATCTCTTTGGCCATCTCCGTACTTGAGAAAACTGTCGCCTCTAGTTCATCACTGGAAGTCTCTTGAAAAAGCATATTATCTAAAATAAAGGCCAGCTGCGCTGCATCATCCAGAGTTTTAACATCTTGAATCCTATCAAGCGCATAGCGAAGATTATAAAGAGAGCGGTCAAAAAGATAACGGTTATATAAAAATAAAAGGACTATAGGTAAGGCAATGCCAAGTATTACCTTGTAGCCCCTTTTCCAAAATATAACTACCTCAGGAATAACCATCTCTTTATTAAGCATAGTTATATAGCTTTATTTTAGCAAAACTTCTTATTCCGTCAATAACTAAAACCACTGAGACCTTGCTTCTATTTAGTGGTCTACTTTCAATTCAGTTGCAATCCCATAAATCCAAAATAGGGAATTGTTATATGAATTTTTCCCACTCTTCAATTTCCCCCGGAACCAAGCAGAATAAAGGATTTACAACAATCATGTTATTCCTTTTGATACTCTTTAGCAGGTAATTATGTAAATTTTTGTTACGCAGGCGCAGTTTTTTAAGAAGGTGGTAAAACTCAAATTCTACCTGTCCATACTTCACTGGTATACCCCTAAAGATTAACCTTTGCGGTAAAGAAATTTTTTTAATATTAAAATTGTATCCCCTCTTAACTGCCTCAAGAAACACATAATAAAGGTAAGAGTTAATGGCCTCTAAAGGCTTTGGGGAATCTTTGAACCTGTTAAGTTGAGGATGGTTTCGGTAGCCCTTTGTCTTTTCTTCCAGGCTTTTTTTGGCAAGCAGGCCCTCTCGCCAAAGGGCAACCAGGCCTTTTGAATCTAAATACTTGGGGTGAATTGACCAAAGCCGCATATACCTACCTCTTATATCTTTTATTTTTAAGAATCAGGTTTTAGATTATCTATTAACCAAACTGCAGATTATTTTAACTTTTCTGGATGGTGCTTTACCACCTTTGCTGAACACATATAAATGACATCCTCAGCGATGTTGGTAGCATGGTCGCATATGCGCTCAAGGTGCCGGGCAACTAAAAGAAGGGGCACGGCGCGGGTAGCTGTAGATGAATCCTTGGCCATATAATCATTAATTAGCTCCGCCTGAACTAAATTACGTAGATTATCCGCCTGAGAATCCATTAAAATCACCTCAGCAGCCAAATCCGGGTCTTTATTTATGAAGGCAGTAATCACATCCTTAGTCATCTTTTGGGACACGGCTGCCAATTTAGGTATATCGACCAATGGCTTTAAAAGTGGCTGGCCAACGAGCTCAAGCACCCGCTGGGCAATATCAACCGCTAAATCAGCAATCCGTTCCAGCTCGTTTGTAATCTTCATCGCCATACAGATAAATCTCAAGTCCGCTGCCATTGGCTGATGCAACGCTAAAAGGTCCAAGCACTTCTCCTCTATTTTAAGCTCCAACTCATCAATGAGCCGGTCTTCGCTAATTAGTTTCTGTGCTTCTTTATCATCTAAGTTTTTTAGCGCCTCTATTGATTTTAGTATGCCTGCTTCTACCATTGAGCTCATCCTAAGGACCTCAGTCTTTACCCCAGCCAATTCCTCATCAAAATGTTTCTGCATAAGTATTCTCCTTATTTTTCTTCTTTTATATTCTTAATCAATTCTTCAACTCGCTGCCTGATCTCATCCCTTACAATTCTAAAATAACCTATTTCCTTATCCTTGGGATCAGGTATGTTCCATTCTATATGCTTATCCGCAGGGACAAATGGGCATACATCTTGACAGCCGAGGGTAATAACATAATCAAACTTTTTTACTGGCAACTCGTTAAAGCCCTTGGGCCGGTGGGTTGAGATATCAATACCAATCTCCTGCATCACCTGCTGGGCCAAAGGATTTACCTTGCCTGAAGGCCGGGAACCAGCGCTATAGACCTCTACTAATCCATCGCCTATTGTCTTGGCAAACCCCTCAGCAATCTGACTGCGGCAGGAATTCTCTATACAGACGAACAAAATCTTTTTCATTTTAACCAAACCTTCCTGTGATATAGTCCTCGGTTCGCGAATCCTTAGGCGCCTCAAATATATCTTTGGTCTTGCCAAACTCAATCAACTCCCCCAGAAGAAAAAACCCGGTGTAATCCGAAACCCTGGCTGCCTGCTGCATATTATGGGTAACTATAACAATAGTGTAGTCTTTTTTCAACTCTAAAATAAGCTCCTCAATCTTGGCGGTTGAAATTGGGTCTAAACTTGCACAGGGCTCATCAAAAAGGATTACCTCTGTTTCAACCGCAAGGCAACGCGCAATGCATAACCTCTGCTGTTGGCCACCGGATAAACTAAGGGCGTTGTCTTTAAGGCGATTTTTCACCTCATCCCAAAGTGCAGCTTTTTTTAAGGAGCGAATAACTTTTTCTTCAATAAAGCTTTTGCTTTTTACTCCGTTTACTATTAAGCCATAGGCAATATTGTCAAAAATACTTTTTGGAAAAGGGTTTGGTTTTTGGAAAACCATCCCCACCCTTCGCCTTATATCAACTGCATCCACGCAAGGGGAATTTATATCCTGGCCATCAAGATAAATCTTGCCGAAAAGTTTAGTGTTGGGGACAAGTTCGTTCATCCGGTTAAATAATCTTATAAAGGTAGATTTTCCGCAACCCGAAGGACCAATTAAGGCAGTAACCTGGTTCTTAAATATACTCAAACTTATATCCTTAAGAGCCTGGGTTGCTCCATAAAAAAAGTTTATCTTCTCTGCCTGCATTTTTACATTCTTATCCATAACAACTCCTCTGTCTTTGACGAAGATATATTGCTATTGCGGAAATAAATAAAACCAAAAAGAGCAAGATAAGGCTACAGCCATAGGCAATCGCCTTTTGCTTATCCGGATGTGTTCCTTCAGTCATTAACGCATAGATATGATAAGGCAAGGCCATTACCTCGCTAAAGATACTTTTAGGGTATCCGCGCTTGTAAAAGGCAGCAGCAGTAAATAATATCGGGGCAGTCTCTCCTGCTACCCTTCCTATGCTTAAGATAATACCGGTTAACATCCCCGGTAAAGCTGTCGGCAAAACAACCATTTTAATCGTCTGCCATCTGCTTGCGCCTAAAGAAAGGGAGGCCTCGCGGATTGAGTGCGGAACAGACATAAGCGCCTCCTGCGAAGCGGAGATAATCAAAGGAAGCGCAAGGATCCCTAAGGTTAGACTCCCAGAAAGAATTGAGACCTTAAAGTTTAAAAAATTTACAAACACCGCCAAGCCAAAGAGCCCAAAGACAACTGAAGGCACTCCCGCAAGGTTATTAATGCTTATCCTGATGATATTCACGACGATACTTTTAGGCGAATACTCACAAATATAAATCGCGCAGGCCAACCCCAAAGGAACAGAAAAAGCAATCGCGCCTAAAGTTAAATATAGTGTGCCTATAATCACCGGCGCAATCCCGCCTTCAGTCATGGCATTACGCGGCGGCTGGGTTAAAAATTCCCAAGAGATTACTGATATGCCCTTAACAAAAATAAAATAAATTATTACCCCTAAGAAAAAAAGCGTGGTAATAATACAAAGATAAAGCAAAAAGAAGCCTATCCTTTGCGTAAAATCTTTTCTCATTTTATCCGCTTAATCCTAACTTTATCCTAAACCTACGCGAAATAACCTCAGCAATGATATTAAAAACAAAGGTGATTAAAAAAAGAAATAGGGCTATAGCAAATAAAGCGTGGTAATGACTTCCTCCCATAGGAACTTCCCCCATCTCTGCTGCAATTGCCGCAGTCATGGGTCTAACCGGCTCTAAAAAGCTCTTTGGTATCACTGCTGCCCCGCCGCAGACCATAAGAACTGTCATTGTCTCACCAATTGCCCGCCCCATACCTAAAATTACCGCAGTGGAAAGACCTGAGCCTGCAGCTGGGATTACTACCTTGGTTAAAGTCTGCCACCTATTCGCGCCCAAGGCAAAGGATGCTTCCCTAAATGAACGCGGGACATAACTCAAGGCATCCTCAGCAATGCTACAAACCGCAGGAGTTGCCATAATCCCTAAAATCAAACTTGCGGTTAGAGCAGTCAGACCTGTGGGAAGATTAAATAATTTCTGCAAAAAAGGCGCAACAATTACTAAACCAAAAAAACCATAAACCACCGAGGGTATGCTTGCTAAAAGCTCAATAAGCGGTTTTAAAAACTCTCTTTGCCTTGTGCTTGCAATCTCATTAAGATAAAGCGCGCTTCCAATACCTAAAGGAACGCAGACCAAAATCGCTCCAAAACTTACCCACAAAGAAGCTAAAATAAGAGGCAGTATCCCGAACTCCGGTGGTTCATAAGTGGGATACCACTTTGTGCCGAAGATAAATTGAAAAAAACCCACCTCCTTAAAGATGGGTGTTCCTTCTTTGAAAAGAACAAGCATAATACCGATGAGAAAAAACAAAGAAGCAAAAGCCAGAATAAGGAAAAGCCATGCGTAAATTTTTTCTTTTGCGCGTTTATAATTCATAAATTTATAAATGGAGGCGCGGCAGGATTTAAATCCTGCCGCGTTGTCAGGTAAAATGGGTAAAAGCTTATTTTACTTTAACCCGACATAACCCTGCTTCTCAACCAAATCCTGTCCGCTTGGGCTTTTTACAAAATCAAGGTATTCTTTAATTATACCTTGCGGCTTGCCGTTTGTATACATAAAAAGCGGCCGGGTTACAGGATATTTGCCTGAGAGGACTGTTTCTTTAGAGGGCATAACGCCGTCAATCTCAACCGGCTTTAATTCTTTGGAAATAAACCCTAACCCCACATAACCTATTGCTCCAGCGGTCTGGGCAACTATCTGGGCAACTGCCTGATTTGATGCCTGCATCAGGGCGCTGGGAATTACCTTTTCCTTATTCATCACTAATTCCCCGAACGCCTCAAAGGTTCCGCTTGAGGTATCGCGGGAGACAACTACAATCTTCCCCGAATTTCCCCCGAGTTGCGACCAGTCGGTTATCTTGCCTGTATATATTTCCCTGACTTGCTTTTTGGAAAGCTTAGAAATAGGATTTGATTTATTAACCACAACTGCTATCCCGTCAAGCGCCACAATATGCGCCACAGGGTCCTTTCCGCGCGAGGCTGCTTTTTGAATCTCTGTATCCTTGATTGGCCTTGAGGAATCCGCAATATCGCAAGTGCCGTCAATAAGCGCGGTAATACCAACGCTTGAGCCACCACCACGCACGCTTATATCTACATCCGGGTTTTCATCCATAAAAACCTCTGCTGTCTTTTGCGCAATTGGCAAAACCGTAGTTGAACCTGCCATTACAATCTTATCTTTGGCAAAACATCTGCCATAGATTAAGCCAAGCCCTAGAAGACCTACTGTTATCACTGCTATTAATCTTTTCATTTGTTGCTACCTCCTTCTGTTTAGATTAGACACAGTCGCGCAATCCACACTTAAAGCGCGGGCGTATTATTAGTTATTCTATTAAAACTTTAAATTCCAGTCAACCTGAACCAAGGTCTCTGGGGCTTTGGCATTGCCATTTATCCTCCAAGAACGATACAAATCAAAATCCAAAGAAGTATTCTTGCCTAAGCCAAAAGATAATGCTCCTTCATGACTTCTGATTGCGGTGCGACCGCCATAACGGTCAGAGTCAGGGGTAACATCCAGCATTGCGTCTTTGCCAAGCATAGCATAGATATACTTAAACTGCCAATCACCCCATCTTTCAACCTTATCCTTACCCAATTTAAACCCTAAGGTAAAACCGCTGTTTTTCTTAGCAACTGCAGTATTATTAACATACTCGCCAAAAAACTTTAAACTCTCAAAATCCATAAAACTTACTCCTAGCGCCTTAAATGGCTCTTTAATGCCTAACTCCAAAGCGGGGCTAATTAAACGGTAATCATAAGCCCAGTTTGAGCCACTCTTGGTATTAGAGCTTTTATACCAAGAACCAGTAGGATAAGCGTTATTTTTCGTATTCGAGAAATTATAATAGGTAAATGCTCCTTTTAACTTCACATTCTCACTTAACTTAAAAGTCGCCCCAGGCTGAAGAAGATAAAGATTTACAGGGTCTGCGTTACTGCTTGAGTCTGCGGTTTGGGGAAGTATTCCAACGTTCATAAACAAACCAATGTTATCCGTAACATCCTTACTAAAAGAAACTACTGCACCTTCAGGTGTGATATCCGTATCCCAGATTAAATCTGCTGGCTCCCAAAGAACATCACCTAATAACATCTTACCGCCAACTAAGGTAACCCAGGAAAGAGGCATATACTTGGCATAGGCATAATCAAGGCGGATTTCCATTTTTGAAGAATGCCCTCCAGAGCCAAAGGTCATATTAGTAGAACGCGGGTCGCCGCTTGAATTAGTAGCAATTCCTATCCCTGCTTGAATCTTATCGTTAATCTGAGACTCTAATCCTAATCTCATCCGCACCCTTCCAATATGGGTATCTTTTTCGTAGCTGCCTGTTTGCTTTTCATGATGATACTGATAACGCAACCTTAAATCGCCTTTTAACTTCATATTCTGCACCCAAGCCGGTAATAAAGAATATTTTCCGGTTGCTATTTCTTTCTTTACTGCCTCCTGTGTTTCATACTTAATCTGCTGCGCTTCTGCTCCAGTTAAAACACCTTTATCCACCAACTTCTCAAGTAAAAGGTCAATCTCACCGGCAATAGCCATCCCAACCCCTAAACTCAAGACCACTGCTATTATTAACATTGATTTTATTAGGCTCCTTTTCATCAATTCCTCCTTATTCTGCTCATTCTCTTTCTTCTGCGATATAGTTACACCTTTATTATGTAAGTCATTCTTCCTGCATGAAACCACCTCCTTTTTGTCTTTAATCTAACAGTAACTAAACTTATTTATAATTTTCCCTTTCTCAATTTTCCCATTGAAGGAATTTTCGATTTCAACCACAATTCATAAGAACCACAGCGAATAACGATATCGCTAGTTATCTCACTTACCATTTTTTATCCCCTCCCTTTACAGTGACAACGAATTCTTTATCCCTCACCGCCATCAATTCATCAATAATCCCCAATAACATCGCTACGCTAAAAGGCTTACAGAGATAATAATCTGCGCCTAATATGTTGCCATAAATCTTATCTCCAACTTGTGTCCGGGCAGTAACAACCACAACAAAGGTCTTAAAGGCCTGAGGATTTTTCTTGATATACTCGCACAACTGAAATCCATCCATACCGGGTAGCATAATATCCAAAATCACAACGTCAAAAATCTCTTTGCTGAGTATATCCTTTGCCGCCAAGCCGTTAAAAACGCTCTCTACCGTATAGCCCTGCGTTAAGAGGTTAAACGAAATAAGCCGGTTAAGATTTGCATCATCCTCAACCACTAGTATTTTTTTTACTGAGGACTGGTTTGGCATATTATTATAGTTTTAGGCAAACTGCTGATAGAAGGCATCCAAGGTTTTCATCTCGTCATCAAATAGCTGTTTTAGATAACCCACAAACTTCTTTATTAGCCGTCGCATTAACTTCTCCTTTTTTCCTTTTTCAGCCAATAGTATACAAAAGCCATGTTCCAAAATTATTGAGGAGATGTAAACTTATTGCAAACTTTTTACTCACGGTAATCGATTAACAATTATCTTCCTTTTAGTTAACGACTTATAGCATTTAAGATAAAACCCTCATTTAACCGCCTTAAGAACCTCTAAAAATATGCGCCTCGCTATTTATAAAATATAGGACTAAGACAAAAAATAATTAAGCCAAGCAAAACGCTCAGCCTTTGCAAACACAACAGTTAATTTCACTCTCAAAAAATATAACCTTATTAAGTAACAAAGACCTTAAGAAGTTGTGAAATACTAGTAAATTTAGAGGATAGGAAAAGATTACTTATGCAACTGGAAGGGTAAAACTAAAGGTAGAACCGCATCCAAGCTCGGATTTAACCCAAACCTGGCCGCCATGAGCGGTTATGATATGCTTCACAATTGAAAGGCCAAGCCCTGTGCCTCCCAGCTCGCGGGAACGGGCCTTATCGACTCGATAAAAGCGTTCAAATATCCTGGCAATGGCTTTTTCAGGAATGCCTATGCCAGTATCACTAACATCCACCTGAACAAACCTTTCACTCTCAAACGCAGCCACCCTGATAGAGCCTCCTTCGTTGTTGTATTTAACTGCGTTATCAAGCAGATTCAAAAAGACCTGATTTAATCTTTTCTCATCAGCCAGGACCTGAGGCAGCGAATCAGGGATATTCACCTCAATGGAAAGCCTTTTATCTCTAATCGGCTTCTCTAATACCCCTATAATGCGCTTTAAGATAGGCCGTATATCCAAGGGGATAAGGTCCATCTTCATCTTCCCGGACTCAATCCTGGAAAGCTCCAATAGGTCATCTATGAGGGTAGCCAGACGATTGGACTCCTGATATATTATCTTTAAAAAATCCTGCATATTATCCTTGTCCTCAATTGCCCCCCCAAGAAGCGTCTCGGAATATCCTTTAATATTCGATATGGGTGTGCGCAATTCGTGGGAGACATTAGCCACAAAGTCCTGCCTTACCCTCTCTAAACGCCTTAGCTCGGTGATATCATGAAATACCAAAACCGCGCCCTCCAAAATATTATTCCTCATTATCGCAACCGTATTAACCTTAAAAACTTTTTCTTCAGGATGGGTGATAACAATTTCCTCGCTGGCAAAATTAGTTTTCTGGGTAAGAATCTTATCCACCAGGTCTTGAATCTGGGAATTTCGCATCAGTTCTATCGGAGTCTTTCCTTCAGGACTGTAGTCGATAAAAAATAATTTCCTTAATGATGGATTTACCAAAACTACCAAACCTTTTACATCTACAACCATAATCCCTTCAAACATACTAGATAAGATAGCGTCAAATTTGGCTTTCTCCTGCCTAACCTGTTCAATCCTGACCTCTATTTCATCCGACATCTCATCCAACGCCGAAGCCAAATCACCTATCTCATCATTCGAATACAGTTGTGTTTTTTTAGAAAAATCACCCTTGGCTATTGCCTGGGCAATCCGCGCCATTTGAATAAGCGGCCGCGATACAAAAAAAGAAATGACAAAAGCAAACAAAAGGCTAAACAAAAATACCAAAGACAAAGCCCCTAATGTCAATTGTCGCAGGCCACCTTGTATCATCTCAATATAAGATATAGGAACGGCATATCTTAAAAATCCTTGCTGGCCATACTTGCCAAAGGGAACTGCGATGTAAAGCAGGTATCTTTTAATCGTGTAGCTATATCTTTTACTAAAACCTAAACCCTTGCTGACTGCTTCTTGTATCTCAGGCCTGTCCAGATGATTCTCCACCTTTTCCAGCCCAGCCGCATCCAATTCTGAATCACCTACAACTACGCCATCTCTGGTAATTATGGTTACCCTTACTCCGAGCTCCTTTCCTAATTTATCGGCAATACTATCTGAATTCAGGTAGAGATTTTTCTCCGAGAGGCTGTCTTCCAGAAAATCCCTGCCTAAGATAAGCTGTTGTCTCAGGTTATTGACAAGATTATCCTGAGCGTATCTGTTGAGATTAGAAGCCAAAAAGAAATAACCAATCAGGATGGCAAATAATACTGCCACACCAAACAACAAGGCAAGTTTCGCAGGAAGGCTAATCCTCATCCTCTTCCTCTTTAAATCTGTAACCTACCCCGGTAACAGTTTCTATATATTTTGCAGCCTTACCTAATTTTTCTCTCAAACGCTTGATATGGGTATCCACAGTGCGGGTAAAAACATCGGAAGACATTCCCCACACATCCGAAAGTAAGACATCCCGACTCTGCACCCTGCCCCTTCTTTCCATCAAGGTAGTCAAAAGCTTAAATTCCATCGCAGTTAGTTCAACCTCTTTTTCCTTGACCTTTACCTTATACCTTGGAATATCCACTGTAAGAATACCTGCCGTAAGAATATCTGGCTTATGCCCCTCAAGCCTGCCCCGGCGCAAAATTGCCTTTATCCTTAAAACCAACTCACGGGGGCTAAATGGCTTAACAATATAATCATCTGCGCCTAACTCCAGACCAACTATACGGTCAACCTCTTCGCCCTTGGCAGTTAGCATAACAATAGGTATATTTTTAAATCTGTTATCCTGTTTTAGGCTGCGACAGACCTCAAAGCCATCCATATCAGGAAGCATAATATCAAGGACAACCAAATCCACCTGTTCCCTATCCAAAACCCCAAAGGCCTCTTTTGCTGAAAAAACCGCTAAACACTCATAACCAGCCTTCTCTAAGTTATACCTCACCAGCTTGGAAATATTTTTATCATCCTCGACTATTAAAATTTTCTCCCGGGCCATTTCCTAGCACTCCCAGGCCTAAAGGCCATTTAAACGCTCAACTACTATTCGTTCCCCTTCCTTGAAATTCTTTAATGGTAAACAATCTTCTAACAACCTTCCAATAATCTCTACTTCCGAGGCAGGAACAGGTTTATCTGTGGTACTTAACGGTGTGCGACCAAAAAAAATACAAAGACAACTGCCTTGCACCCAATAGGCAACATCCCCTACTTCTACATCAAGCGTAGGATTTTCAGGTTTTAATTTAAGCGGGATATCAAAATATATCTCCTCCTGCCAAACTTTTATCCTTGCTACAAACGGAAGGTTCTTATAAATTTCTTCGGCTGTCTTAGATTTATTAAGTTCCGCCTTCCAGATTATTTTGTCCGTCTTAAACAGAATATTCATCTTTCTTTATTACCCTTGCCAGTTTCCTTCCAAGCTGAATAGCCCTTTCTAAATCGCTTTTTCTTGGCCTACCTTCTACAAGAAGCGGCTTAGCTGCTAATCTTAATCTGAATCTCCTTCCCATCTTCAACAAGCTTTTCACTGCCCGGCCATCTCCTCCATGGCTAACTATACAAACATAAGGCCTGCCTGTAATCTTACCTTCTGTTGGATAACAGGTGCGGTCAAAGAAATCCTTTAAGGCACCAGCCATATAACTAAAATAATCGGGGCTGGCAAAGCAATAACCTGCACAGCTTAGTAAATCCCTTAAGCCTGCCTTATACGCCTTCTTGAAAACTACCTTAACACCTGCCTCCTCTAAACCTTTTTTTACTACCTTGGCTAATTTCTCGGTATTTTTTGTCTGGGTATGGTAAACTACTAATGCCTTAAGCATATCTTAAACAAAATCTTTTATGCTACCTTGCCCTTACATAGATCCCTCAATAGACCAAGCTTATTTCTCAAGCCATAGCTGCGATAAATACACATAACAAAGTGCAAAAATGTTGGCAAAAACCCTTTTAGATTAACTCCAAAGACCATGCCGCAAGAATTACTATTAGCCATAGGCAGGACATAGCCTAAGTCCCGAGGGACAAACTTTCTCAAGGGTATCTTTTTCTGGGTATTTATTATGTTTAAGGCAGCGCATCTACCCTGCATTATAGCAAATTGCACTGCCATCCTTAAATAACCGGCCTGGTATGCAACTAATGCCGCATCACCTATCACAAAACAATCCTGCCTTATCCTCAGATACTCATCAACCTTGATTCTTCCCTGTGGATTCTTTTCCACCTCCATATCTTGGATAAAATCAGCAGTCTTCACCCCCGCGCTCCAAATTACCAAGGCGTTATCAAAAATCCTGCCGCCGGAAACATACACTCGCCTGCCCTCGATTTTTTCAATTGTAGAGCCACAAAAAAAATCCACTTTTAGAGTTTCAAGATTAGTTTCTACGTATCTACGCATCCATTCTGGAAGCGGCCCCAGTATATTAGGCGCACGCTCAACAATAATCACCTTTGCATCCTGGCTTGTTTTATTAAGATAAACCCTGACATTCGTTGCTAATTCAATGCCAGTATATCCTGCACCTCCAATTATAAAATTCTTTAATCCACCTTGCCTCAAAACAGCGATTAACCTTTTGACATCGCTAACGCTATCTAAGGCCAGGGCATTATCCTTGACATTCTGGTTTCCATAAAAGTTGGTCTCTGAACCGCTGGCAATAAGCAAAAGGTCATACTCAAAAGAGTCATTTTTGGCAAAAACAACCTTCCTTTCCAAATCTACTGAGACAACCTCGTCCTGAAAAAATCTAAAACCCATCCTGCGCGATGCATCCTTAATACGAAAGGTAAGAAAATCAGGATTTATCCCCCGGCCAATGCAATCAGGCAACAAAGGTAGAAAATCGCTTGTTTCTTTTTTATCAATAACAATAACCTCAAAGCTCGATTTTACCCTCTTTAATATTTCACCTGCGGCAGTCAATCCGCCAAAGCCTGCGCCAATTATTAAAACCCTAATCATAGAATTGCCTCTAAAATTATAATTAAACTAACCAGCGAATGAATCGCTATGGTCAATTTGGATGATTCTACTAATCGGTTTTTATCCGCTGGAAATCTTTTTAAAATAATCCCCGCCTTTATTGCAGGGAGAATAGCTAAAAATGAAATCAGCGCCCAGGACTTTAAATATCCCAGCAGAACATTTATTAATATTGCCAAAAGCCCAAGCCCAATCAATAGAAAATATACAAAATAAGCCCCCTCTGGCCCAACCAGACTTACCCAGTTGAATTTAGCGCAGGCCTTATCGCTTTTATAATCTGGAACCTCATTGGAAAAAAGAATGGCAGTGGTCAAAAATCCAAACGGCAGAGAAAGCAGAAAACTCCTTAAATCTGGGAAGACGCTTGACTGGATATAGTATCCACCCATCACAATTACCGGTCCAAACAGGACAAATATAAAAATTTCACCTAAACGATGATAGGAAAACCTTAACGGCCAATGGGAATACGACCAGCTTAAAAAGATAATCAAAATATAAAGCCACACAACCATTGGGCTTCTTTTAACCAGGGCAAGAAAAATAACCGCCATAACCCCAAGCAAGGCAAAGGATATGGCAGCCTTTAAATAAAAACCTTCTCTAAAAATTCCTTGTTGGATTAGTTTTGAGCCCCCAAAAAATTTATAAAAATTTTTATCCTGCCAGTCTGCCTTTGTCCTTGAATCCGCATAGTCATTAATTAAATTGGCGCTTAAATGCGTAGCAACAACCGCCAAAAGGCCCCAGACAAAACCAAGGAGATTAAAACTACCGCTTGTAATCAATGACCCAAATATAAATGGAAGGATACTAGCAGTAAGAAAAGGTAATCTCAAGGCCCGGGCGAGGTTTTTCATCATAAAAAGCTTAACTGGGTTAGAACTGCCTAATTCTTAATAAATATTACAACAAAACCGCCCCCTCCACAATGATTAATTTTTTCAAAAATAGCAAAAGGACCCAACTAACGCAAAAATACTAAAATGAAAAATGCTGGTCTTTTTATCTAAAAATTCTGCATCGCCTCCAAGCTGCAAGTTCAAATGCCAAAAAATCTGCCGCTAAGACAATATGCCGACTTCATTAAGATTGTACTTTTGGGCCACCTCCCTCTTAAATGGAATTTATCTGGGTAATCTGTAGTCTTTCAACCTCTTAAAACGCTTTTTACTTTCTGCCTCGTCTGAGACGGTATTGACCTTTAAACACAAAATGCCAATACCATATTATTTTCCCCAATCTTTCTAAAAAAATAGCTCCTACCAAACCTTAAGTAGAAGTTGTTAGCCTTTTTTAGGCGCTTGCAAGCATCATCGCAACATCTAAAAGATTAATCTTATAACTTCTTTAGGCTTAACTTCTTTGCCTCCTGAATATTATGCTGGTTTGTTTTTCCTGTACAAATTTGCTAATAAAACAATACACCTATTTTTACCTAACCCTGAGTGCATTCTTGGTCATAACAAAAAGGGGGATGGAAGTTAACTGGGCTATAACTGAGAAAATAATAAGCATTGGAACCGATATATCATATAATTTACCCATAACTGCGCTGCCTAGAAACCAAAATAGGCCATAACCGGCATTAAATACACCATAAGCTGTTCCTCTTTTGTTTGCAGAAGCCATTTTAGCAACAGCTGCCCGCATTATTGATTCCTGTGCTCCCATACCAATACCCCACAATAACATCCCCAACAAGGATGAATAAAAACCCCCTAAAAATACCAAAGGCGCAAAAAATAAAGATACAAAGATGGCTACAGCAAGAATAGAGACGCCTTTTAGGTCAAAGAGTCTGCCAAATAAAAGCGCAGCAAGGGCATCAATACCCATTGCAAGGCAGTAAAAAATAGGAATCCAGTTATCCGAGGCTATAGCTACCTTTTTAAAATGGTAGGCAATTAACGGAAAATCAACATATCCGGCGGCTACAAGGGCACTAGCAGCAAGGTATATCCAAAATATCCGGGAAAAGTCTTTTGTATCTAAATTAAGTGATGCTGGCTCCATTTCTTTTGGTCGGGGATAAATATATCTTGCTATCAAAAGAACACCTAGCGCTAAAAGTGCAGGAATAAGTAAGAGAGCGAAACTTGCCTTATATCCTCCTTTAAAATAAAAAACAATCGCTACTACAAAAGGGCCCAGCATTGCCCCTATCTGGTCCATAGCCTCATGCAGGCCAAACCCCCAGCCCCTGCCTATTTCTTTGGTTGCGTGCGAAAGCATCGCATCGCGGCTAGGAGTGCGAACAGCCTTTCCTATGCGTTCCGATATCATAAGAGCTGCGGCAACTTCCCATCTACCAGTCAAGGCGAGAAGTGGAACAGCCAAAAGATTGACTGCATACCCAACAATAGTCATTAACCAATATCTTCCTGTTTTATCATTGATGTATCCGGACACAAGCCGCAGAGCATACCCCAATAATTCTCCAAAACCCGCTACAATGCCAACCACAGTTCCGCTTGCCCCTAACAAGGCAAGATACGGCCCTGTAATGCTGCGAGCGCCTTCATAAGTCATATCGGCAAGAAGGCTGACTATGCCCAATAAAATGATAAATTTAAAAGACTCACTTTTTAAATAATCATTTAAAGCCATATTTAAAATACCTTGTTTACCCTCTAATTTCCAATTTTCCTGATAATTTTATAAAATGGTTCAGATTTATTTTTATTAGGACTGTCCAAGTTCCTAATTACCTGATAATTTCAAGACTCCTCTTAAAACCAAAACACCTACTATGCTGTATCTAACAACAGTCTGCGGTATTAGTTGCGAGTTGATTTAGTAAACAGTTTTGAAAAAGGTGACGGTATTTAAGTTATCTGCTCTATCTTTTTATCTTTTCTAAATTATACCATAGACTTAAAGCTAAAACATATTTTTCTGTTAAAGATAAAGGTAGCTTTTTGTCATAAAAATCATTCTTTATTCTCGTTATTCTGGTATAATTGTTTTGTAAAAACTCAAAATACATAAAACAAACTAAAAAGGCATGAATATGTTACTGCTGATATTTTAGTAAAAATAAAGGCAGTTAAAAATGAAGACATCTTACGTATTCGTTAAAAAAATATTTAAGAGAATACTTAATCCTTTACTTAATAAACTATCAAATAAGCTGGTAATTAATCAAACAGATAGCATTTTAGCCCCTTTTCAATTTCGTTCTTTTCTTAAAGACTATGAACCTCAAACTTGGAAATATGTAATGAACCAGGTGAAAAAAGGCGATATAGTGGCAGACGTCGGCGCTTTCATCGGAATATACACAATCGCCTTCGCTAAACGCGTGGGACCAACGGGCAAGGTCTTTAGTTTTGAGCCGGACCAAAATAACCTTAAGCTTCTTAAAAAAATGCTTAAACTTAATAGCACCATCTCTTCAAGGGTTGAGCTTATTAATTTGGCAGTTGCAGATAAAGATGGGGCGATTTATTTTGAGGATGGAATGCAAAGTGAATCGCACATACCCCAAAATCCAAAAGACACAAAACCCAAAATTCCTTGCACATCACTGGATAAATTCTTTATGAACCAAACCTTAGATATTTTAAAAATCGATGTGGAAGGTTACGAACTAGAAGTACTTAAAGGTGCCGTAAATATCTTGCTTTCGCCTTCTCGTCCAAGATGTATTTTTGTTGAAGTTCATCCGTGCTTTTGGGATAGTAATCCTGAAAATAAATCTCAAGAATTGCTTAATATCTTAAAAATGTACAACCTCCGTTTTTTTGATGAAACTGGCCCTCTGACCAGAATGCCAAATTTTTGGGGTTGGATTGTCGCCACCAAATAATAAAAATAGGCTCAGGTTTATTTTTATGAAAATTAATGCAGATGCCTTTTCATAAATTAAAAAGTTACGTTTTCTATCTTAAGCCCGATATGGTTTGCCAATTAACTTGGACGAAAGAATACTAAATGATTATAAAAAGCTCAAGAAAGGACGCTTGAAGTAGGAATATTTTCGATTAATCTTTTTCTGCGTAGGCGTTTAAAGCCCAAAAATAAAATACCAAAGCCAAAACCTACTACTGTATATCCAATATCCGGCCCATCGCGCATATATTGCCCTTATCAAAATTGCAAAATTAGGTTCAGACTTATTCCTAAAATATTAAATCTTGGCTTTCCTTCTCTAATATTTCCAATCAGGATGTCTTTCGGTGCCAAAATAGATATCTGGATAAGTTTTCTAATTATACTTTCCGGTAACAGACAAAATATCCCAACACATTCTGGTTTAGTGTCAATCTCAGCCTCTAAGGGTGTTCGGTCAAAATCTATTCTACTGGCTTTCATTTTTTCTATATCCATAATCATCAACCTCTCAGCAGTAGAGCGTGGGCGGCTGGAGGTATAGACTAAAAATTTCCCATCTGGCGACCAGGAAACATATCTATCTGCCCCAAATTACGCGTAATCCTCCTTCTATTCTGTCCGTCCTGGTCAGTGATATGAATCTCCCCTCAGTTCTATTCCCTAATAAAAGCAACTCCTCAAAATACAAAGGCAATCGATTTACCATTAGTCGAATTATGTAGGAGAAAAATCTTTTAGTTTATAGGTGGTTAATTTTTTGATTTCTTTGTCTTTAAATCATACCTGCTGGTATCATCGTTGCCTAAACTATTAGAAGTAAAATTATCTTCTTGCCACTTGGCAAAAACAGAGGAGTAAGACTTATACCTCCGCAGTCCATTATCTGTAAAAGTTAAGAACCGTCAATATTCATAGAACAAATTTAAAGTTTTCCATCGCTCAGCACAAAGAGAGCCAGAGATCAACCATCTTATCTCTTTAGTTAGTAAATTTAAAAGTCCAAATGTCATAATCACCACCTCACCAGAAGAAAGAAATTATTTCCCCTTTACCTCCTTAAGCTACAGTTGCAAAGATTAGTCCTGTTTTATTCTTTGAATATTTTTAAAAAATAGGTAAAGATTTGCTTTTTAAAAAATTTGGGCAGGATGATTCTACCGGTTCCGCCGTTCGGACCCGGAGGATTGTCGTCACTATCAACACTATCTTGGCCAGCCAGGCTGGGCATAGGCAGTAGGCTGAATAAGAAAAAATGATAATGCGATAATCAAAACTATAAAAATAACAAAACCTATACACCTACCCCTCCTCATTTCTGCCTTTATGCATAAAAAACTGGGCTCGCTCGAATGTCCGAAATAGAAGAAGCCAGAATTGAATATGCAGGTATCTTTTATGGCATAACCAAGAGAACAACAAAAATCTAAAATTGGCCTCAGATTGATTTTTCTATTTCTATGTATCCCCAGGCAGGATAAAACTACAGGTATGGATTATAAAAATCTCTTCAAAAATTAGCCCTAGAGTGTAGGTCCTGTTAGTTCATATCTTTCACTGCTGCCAGAACTACGAACCCGCCTTTGCCAAAGCCTTTTTTGGGTTTTTCAATGGCATTTATCTTTTCGGGAAGTTTAAATACAGTTTGGTAACAAGAAAAACTCTTAAAACCTAAACCTTTTAACCAACGCGTTACTTCTTCGACCCCAAAGAAATTCGCCTCCTTATAAAATACGCTCTTTTTCTTTTGATAAAACCTTGCTAAAAAGCTGTCCTTATCTACTATCGCAATAATAATCTTGCCACTTTTCTTTAAAACCCTTTTTGCCTCGCTTAATACATTCAAGGGATCTTTTACAAAACAAAGAGTAATTATAATTGTAACGTAATCAAAAGTAGCATTAGCAAAAGGTAACTTTTCTCCATATCCTAACTTTACCCTCACCCCTCTTTTCTTGGCAATATGTAAGCACTTCTCCGCTGGGTCAATTCCATATTGGATACCTAAGGCCTGCGCAAATCTTGCTGTACCTACACCTATTTCTAAACCGTTGCCTTTTTTTGGCAAAACCTTTTTAATCGCCTCCAATTCAGACAAGTAGGCAAATTTATTTTTATCGTACCATGCGTCATATTTCTTATATAATTTATCGAAAATGTTACTCACAAATCTAAGTTCCCCCACCAGCCATCGTAAAATCTTTTTAAGTGCTCATATAGTTTTCTATCCATAGTCTGTTTTTTTACATCCTTTTCTTTGAACGAATACTTATAGTTTGCGCAATAATTTAAAAGGATATCCTTTGCCTGATTTATCTTTTTAAACATTTCTTCGCAATGTCTTTTGTCTCGATCTGTGCATCTGTCCGGATGGTATTTAAGGCTTAACTGGCGGTATATTTCTTTTATCTCTTCTAAGGTTGCCTCTTCGCCTAAACCCAATAATTTCCTTGCCTCATCAATCTGTTCAAAATCTGCCATAGTATTCGCTAGTAGTAATCAGTTAAATTTTAATGATGAAATGTCTTCAACCCCCACATCAAAATAATCCCCAGAATAAAGAAAAACATAGAAATGCTGGATTTCTTTGAATCAGGCTGGCGGTGCAACTCTGGGATTAAATCGCAAGAGGCAATATAAATGAATCCGCCGGCTGCAAAAGGAAGCAATATCCTTGAGAAATTATCTATGTGCGAAGAAAAGACGTACCCTACTACCGTGCCTGCAATAGCGGCGGTTGCGGAAATATAATTGTAGGAAAGCGCCTTAAATTTGGAAAACCCACCGTAAAGCAGAATGCCAAAATCCCCTAACTCCTGGGGTATCTCATGCATAATAATTGCTAATGTGGAAACAATTCCAATGCGGATATCTGTAAAAAAACTTACCCCGATTATAAGCCCATCTCCGAAGTTATGAAAAAAATCACCTACCAGATTTAAATAAGTAAAGGCATGGATTTCGCACTTTCCTTTATGGCAATGCCGCCAGAAAAGATATTTTTCTAAAACAAAGAATAAAATGAATCCCAAGATAACATACATAAAAGACGAGGTGAAATTTGTTGAATTTTCCAATGTTTCGGGTAGAAGATGTAAAAATGCTCCACCGATTAAACCTCCTGCGCCAAAACCAACTAATAAAATCAGAATTTTATTTAAGAGTTTTTCATTTAAAAGTAGACTAAAGATTCCAATCAAGGAGATAAGACTAACCAATATACTTGCGCCAATTGCCCATAAAAATGCCATAATCTATCCACCACCTTTTTAAACCTCTAAAATCTCTCCTATTTTTATCTCGATAAATTTATCCTGATATATCTTTTTAAAAATCTCCTCTGCCTGCGGACCACTACAATGCGTAGGGCCAACTTTTATTATCCCCATCCTCTTAAAATTTTCAACGATTATTTCTATTGCGCGGCTATCCGATTCTATCAGGTGAAATCCGCCTAATATCAAATAAATTGGCTCCTCAGGAAATTTTGCTTTTACTTTTTCCAGGATTTTTAAAATCCCCGGATGAGCGCACCCAGTAATTACCGAAAGACCGTTATTCGTTCTTAAAACCATCGCCTGTTCCGCCATATATCTTCCGTGGTAAGCACCGGGGATTTCTCCTGTTGTATAAATACCTGTAGTAATTTCCTTGAACCTTTCGGCTTCGATTAATTCTCCTTTAGATTTTTCTACTTTCTCTTTAAATTCCTTGCTAAATCCCGGGCAGGCATAAACCTTAAGCCCAGCCTTTTGTGCCAACAAATCCCAAAGCCCACCCCAATGGTCCCAGTGGTCATGCGAAATCACTACTGCCTCAATTTTGTTTATATCAACTTTTAAGATGCGCATATTCTCAAGCAGCCACTCTCCTTTTTCCCCGGTATCAAATAAAATTTTGTCATCAACCAAAAATGAAACACCCCAACCCGAGCAGAGATTTTTATTTAAAGTATCTTTATCAAAAATGACTTTTATCTTCATTTAAATAATTAGTAACTAATTCATCTTTTACAAATTCCATCTTGCGAACAAGGTGGAGTATCGCATCTTTCAGTCCTACCGCAACAGGTTTTACCTTCTTGTGAGCCAGTGATATGACCATTTGTAGAAATAAAACTTGAAGA
>Ga0272448_1001319_pt1 | contig 33855 bp, 27 predicted proteins | sample YNPCB0191_FD_202220 | JGI IMG/M metagenome (GOLD analysis project Ga0272448, IMG submission 202220) | Hot spring sediment microbial communities from Yellowstone National Park, WY, United States - YNP-CB-019-1 | ecosystem: Environmental > Aquatic > Thermal springs > Hot (42-90C) > Sediment...
AGAGCCTTCTTATTTGGAGGCTGCCGGGCGGGCGGCGGATTTCCTGCTCGGCCGGATGTTGGACGGCGACATTCTGCTACGGCGCTATCGGGACGGCGAGGCGGCGGTGCCGGGCTTTTTGGATGACTACGCGTTTCTAGCACAGGGCTTGCTGGATTTGTACGAGGCCGGCGGAGAGTCCTTGTACCTGAAAGAGGCGCTGCGATTAGCCGAGCAGCAGCTCGCGCGATTCGAAGACCGCGAGCGAGGCGGTTTTTTCAGCGCCGGCGCGGACCCGTATTTGTTGCTGCGGATGAAGGACGACTACGACGGCTCCGAACCTTCGGGCAATTCGGTCGCCGTGTGGACCCTGCTGCGCCTGTCGGAGACCACCGGGCGCGCGGAGCTGGCCGAGGCCGCTGAGCGGACTTTGACGGCCTTCGGGCGGCAGCTAAGCCTGGCGCCGGAGTCCTTGCCGTTGATGCTGGCGGCGCTGGCTTATAAACACAGGGCCGGGAACTAGATCGTCAGCGACCGTTTGCTTTCGCTGGAGCGTCCGCTCGGCGTGTATCATCTTATAGGCATGGAGAAGAACGACAAGTCCCTGGAACGAGCAGGCGCCGTAACGCTGAAAGGCAACCCGTTGACTCTGGTGGGGCCGGAGCTGAGGCCCGGCGATCGGGCGCCGGATTTCGAGTGCGTGGACACGACCCTCAAGCCGGTGCGGCTCGGCGACACCGGACGCACGGTGCGCATCTTCAGCGTGGTGCCGTCGCTGGATACGCCGGTCTGCGACGCGCAGACCAAGCGCTTCAACGACGAGGCTGCGAAGTTGCCGGGCCTGGAGGTCTACGCCGTCAGCATGGACTTGCCTTTTGCGCAAAAGCGCTGGTGCGGCGCCTTCGGCGTGGACCACGTGAAGATGCTCTCGGATCACCGGCGGGCATGTTTCGGCGAAAACTGGGGCACGCTAATAAAGGAGCTGAGGATCGAGTCGCGCGCCATCTTCGTAGTGGATGCCGACAACGTCGTGCGGCACGCACAGTACGTCCGGGAAGTGACGGATTTTCCGGACTACGACGCAGCCCTGAGCACGGCGCGCGCGCTGCTGGGTCGGCAGTAAGGCCGGCCAGGGAAACTGCCGCGCGCGGGCGGCGTGCTATATTGACGTTATGCCCGCGCAGTACCTGCCGATTTTCATCCTGGGCTTTTTCGCGCTCGCCTTCGTAATAGTGGTGCTGGGCCTGGCCAAACTGGTGCGGCCGGAAGCGCCCGGCACAGTTAAGTTGGAAGCCTACGAATGCGGCATCCGGGCGGCCTCCGATTCCCGCGGGCGTTACACGGTGCGCTTCTACATTGTGGCGATCCTGTTCGTGATCTTCGACGTGGAGACCATCTTCCTGTATCCCTGGGCGGTTTACTACAAACAGTTGGGCTGGTTCGGCGTGGCTGAGGTGGCAGTGTTCCTGGCGATTCTGATCGTGGGCTACGTGTGGGCCTATAAGAAGGGCGCGCTGGAGTGGATCTGAAGACCGCCCGGCTGTATTACGAAGACCCTTACCAAACCGAATTCCAAGCGCGTGTATTGGAGCGAGCCGAAGGCGGCCTGTGCCTTTACCTGGACCGCACGCTGTTTTATCCGGAGTCCGGCGGGCAGCCCTGCGATCGGGGTTGGATCAACGGTACGCCGGTGCGAGAGGTCTTGGAGGACGGAGAGCGCATAGCGCACTGGATGGAGCATCCGGTGCAAGCCGAACTGGTGAGCGGGCGTGTCGCCTGGGAGCGCCGGTTTGATCACATGCAGCAGCACACCGGGCAGCACCTGCTTTCCGCGGTTCTGCTGGGTTTGTACGGCGCTCAGACGGTGGGCTTCCACATAGGCGCGGAGGTCACCAGCATTGACTTGCGGCTGGCTTCATTGAGTCCCGAGCAAGCCGCCCGGGCCGAAGCGCAGGCCAACGAGCTGATTTACAAGAACCTGCCGGTTCGCACGCACTGGGAGGAGGCCGCCGCGGAGGGACTGCGGCGCGCTACGGCGCGCGAAGGGCCCTTGCGCATCGTGACGATTGAGGGCGTGGACCGCACGGCCTGCGGGGGCACGCACGTGCGCGCCACCGGGGAGGTCGGCGTCATCCTGATCCGCAGGCTGGATCGGGCGCACGGCGGAGTGCGGGTGGAGTTCGTCTCGGGAGAGCGCGCCCGGCGGCGAGCGCGGGCGGATTACGAAGCTCTCTCGGAAATCGCGCGTGCCCTCTCGGCGCCCCTGGAACAGACCCCGCGGCTGGTGGCTGAGCAGATCAAGGCTTGGGAAGCGAGCGAACGGGCCCGGCGAAAGCTCGCCCTCGAGCTGGCCGAGCGTCGCGGGCGCGAGCTGTACGACGCCACCGTGCCGGACAGCACCGGCGTGCGGTGCGCCTTCCACCGCCTGGGGGCCGGAACGGTGGATGAAGAACTCCGCGCCCTGGCGCAGAGCTTCGCCCGGCAGCCGGGGGCGGTGTTTCTGGCGGCGATCCGGCAACCGCCTTCACTGCTGCTGGCGGTCTCCGCCGACAGCGGACTGAACGCAGGCGCTGTGGTGAAGGAGGCGCTCGGGCAGGTCGGCGGGCGCGGCGGCGGCAACCCCCGCATGGCGCAAGGCGGCGCGCCCAGCCCGGAGGACTTGGAGGCGGCGCTGGAGCAGATGGCCCGCCTGATCCCGGCCCTGGCGAGCGGCCTGGCAAGCCGCTGAGTCCGCCGGCGGATATACTGGGTGAACGAGAAAAGCTATGGGGTGGAATCCGCCAGGCCACAGGGGAAGGCCAGTAACGAAAGGGTGAGAGCATGATTCGCAGAGAAGACGCACTGGAATACCACGCCGGACCGCCGGCGGGGAAACTGTCCATTACGCCGACCAAGCCATGTCAGACGCAGCGCGATCTGAGCCTGGCGTATTCGCCGGGCGTGGCGGTGCCCTGCCTGGAGATCCAACGCGATCCGGGGCTGGCTTACAAGTACACGGCCAAGGGCAATCTGGTGGCGGTGGTCTCCAACGGTACCGCCGTATTGGGTCTGGGCAACATCGGGGCCCAGGCGGGCAAGCCGGTGATGGAAGGCAAGGCGGTGCTTTTCAAGCGCTTCGCCGATATTGACGTGTTTGATATCGAGTTGGCCACCGAGGATCCCCGGGAGGTCGTCCGCGCCTGCCAACTGCTGGAGCCGACGTTCGGGGGAATCAACCTTGAAGACATAAAGGCGCCGGAATGTTTTTTCATCGAGGAGGAGCTCAAGCGCACCCTCAAGATCCCGGTCTTCCATGACGACCAGCACGGCACGGCGATCATTTCCGGTGCGGCGTTGCTGAACGCCGTCCAGATAGCCGGCAAGCGGCTGGATGAGGTCCGCATGGTGATAAACGGGGCGGGCGCCAGCGCCATCGCTTGCGCCGAGCATTATATTCGCCTGGGCGTGCGGCGCGAAAACATCCTGATGTGCGACTCCAAAGGGGTGCTTTACAAGGGCCGAACGGTCGGGATGAATCCGTACAAAGAACGCTTCATGCGTGAAACCGACCGGCGGACCCTGGCCGAAGCCCTGGTGGGCGCGGACGTATTCATCGGCCTGTCGGTGGCCAACTGCGTCACCGGCCAGATGCTGCGCACCATGGCCGAGCGGCCCATAGTTTTCGCCATGGCCAATCCGGATCCCGAGATCCCGTATGAGGAGGCGGTGGCGGCGCGGCCGGACGTGATCATGGCCACCGGGCGCTCGGACTATCCGAACCAAGTGAACAACGTTCTGGGCTTCCCCTTCATCTTCCGCGGGGCTCTGGACGTGCGGGCCACGGCGATCAATGACGAGATGAAGCTAGCGGCGACGCGCGCGCTGGCGGCTCTGGCCAAGGAGGACGTGCCGGATTCAGTGCGGCGGGCCTACGGCGTGGAGCAAATGGAGTTCGGGCCGCAATACATCATTCCCAAGCCGTTCGACCAGCGCGTTTTGATTTGGGAAGCGGCGGCGGTGGCGCAGGCGGCCATGCAGACCGGCGTAGCGCAGCAGCCGGTGGACATCGAAGAGTACAAGGAGCAACTGGCGCGCCGGCTGGGCAAGGCCTATGAGGTCATGCGCATCATGATCAACAAGGCCCAGCGCAACCCCAAGCGGGTGGTTTTCCCGGAGGGTGAAGAAACCAAGATGCTGCGGGCCAGCCAGATCCTGCTGGATGAAAAAATCGCGCAGCCCATCCTGCTGGGCGATCGGAACAAGATCCGGTCCCGCATGGCGGAACTCCGGCTCACTCTGGACGGCGCCCGGATCGTTGATCCGGCGCACTTCGAGCGGCTGCCGGACTACATCGAGGAGCTTTACCGGCTGCGACAGCGGCGCGGGGTGACGCGCAAGGAAGCCGAGGGGCTGATCCTGAACCGCAACATGTTCGGGGCCATGATGGTCCGCATGGGGGATGCCGACGCTCTGATCGGCGGCTTGACCCAGCACTATCCCGACACGATTCGCCCGGCGCTGCAAGTGATCTCGGTGCGCGAGGGCCTCACCAAGGTTTCCGGCCTGTATCTGCTGATCTCGCCTAAACGGCAGATTTACTTTTTGGCCGACTGCACGGTAAACATCACGCCCACCGCTGAAGACCTGGCCGAGATCGCCGTTTGCACCGCCGAGATGGCGCGGCGCTTCGATGTGGAGCCGCGGGTGGCCATGCTGTCGTTCTCCAACTTCGGCTCCACGCGGCACGAGTTGTCGGAGAAGGTCCGGCGCGCCGTCGAGCTGGTGCGAGCGCGCGAGCCCGGTCTGATGGTGGACGGCGAGATGCAAGCCGACACGGCGGTGGTGCCTGAAATCATTGAGGAAGACTACCCGTTCAGCCGCTTGAAGGGCGGGGCCAACGTGCTGATCTTCCCGGACCTGGAGGCCGGCAATATCGCCTACAAGCTGCTCAACCGCATCGGAGGTTGCGAAGTGATCGGGCCGATCCTGATGGGCATGTCGCGCCCGGTGCACGTGCTCCAGCGGGGCGCCGAGGTCAACGAAATCGTCAACATGGCGGCCATTGCAGTGGTGGACGCGCAGGAAGCCTGCGCGCGGAGCGCCCTGCGCCCGGCGCCCGGACCGCGCTGATCACCAGCTCACGGTCCGGCCGGGCTCGAGCGTCCACACCTGAATATCCGGCAAGTCGCGAATCAGCTCGGCGAGCTGTTCGGGCCGACCACTCAGCAGCGGAAAAGTGCCGAAGTGGGTGGGGATCACGCGGGCCGGCCTGAGCAGCCTGCATGCCAGGGCGGCTTCCGCGGGCCCCATGGTGTACAGACCCCCTATGGGCAGGATGGCGAGCTGGGGCCGGTAAAGCTCGGCGATGAGCCGCATGTCCGAGAAGACGTTGGTGTCGCCCGAGCAATAGATAGCCCGCCCGTCAGGCAGGCCGATGACGTAGCCGGCCGGCTCGCCGCCGTAAGACATGCGGCCTCCCTCCTCGATGCCGCTGGAATGCACGGCGTGCGTCATGGTGACGGTCAACGGCCCCAGACGCAGCGAGCCGCCTTTATTCATGCCGTTGAGGTTCTGCACACCCCTGGAGCCCAGCCAGTGGCAGACCTCGTAGATGCCGACGATCTGGGGCGAGAAGCGCGCTGCCAGGGTTTCGACGCTCTGTAGATGATCAAAGTGGCCGTGGGTGATGAGGATGCCGTCCAAGCGGGAGAAGGAATGAGTCGGCGGGTAGGCAGGATTGCCTTCCGTCCAGGGATCCAGCAGGTAAACCTCGCCGGAGTCCAAACGAAACTCCACAGTGGCATGACCGAGCCAGGTGATTTCCACGCCCAAACCTCCTTGAGCCGCGGCCCTTCCTGATGCCGGAGGCGCCGCCGGCGCCATCATAAGACAAGCTGCGGCGCGCACCGCCATTTGCGTCGCGGCGCGCGCCTGAATGAATAATAGAACACAAATTGTGGCTGGTTGCGGACCTGCTCAGGTTCCTGTACTGCGGGCTTTGAGCACCTTCTGGGCGGAGGCAGCCGGCTTCGACAGCGCACGGCGGCGCAACAATCTGCCGACTGCACGGGTCAGATGCGAAACCTCGTTGGCGCTCTTTGCGATTACCACGTCGGCGCCGGTTAGGGCTTCAGTCAATCCCAATGCATCGGTGTAGCCGGAGATCAGAATCACCGGCACGGACGGCCGGAGAGCCCGGATCTGTCGGATCAATTCGATCCCGTCCATTCCGGGCATCTTGTAGTCGGTGATGACCAGACCGAACTGGGCTTGCCGGAATTCGGCCAGGCCCTCCTCAGCGCTGCGCGCGGTCTTGACGCGATGACCCAGTTCCTCCAGAACCGACTTGCGGGCTGCCAAGCCCAGAGTGTTGTCGTCCACCAGGAGAATGTCCGACGAGTGGGAAGCCGGGAGAGATCGCATAGCGGACTTGGCGAAATTAACAAAGAAATTGCCGGGCTGTCAATGCTCCGTTATCAGGTTAGAAAACAAACCAGATTTTTTGCTTGATTTTGGTGGGCGGCTTCTGCTATAGGCCGCCTCATTCGACTTCCCGCGGGGCCCGGTAGCCGCTCTTGGCGATGATGGTGTACTTGATGGGACGACCGCGCTCGTCGGTGATCTTCAGCGGCTCGTTGGTGGCGGGATTGACCAGTTCCACCTTGATCTTGCGAAACTTACCGTCGCGTTTGAGATTGGAAGGCTGGTAGGTGATGTAATAGCGGTTTCGCAAAGCCTGAGAGATGGCCCGGAAAATCCCTGGGAATTCCCCGTAGAAACGCGGGAAAAACGCCATGCCCCCCGTCTCCTTGGCGAAGGTGCGCATTTGATTGTCGGCCTGGAGGAAATCCAAACGCGCGATGGGCCCCAGCATGCCGTAGGCGTCGTACCATTCGCGCACGGCCTGCATCAGTCCGATGGCATAGATCGGCACGCCGGCGTTCTGGAGGATCTCGCGGGCCTTCGAGAAGGTGATCTTGCTGAAGGTATCAATGCCTGAGGAGAGCAGGACGATGGCTTTGCGGCCCTCGATGTCGCTCATCCGTTCGGCGGTATCGGTGAGGGCGTCAAAAAGGTTGGCCTCCGAGTAGGCCGCGATGCGCAGCCGCTGCATGGCCTCATAGGCGGCGCGCTTGTCGGTGGAAAAGTCCGACAGTATTTCCGGGCGAATGTCGTAGGCCACCACCGCCACGTAATCCTCGGGCTTCAGGGTCTCCAGGAAGCCATAGGCGGCCGTAAGGGTCTGATACCAGGTCTCGGTCCAGTATTGCTGGAACAGATTGCTGAACTCGATGACCATGCAAACCGTCATGGGGGCCTCGCCCAGCTCGAAGCCGGTGATTTGCTGAGGAACGTTGTCTTCGAGCACCCGGAAGTTGCCGCGGGGGATATTGGGTATGAACTGCCCTCGGCTGTCCAGCACGGCCACGTCCAGGCTGACGGCGGTCACCTCAGTGCGGAACGTGGGACCCGGCTCGCCGGCGCCTTCCTTCTTCTTGCCGAACTTGGATGGAATCTTGGTCTCTTCGGCGGCCTCGCCGCCCTCCTTCTTGCGCGGACGGGCGACAGTCTCGCTGCTTTCTTTTTTCGGACCCGCCTGAGCGGGCAACAGCTCGGAGGCGGCGAACAGGCAGAATGCCGATGCCGCAACAATACGATGGAAGCGCTTCATGACAGCCCCTAATAGAGACTATAGCAGGAGCTCGGCGCTAGGGACGCGCCTCAGTGTACCCAGCGATCCTGGTCGCGCTTGCGCAGGTAGACCTCGAACTTGCGCCGGGCGCGTCGGACCTTCCAGTCGCGGTAATGCGCCCGCAGCACGGTCAGCAAACCGGCGCGCTCCGGGCCTACCCTCCTCCTCAAGCCGGTCTTCATGTAAACGTAGCCGAACAGCATGCCGCCCAGATGTGCGACGTGGCTGACGCCGCTGCCGGCGGCGCCGAAAGATCCCAGGAAGGCGATAGCCCCGATGATCATCACGAAATACTTGGCCGGGATGGGAAACAGGAAGCTGAACAATACGGTGCGGTCCGGATATAGCAGCCCGTAAGCCAGCAGCAGCCCGTAAATCGCGCCGGAAGACCCAAGAGTGCGGGTGTACAGGTCGCCTGCCAGCAAATTGGCGGCGATCACGCACACTCCCGCTCCCACGCCGCACAGAAAGTAGTAACGCAGGAAGGCGCGCGACCCCCAGGCGCGCTCCAGATCCGGGCCGAACATCCAGAGCGTGAACATGTTGAAGAGGATGTGGGTCAGGCCGCCGTGCAAGAAGAGGTAGGTGAAAAGCTGCCAGAGGTAGCCGTGCTGGAGCACTTGCCACGGCACCAAGGCCAGCGATCGAAGGGGATCCCGCCCGGTAAAAACCGTGGCGAAGAAACCGGCCAGAAAAACGGTGATGTTGGATATGAGCAGCCACTTGACGGCCGCGGGGAAACGTCCCGAGTAGTACTGCACGGGTTTGTAACGGGCGTAAGGCATCCAGCGCGGGGGTCCTATGCCAGAATAACAGAAGCGACCAGCGGGGAGAAGGTGGCTTGAAGCGCCAAAGGCCGCCGCATGCGGTGCATTTGCCGGGGCTGCTCCACCGGCTGGTGGAGTGGGTGCGCGGGCACGATCAGCTTTTGGTGCGCGGCAGCGCGCAGATGCCCTTGCTGTTGCTCAGCTACCCCAGGGAAGGCCTGAGCGCGGCGCGCCAGATCGAGCTGGCTTACAACCGGACTTGGACGGGACTGAGCGCTCAACTGCGCGGCCCCTATGAAGAGCTTTGGCCGGCGCTGCCTGCGATGGTGATTGTATTGCTGCGGGCGCGGAACGCTTGCGGGTGCCTGGGACACCATCATCCGCCAGGAACCGAATCGCGCCTGGCGCGGCGCCTGGCGGCGGAGTTGGGCCACCCGATCGCCGAGATAGATCTGGCATACCAGGCGATTCGCGATTGGCAGCCGGAGCCGCTGGCTTGGCTGGGCGTGGGCGTGGCCGCCGCCGAGATGCGGCCGATACATTTTCAGGCCGGCGCGCTGGCGGTACTGATGCACGAGATGGAGCATCTGGCCTTCCCTGGACGCAGCGAGCGTGAAGTACGCGCTCGCAGCCGGCAGTTCTATACGGACGCCATGAGGGAACTGGTGGCCGCCGAGCTGGGGGGCGATTACGGCGTGGCTTGGTCGCGGCCGTTGTAAGCCTTTTGCGGTTGTGTCGCCGAGCCGGACGCACGGGCGTAACGGCTCAGCAGGGACGCCCCGGCTTCCAGCCCGGCGGCCAGCGCCAGCCATGCCTGCCAGTGCGAAAACAAGCCGTCGGAAATGACGAAACGACCGGTGAGGTTCAGATCCGCGCCCAGCCTCCAGAAAGCCAAGGCCAGCGCCACTACCGCCGCCGGGCTCAGCAGCGCACTGATCGCCAGGGCGATTTGCCGCCGGCGCGACGCCTCCAGCGGCGAGCCCGCCGATGGACGAAATCGGATCCTTAGAACCATTCCAGCCACCACATCCCAGGCTTGGCAGGCGCCTCGGCGCGCCGCTCCCCCAATAGTGCGTACAGCTTCAAATGTAGCAGTTTTTGCGCTACATTGGACAGGGTGCGCCGGCGGGCGTCGCCGCCGGGAATCCGGCGGGTGATAACTGCGCAAGCAGGCGCCGAGCGAGGCAACTACAGACCACGGAGTCAACAACTATGGGACGCATCAAAACCGCTGTAATCGGCACCGGATTCATGGGCCGGGTGCATACGGAAGCCATCCGCCGGCTGGCCAATGTGGAAGTGGCTGCGGTGGCTGGGCTGACCGAAGAGCTGGCCACCAGCTTCGGCCGGCAAATGGGCATCGAGCGAACCACCGCGGATTACCGGGAGCTGCTGCGAGACCCTGAGATCCAGGCGGTGCACATCTGCACTCCCAACGCCTTGCACTATCCGATCGCCAGGCAGGCCATCGAAGCCGGCAAGCACGTGCTTTGCGAAAAGCCTATGACTTTGTCCCTGGCCGAAGCGCGCGAGTTGCTGGCAGTCGCCCGCCAGGCCGGAGTAGTTCACTGCCTGAATCACAACCTGCGTTACTATCCCATGGTCCAGCAGATCCGCGCCATGCGGGAGCAGGGCGAGTTGGGCGACATCCTGGTGGTGCAGGGCACCTACTCGCAGGACTGGCTGCTGTACGACACCGACTGGAACTGGCGCATCGAGTCCAAGGAGAACGGGCCGCTGCGCGCCATGGGCGACATAGGCTCTCACTGGATGGACATGGTGCAGCACGTCACCGGCCTGCGCATCACCGCCCTGTGCGCTGACTTGATGACGTTCCACAAGATTCGCAAGCGACCCAAGGCCGAAGTGGAAACCTTCGCCGGCAAGACCCTGCGGCCCGAGGATTACGAGGAAGTACCCATAGACACCGAGGACTTCGGCGCCGTGCTGGTGCGCCTGGGCGAGCGGGCCCGCGGTTGCTTCACGGCCAGCCAGGTGAACACCGGCTGCAAGAACCGGCTCCAGATAGAGATTTACGGCAGCAAGCTGGGCGTGATCTGGAACCAGGAGCGCCCCGACGAGCTGTGGGTCGGCCAGCGCAACAGCCCCAACCAACTGATTCTGAAAGACCCCTCGCTGATGCTGGAAGGGGCGCGCAGTTTTGCAGATCTGCCCGGCGGGCACGGCGAAGGTTACGACGACGCTCACAAGCAGGTCTTCCGCCGCTTCTATCGCAAGATCGAGGATCCCTCGGCCTCGGTGGAATTCCCGACCTTCGAAGACGGTGTACGCGGCATGTTGCTGCTGGAGAAGATCCTGGAAAGCTCCCGGAAGGGGGCTTGGGTGAGCGTGGAATAGGGCGTTGCCGGGCCGCCGGGATTCACCAGGCGGTTGGCTTCGCCACCCGAGCTCTCACCGTGGACCGCAAGCGCGCCAAAGGCAGCGCCGGGTTGTTGCCATACCGCATAGTGTCGGGCGGGCTGGAAGTCTTCCTGGTCCATCCCGGCGGCCCTTATTGGGCCAACAAGGACGAGGGCGCCTGGTCCGTCGCCAAAGGAGAGTTCCAGGAGGGCGAGGACCCATTAGCAGCGGCCCGGCGGGAGTTCCGGGAGGAGACTGGGTTCGAACCGACCGGTGAGTTGATTCCGCTTGAACCGGTGCGCCAAGCGGGAGGCAAGAAGGTCTACGCTTGGGCTATGGAGGCCGACTACGACCCTTCCAAGCTGAAGAGCAACACGTTTTCGATGGAGTGGCCGCCGCGCTCCGGCAGGCGGCAGGAGTTTCCGGAGGTGGATCGAGCCGAGTGGTTCCCGCTCGGAGTCGCCAGGCGTAAAATCTTGGAGACTCAAGTGCCCCTGTTGGACCAACTGGAGGACCGGTTGGGCTTCGCTGGCAGTCCGGCCGGAGCGGGCCAAGCCGGGTGAAACGGGATGAGGTTATCATAAGTCTCAAGCCATGAGCGACCGATTCAGATTACGCGCCGCTTGGCTTGCTCTGCCGGGGCTCGGCGCCGCCATCTGCATGCTGGAGGGCTATGCAAGCCGCTCCTCGCCGCCGGGCCATGCCGGCGCGCCTGTGGACGGCGGGCGCGATTGCACGGCTTGCCACCGAGGCGTTGCGAACTCGGATCCCAGAGGCGGCATCAACATCCAGGCCGGCAATTTCAAGCCCGGCACTCGCCAGACGGTCCGAGTGACGCTTTCCCACCCGGAAGCCCGGCGCTGGGGCTTCCAGTTAACCGCGCGGATCGTCAATGATGAAACGCGGCAGGCCGGCAGTTTCACGCCATCGCCGGACGTCACCGTGATCTGCGGGCCCGACGGGCGCACGGGCCCCTGCCAGGGGGCTCTGGAGTTTGTCAACCAGAGCGCGGCGGCCAGCTTCGAGAATCGCGCCGGGCCTGTTACTTGGGAGGTCGAATGGGCGCCGCCGGCCGAGGACGTGGGCGATGTGATTCTGTATGCGGCGGGTCTGGCGGCCAACAACGACCGCGGCTTGGCCGGAGATTGGACTTACACCGCCAGCCTGCGTTTGGAAAACGAAGGCTCCTGTCCGGTGACCCCTCGGCGGGCGTCTATTCGTTCGGTGGTGAACGGGGCCTCCTTCGCCGCCGAGCCGGGCATCGGCTTGAACTCGATGATCAGCATCTTCGGTTTGGGATTTGCAGAGCCCGGCGTACAGCGCGCCGCGGGGCGCGGAGACTTTCGCGACGGCAAATTTCCCGTCCGCCTGGCGTGCGTGGGCGTGGAGGTGGCCGGCAGGCGTGTGCCCGTCACCTTCGTGAAGAGCGATCAAATCAATGCTCAGGCGCCTACGCTGGAGATCAACGGGCCGGTTGAGGTGCGCGTGATTCTCAACCCGGGCTTTCCCAACGAAGTCCGCAGCGACCCCGCAACCGTGCGGATGCAATCGCTATCGCCGGCTTTCTTCCTGTTTTCCGGCAGCCGTAGCATTGCGGCGCAACGTTACCCGGATTATTCGATCGTGGCGGATCCGGCGGTGGTGCCCGGGGCCAGTCCGGCAAGACCCGGCGACTGGGTGATGCTGTACGGCACCGGCTTCGGGCCGACTGAACCGACGTACCAGGCCGGCGAGATCGCGGACCGGCCGGCGCTGCTGCGCCAGCCCGTTACGGTGAGCATCGGCGGCCTCGCGCTGCGGCCGGAAGAGATCGGATACGCCGGCTTGTCAGTGGGTTCTATCAGCGGGCTTTACCAGTTCAACGTGCGTATTCCGGAGTCGGCGCCCGAGGGAGACCTGCCGGTAGAGGTTCGCATCGGCGGGCTTAGCACGCCCAGCGCCACCATCCCTGTGCGCCGACGCTGAAGCGTGCGCAATTGCCCGCGTGTTTCGCCATCCGCTAAGATGGTGCTCTGTCCCTCGCTATGGATCACTGGCTCTCGGTTGTCCTGCTGACGCCCCTGGCCGGCTTCGTCATCTTGCTGCTGATTCCCTCCTCGAAGCCCAACGCCGTCCGCCTGTGGGCCAATATCGCGTCGTTTGTCGGCTTGCTGGTGACGCTGCCGCTGATTTTCAACTTCGACCGCGGCCGCGATTTCCAGTTCGTCGAGAAACTGGACTGGATCCCGTCGCTGGGGGCCTCCTATCAGTTGGGCATTGACGGCTACAGCCTGCTGCTGGTGGTCCTTACCGCCCTGCTGGGATTCATCTCGATTGTTTCGAGCTGGCGCATAATCCAGACGCGACTGAAGGAGTACTACGCCAACTTCCTGATTCTTCAGGTGGGCATGCTGGGCGTCTTCATGGCCCTGGACTTCCTGCTGTTCTTCGTCTTCTGGGAGCTGACGCTGGTGCCCATGTACTTCATCATCGCCATCTGGGGTGCTGAACGCCGGGTTTACGCCGCCTTCAAGTTCATCATCTACACGTTGATCGGTTCGGTGGTGATGCTGCTGGGCATCCTGGCGCTGTACTACGAGCATTACCGCCAGTTCCACCGTCTGACTTTCGACATCTTGGAGTTGATGCGCACAAATCTGCCGCCCGGCATGGAGTGGTGGGTCTTCTGGGCGTTCTTCCTGGGCTTTGCGGTGAAGGTGCCGATGTTTCCGCTGCACACCTGGTTGCCCGATGCGCACACCGAGGCGCCGACCGCCGGCAGCGTGATCCTGGCCAGCGTGCTGCTGAAGATGGGGACTTACGGCTTCCTGCGCTTTTCGCTGCCTTTGCTGCCCAAGGCCTCCAAGGACCCCGTGATAGTCAACGTCATGGCGGTGCTTTCAATCATCGCCATCGTCTACGGCGCGCTGGTCTGCCTCATGCAGAAGGACTGGAAGAAACTGATCGCCTATTCTTCAATCAGCCACCTGGGCTTCTGCACGCTCGGCATCTTCACGCTAAACCCAGCGGGCATCGCCGGCTCGATACTCCAGCAAATCAACCACGGCATTTCGACCGGGATGCTGTTCTTGATCGTGGGTGTGGCCTATGAGCGCCGGCACACGCGCCTGATTGCCGCTTATGGCGGGCTGCTGAAAGCCATGCCGGTCTTTACGATCGTTTTCTTCATCGCTGCCCTGAGTTCGATGGGCATGCCGGGCTTGAACGGCTTCATCGGCGAGATCACCATTCTACAGGGCGCTTATCTGATGTCCTTCAATTGGGCATTCTGGGCGGTGGTGGGCATCGCGTTGGGAGCGTCGTATTTGATCTGGCTGTTCCAGCGCACGATGCTGGGTGAAATCGCGCCGGAGAACGCCTCTCTGCCGGATTTGAGCGCGCGCGAGATCGCCTATTTCGCGCCCCTGATATTGTGGGCCTTTTGGATCGGGTTGTACCCGAGGCCTTTCTTTCAGGTGCTGGAGCGGCCCACGGCTCAGATCGTCGAACGCGTGCGTCCAGGCTACTACGCCCAGCACGGCCTGAAGAACCCGCTCACAGCTTCGACGCCCGCTCCGCCTGTTGTGGGCTCTCTCTGAGCTCGGCGGGGGGCCGCAGCAGGCGTCCGGCCAACCGCTCCACCCGGGGCAGCAGCCGCCGGACCAGGCGTCCATTGAGCAGCAGGCTGCCCACGACCAGCACCGGATGCGGGATCGTGGTGGTGCAGCGTGAGCAGATTCCGATTTCTCCTGCGCGCCCGGCAACGTGCAGCTCGCGCATGCGCCGGATCAGGGGCGCGTTCCACAGCTCGGCGATGGGGCTTTCCGGTATGCGCCCGAGAGGGTCTCCGCCTAGCGCGTAGCTCTGGCAGCAAGGGTAGACCTCGCCGTTGTGCTTGACGTAAAGCGGCCCGCGCCACAGGTAATGGCAAGGATGCTTCCAGTGCTCCGGCGGATGGCCTGCTCCGGGGCACAGCAGCCGGGTCTCGTCATCTTTGATGCGCACCAGATCTACGCCGGGCACAGCCGTCCAGAAACGCCGGAAATCCTCGGCCTCGGCAGCGTTCCGCTCCAGGCGCACCATCTGCACTACGATCTGCAACCGCGCCCGGCGCTGGTGCTTCATCCGGCAAAAGCGCACAAAGTTGTCGCGGACCTGCTCGAAGCGAGCGCCTTTGCGGTAGTATTCGAAAGTCTCGCGAGTCGCTCCGTCGAAGCTGAGCGTGATGTGCTCGAGCGGCGAGTCCAGCAGTCGTGCGGCCGCCCTTTCATCCAGCAACGTTCCGTTGGTGGAAAGAAGCGTCGAGATGCCGTGGCGCGCGCAGTGCGCTATGCGGTCGAAGATCCTTGGATCCAGCAGCGGTTCGCCCAGCCCGATCAACATCATGTGCTCGGCGGCGGCAGCGACGTCGGCGACGAGCCGCTCGAAGATCTCTTCCCTCATGTCCTCTTTAGGCTGGCGGTAGATCTCGCGCGGACACATGGGGCAGTACAAGTTGCACTTGGCGGTAGTTTCGACTATGTACTCGACCGGCAGAGCCCTCAGCCAAGTGCGCCGGCACAGGTAAGCCCAGAGAAGTCGCCAGCGATTCAGCGCCCGCATGCAGTTCTCACCATTGTACCTTCGCGGCCGGAAGCGCTCACAGAAAGCACCCAGGGGGACGCGCGGATGCCGGAGCCGGCCCGGACGGCAGGCGCGCCCGCAATCCTGAAGTGGCTCTGGTGGAGCTTCTCGGTCTCTGACCGCTACTTGAGCAACCCGGCGCCCGGGCGCAAGACCAATGATCTGGTTTACACCGCCGGTCTGGGACTGAATTTCTCCCGCTGAGTTCCGGGCGTTGTCTCCGGGCGTACAATTATGCCGTAATGCAAGTAGCCCTTACCGGCGGTACAGGATTCATCGGTCGCGCGCTGTTGCGCCGCTTGCTGGAGCAAGGCCACACGGTGCGCCTCGCGGGGCGGCGGCGACCACCGGATTTGGACGCTCCGGTGGCATTCTCACACTGGGATGTGCTGGCCGGCGGCCCTCCGGCGGAGTTTCTGGAAGGCGCTGAGGCCGTAATCCACATGGCCGGCGAGCCGGTAGCCCAGCGTTGGACGGCGAAGGCCAAGGCACGTATTCGGGCCAGCCGCGTCGAAGCCACTCGCCAATTGGTACAGGCGCTGGCCGAGACCGCGCAGCGACCCCGCACACTGGTCTGCGCTTCGGCTATAGGTATTTACGGCGCGCGCGGCGATGAGTGGCTTTCCGAGGACTCACCGCCCGGCCGCGGCTTTTTGGCTGAATTGGCCCAAGCCTGGGAGATGGAGGCGCGGGCCGCCGAAGCGTGGGGCCTGCGGGTCGTGCGCCTGCGGATCGGCGTCGTATTGGGGCCGGACGGCGGCGCTCTGGCTCGCATGCTTCCCGTCTTTCGCCTCGGGCTGGGCGGCAAGCTGGGCTCGGGAAGGCAGTGGATGTCGTGGATCCACTTGCACGACCTGATCGAACTGATTTTGTGGGCCGTAGGCGAGACCCGCCTGTGCGGCGCGGTGAACGCCACAGCGCCTAATCCGGTGTCCAACGCCGAATTCACGCGCGTGCTGGCGCAGGTGCTCAGACGGCCCGCCATCATGCGGGTCCCCGCATTTGCGCTGCGGATGGCGTTGGGCGAGATGGCTTCCGTGCTTTTGGACAGCCAGCGCGTGCGGCCTGAAGCGGCCCTGGTGGCACGTTTTCAGTTCCGCTGGCCCGAATTGGGCCCGGCGCTCGGGGATTTGCTGCGCCGCGTATAGGCGAAGGTGAAGGCGTTCGGCAGGAAGCGGGCTGCCCGCCTGCGCGCGGCCCCGGCGTGTAGTACTATTCTGATTGGAATCCAGGCGGAGGGACCATGGTCGCAGCCTCGCAGTTGCGCGCCGGAATGGCCATACGTTATGAAGGGCAGCTCTACCGAGTGCTGGTCGCGGACTATCACCCCGGGCAGGGCAAGATGGGGGGCGTCACACATGCCCGCCTGAAAAATCTCTCCACCGGCACCTTATGGGAGCACAGCTTTCGCTCGGATCTGAAGCTGGAGGACCTCGCGGTGGAGAAGCAGCCCATGGAGTTCCTCTACGCCGATGGGGAGCAGTGTTACTTCATGAATCCGGAGACCTACGAGCAGGTTGGGGTTTCCAGCGCCGTCATCGGCGAGCAGGCGCGCCTGCTGGAGGCGGGCATGCGGGTGGCGGTGGAGTTTGTAGAAGAGCAACCTGTGAACGTGATTCTGCCCGAGGTGCTTGAGGTCCGCGTGGCAGACACCGCGCCTCCGGTGCATCAACAGACCGACAGCGTCTGGAAGACCGCCAAGCTGGAAAACGGCCTGGAGATAATGGTTCCGCAGTTCATCAAGACCGGCGACGTGATCAGGCTGGATGTCGCGGGTTTAAAATACATGGATCGCGCCAAAGGCGCCAAGAGCTGAGAGCTCGGGAGGCCGCATGTCATTCCCCCAGCCGCAACAACCCCGCATTGAACTGCTCAAGCGCCCGGACTATCGGGAGGAATACGCCAACAGTGTGCAAGTGCGGGCTAATCTCTGGGATTTCTTCCTGATATTCGGACGTGTGGATCAGACCTCGCCGGACACCGTCTCCATTCATAACTTCCAGGGTGTTTACGTCAGCCCGCAGCAAGCCAAAGCGCTGCTGAACGTGCTCCAGCAGCATATCTCCCAGTACGAAGCCACCTTCGGCGAGATACGGCTGGAGCCGCAGGCTACCGGCGCGATGGTTCAATAGGCCTTGGTCCCGCCCGCTGATCCCGAGACTGAGAGGCCGGTGAGGGTCCGCCCCGATAGCTGGCTGTTCTTTGGCGTGGCCCTGACGTTGATTACGGCGCTGGTTCACGTTCCCTACTTGGATCTGCCGTTATTCTGGGACGAGCTCGGACAGTTCGTACCGGCCGCCCTGGATCTGGCGCGCGAGGGTCGCTGGATTCCGCATTCCACCTCGCCCAACGTGCACCCTCCGGCGCTGATGGCCTATCTGGCCGGCTGGTGGAAGCTGTTCGGCTACTCAATCCCGCTGACTCGAGCAGCGATGTTGCTGTTAGCGGGGCTGACGGTCTTCGTATGCTTCCTGCTGGCGATCCGGTTGTGCCGGGGACTGCCCGGGGCGCCGGCCTTTTCGGCGGTGACGCTGCTGGTGTTCTCACCCCTGTTCTACACCCAGGCGATGCTGGCGCAATTGGACTTGCCGGCGACGCTGCTGACTTTATGGTCCTTGCTGGAGTTTATCCAGGCGAGGCCGCGGCGCGCCGCGCTGGTGAGCGTGCTGCTGGTGTTGACCAAGGAGACCGGCGTAGTGGCGCCGCTGGTGTTTGCAGGCTGGCTGTGGCGGGAAGGACGCCGCCGGGAAGCCGCATGGTTCCTGCTGCCGCTGGCGGCGCTGGCGGGCTGGCTGGTAGCGCTGAAGCTCGGCACCGGGCATTGGTTGGGTAGCGAGGAATTCGAGCGCTACAACCTGCTGTATCCGCTCCACCCGGTCCGGCTGTCGCTGGCGCTGCTGCGGCGCGCCTTCTACATTTTCCTGGAGAACTTCCACTTTATAGGCTGGATTGCGGTGTGGATCGCTTGGCGACGAGCGCGACTTTACGCCGCGCCTGCCTGGCGCCTGGCGGGCGCTTTTGCGGCGGCGCATGTGCTGCTGGTGAGCATGTTGGGCGGCGCGACCCTTGAGCGTTACTTGTTGCCGGTCCTGCCTCTGATGTACATCGCCATGGCGGCCGGCTGGTCGCTATATTCGCCTGGCTGGCGGCGATGGAGCGAAGTGGCCGCGGTCGCGGGCCTGGTGTTCTCGCTGTTCTGGACGCGTCCGTTGCCGGCGCCTTTGGAGAATAATCTTGCCATGGCGGACTTCGTCCGGCTGCATCAGGACGCCGCAGAGTATCTGGAGCACAATCTGCCGGATCGCACCATAACCACCGCCTGGCCGCTTTCTGAAGCCTTGCGTTCCGCCGATTACGGCTATGTGAGTGAAGGGTTGCGCGTGCGTCAGATTCCTGACTTCCGCGCCAGCACCCTGCGGGCGTTGGACAGCAGCAAGCTGGACGTGCTGGTAATGTACCGCCTGGATTGGAATCCTGGGCCGCTGTATGAGTGGTGCACCTGGTGCCGGCGAATCCGGGAGCGGTATTACCATTTCGATCAAGAAACCCTGCCGGAGTTCGCCCAACGGGAGCTCGGCTTGCAACCGGTGGCTAGTTGGTCGCGCGGAGGCATGTGGTTGGCCGTATTGCAAAGAAGGCGCTGAGGACCGGCTGTTCAGCCGCCGATCAAGAACCCGCCGCCAAGAAAGAAAAGGCTTCCCAAAGCCACGACCGCGCCGTGCGGCATAGTGACTGCCTTAGGACTGTGTATGTCCAGCTCCTGGCTGCCATGGCGCGGGGAGCGCAGGTGTCCGATCTGCCAAAGCATGTATCCGAGGTTCCATATGGTTTGGCGCAAGCGGCCTTTGGTCAGCACGATGCCCAGGGCGATAACGCCCCCCAGGATCCCCGAAAATATGAAAATCAGCAGCCAGTCTTTCCAGCCCACAATAGCGGCCACCGCGGCCATCAACTTCACATCGCCGGCCCCCATGCCGCCCAACAGGTACATGGGAAGGTAAATCAGGAAGGCCAGGCCGACTCCTAAAGCGGCTTGCTTGAGGCCCGGAGCGGCCTCCAGCCACGCGTTCAGGCCCAGGCCAAGCAGGAAAGCAGGAAGCACCAGCCAGTTGGGGATCCGCCGCCAGAGGACATCATGAACGCCGGCGGCGAGCACCAGGGCCGCCAGCAGGACTTTCAAAATCAGGGGCAGCGGAACCATGAATGACCCGAGTATACTACTGTGCGCCCGGCGCACATGGGCAGCGCAAACTCACGGGCGAATGAGCGCTTTGGCTACCGCCTGGTTGTCGTAGGCGTCCATCACCCGCACGGCTACGGCAAACTCCCACCCTCCGGGCGCCGCCAGCCGCACCTCGTAGTCCTCTGCGAGCGAATCCGCGATCCGATCCTTGGGCTCCACCAGTAACCACTCACCACCGTTGATGGAGCACTCCGCTTTGACAACCGGGCTCAAAGCGTCGCGCGCCCGGAACCGCACCCGAATTCGGCCCGCCTCGACAGAGGCTTCCAGCCCTGAAATCTCCGGGGGCGTGTTGTCGATCAGAAAAGGCTCGCTCACCAGCTCGGCGCTGAGGGCTTGATCCGGTGGATTGTCCGGCGCGTCGGAGGCGATCACACGCAGCCGGTACTCGCCGTCCGGAAAGCTAGTGGAATCCCAGCTCAAGTGCTTCTCGCGTACCTTGTCCTTGAGGAGTTTCCACTCGCTCTCCTTCTCGCCGCGGATCTGGACTGTGTAGACCGGCTCATCGCCGTTTTCATCCGCCGCGGCCCACCGCGCGCCAATATATCCTTTGGCGTATTGCATGGTCAGGGAGCCGGCGTCAGCGGCCAGTACAGGCGCCGGAGATCGCCGGTGTCGGCCCAACGGGGGGAGGGTGATGGTCTGCGACGGAGTCAAAGAAAGCGCCGGGGGCTGAACGCGGTAGTTAGCGGGCGTGATTTCTATTTGTTCGAGATGCGGCGCGACGTTGCGAGGTCTCCAGGCTACTTCCACCGCTTGCAGTTCGGGCGAGTTGCCGTCCGGCGCTGCCCGCAGTGTGGCCGTCCATTGCAGGAAGCGCGCCGGGGGAGAGCTCACCGGCGCCCCGGCAGGCGCGCTGATCGGTTCCGACCAGCGGCTCCAATCCTGCTGCGGCCGCTCCAGATTGCCGCTGCGGGTGCGTATGAGGATTTCGCCGCCGTTCAGCGCAGCGCGGAAGCTGAGGCGACCCCAGTAGGAAAACATGCCGGCGTCGAAGGGCTCGGTTTCCACGGTTCCCTCGGTCTCAAGTTCCGGCCCCAGGCGGTACACCTGACCGATGTTGCCGCCGGCTGCGTAAACCGTCCCGCCGCGCCCGGCCAGAAGGCAGGTGACTTGGGTGGCGGGGGCCGTAACCAGTGCGGTCCAGCGATGATCGGAATCCAAGCGATGAATGGCGCCGCGGTTGCCGGTTCCGATCAGCGGGCGATCCTGCGCGTCGAAGGCGATGGCGTAAACGATATCTTGCGCATGGCTCCAGATCTTGCGCGGAAAGCCGTCGCGGTCTATGCGGTAGACTTCCGAACCACCCGAGATAGCGGGGGCGGAAGCAGTCAGCGGTGGAAGCGGAGAAGGCATGGGGGTGGGCCGAGCTTGCTGCTGCGGTGCATTCAGAGATCCCGGCAAGGGGCTGGGCTGCGACACGGGGGCAGCAGCAGGAGCGGCAGGCGCGGGCGCCGCGGCCTGTCGGGTTCCCACGCCGGCGGCCCAGATGGAACCGTCGGCGGCCACGGCCACGGCGGTTATTTCGCGGCGCGCGGCTTGGTAAAGCACAAAGCCTTCACCGTCCGGAGTTATGCGCAGGATCAAGCCTCCCGGCTCCGTGCCGACCACGAGGTTGCCGCCTGCGTCCAAGGCCAGCGAGCGAGCGTGCGGATCCGTAACCTTGTAAAACACCGCGCCCCGCCCGTCAGGCGTCACCCGGTGGATCTCGCCGTGATCCCCGGTAGCCACGTAAAGGCGGCCCAGGCGGTCCAAGGCCAAGCCCCAAATGTACTTTGTCTTGGGCTCGTAAAAGACCTCCGCTCTGCCTTCCGGCGTGATGCGGTAAACCCGTCCGTCAGGAGAGGTGCCGGCGTAGATCCGGTCCTGTCGGTCCGCCACGAGGGCGTGAACCTCCAGACTTTCCAGTTCGACCAGCGTTCTGGCGGGTCCCTGGCGCGGGATCACGTAGACGCGTGCGCCGGGGCCGCCGGGACCGCCCCCGCCGGCGTAGAGATTACCCTTGGAGTCTTCGGCCAGGGCCCACAAGTACGCGCTGGGGGAATCGAACATCTGGCGGAAAACCGGGGCTAGAGTGAGGCGGCCGTCACTGGAGAGCGAAAGGCCGCTGAGTTTGCCCCGCTCGTAATCCGCGTAATCTCTTTGCAACCAGACTTGCGTCTCGACAGCCGCCGCGGTGCTAGCCAGCGCGCACGCGACGAGCGTCCGTACCATCGGCATTGAGGACACTATCGGACCTGTATTTTCAAGGCATAACTGCCGTTGATGATGAAGTCGAAGGCGATCGCAGTCTGCTCGAGGACGCTTTCCGCGGACGTAGCCAGGCTGCGGGAGGCGGCCCGCCCGGTCTGCATCACATTCAGGACCGAAGCCGGCAGACTGGGCAGCGTCTTGTCGTCATAGTACAGCGTGGGACGCGCTTGTACGAGGGAAACGTACAAGTGGTTGTTGCTGCGCTCGCGGTTGATCAGCGAAACCGCTTGCGGAAGGTCAATGAAGCGGTTCATGAATCCGGCGGAGCTCTCTATCCGGTTCAGCGTGTCGGCGTCGCTTAACAGGACGCGATGCTCGCCGCGCGGCAAGCCTTCGGGGATGCGGAGCCTGAACTCCCGCTCCATCCGCGGTCCGCGGTAAGGCCGCAGAAACACACGGACGGCGACCTGCTGGCCGGGCTCGACTTCGCTCACCGGCATCCAGGCGCTCTCGATGGTGGCTACGCGACGCTCAGGCAGCAGATCAATTACTGCATTGACGCGCTTGAGTCGCGGAATCTTGACGGCGTTCAGAAACAGGCGATTGAACTTGTCGCCCCACCAGCCGGCCAGAACCATAGGTGCAGGCACGGACAACTCGCCGGCTGCCTGCATAGTGTTGAGCTCCAACTTGGGTTGGCCATCCAATTCCACCGTGCCGCTCAATCGGAAAGTGGATTCCTCCATGAAGTCGTTCAACCCGGATATGGAATTGAACAAGGTGACCATCATGAGGTAGGGGGTCCACTTCTGGTGTACGAAAACATAGAACTGAAAATCGCGCTCCTTGCGGACACGCTGATCCTCGCCCAGCGAGCGCACCGCCAGCTTCACAGGGACCATCTGCGCTTCCGCGCCCAGCCACCCCAGCAACCCGCTGTGGCGGTCCTGGCGCAGAGCACCTACGATCTCGGTGGCGTTGGCGAACTTGTTCGGCTGAAATGCGGAGGCGTGCGTGAAAAGGATCTCTGCCTTGGCCATGGGCATGTCCACCGGGCCCAGGTTGAAGAACGAGTGCCCGAAGGCCAGCACGCGGCGGCCGTCGTTGTAAGTCACCGTTCCCAATCCGCTAACCGACATGTCGCCCGCCACCAGCACGGCCGCTATCGGATCGCCGGGGCGTAGCGAGTGCTGCCAGCCCGGCGCAGGCTTGGGGCCGGAAGGGTTTCCCGCGGCGCCGCCCTGCACGGGCGTCAGGCCGAGCTGCTCAAAAAGCGGCCCGAATTGGCGCAGCACGCCGGGGGCGAAGCCCGCAAAACTCAGCGGCGTCTCAATGGGCGTCAGCATGGCAGTGGCCGGGGAGCGGCCTGAGCCCGCCACCAGGGCCCGTCCCAGCAATTCGGAGGGCGGGATGAGCGAGGCGCGGGCGGGCGTGCTTTCCGGCGTGCGGGCATCGGCAGGCACGGAGGCGTCGAAGTCGCCCACCTCAAGCATCAGCTCTATAGGGGTGATGCCGCAAATGGCCTCCGGCGAGAACACGCTCAGCCGCAACGAGACCGCACCGATTAGCTTGCCGTCTATGTATACCGGGCTGCCGCTCATGCCTCCGGCAACGTTGGTGCGTGCGGCCTCGCCGCCCATGCGCGCCAGGATCACGTCCTGCCTCGGGCCCCAGGCGTTTTTCCAAAGACCGATGATTTCGACGGGCACCGGTTCCGGCGTCTGGCCGCTAAATACCGTCCAGGCCACGCCTTTCATTCCGGGCTGCAACTCGGAACTCTTAACAATGGCCGTGGGGCCGCTTGCCGGGCGGGCGTAATCGGCCTGCTGGCCCGAAGCGGCGCCGAACAGCACGGCCGCTAGGATTCCGCAGTTGCGCCAGTTCATCTCCGCCTGCTCCCATCATTATCTCGCAATACAAATGCATCAGACGCCAACGCCCTTCGTGCGGCGGCGACACCTCGCACTGACGGCTGTTGCTTTCCACCTGCGCCGGGAGTATACTCCCCGCTGGGGTATCTCCAAACTAAAGGAGGACAGATATGGCGAAGCTTTTGCGAGCCGCAGGCGCCACCAGCCTGCTAATGCTCATTGCCACAGCGTTTGCATTCCCGAGCCTTGCCCAAGTAACCACCGGCACGATCTTGGGAACGGTTCGCGACAGCACGGGCGCCGGCGTGCCTGGCGCTCAGGTAACGATCACAGAAACCAACAAGGGTACGTCCCTACAGTTTGTTACAGACGAAGCCGGGGCTTACAACGCTCCCTTTTTGGTCCCGGGCACCTATAGTGTGGCGGTCGAGAAGGGCGGCTTCAAGCGCCAGGTGCGCTCGGGCATCATCGTCCAGGTGGACCAGAAGGCCCGGGTGGACTTCGCCCTGGAGGTCGGCCAGGTCACCGAGACCGTGGACGTTGTGGCCATGGCGCCGCTGGTGCGTTCGGAAAGCGCCGAGCTCGGCGAGGTGATTGAAGAACGCGCCATCCGCGAACTGCCTCTTAACGGGAGACTGTTCACGAGCCTGGTGTATCTGGCCCCCGGCATCACCCCGGGCCAGAACGGCGAAAACCTATCCGGTCAGAGCACCTTCAACCCGCGCGGACCTTCGAACTTCAACGCCCTCGGCAGCCAGGGTAACGCCAATGCCTGGCTGGTGGACGGAATTGATAACAACGAGTACACTTTCAACACCGTGATCGTGATGCCCTCGCTCGAATCGGTCAAGGAGTTCAAGGTGCTGACCGGCGTTTTTTCGGCTGAGTTCGGGCGCGGGGCGGGAGTCGTATCGGTCTCCACCAAGTCCGGAACTAACCAGATACACGGCACCGTATTTGAATATCTGCGTAACGACAAGCTGGACGCTCGGAATTACTTCAACGCCAAACCCTTGGTAAAACCGCCTTTCCGCCGCAACCAGTTCGGCGTGGCGCTGGGTGGTCCCGTCTACTTTCCCGCCCTTTACGACGGGCGCAACCGGACATTCATTTTCGGCGACTACTTCGGCACCCGGGAAGTGAAAGGTCTGACCTACGTGAACACCGTCCCGACGGCCAAAGCTCGCATCGGCGATTTTAGCGAGTTTACCGATTCCCGGGGAACGCTGATCCGGATTTACGATCCGCTGACCACCCGGCGGAATCCGAACTACGATCCCTCGAAGCCGGTAACGGCCGCCAATCCGCAGTATTTGCGCGACGCCTTCGCCGGCAACATTATTCCCCCGAACCGGATCAATCCGGTCGGCCGGAATGTGGCCAGCATCTATCCCCTGCCGAACTCACAGCAGAATTTCGACAATTACACCTCGGCCGCCAATCGCACCGTTGACGATAACGGCTTCAACATGCGGGTAGACCACACCTTCGGGCCTAAGGACACCTTCTTTGCCCGCTACAGCTTCCAGAATTACAAGCTGGATGCGCCGCAGGGCCAGGCCCAATGCTGTTTGCCTACGCCTCCGGAAGCCAAACAAAAGTTCGATCTCGGGCCGTACGTGGCCGGCATCCAGAATACGCGCCTGAAAACCCAGGGCCTGGCGCTTAACGAGACTCACATATTCCGGCCTAACCTGATCAACGAGCTGCGTGCGGGGTTCGCGCGGACCACTCCGGCCACCTTTCAATCCGACTACGGCCACAAAGCCGCCGAGTCCCTCGGCATCAAGGGTATCAACGTGACCCATTTCGCCACCGGACTGCCGAACATCAACGTTACTGACTTCACCGGCCTTAGCGGCGGGCCGGCCTTTTTGCCCTGCAATCCGCGGGAAACCCACTACCAGATTTCCGACAGCATTTTCTGGATGCGGAGCAGGCATCAGCTCAAGTTCGGTTACCACTACGTGCGCCGCCTGGTGTCACCGTATACGAACACGGACACGCGCGGCTCCATCAACTTCGCCCGGAACTTTACCAACGACCCGGTAACCAACACTCAGGGCACCGGCCTGGCGACGTTGCTGATCGGATACTCGACCGGAGGTTCGCGCGGGTATCTGCTGGAGCCGTACTACATGACCGTGCAGGATCAGGCCTGGTTCATACAGGACGACCTGAAAGTCTCGCCCCGCCTGACCCTCAACATTGGGCTGCGCCATGAGATTCACTGGCCGGAGAAGGAAATTCGTGACCGGTTGACGAACTTCGATTTGACGAACTTGCGGCTGGTCTATGCCGGTGAGGACGGAATCTCCCGGAGCGTGGGCAAGAAAACTCACTACAAGAATTTCGGCCCGCGCTTCGGCTTTGCCTGGGACCTGTTCGGTACGGGCAAGACCGTTCTGCGCGGAGGCTTCGGGCTGAGCCACTTCCCCGAGCAACCCTCAGCGTCCAACCTTTTGGGGCAGCAAGTGCCCTGGACGGTCTCCCAAAATTTCGCGCCGGAAACCAACCCTACGGACTGGTCGCGCGTGCCCACCATTGACAACCCGTTCCCACCGGTGCAGGTGGTCAAGCCGCGCACTACCGAGGAGCTGAACGCCGCCAACCCGCGCGTGCTGGGACACGGCTGGGAGAACGAGACTCCTTACTTCGAATCCTGGACTTTCAACATCGAGCGCCAGCTCCACGAGACCCTGCTGTGGGAAGTGGCTTACGGGGGCAGTCGCGGCATCCATCTGCTGTTCGGCTGGAATCCTAATGAGGTTCAACCGGGGCCGGGATCACTGGCCTCACGGCGCCTGCTCCAGCGGATTTCCAACATGTCTAACATCGTGCAGTATGACCCGCGCAACATGTCGGTTTATCACAGCCTGCAAACCAAGCTCGTCAAGCGGTACTCGCACGGCTTGCAATTTCTCTTCAGCTACACCTTCGGCAAGAGCCTGGATTACGGAGGCTCCGCGGCTTCCGGGGGCGGGCAGACCGGCGGGCCGCAGACGGTCACCAACATCCGCGCGGGCCGCGGACCTTCGGGTTACGACGTCAAGCATCGCGGCGTGGTGAGCTACGTCTACGAGCTGCCCTTCGGTCCAGGCAAGAAATGGCTGAGCGGCCGCGGCCCGGCGGGCAAAGTCGTCGGCGGCTGGCAACTCAGCGGCATCACGACGCTAACTACCGGGCGGCCGTTCAACGTCGGCCTAGCGCAAGGGGTCAACAACGGAGCGCCGAGCTGGCCCGATCGCATCGGCCGGGGAACCTTGCCCAATCCCGATCCTTACTACTGGTTCAATGCGGCTGACTTCGTAGCGCCGCCGCCGAACACTTACGGCAACGTGGCGCGCGGCGTGCTGTACGCACCGGGCCACGTCAACTTCGACTTTTCTTTTGTCAAGAACACCAGCTTGACCGAGCGACTAAAACTCCAGTTCCGCGCCGACGCGTTTAACTTGTTCAACACGCCGGCCTTTGGTTTTCCCAACGCCAGCATCGGCTCACCCACCGTGGGCCGGATCACTTCCACCCTGATCGGGATTGACAACCGCGACCTCCAGTTTGCGCTGAAGCTGGAATTCTAGCTTCGAGAACGTTTCGGGGGCCGGTCCCGCGCCGGCCCCCGCCCCGGGTTATACAATACACCGTATGCCTCGAGCCTGCCTTCGGGTGTGGCTGGCGACGGTGGCGTGCGCCGCCTGGTCCCAGCTCGCCTATCAGAAGCCTCCCAAAGAGATTCTTGACGTCTTACACGCTCCCGCCCCGCCGCAAGTCTCCGTCAGCCCTGCGCGTGACCGCATGCTGCTGATGGACTGGTTGCGCTATCCGCCCATCAGCGAGCTTGCGCAACCCATGCTGCGACTGGCGGGCAATCGCATCAACCCGAACACCAACGGCCCGCACAATCCGCGGTACTTCACGGCGCTCACCCTGAAGAGACTTCCGGACGGTGCTGAGATCAAGATCGCCCTGCCGCCCGCTCCGCGCATAAGCGCTCCCGAATGGAGCCCGGACGGCCGCCGCATCGCCTTCACGCAGACCACGCCGACCGGCGTGGAGTTGTGGGTGGCGGACACGGTGACCGGGAAGGCGCATCGGCTGGCAGGAGTGACGGTCAATGCCGCCGACGAAGATGGTTTCCGCTGGATGCCCGACAGTCGCACGCTGCTGGCACGCTTGGTGCCACCGGGGCGAGGCCAGCCGCCGGCGCCGCCCTCGGCTCCTGCCGGTCCTACCATCCAGGAGTCCTACGGCAAGGGCGCACCGGTTTGGACTTTTCAGGACTTACTGAGGAATCCCCATGACGAGTTACTTTACGAGTATTACTTTACGGCGCAACTGGCCCTGGTGGATTCAGCAACCGGCAAGATGAGCTTGCTGGGCAAGCCGGGCATTTTCCAAACCGCTTTGCCGGCGCCCGACGGACAGCATTTTCTGGTGGCCCGCGTGCATCGGCCCTACTCTTACCTTTATCCGGATCGCAACTTTCCCAAAGAAGTTGAAATCTGGGATCGCACCGGGCGGCTGGTGCACAAGCTCGCCAGCCTGCCACTGGCCGACGCCGTGCCCACCGACGGCGTGCCGACTGGTCCGCGCCAGTACCAGTGGCGGCCCACCGAGCCGGCGACGTTGGTATGGATGGAGGCTTTGGACGGGGGCGATCCGCGCAACAAGGTTCCGCACCGAGACCGGGTGATGATGCTGAAGGCGCCGTTCACAGGCGCGCCGGTTGAGATCATCCGCACCCAGCACCGCGCCATGGGGCTTCTATGGGGGGCAACGGACGGCCTGCTACTGGTTTCCGACTTCGAGCGCGAGCGCCGCTGGCTCCGCATGTGGCTCGTGAACGCCGACCAGCCCGCCCAAGCGCCGCGCACTATCTGGAGCCGGGATCTGCGCGATCGCTACGGCGACCCCGGCGCCCCGCTGTTCCGCACGCTGGCCAACGGTTACCGAGTGCTTCACCAGCACGGTGACTGGATCTTTCTGGCGGGACAGGGCGCCTCGCCCCAAGGCGACCGGCCGTTTCTGGACCGGTTCGATCTGAAGGCCGCCAAGTCCGAGCGCCTGTTTCGTTCGGATGAGAACAGCTACGAAAGCGTGGTGGCATTGCTCGACGAGGCCGGAACCCGCGTGCTGACCAGACGCGAAAGTCCCACCGATCCCCCCAATTACTATCTGCGCACGTTGGGAGCGCCGGGATCCGCGCCGGTGGCCCTGACGCATTTTCCGGATACGACCCCCCAGCTTCGCCAGATACGCAAACAATTGGTGACTTACAAGCGCGCCGACGGCGTGCAGCTTTCATTTACCTTGTATCTTCCCCCGGGCTATAAAGAAGGCACGCGAGTGCCGACCATAATGTGGGCCTATCCTCTGGAATACAATGATCCTGCCACCGCCGGGCAGGTCGTAGGATCTACGCAACGCTTCACCACTTTGCTAGGGGCTTCGCATTTGTTTCTATTGCTGGCGGGATACGCCGTGCTGAATGACGCCACCATGCCGGTGGTCGGGGACTTTCGAACGGTGAACGACACTTATGTCGAGCAGATAGTCGCCAGCGCTAAGGCGGCCATTGACAAAGCGGTTGAGCTGGGCGTCACCGACCCCGACCGGGTGGGCGTAGGCGGGCACAGCTACGGCGCGTTCATGACCGCCAACCTGCTAGCGCATTCCGACCTGTTCCGCGCGGGCGTAGCGCGCAGTGGGGCTTACAACCGGACGCTGACTCCCTTCGGTTTTCAAAGCGAGCGGCGAACTTTCTGGGAGGCGCCGGATCTTTACATGAAGGTCTCGCCCTTCGTCCACGCCCACAAGATCAACGAACCCCTGCTGCTGATTCACGGCGAAGCGGATAATAACTCGGGAACTTTTCCCATCCAGTCCGAGCGGATGTATCAGGCCGTTCGAGGCAACGGCGGCCAGGTGCGGCTGGTGATGCTGCCGCACGAATCCCACGGCTACGCCGCGCGGGAGTCTATCGAGCACGTGCTGTACGAGATGGTCACCTGGTTTGACAAGTACGTCAAGAACGCGCCGGCCAGAGGCAGCCGATAAGGCGGCGGGCTGGAAGCCTGAAGAACGCGATCCGCCGGCTCAACGGAGAAAGTCCGCGGCATTATCCCGGGTGACCAGAACCGTGTCGATGCCGATACGCGGCTGGATAGGCTCGCCCCTAGCGGCCTTGATGGCCTGCTCGACCGCCAGCCGGCCCATCAGCTCCGGGTGACCGGCCAAGGTGGCGCTCAAGCGGCCAGCCTCGACGGCGCGCACCGCTTCGCGGGTGGCGTCGAAGCCCACCAGGACGATCTTGCCGGTGAGGCCGCGGGCGGCGACGGCTTCCATGGCCCCCAGCGCCATCTGGTCGTTGGTGGCGAAGACCGCGCGCAGATCCTGGTGTGCAGTCAGCAGGTTCTCCATGACAGTCATGCCTAGGGCCCGCTCGCTGTTGGCAGGCTGAATGGCGACGCACTCCACTCCGGGCGCGCGGGCGACGGCTTCCAAGAAACCCGCCACGCGCTCCTCATGCGTGGCCACACCGAGGACTCCGCGAATCACGGCGACCTTGCCACGCCCGCCTAGGGCGCGCGCGATGAACTCGCCGGCCAGACGGCCGCCCAAACGGTTATCCAGGCCGATAAAGGTGAGCTTGGAAGGCCACGGCACGTCGGTGTCAACGATCAACACGGGGATCCCCGCCGCTCTGGCCTTCTCCAGGACCGGGATGATCTCCGATACTCCGGCGGGCGCCACCGCCAGAGCCGCCACCCTCTTGACCACTTGGTCCTCCAGGATGGCGACCTGCTGGTGGATGTCGATCTCTCGCTCGGGAGCCAGGACAGCCAGTTGGAAGCCCCGTTCGGCACGCGCAGCCGTTTCCGCTCCGGCCTTGACGCGCTGCCACCACTCGCTGTCGAGGGCCTTGGTGACTAGAACCACCTGAGGCGTCTTGCTGTTATCCGCAGGCGCGCAAGCCAGTAGTGCCAACAAGGCCGCCGATAGAGCGGCCACGCACCGGCGGCGCCTGATGCCTGAGCCCGCACGGCCGGGCATTTCTACACTTCCCGCACCTCGACGGGCCGCTGCTGCCTGTAAGAAGCAGTTGCGGCCAGGCTGATGCGCAGCGCCGCCACAGCATCGGCGCCCGTGACCGAAGGCTTCCGCCCTTCCAACACCGCGGCGACGAAATCCTGCATCTGAGCCAAGTAGGCTCTTTCAAAGCGCTGCATGAAGTGCGGCACCACGTCGTGGGTGATGCCCTCCTGGGTCATCACCAAAATCGGCGTGTGGCGGAAGTAGCCCACCTGCAAAGAGCCTTTGGTCCCCCAGATTTCGGCGCGGATGTCGTAGCCGAAAACGGCATTGCGGCTCAGCTCAACTACGCCCACCGCGCCGTTCTCAAAGACCATATTGATGACCGCGTTGTCTATGTCGCCCACACCCGCGAGCTCGGGGTATGCCAATGCGCCGCCGACGGCGTAGACGGTCTTGACCTCGCCCATGAAAAGGCGCGCCACGTCAAAATCGTGAATGCCCATGTCCGCGATCAGACCGCCGCTGACGCCGGGATCGCAAAACTCCAAGGGCGGGCGAAAAGGATCGCGGGAGGTGGATCGGAACAGGACCGGAGTGCCTATGGCCCCCGAGACGACCTTCTGTTTGGCCGCAAGGTAGCCGGCGTCAAAACGCCGCTGAAAACCTGCCTGGAAGAACACGCCTTTGGATTCCACCGCCTGAAGCATTCGGCGGGCTTCTTCGAGCGACAGCGATATGGGCTTTTCGCAAAAGATGGCTTTGCCTTCAGCGGCGGCGGCCATGACCACTTCCCCATGCGTGCTGGTGGGAGCAACTACCACGACGGCGTCAATCTCACCGTCGGCCAGCAAATCCTCGTGGCCGGGGTACCATTTGGGAACTCCATACTCGGCGGCGAAGGACTTGGCCAGCTCGGACTGCTTGTCTGCCACCGCCGCCAGGCGAGCCTTGGGGACCCGCTGGGCCAGATCGCTGGCGTAGACACGGCCCAGTCGGCCCAAACCGATGACTCCTACGTTCAGTTTGCTTTTCATATGCGGCCTTCCGGAGAGGTCAATGTTAGCATAGTGGCCTCGCCTCGCAGCTCAACGCACGCCGGCCTGCCCTCAGGGTTGGAAGCCCGAGCACCGGCTACCGGCCGAAGGGCCAAGTCGGAGCGGGGTATGCCTATTCCGCTGCGGCGGCCATGCTCGCTCACCATGCGCCTGGATAGGAAACCAAACGAGAAATTCCGCGCTTGCATTCTTGAACGGGTTGCGCTAATCTAAGCTGCAATGAGGGCGTCATTCAGTCCGGTCAGTGCGGAAGGCGCCCTCAGCCTGTCTTCGCCGGCCCTCATCGCCGTCATTATCATCGTCATTAGCATCGGGGTCATCGTAGCTGGCCCCGCCTGAGCGGTCCGACGGAGATTTCCCAAGGCCACCGGGCGGGGCGGATCAAGCCCAGCTCGGTGGCCTTTTTTGTTTGTTGCGTTTTGAGTGGAAAGGAGGAGTGGCTTAGCACATGCCTAATTTGATGAGCGGCGCCCGGATGCTGTTGGAATGCCTGGTGCGCGAGGGCGTGGATTGCATCTTCGGATACCCGGGCGGCGTCACCTTACCGCTGTATGACGTGATGTACGACCACCCCATCCGCCACGTATTGGTTCGCCATGAGGAGAACGCCGCTTTCGCCGCTTCCGGCTACGCGCGGGCGACCGGGCGGGTTGGGGTCTGCTGTGCGACCTCAGGTCCGGGCTCGACCAACTTGGTCACCGGCTTGGTGGACTCCCTGATGGACTCCATCCCCATAGTGGCCATCACCGGTCAGGTGGCTTCGAAGCTGATCGGCAGCGACGCCTTCCAGGAAGCCGACACCTTCGGCATCACCCGCTCCTGCACCAAGCACAACTACTTGGTGAAGAACCTTCAGGACCTGCCGACGGTAATCCACGAGGCCTTCTACATCGCCTCCACCGGACGCCCAGGGCCGGTGCTGGTGGACATTCCCAAGGACGTTTTCCAAGGCCAGGCGCACTACGCCCCGGTCTCCAGCATCCACCTGCCGGGCTACAAAGTGGTCACCGAAGGGCACACCGGCCAGATTCGGCGGGCCGCCCAAATGATGTGGGAGGCGCAGCGGCCCATGGTTTACGCGGGCGGCGGCATCATCAGCTCGGAGGCCTCAGCGGAGCTGCGTGAACTGGTGGAGCTGCTGGAGGCGCCCGCGGTGCTTACGCTGATGGGGTTGGGAGCGCTGCCGGCCGACCATCCTAACTTCATTTCCATGCCCGGCATGCACGGCTCCTACGCCGCCAATATGGGCATGACACATGCAGACTTGCTCATCGCCTTGGGTGTGCGTTTCGACGATCGCGTGACCGGGCGGCTGTCGGCCTTCGCTCCGCACGCCAAGGTCATCCACGTGGACATAGACCCGGTGGAAATCGGTAAGAACCGCGCCGCAGACCTGCCGATCGTGGGCGACGCCAAGCGAGTGCTGCGCAAGCTCATCAAGGTCCTCAGGGAAACCATTAGCGAGCGCGAACGCAACGCGGCCGCTCGCCAGGCGTGGTGGCGCCAGATCCGCGCCTGGCAAGATGAGCATCCGCTGAAACCGGCGTTCTCGGACACTGAAATCAAGCCGCAGCATTTGATGGTCGAGATAGACCGCATTTCCGGCGGCCAGGCCATCATAAGCGTGGACGTCGGCCAGCACCAGATGTGGGCTGCGCAGTTCATACGCTGCCTTCATCCGCGGCATTTCTTGTGCTCCGGCGGGCTGGGCGCGATGGGCTTTGGACTGCCGGCGGCGGTGGGAGCGCAGTTCGCCAGACCTGACAAGCTGGTTATCGCAGTGCTGGGGGACGGCGGGTTTCAGATGTCCATACCCGAGCTGGCGACCATCGCCTCCAACGGCCTGCCCGTCAAGATCGTCATCTGCAACAACGGCTATCTGGGCATGGTCCGCCAGTGGCAGACCCTGTTTTACAACAACCGCCTGTGCGCGGTGACCCTGGAAGCCTTCCCGGATATTCAGAAGCTGGGCGCCGCCTACGGGATTCCGGGACGCACAATTGATCGGCCGGAGGATCTGGCGCCTGCGCTGGAGGCTGCGGTGCGGGAACCCGGCCCGTATCTGCTGAACGTGCGC
>Ga0272448_1001320_pt1 | contig 33854 bp, 20 predicted proteins | sample YNPCB0191_FD_202220 | JGI IMG/M metagenome (GOLD analysis project Ga0272448, IMG submission 202220) | Hot spring sediment microbial communities from Yellowstone National Park, WY, United States - YNP-CB-019-1 | ecosystem: Environmental > Aquatic > Thermal springs > Hot (42-90C) > Sediment...
ACATGATCCAGTTGCTGGAGCCTCTGCGGGTTACGGAGACCGAGGGCAAGTGGGACATCACGGTTCTGGTGAAGGGCGGGGGCGTTTCCGGCCAGTTGGATGCGGTGCGCCATGGCATCGCGCGCGCCCTGCTGAAGGTGGACCCGGAGATGCGCCTTCCGCTTCGCAAGGCGGGGTTGCTCACCCGCGACCCGCGCGCCAAAGAGCGCAAGAAGCCCGGCCTCAAGCGCGCACGCAAGGCGCCGCAGTACACCAAGCGTTAGCCCAAGCGCGGCCTCGTTTGCGGGGCACGCTCGGACGCAAGACAACAAAAGAGGGTGCACAGGACGTTCCTGTGCACCCTCTTTGTGCTGCCGGCGCTAGTGCGTGAAGTACATGATGACGATGACGGCTATCCCAAAGAGGAGCACGTTCAGGAAGAAGGGCTTGTCTTTCAGGAGCAGTTCTTCGGGACTGCCGCCCTGTTGCTTGATGTGGATCAGGTACAGGTAGCGAAAGATGCCGTACAGGACAAACGGGATGGTGAGCATCATGGTGTGGTTGGCGGGCACGTTGGGCGCGAAGAATGTGTACAGCGAGTAGGCGATGACCGTGCTGGACGCCACGACGTTGATCATCTCGTCCAGGAACCGCAGGCTGTACTGGTCCAGGATGGCGCGGTGGTTGTTGGCATCTTCCGCCAGCAGCGCCAGTTCATGCCGCCGCTTGCTGAAGCCCAGGAACAGCGCGAGCAACGTCATGCAGATGTACAGCCACGGCGAGAAGCGTTCCACGTTCACCAGCACGACGCCCCCCGCCACGCGCAGCACGAACCCCGCGGCGATGGTCATCACGTCCAGGATGACGTAGTTCTTGAGGCAGAACGAGTAGGCGACCATGAGCAGGAGATAGGCCAGGCTGATGACCCCGAACGCGGCGTTCAGGGCGAAAGCCGCCGGCACGAAGATGGCCACGATGAGGACAGCGGCGATGATGGCGGCGCTCTTGGGCAACTGGCCAGAGGCCAGCGGGCGGTTACGCTTCACCGGATGCAGCCGGTCTCGCTCAATGTCCACCAGGTCGTTGATGAGGTACACGGCGCTGGACAGCAGGCAGAAGATGACGAACCCCGCCAGCGTAGGGAGCAGGTACTCGGTCTGGAACAGTTTGCGGTCAAAGACCAGGGCGGCCCACACGAAGACGTTTTTCGTCCACTGCTTGGGCCGCATGCTTTTGATGAGCAGGCGCAGCACGATGTTTCTCCTCGGTTGGGTAGAGTAGCCGATACATGATATCGGAGATTGGCTGGGGCGTCAACTTGCGGCGGGGGCTGCGAAGACCTCTCTGGGGCAGGCATGGGAACCTGCCCTCCACTCGCTATCCACGAATAACACGAATCCACGCCAATGGAGGACAAATATAGGCACGTAGGGCGGCTTTCCGTAGCCGCCGAAGGCCTGCGCAGGCATGGGAACCTGCCCTGCGCTCGCTATCCACGAATAACACGAATCCACGCCAATGGAGAACAAATATAGGCACGCAGGGCGGCTTTCCATAGCCGCCGAGGGCCGGGGCAGGTATGGAAACCTGCCCTGCGCTCGCTAGCCACGAATAACACGAATCCACGCCAATGGAGAACAAATATAGGCACGTAGGGCGGCTTTCCGTAGCCGCCGAAGGCCTGCGCAGGCATGGGAACCTGCCCTGCGCTCGCTAGCCACGAATAACACGAATCCACGCCAATGGAGAACAAATATAGGCACGCAGGGCGGCTTTCCATAGCCGCCGAGGGCCGGGGCAGGTATGGAAACCTGCCCTACGGTGTGCAGTCTCGTAGGGCGGCTTTCCGTAGCCGCCGTTCTCCCAAAACCTGGCCTGCCGCCCCGCGATGGCGGGCGCATTCTTGACGTTTCGTGCGGGTGCGGGTATCCTGCATCCGTGAGCAAGGACAAGGTTCGCCTGGACGTGCTTCTGGTGGAGCGGGGCCTGGCCGAGACGCGGGAAAAGGCGCGACGGCTGACGCTGGCCGGGCAGGTGGAGGTGGACGGGCGCGCCGCGGACAAGCCCGGGATGGCTGTGCCCCGCGACGCCGACGTGCGCGTGCGCGAGGGGCTGCCCTTCGTCAGTCGCGGCGGCCTGAAACTGGCGGCGGCGCTGGATGCCTTCGGCATCGCCGTGGGCGGAGCGGTGGCCGCCGACTTCGGCGCATCCACAGGCGGGTTCACCGACTGCCTGCTCCAGCGCGGCGCCAAGCGCGTGTACGCCCTGGACGTGGGGTACGGGCAACTGGCCTGGCCCCTGCGCGACGACCCCCGCGTGGTCGTCATGGATCGGGTGAACGTGCGCTATCTGGAAGCGTTGCCCGAATCCGTGGACATCGTTACGATAGACGTGTCTTTCATCTCTCTGGGCCTGGTGCTGCCCGCCGCGCTGCGCGTGCTCAAGCCCGAGTCGGGCCAGGTGGTGGCGCTGGTGAAGCCCCAGTTTGAAGCGGGCAGGGACAAGGTTGGCAAGGGGGGCGTTGTCAAGGACCCCGCCGTTCACCGCGAGGTGCTGGAACGGGTGCGGGACACCGCCCGCGCGCTCGGGTTTCGGGTGCGCGGGCTGATTCGCTCGCCCATCACCGGCCCTGCGGGCAACGTGGAGTTTCTGATGCACCTGGCGCTGGCCGGCGACGAGCCAGACTGGGATTCCATCCTGGAGGCGGCATTGGCGGCAGCCTCGCCGAACCCATAGACGAATCCAAAGACGGAGCAACGCACTGTGGCCAAAATCAACTCGCGAGACCGCTACTCCGGCGTGTTCTTCCTGGCTATGCTCGCCCAATTCGTGTTCTTCGCCAGCATCCACCTGCTCATGTGGACGTTGCCCCTGTACATATCCTTGAAGTTCCCGAGCGCGACGGAAGTTGGGCTGATCATCGGCCTGATGGCGGTTTCCGCGGTGCTGTTGCGGCCCTGGGCGGGGGCCTGGGCCGACCGCTACGGGCGCAAGGTGCTCCTCGTCGCCGGGGCCGTGGCCACCGGCATCGCCCCGCTGTTCTACCTGGCGGGCGGGTCATTTCCTCTGCTGGCGGTTGGGCGGCTGATCCAAGGCGCGGGGATATGCCTGTTCACCACCGGCTACGGCGCGTTGATTCCGGACATCACGCAGCCGTCCAGGCGCGGCGAGGCGATTGGGCTGGCGTCCATCACCATGCCGCTGTCGCTGATGATCATGCCGCGCGTGGGCGCTGCCGTGCAGGAGCACTACGGGTTTGCGCCGCTGTTCGTCGCCTCTTGCCTGGTGGCGGCAGTGGCCCTTTCGGTGAGCCTGGTTCTGCCGCGCGGGAACTACAGCGGACAGTCGGGGGCCAGGCCGGTCTCCTTCCGCTCCGTGCTGCGCATGCGGCGACTGTGGGCGGCGCTGGCGGCGGTGGCGTCGCTGGCGCTGGCCTGGGGCGCGCTGCTGGCCTTCTTGCCCCTCTTCGCCGAGTCGCGCGGCATCGCGGGAGGCAGTTACTTCTTTCTGGGCTATGGCCTGGCGCAGGTTGCGGCGAGTTACTCGGTGGGCGGCCTGTCGGACCGCTACGGCCGGGCGCGCCTCATCGTGCCGGGGATGCTGGGCGTCGCGGTGGCGCTGGTGCTGGTGTCGCGGGTGAGCAGCCTGGCCCCATTGCTCGTGCTGGCGCCTGTGATCGGGCTGCTGTTCGGCGCGGCGAAGATTTCGCTGGACGCCTTCTGCGTGGATTCGGTGCCCGTGGAGGGGCGCGGGGCGGTCGTAAGCCTGGAGTTTGCCGTGTTTGACGCGGGCATCGGCCTGGGCTCGTTTGGGCTCGGGGCCGTGGCCGATGCGCTGGGCTACGGCAACATGTTCGTGGCCATGTCGGGGCTGATCCTCGCCGGGCTGCTGACGTTCGTATTCCTTCACAGGAGGAACGGGCGTGCGGCGTAACGTCTTCGGCCCGCGCGTCGGCCTGGTCTTCGCGGTGGCGGTCGCCGTGGCGCTGCGCCTCTGCGGGCTGAACTGGGATGGCGGGCAGTGGATTCACCCCGACGAGCGCATGATCCTGATGGTGGTGAGCAATCGGCTGTCGGTCCCGACGCACGAGCAACTGCCGCTTCTCCTGACGTCCCAAAGCCCGCTGAATCCGGCGTTCCACGCCTACGGTTCGTTCCCAATGTACCTGCTCAAGGCCGCGCAGTTGATGGCGGGCGGCCGGCTGCCTCTGCACATCCTGGCGCGGGCGCTGTCGGTGGCCTTTGACTGCGGGACGGTGCTGCTCGTCTATGCGCTGGCGGCGTCCCTGGCAGGGGCATGGTGGGGCGTGCTGGCGGCGTTTCTGCTCGCCGTGTCGCCCATCCACGTTCAGTTGGCGCACTACTACACCGTGGACACGGTGCTCGCGTTCTGGACGGCGCTGGGGGCCTACTTCGCCCTGCGGTTGGCCGCGACGGGCAGGCGGCGATGGGCGCTGGCGGTGGGCGCGGTCTCGGGACTGGCCGCCGCGACGAAACTCATCGGAGCCGCGGTCATCTTGTTGGCGTTCCTGGCGCTTGCCGCGCGAGTGGCGGGAGGCGGGCGCTGGAGCCGCAAGGGGCTTGTGCAGGCGGTCGGTTGGAGCGCGGCGGCTGCGGGCGTGGCTTTGGCGGTCTTCGCCCTCGCCGACCCCTACGCCATCGTGGATGCGCGGGCCTTTTGGGGCGAGGCGGCCAATCAGGCCCTGATGGCGCGGGGCGATCCCCGCTTCCCCTACACGCTTCAATTCTACTATACGGCCGCATACCTGTACCCGTTCTGGCAGAACCTGACGCGGGGCTGGGGCATCGGGGCGGGGCTTCTGGCGTGGGGCGGCCTGATTTGGGGAGGCGCGCGGGCGGCGTTTCGGGTTCGCCGTCCCGACGGCTGGGTGGTGCTCGCGATGTGGGCACTCGCGTTCTTCGTGGTGGTGGGCGGGTGGCACGCCAAGTTTCCGCGCTATCTTCTGCCGATGATGCCGCTCCTGTGCGTGTTGGCGGCGGGGATGTTGGCGGATGCCTGGCGGCGCTTCGGGGCGCGTGGTCAGCGAGTGGGGATCGCGCTGGGGACCTCGGCCCTCGTCGCCGCCACGTGCCTGTACGCGCTCGGCCTAGACGGCATCTTCGGCCAGGAGCACTCGTGGGTGCGGATGTCGCGGTGGATGTACGAGCGCATCCCGAAAGGCGCTGCGGTGGCCACCGAGTACTGGGACATGGCCCTGCCGCTGCCGCTTGTGGTGGACGACCAGCCGCGCGACCGGGGCGACTACCGCCTGGCCGAGTTGAGCCTGTACGATGCGGACACGCCGGAGAAATGGGAGGGCTTGGCGCGGGCGCTTGCGGCTACGGACTACTATGTTGTGGCGTCGCAGCGGGTGTACGGGCCGGTGGGCCTGCTGCGCGAACTGTACCCCACGACGTCGCGCTTCTACACGCTGCTGTTCCAGGAGCGGCTGGGGTTTCGCCTGGCGCACTGGGAGGGCACGGACATGCGGGTTCTGGGCGTGCGGATTGTGGAGAACCCCTTCGCGCGGGCGGGGCTGCCCGTGCCCGGAGCGGTCCTGCGCACCTGGCAGGACGGGCGCGCGTGGCTGCTGCCGGGGGCCGACGAGTCGTGGACGGTGTACGATCGCCCGCTGGTGATGATATTCCGCAACGAGGGGCGGCTCAGCGCGCAGGACATTGAGGCGGCGCTGCTGTCGGCGGGGCCGTAGCGTGGGGGCTGGCGGCCTGTTTTGTCCAAGATTTGGCAAGGGATTATAATGGCACACCGATTAGGGATATGAGGAGGGCATTGTGGCCGGACCAAAGATACTGGTAACAGGGGGCGCCGGTTTCATCGGCTCCAACCTGGTCCACTCGCTTCTCTCCGATGGGTATGACGTTACGGTCTTTGACAATCTGTCGCGGAACGGCTCCAAACTCAACGCGGCCTGGCTGGCCTCTGTGCACGGCAAGGCGTTTCGCCTGATTGAGGGGGATGTGCGGGATTTTCGGGCCGTGGCCGAGGCGGCGCGTGGCAAGGACCGCATCTACCATTTCGCCGCGCAGGTGGCGGTTACCACCTCGGTGCAGAATCCGCGCGAGGACTTTGAGGTCAACGCGCTGGGCACGTTCAACGTGCTGGAGGCCGCCCGCACGGTGGCCGATCATCCCGTCGTCCTGTTCACGTCCACGAACAAGGTGTACGGGGGCATGGAGGATGTGGTCATCGTGGAATCGGCCACCCGCTATGCGTATCGGGATTTCCCGGACGGCATAGATGAGACGCGGCCCCTGGATTTCCACTCGCCCTACGGCTGCTCCAAGGGCGCGGCCGACCAGTATGTCCGCGACTACTACCGCATCTACGGGATTCCGACCATCGTTTTCCGTATGAGTTGCATCTACGGCACGCGGCAGTTCGGCGTGGAAGACCAGGGGTGGGTGGCCCACTTCGTGATTTCGGCCGTGCGCAATCGGCCCATTACCATCTACGGGGACGGCAAGCAGGTGCGCGACATCCTGTTTGCCGACGACCTGGTGCGGGCGCTGCGGATGGCCCCCGAGCACCTGGACCGCACGGCGGGGCAGGTGTTCAACATCGGGGGCGGCGCGGCCAACACCATCTCCATCTGGGCCGAGTTCAAGGAGATTCTGGCGCGCCTGGCCGGCAGGCCGGTTGAGGCGGCGGGGTGGGGGCCGTGGCGGCCCGGCGACCAACTGGTGTACGTGAGCAACTGCGCGAAAGCAAAGCAGGCTTTCGGGTGGGAGCCTCGGGTTAGCAAAGAGGAGGGCATCGCGCGCCTGTGGCACTGGGTGCGGGACAATCCGGGGCTTTTTGACTCCATGTGAACGGGGGTTGAGGGTGAGAATCCTGTTTGCCCTGACGTACTACAGGCCCCACGTTTCGGGCCTCACCATCTACGTGCAACGGCTGGCCCACGTGATGGCTGCGCGCGGGCACCAGGTAACGGTGCTCACGTCGCAGTACAGCAAAGACCTGCCCGCCGAAGAAGACGACGATGGCGTGCGCGTCGTGCGGGTGCCGGTGGCCTGGCGCATCAGCAAGGGCGTGGTGATGCCGACGTTCCCCTGGTACGCCTGGCGCGAGATTCGGCGGCACGATGTGGTGAGCATCCACCTGCCCCAGTTTGAGGCGAGCGTGCTGGCCGGCCTTGCGCGGCTGGCAGGCCGACCTGCGGTGCTGACGTACCACTGCGATTTGCAGTTGCCCCCTGGCCTGTTCAACCGTTTCGTGGATCAGGTGGTGTTCGTGAGCAACTACATCGCGGGCCTGCTGGCCAATTCGGTCGTGGCCTATACCGAGGACTACGCGGAGAACTCGCGGTACCTGCGCAAGTTTACCCGCAAGCGGTGCGTGATTCCGCCGCCCGTGATGATGCCGCCGGCGGACGCTTGCGGATGCGAGGCGCTGCGCCAGGAGTATGGGCTGGAGGGCAAGAGGGTCATCGGGTTTGCGGCCCGCTTCGCCGCCGAGAAGGGCGTGGAGTACCTGTTGGGCGCGATTCCCTACATCCTGACGGAAATCCCGAACATCAAGATTCTGTTTGCAGGCGAGTACCAGAACGTCATCGGCGAGAGGGTGTACGAGCGGCTCAAGCCGGCGATGGAAGAGTATAAGGAGTACCTGGCCTTCCTGGGCGTCCTGCCGCCCCAGAAGATGGCCGATTTCTTCTCGGTGAGCGATGTGGTGGTGCTGCCGAGCGTGAATTCCACCGAATCGTTCGGCCTGGTGCAGGTGGAGGCGATGCTGTGCGGGACGCCGGTGGTGGCGAGCAACCTGCCGGGCGTGCGCGTGCCGACCCGCGTAACGGGCATGGGCGAGACGGTGCCGATTCGCAACGAGGTGGCCCTGGCCGAGGCGATTGTGCGCGTCATCCGCAACCGCGAGCAGTACGTGCGCCCGCGCGAGGAGATTGAGCGCGCCTTCAGCCTGGAGACGACGCAGAAACTCTATGAAGAACTCTTTGAACGCCTCACCGCGAAGCGCGCAGGGTAGGCCGGACTACTTCGGGCTGCATCTGCCGGAGGTGCCGGCTTTTCGCGCGCTGATTCGCGCCGTGGAGTGTCGGCTGCTGGCCGAGGTGGAGATGCCGGAGCCTGTGCTGGACATCGGCTGCGGCGATGGCATCTTCGCGCAGATTCTTGCCGGCGGGCGGTGGCTGGCGGGGGTTGACACGTGGGCCGAGGGGGTGCGCCAGGCCCGCGCGCGTCGGGCCTATCGGTATGCGCTGATCGCCAGCGGCACGCGCCTGCCGTTTGCCGACGGCGCGTTCCGAACTGTGGTGAGCAACTGCGTCCTTGAGCACATCCCGGACGTGGACGCCGTGCTGCGCGAGGCGAATCGCGTGTTGGGGATGGGCGGGCGATTCGCGCTCACCGTGCCCAGCCATCGGTTCGCGGAGATGCTGTTCGTGAGCACGTGGTGCAGGCGGTTGGGGTTGCGCGGGCTGGCGCGCGCCTACGGCGAGTGGTTCAACCGAAAGGCGCGGCATTACCACTGCGACCCGCCGGAGCGGTGGGTCGCGCGCCTGGACAGCGCCGGCTTTGCGGTGGACCGCTGGCAGTACTACCTGTCGCACGCGGCGCTGCAGGCCATTGACCTGGCGCACTACTACGGCGTGCCTTCCCTGCTGTGGAACAAAGTCCTGGGCAGGTGGAACATCGCCCGGGGCAACTGGAACTACGTGGTGCCCAACCTGTGGCTTCGGCGGTACTACGAGGAGCCTGCGCCGAACCCGGGGGGATACATCTTCCTTGTGGCCACAAAGACGCGCGTTCTGGAGTGATGGGAGCAAGGCGATGACGCAGGGAATCCAGCGACGATGGCTCGGACTGGGGGTTGCGGTCTGCCTGGCCCTGGCGCTGTGGGGGCAGTATCTGCTTGCGCGGCAGAGACCGGCGTTCGCCGACGGGGTGGTGCTGTACGCCATCAGCGCGGTGCTGTTCCTGGTGCTGAACCGCATGGCCGAGCGCGCGGGCATCGGCGAAGCGTTTCCTCCACCGCAACAGGGCGCGCGCCCGCTGGTGTGGGCCAGGCCCGTGCGGATTGGGCTGGTGGCCGCTTCGCTGCTGGCTGCGGGCCTGTGCCTTCGGATCATCATCGGCCGTCCCGCCACGTACTGGACGGCGCTCTACCTGTGGCTCGCGGCCATCGTCCTGTTTGTCGTGGCCTACGCGCACCGAGTGGCCTGGCCTGCGTGGGCCGACCTCAAGCGCAGGGCCTACGCGAACCGCTGGGAGATCGCGGCAGTGGCGCTGATGCTGGTGGCGGGGGCTTTGCTGCGCGGCGTGAACCTGGCCCATGTCCCGGCCAACGTGGGCGGCGACGAGGGGTCGCAGGGGCTGGAGGCCATTGACTTCCTGACGGGCGCGAAGACCAACATGTTTGAGACGGGCTGGCTGGGCGTGCCGACCATGTCGTTCCTGTGGCAGGCGGCCTGGTTCAAGGTCTTCGGCATCAGCGTTGCGACCCTGCGGCTGCCCTGGGCCTTCGTGGGCACGGTTACGGTGCTGGTATTCTACCTGCTGGTGCGCCGCCTTTTCGGGAAGCGGCTGGCGCTGGTGAGTGGGTTCTTCCTGACCGCGTACCACTATCACATTCACTACAGCCGCCTGGGGTCTAACCAGGTGGCCGACGCGCTGTTCATGGCGCTGGTGCTGTACTTCCTCACGCGGGGGTTGTCCACGCGGCAGCCGCTGGATTTCGCGCTGGCGGGGGTGTTCCTCGGCGGGAGCATCTACTTCTACGCGGGCGCTCGGTTGACCTTCGTGGTGGTGGCGGCGTACCTGGTGTTGGTGGGCGTGCTGGACGAGCGCAAACTCCAGGGTCAGGCGTCCAATCTGCTGGTGCTGGCGGGCGCGGCCTTCGTGGTGGCCCTGCCGCTGGGCTACTTCTACTACAAGCACCCCGACGATTTCAACGCGCGGCTGAACATGGTGGGCATCATCCAGTCGGGCTGGCTGGAGCGCGAGGTGCAGATCACGGGCCGCTCGGCGACGCGCATTCTGGCCGACCAGTTCCAGCGGGCCTTCTTCGCGTTCAACTACTACCACGATCGCACGGTGTGGTACGGCGCGACCATTCCCCTCATGGATTTCGCGTCGTCCATATTCTTCCTGCTGGGGCTTGTGCTGGCGACGTTTCGCTGGCGGCGCGAGCCGTACCTGCCGTTCCTGGTGTGGTTCTGGCTCGGCCTCATCCTGGGCGGCATGATGACCGAAAGCCCGCCCAGCAGCCAGCGGCTCATCACGCTGGCGCCGTCGGCCAGCCTGTTCGTGGCGCTGGCGCTCACGCGGACGTGGGACATGTTCGGCGCGGCGCTGGGCAAGGCGCGCGCCTGGAGCGATCGGGTCATCGCCCTCTCGCTGGTGTGCCTGGCCCTCATCGGGACGGTGTACTACTTCCACAGGCTGATGCCCAAGCGGCTGTACGGGAGCCTCAACGGCGAAGTGGCGACGGAGATGGGCTACTACCTGCGAGACCTGGGGCCCGACTATCGCTGCTACTTCTTCGGGCCGGGGCGGATGTACTACGGGTTCGCCACGATTCCGTTTATCGCCCGCGGCGTGGAGGGGGTGGACGTGCTGCAGCCGCTGTCGGGCCCGCCCGACTTCGTGCTGCCGGACAAGGGGGCGGTGTTCGTCTTCCTGCCGGAGCGCGTGTGGGAGTGGAACTTCGTGAAGGAGAAGTACCCCGGAGGCAAGATTCGGGATTTCGCCCATGCCCAATCGCAGGATTTGCTGTTCACGGCCTACGAGGTGCCGCGCAGTGTGGTGGAGGCGGCGGCCAGCCCGTAACGCTGCGTCGGGCATGGGGCTTGCAGGCTGCACATGGAGGACAACTTGTTCGCGCGTCGCACGGCGAGGGAAACCGTACAGAGGATTTGGAACATGAAGCCGGTGTCGCTGGTGAAACGATGGGCCGCACGTGGGGCGCAGGCGGTGGGCGTCGCGGTGCGGTGGCTGCTTCACCCGAGCAACAGCGCCATCGTGCTGGCCGTGATTCTTGCGGCGGCGTTGGCGCTTCGCCTGGTGGGGCTGGACTGGGACAAGGGCAACGGCATCCACCCCGACGAGCGTTTCCTGCGCATGGTGCTGAACGACATCCGCTGGCCCAAGTCCATCGCGGAGTACTTCAACACGGCCCAGTCGCCGCTGAACCCGCGCAACAAGAACTTCACATTCTGGGTGTACGGCGAGTTGCCGCTGTTTCTGGTGCATCGGCTTGGCGACCTGCTGCACAAGTCGGGATATGGCCAGATTCACCTGGTGGGGCGCGCGGCGTCGGCGCTGATAGACGTGGGGTCGGTGATCGTCATCTACCTTCTGGGCAAGCGGTTGTACTCCAAGAAGGTGGGGCTGGTGGCCGCGGGGCTGCTGGCATTCACCGTGCTGGACATCCAACTGTCGCACTTCTTCGCCGTGGATACGTTCGCGGCGTTTTTCGCCACGCTGGGCCTGCTGTGCGCCGTGTACGCGGCGGAGCAGGGGCGCTGGTGGCAGTTCTTCGTGCTGGGCGTAGTCGTGGGCGCGGCCATGGCGTCCAAGATCAGCATGGCGCTGTTTGGGGCGGTGGCGGGGCTGGCCTGGCTGATGTACGCGCTCCGCACGCGCCGCGATGAGGTCTGGGCCGAGCGCGCGATCCTTCGGCTAGGGCTGCTGGGCCTGGGGGTGCTGCTGGCCTTCCGAGTGTTCCAGCCCTATGCCTTCTCGGGGCCGAGTTTCCTGAACTTCACCCTGTCGCCGGACTTCCTGGCGAACATGAAGGAAGCCCAAATGTACCAGACGGGCAAGGCCGACCCGCCGTGGGGATTCCAGTGGGCCAATCGTACTCCGTACATCTTCCCGCTGTACAATATGGTACTGTTTGGGATGGGCGTGCCGATGGCGCTGGCGGCCTTTGTGGGGTGGGCTGCGGGCGGCTGGGAGATGCTGTCCAAGAAGCGGATGGCGCACCTGCTGCCGTGGGCGTGGGTTACGCTGCTGTTCGTGTACCAGGGCGGGCAGTTCGTGAAGTCCATGCGCTACTTCATCCCCATCTATCCGGCGATGGCGCTGCTGGCGGCCTTCGGAATCGCCTGGGTGTATCGCGAGGCCCGAAATCGCGGCGCGTGGGCCAGGCGGGCGGCTGCGGCCGTGGGGGTGCTGGTGGTGCTCGGCACGGCCGTGTACGGCGTGGCGTTCGCGGGCATCTACACGCGCCCGCACCCGCGCATGGCGGCCAGCGCGTGGATTTACGAGAACGTGCCCATGGCGGCCACGCTGCACTACCGCGCGGCGGACGGCACAATCCGCCAGTATCAGTTGGGCATCCCGCACGGCCAGATTCTCGCGCCGTCGATGCAGCCCGTTTACGTTTCGTTCTCCCTGCCCGAATCCGGCGACATCGTGGACGTTACCGTGAACCATCTGCGGAGCGACGGGACGGCCCCGAGCACGCTGCGGGTGGAACTGGCCCGCGAGATGTGGCCCGAAGATACCCTCGTGTCGGCGGAGTTGACCGGCGTTTTCGCGCCCGACGCGGATGGCAAGGGGCGGGCGTATCGGCTTGAGATGAGCGGCCTCACCATTGCGCCAGGCGTGCGCTACGTGGCGAAGTTCTCGGTTGCCGATGGCGCGTCGCTGATCGCCGAGAGCAGCACGATTCTGCAGGAGACCTACGACGACCCCAAAGTGCCCTTCAGCGAGGTGGGGCGCGACCCCTTCCGCAACTACAACATCCCCGAGTTGCGCGTGTACGATGACGAGAGTCCCGATAAACTGCGCCACTTCCAGGAGATGCTGACCCAGGCCGACTACATCTGCTTCACGAGCCAGCGAGGATACGGGTCTATCCCCCGAATGGCGGCGCGCTTCCCCATGGCCACCAAGTTCTACGACTTGCTGTTCGCGGGCCAGTTGGGGTTCAAACTCGTGGGCGAGTTCACCTCGTATCCCCAACTGGATGGCCTGGTGTTCAACGACGACAAGTCCGAGGAAGCGTTCACGGTTTACGATCACGCCAAAGTCCTGCTGTTCCAGAAGGTGGAGCCGATCACGGCGGAACAGATTGCCGCGGCGATTGCCCCCGCGGACTGGCGCGCGATTCCCCACTACACAGCGCGCGAAGCCGCCAAGTACAAGACGCTCCTGCTCACGCCCGAGGACTTGGCCATCCAGCAGCAGGGCGGCACGTGGCGGGAGATTTTCAACCCCGACTCGTGGGTCAACCGTGTGCCTACGCTCGTGTGGCTGCTCCTCGTGGAATTGCTCGGCGTGCTCGGGTTCCTCATCGGGTTCCCGCTGTTCCGCAACATGATAGACCGCGGCTACGCGCTGTCCAAGACCTTTGGCATACTCCTGCTGGTGTTCGTGGGTTGGATTCTGGTGGCGCTTCGGGTTGCCTGGTTCACGCGGCTGACCATTGGCATCGCGTTGCTGCTGCTGGCCCTGGCGGCGGGGGCGGTGGCGTATGTGGAGCGCCGATCCCTGCGGCAGTTCCTGCGGGAGCGGTGGCGGCATCTGGTGGCCGTGGAGGGCATCTTCCTGGTGCTGTTCTTCGCCTGGCTGCTGATCCGCTGGGGCAACCCTGACCTGTGGCACAACTATCTCGGCGGCGAGAAGCCGATGGAGTTCGCCTACCTGAACGCGGTCATCAAGAGCACCACGTTCCCGCCGTATGACCCGTGGTTCGCGGGCGGGTACCTGAATTACTACTACTGGGGCCAGGTGATTGTGGCCACGCTCATCAAGTTCACGGGCATCGTGCCGTGGGTGGGGTTCAACCTGGCGGTGCCTCTGCTGGCGGCGCTGACGGGGGTGGGCGCGTTCACCGTTACCTACCACCTGCTGCCGGAGCGCGTGCGGGGCGCACTGGGCACGCGCATCCAGGGGTGGCTGTACGGGCTTGTGGGCGTCGCGTTCGTCGTGTTCTTCGGCAACCTGGGGAATATGAACCTCATCGTCGGGGGCCTGATTCGGCTGGGGACGCCCGATTTCAAGAGCAGCATCCCGGGGCTGACGCCGGTCGTCCGGGCGCTCACGGGGCTGTGGAAGGTGCTTTCGGGGGCGTCGCTGGGGTTCGCTAGGGAGTGGTGGTTCTGGAACGCCACCCGCACGATTCCGGACACGGTGAACGAGTTCCCGTTCTTCACGTTCTTGTTCGCCGATTTGCACGCGCACCTCATCGCGCTTCCGTTCACGCTGTTGGCGCTGGGGATGGCGGTAAACATCGTGCGCGGAGCGCGCGCGGGGGCGGAAGCCTCGCGTCCGGCGCCGAATGCGTCCATCCTGGCGCGGCTGTGGGGGCTGGCCCGCGACTGGGACCTGGGCGTTCTCGTGGGGCTGGCGCTGGTGGTGGGGGCGCTGTGGCCGACGAACACGTGGGATTTCCCGACGTACTTCGTTGTCGGCGTGGGCGCGCTGCTGATTCGGGGCTACGCCCGCGAAGGCCGAATCGCCTGGCAGTGGCTGCTGAAGGTCGCGGCCCAGGCGGTATTCGTGGCGGCCCTGGCGGTGGCGCTGTTCTATCCGTTCCACGCCTACTACGGCAGTTACTACACGAGCGTGGAGTTGTGGAAGGGCCAGCGGACGCGGGTGGTGGAATTCCTGACCATATCGGGGCTGTGGCTCTTCATCCTGTTCGCGTATATGCTGGACAAAGGCTTCGGTAGGGGCGCGGGCGGCGTGATGGGCTGGATCGGGCGCATGGCCGTCCGCCGTGGACAGGCCGCCAGACGGTGGGCCCTCACCCAGGCGTTGAGTCCGACGTTCGCGGGGTGGTGGACAGGGCTGGTGATGACCGTCGTGGCGCTGGCGATGGCGGCCTACCTGCTGATGCAACTGAAGTATCCGGTGGTGGCGTTTCTCCTGTTGCCGCTTGGGGTCGCCCTGGCGCTGTTCTTCCGGAAGCGCGCCGCGCCGGAAGAGCGGTTCGTGGCGCTGCTCACCCTGGGCGGCCTTGCGTTGAGCATGGCTGTGGAGATCGTGGTGCTGAAGGGCGACATCGGGCGGATGAACACCGTGTTCAAGTTCTACCTGCAGGTGTGGGTCATGTGGGCCATCGCCGCTGCCGTAGCGCTGGCGCATTTGGCGGAGCGCAGCCGCAACTGGGCGCGCGGCTGGCAGAAGTTCTTGTGGGGCGGCGTGGCGTTCCTCGTCGCCATGTCGCTGCTGTACACGGTAACCGCGACGCCGGCGCGCATCGGCCTGCGCTACGACGCGAGCCTAGGCCCTTCGCTGGACGGCATGGCGTACATGGACTCGCCGAAGGCGCAGTACTGGGAGAACGAGCGGGTTCTAGACCTCAAGTGGGACAAGGAAGGCATCCTCTGGCTGTTGGCGAACGTGGATGGTTCTCCGGTGATCCTGGAGGGCCAGACGGGCGAATACCATTGGGGGTCGCGCGTGTCCATCTATACGGGCCTGCCGAACGTTGTTGGCTGGCGATGGCATCAGGTACAACAGCGCATGCTGATGCCAGGCGGCACGGTGGAGTGGCGCGCGGATGACGTTCGCACCATCTACACCACGGCGGACGATGAGATGGCGTTGGCGCTGCTGAAGAAGTACGGCGTGTCATTCATCTACGTGGGCCAGTTGGAGCGGGCGCTGTACGGCGAGGAAGGCCCCGCGAAGTTTGACCGATGGGTGAAACAGGGTATCCTGGAGTTGGTGTTCTCCAGCCAGGAAGTGAAGATATACCGCATGGTGAAGTAGGTGGCGTATGGGTTCGGTTCTGGCGTGGTGGCTGCTGGTTACCCTGGCGGGCTGGACGGTTCTTCCCGTCGCCCTGCGGCTGTTCAATCGGCTGCCGGGGCGCGGCTATGCTCTGGCGAAGGCGCTGGGGCTGCTTCTCATCGGCTACGTTTTCTGGCTGCTGTGCTCGCTGAAACTGCTGCGCAACGACGTGGGCGGGATACTCATCGCGTGGGCGGCGGTGTTCGCGCTGGCGCTCCTGTTCTACCGGCGCGGCGGGGGGAGCCTGGACGAACTGCGGGCCTTCATCCGCGAGCGGTGGCGCTACATCGTGGCTACGGAAGCGATCTTCTTGGTCGGCCTTGCGGGCTGGGCGACCTTCCGCGCCTTTGACCCCGACCTGGTGGGCACCGAGAAGCCGATGGAATTCGCGTTCCTCAACGCGATCCTGCGAAGCGACACTTTCCCGCCGCACGACCCGTGGCTGTCGGGCTACGCCATCAGTTACTACTACTTCGGCTATGTGATGATCGCCGCGCTCACGGAACTGGCCGGCACGCCGCCCGCCGTGGCGTTCAACGTGGGGATTGCGTTGCTGTTCGCGCTGACGCTGACGGGGAGTTTCGGCGTGGTGTACGAACTGGCCGCGTGGAAGCGCGAGGCGAGCGACGGGCGGGCGATCGGGTTCAGCCTGTTCGGGCCGCTGTTCGTGGCGCTGGTGGGCAACCTGGAGGGGCTGCTGGATGCGCTGCATTCGCGGGGCATCGGCTCGGCGGCGTTTTGGAAGTGGGTGCAGATCAAGGGGCTGGCCGAGGCTCCGATAACCGGCTCGTGGGTTCCCCAAGACCACTGGTGGTGGTGGCGGGCGTCTCGCGTGGTCTATGATATGAGCGCGCTGGGGGAACACCAGGAAGTCATTGACGAGTTCCCGTACTTCAGTTTCATCCTGGGGGATATGCACCCGCACGTGCTGGCACTGCCGTTCGTGATGGTGGCGATTGCCCTGGCGGTGCAGGTCATCCGCTGGGCGGCGGAGCAGAAGCCGCTCGCGCTGCCCAAGAAGGGCGGCGTGAGCGCCTGGCTTCCGGCGTACCTGGCGCAGGACTGGGAGCGGAACCTGCTCATCGCGCTGTGCCTGGGCGCGCTCGGATTCCTGAACACGTGGGACTTTCCCATCTACTGGGGCGTGGCGGCATTGTGCTATGCTGCCGGCCGGTATGTGGCGAGTCGCAGGTTGGACAAAGCGTACAGTCTGGATGTGATTTTGTGGGCTGGACGGGCGCTTGCTGTAGGAATCCTGCTGTTTCTGCCATTCTACATCTCCTTTAGTTCGCAGGCCAGCGGCATCGGCCTGGTGATCATCAACAGGACGCGCCCGTGGCACTACTTCGTGATGTTCGGCCTGTTCCTGGCGACTGCCGTAGCGTTCGCGGTGTACGCGACGCGCGCGGCATTCCGCCGGCGCAAATGGGCCGCGACGGGCGACGTGCAGGCCATCGCCGCAGTTGTGGGGGTTCTGGTGCTCCTGTCGGTCATAACCGGCAAGTGGATGGCGCTCATCGCAATCCTGCTTGCCGGCGTGCTGGCGATTTCCGCGACGCGGCGGCTGGCGCAGGACACCGCCGCAGACGAACACGCGCTGACCGACGCGACCGTGGCCGTGATGATGATGGTGGGGTTCCTGCTGACCTTCGCGGTGGAGTTCGTGTACCTGAAGGATTCCTTCGGCACGCGAATGAACACCGTATTCAAGTTCTACTACCAGGCGTGGGTGTTGCTGGGATTGTCCGGCGCGTATGCATTGTGGGCCATCTTCGGGCGGGGCGCGGCGGGCCGCAGCCGATGGGCAGCCGCGGGGCGCGCCCTCTTCGCGGCGACGTTCGCCGTGCTCCTCGCGGCGAGTTTGGTCTACACGTTCGCGGCAGGCTACTCCAAGGCGGGCAGGTTCCGCGGCCAGGCGACGCTGAACAGCCTGGCCTTTGTCCAGAAGTACTACCCCGCCGAGTACAATGCCATCGCGTGGCTGAACGCGAACGTCAAGGGCGCGCCAGTGATCCTTGAGGCGACCGGTGGCTCCTACACCGAGGCGGCGCGGGTGTCAGCGCGGACGGGCCTGCCCACGGTGCTGGGGTGGGACTTCCACGAACAGCAATGGCGCGGAAAGCGAAATCCGGCGGGCAGTCGGGCGCTGGACGTGGAGAAGATGTATCGCGCACCCGACAGCCCCGAATCTTTGACGCTGTTGGACACCTATGGTATAAGTTATATCTACATAGGGGATTTGGAGCGCAGCAAGTACGGCTTGAGCGAGGCCGTCGTCAACCGGTGGGATCGGATCGCCGTGCGCGTGTACGATGCCGGCGGCGTGCGCATCTACCGGTACGCGCCCCGAACCCCACGATGACCGAACAAGGAAGCCGCAAATCGGGATGACCGAAAAGCCTGATGCCAAGAATAGCCTCTTCGCCCGCATAACGACAGAGATGGCGGTCTATGGCGTCCTTCTCCTGGTGTCCCTCGCGCTGCGCCTGGTGGACCTGGACGCGCGCCCGTTGAGTTCCGCGGAGGCGGCGCGGGCGCTGGGCGCATGGCAACTGGCCCAGGGCCGCGAGCCGGCGCTCGTGGGCAGCCCGTTGCTCACCAACGGCACGGCGGTGGTGTTCTTTCTATTCGGCGCCAATGACTTCACGGCGCGCCTGCTGCCCGCGCTGTTCGGCGCGCTGATGGTGCTGCTGCCCTACTTCTGGCGCGAGCGGCTGGGGCGGGCGGGTGCGCTCCTGGCGGCGGCGCTGTTGGCCATCTCGCCCATGGCGCTGTTCGCGTCGCGCTCCGTCGGGCCAGAGGCGCTGGCCGCTGCGTTGGGCCTGGGCCTGGCCACGGCGCTGGTGCGGTTCGCGGACACGGGCGCGCCTCGGTATCTGTACGCGGGCGCGGCGGCGCTGGGGCTGCTGCTCGCGTCGGGGGCGGGCGCGTATTTCGTCCTGCTGGCGCTGCTTGCGGTTGCGGTGGCGGCGTGGGCGTTGGGCCGCAGAGGGAATGCGGCTATCGCCTCGTTCCGGGAGCGCCTGCTGGCGAGCCGCGCACCACTCCGCACGGGCGGGTTTGTGTTCCTGGGGACGGTGGCGGGCGTCGGCACGCTGTTGCTCTTCCACGTGTCGGGCCTGCGCGGGCTGGGCGATGTGCTGGGCGAGTGGTGGCGCGGCTTCGGGGCGGCGGGGGCGATGCCCTGGTTCAGCCCGCTGCTGTGGCCCCTGCTGTACGAGCCGCTGGTGGTCGTGTTCGGCATCATCGGCGGGATTCGCGCCGTGCGCGAGCGGGACTTGCTGGGCAGCAGCCTGCTGGGATGCGCCCTCGGCATTCTGGTCATGCTGATGGCGTGGCCGGCGCGGACGTCGGGGGACATGCTCCTGGTGTCGGCGCCGCTGGCGCTGCTGGCGGGCAGACAAATCGCCGAGTTGCTGCGCGACGCGCGGGCCGATTGGCGCGGCCTGCGCGATGGGGTGTACGTGGCCGTGTTCGCCATTCTGGTGGCCTATGTGTACCTCCAGTTGGCCGGCTTCGCGGAGCGGGGCGATTCGGTCTTCCTCATTCTCGCGTGGGTGGGCACGGCGCTGTTCGTCGTGCTGACGATGGGCCAGGGCGTTCTGTACGGCGTGGAAAACGCGCTGCGGAATCTGGGGCTGGTGGCCGCGGCGCTGACGCTGCTCATCACGCTGTCGGCGGCGCTTGGCTCGGCGTACGATGCGGGGCAAGGGCGCGCCGAGATTCTGGAGCCCACGCCGACCTCGCCGCAGGCGCGGGCGCTGGCGGCCGATGTCGCAACCTGGTCCCTGCGCCGCATCGGCGACGCGCACGAAATGTCGGTCGCGGTGGTGCTGCCGAATCCCACGGTGATGCAGTGGTACCTGCGGGAGTTTCGCCATCTGCAAGTTCTCGTCGGCACGGCAGCGCCTGTGAGCGCCGAGGCCATCGTTACGCTTGAAGGCGTGCAGCCGGCGGCGCAAGGGTCGTATGTCGGCCAGCCCTACGAGTTGACGCGGGACTTCCGATGGCGAACGCTGCCGGCCAGGGATTGGTGGCGTTGGGCCTTGTGGCGCGCGCTTCCTGCGGCGTCGGAGAGCCGCGCGGTGCTGTGGATTCAAACCTCGCCAGAGTGATGGGACAGATGGCTGAAGTGGGAGCGGTTTCGGACGGCAAGGACTGGTGGGAGACGCCGGTCCTGCATAGCCTGCAGAAACTGACGCGGGAGAAGGCCGCGTACATCGGGATTGCGGTTGTGGCGCTGGCGCTGCGCCTGTGGGCGTTGGGCGCGCGGGCCGTCAGTTTTGACGAGTGCCAGCACCTGTATTTCTCGTGGCAGCCCTATTCCGTCGGCTCCATCTTCAAGTTTGACCCCGTTACCGGGCCGATCACGCATGGGCCGTTCCTGTTCCTGGCGAACACGCTGATGTACACGCTGTTCGGCGTGAGCGACTACACGTCGCGGTTGGCGTCGGCGTTTTTCGGCACGGCGCTGGCGCTTCTGCCGTACTTCCTGCGCAAGTACCTGGGGCGCGGCGGGGCGCTGGCGGCGGCGGTGATGCTAACCGTGTCGCCGTTCCTGCTGTTCTACTCGCGGGACAACCTTCACGAAATCTACGGCGCGGTCTGGACCATGCTGATGGCCATCGGCTTCCTGCGCTACGTGGACGAGCGGAAGCCGAAGTACCTGTACCTGTTCGGCGCGGCGGTGGGGTTCTACCTGTGCACCAAGGCCGTGGCGTACATCATGGGGTTCATCGTGGTGGCGTTCGTGGTGGTGGCGCTGGTGTGGGAGCGGCTGTCGGCGCAGGCGGCGCGGACGGCGCGACGCGCGGGGCTGGCCGTGAGCGCAGGGGCGCTTGCGCTGCTGGTGTGGCTCACCAATCGGCCCCAGCCCGCCGGCACCCCCCGGAGCGGATTGCTGCCGATTCTGGTGGTCCTGGCGTGCCTGCTGGGGGCGGCGGTGCTGGCAGGTTGGGCGCACCCCGGCGGCGGCAAGGAGCGGCCGGTGGCCCGCGCCCTGGGGGCCATCCGCGGGGCGCACTTCTGGACGATGGTCGGCATCGGCCTGGGCGTGGTGGTGGTGTTGTACACCACGTTCTTTACCAACCCCAGAGGCTTGACTGGCCCCATTAGCCAACTGTCCTACTGGTTCGGGCAACATGGCGAGGCGCGAGGCGGCCAGCCGTGGTACTACTTCCTGCTGGTGCTGGCGCCCATGTACGAGTTCTTGCCGCTCGTGGGCGCGGTTGCGGCGATTGTGTACTACGCGGCGTTTCGGCGGCGGCCGCATCCCGAACGGGACGCGGTGCCCTTTGTGCCGTTCGTCATCTTCTGGGCGATTGCGGCCATGGCCATCCACAGTTGGACGGGCGAGAAGATGCCGCAGCACACGGTGTACCTGGTGCTGCCGATGATTCTGCTGACGGGTCGCCTGCTCCAGGACTGGCTGGGAGATGGGAACGTGGGCCAGGAGCGGCGGCGCGAGTTCGTTGCGTTCTTCGCGCTGCTGCCTGCTGCTGGATACTCGGTGGTGCGGCTGCTGTCCGTTCGGCCCTTCGCGGGGCTTTCGCAGGCGCAACTGAATCAGACGATGGTCTGGCTCGCGACGCTGGGCGTGGCGGCGGGCCTGGCGTGGGCGCTGGGGCGGCTGGGCCAGCGCCTGGGCAAGGCCATGGCGCTGCGGGCGTGCGCGGCGTCGGCCTTCGCCGTCCTGCTTCTCCTGACCGTGCGGGTTAGTTGGATGGCGAGTTTCGTGAACTACGACACGGCCAAGGAACTCATCGTCTATGCGCATGGAACCCAGGACGCGAAGGTAACGCTGAACGAGATTCTGGACATCTCGCGCCGAACCGTCGGCGACAATCGTATCAAGGTGGCGTATGATTCCCGCACGGGGTTCCCCTTCGCCAACTGGTACCTGCGGGACTTCCCGAACGCCATTTCGTTCTCTGGCGAAAGCCCCAGCCGCGAGGCGCTGGACTCGCCCATCGTCATCGTGCACGGGTGGAACGACGCCAAGGTGCGCCCGATTCTGGCGGATTACGACCGCTTCCCGCGCCTGGTCATGTGGTGGCCCGTGGAGGACTACAAGGGGCTGACGCCCGCGCGCCTGTGGGCCATGCTGCGGGATCCGGCCAAGCGCGCCGAGATGTGGGGCATCCTGTGGTCGCGCACGTATCCCTATGCGCTCAAGGACTGGCCGTACCGCGAGGAGATGATCCTCTACATCCGCAAGGACATCACGGCGCAACTCTGGCAGTATGGCGTGCTGACCGCGGCCGCAGCGCCGCAGCCGACGGTGGTGGCGGAGGATCCGTACCAGGCGAAGAAGGTGCTGGTGCCTGCGGTGCTGACGTTTGGGCGGCAGGGGCAAGGGCCTGGGGAGTTCCAGGATCCGCGCGGGGTGGCGGTGGACGCGGCGGGGAACATCTACGTGGCGGACACGGGGAATCATCGGGTGCAGGTGTTTGACGCGAACGGGAAGTACCTGCGGGGTTGGGGTCAGTACGGGAGCGGGCCAGGGGAGTTCAACGAGCCGTGGGGGATTGCGGTGGACGGAGAGGGGAACGTGTACGTGGCGGACACGTGGAACTATCGTGTGCAGAAGTTTGATAGCAAGGGGAAGTTTGTGAGGATGTGGGGAGAGAGCGGAGACACGGGCGGGGACGCGGGGGCGTTGCCAGGGGCGTTCTATGGGCCGCGGGCTGTGGCGCTGGCGAGGGATGGGACGGTGTTGGTGATGGACACGGGGAACAAGCGGATTCAGCGGTTCACGGCGGACGGGGAGTTTGTGGGCGGGTACGGTGGGTTTGGAGCGGGGCCAGGGCAGTTCTGGGAGCCTGTGGGGCTGGCGGTGGACGGAGAGGGGAACGTGTACGTGGCGGACACGTGGAATCATCGGGTGCAGGTGTTGGATCGTGAGATGAGGTATGTGAGGGAATGGGGGGTGAAGACGTGGGCCGGGGAATCGGTGTTGAACAAGCCGTATGTGGCGGTGGATGGGCGAGGGCACGTGTATGCGAGCGATCCGGAGGGGCATCGGGTGTTGGAGTGGACGGTGGGCGGGGAGTTTGTGGCGAGTTATGGGGAGTATGGGGTGGATGAGAGTCGGTTCAGCCTGCCGGTGGGTTTGGCGGTGGATGGGAGTGGGCGGCTGATCGTGGCGGATTCTGGGAATCATCGCATTATGGTATTTGCGCCTTTCGGGCCGTGAGACCGTTCGCGCGGGGTAATCCATGGGCGGGATGACGCAGAGTTCAGGGAAACCAACATGGTGGGAGCAGCCCGCGGCGCGGGTGCTGGCGTGGCTGACATGGGAGAAGGCCGCGTATTTCGCGCTGTTCGCCGTGGCGTTGGCGATGCGCCTGTGGAATCTGGGCGTGCGCAGCATGAGCCACGACGAGAGCCTGCACGCCCTGTTCTCCTGGAAGTTGTACGCGGGCCAGGGGTATGTGCACGACCCGATGATGCACGGGCCGTTTCTGTTCTACGCCAACGCGCTGGTGTATTTCCTCTTCGGCGTGAGCGACTTCACGGCGCGGCTGGTGCCTGCGCTGTTCGGCGCCTCGCTGGCGGTTCTGCCCTACTTCCTGCGCAAGTGGATGGGGCGGCTGGGCGCGTTCGTGTCGGCCATCATCCTGACCTTCTCGCCGTCCTTCTTGTACTACTCGCGCTACATCCGCAACGACATCTACATCGCCGTGTGGTCGGTGCTGATGCTCATCGCGCTGTTCCGCTTCCTGGACGAGCGCAGAGACCGCTACATCTTTCTGTTCGGGATTGTGGCGCTCCTGTCCATTGCGACGAAGGAAGTCGCCTACATCACGGGGTTCATCTTCGTGGTCTTCGTGCTGTGGGCGGTGGTTTGGGAGCGGCTTGGGGCTTCGGCGCGGGCGGCCTTGCGGTGGGTGCTGCTGGCCGCGGGGGGCGCGTTCCTGCTGGTGGCGCTCGGGCTCACGGTGCGGTCGGGTGGCAGCGCGTTGACCCCGACGCCGCGCGCCCTGCCCGACCTGGTGCTTGTCGCGTGTTTTGTCTTCGCGTTTGGGGTGGCGGGGTTCGCGTGGCGGCAACTCGGGGAGCGTGCGCCCGTCTCGGAGGGCCTGGCGGCCGTGCGCTGGCGTGCCGTTGCCTGGACGGCTCTCACGGCGGCGGTGATCTTCGTAGTGATGTACACCACGGTCTTCAGCAACCTCAAGGGCCTGTACAGCGGAACCATCGGGCAGATCGTGTACTGGCTCAAGCAGCACGGCGTGCAGCGGGGAGACCAGCCCTGGTACTACTACTTCGTGCTGATGCCGATGTACGAGTTTCTGCCGCTGCTGGGCGCGCTGGCGGGCATCGTGTACTATGCGTTCGCGCGCAGGGCGGCCGACGCGCGAAAAGACTCGCTGCCGCTTGTGCCCTTCCTGATTTTCTGGACGATCGCGGCGACGGCGTTGTACAGTTGGGCGGGCGAGAAGATGCCGTGGCTCGTGCTGCACCCTGTCCTGCCGATGGCGCTGCTCACGGGGCGGCTGGCGCAGGATTGGATCGGCGGGGTGGACTGGCGCGAGGCGTGGAGGCGCGGCGCCGCGGGCTTCGTGCTCCTCGTGCCGTTCGCCGTGTTCGTGATCGCCCGTTTGTTCCTGCTGCGGCCCTTTGCGGGGATGTCGCTGCAACGGCTGACGCAGACCGCCACGTGGCTGCTCAACGCGGTCGTGGCGGTAGTCGTCATCTGGGCGGTGTATTCCTACGCCACGGCCCGATTGGGGGTGCGGTTCGCGCTGCGCTGCGTGGCGGTGTCGGCGCTCGGGTTGCTGTTCCTGCTGACGGTGCGGTTCACGTGGATGGCGAACTACGTGAACTACGACACGGCCAAGGAGTTCATCGTCTACGCCCACGGCACGCAATTCGTGAAGCAGACGATGAACGAAATTGCCGAGATATCCGAACGCCTGTACGGCGACAAGTCCATTGAACTGTCCTACGACGGCGGCGACCTGCGGGACAGGGCAAACCCACGGGATGATGTGGGCGGCCTGGCGTGGCCGTTGGAGTGGTACCTGCGCGACTACCCCAATCGGCACTACTTCCAGTATTGGGATGGCGGGACATCGGCAAGCCCGCAGTTGTTCACCGTGCCCGTCGTGCTGGTGGATTCGTGCAACGAGGACAAGGTGCGGCCTTTCCTGGGCGACAAGTACTATCGTTTCCCCACCCAGTCGTGGCGGCAGTTGGTCTGGTGGCCGGTGGAAGACTATCGGAACCTGACGCCTGCCCGCATCCTCAACGCGCTGAAGGATCCCGCCAGGCGCGCCGAAATCTGGGACATCCTGTGGTGGCGCAAGTACAAGTACACGTCGGACACGTGGCCCAATCGGCACGACTTCGCCCTGTACGTGCGCAAGGACATCGCGGGGCTGATGTGGAAGTACAGCATCGGCGCCGCAGCGCCGCAGCCGACGGTGGTGGCGGAGGATCCGTACCAGGCGAAGAAGGTGCTGGTGCCTGCGGTGCTGACGTTTGGGCGGCAGGGGCAAGGGCCTGGGGAGTTCCAGGATCCGCGCGGGGTGGCGGTGGACGCGGCGGGGAACATCTACGTGGCGGACACGGGGAATCATCGGGTGCAGGTGTTTGACGCGAACGGGAAGTACCTGCGGGGTTGGGGTCAGTACGGGAGCGGGCCAGGGGAGTTCAACGAGCCGTGGGGGATTGCGGTGGACGGAGAGGGGAACGTGTACGTGGCGGACACGTGGAACTATCGTGTGCAGAAGTTTGATAGCAAGGGGAAGTTTGTGAGGATGTGGGGAGAGAGCGGAGACACGGGCGGGGACGCGGGGGCGTTGCCAGGGGCGTTCTATGGGCCGCGGGCTGTGGCGCTGGCGAGGGATGGGACGGTGTTGGTGATGGACACGGGGAACAAGCGGATTCAGCGGTTCACGGCGGACGGGGAGTTTGTGGGCGGGTACGGTGGGTTTGGAGCGGGGCCAGGGCAGTTCTGGGAGCCTGTGGGGCTGGCGGTGGACGGAGAGGGGAACGTGTACGTGGCGGACACGTGGAATCATCGGGTGCAGGTGTTGGATCGTGAGATGAGGTATGTGAGGGAATGGGGGGTGAAGACGTGGGCCGGGGAATCGGTGTTGAACAAGCCGTATGTGGCGGTGGATGGGCGAGGGCACGTGTATGCGAGCGATCCGGAGGGGCATCGGGTGTTGGAGTGGACGGTGGGCGGGGAGTTTGTGGCGAGTTATGGGGAGTATGGGGTGGATGAGAGTCGGTTCAGCCTGCCGGTGGGTTTGGCGGTGGATGGGAGTGGGCGGCTGATCGTGGCGGATTCTGGGAATCATCGCATTATGGTATTTGCGCCTTTCGGGCCGTGAGGCACGGTGGAATCTCGGCCGCGCGGGAAAACCCGACGGCCGTGGGTATAGTCTGTTTTGTCGCGAGGAGGTTGTGGTGAAACTGCATGAGTACCAGTCCAAGCGCATCTTTGCGCGTTATGGCATCCCCATTCCAGAAGGGGATGTGGCGACTACGCCTGTGGAGGCGGGTGCTATTGCGGCGCGCCTGGGCAAGCCTGTGGTCGTGAAGTCGCAGGTGCTGGTCGGGGGGCGCGGCAAGGCGGGGGGCATCAAACTGGCGCACGATCCCGCCGAGGCCGAGCGGGTGGCTGGGCAGATTCTCGGCATGGACATCAAGGGCCTGAAGGTGAAGAAGGTCCTGGTGGACGAGGCGGCGCGGATTCAAAAGGAAATCTACCTGGGGGTTGTGGTGGATCGGGCCACCAAGCGCGCCGTGATGATGGCTTCGGCCGAGGGCGGCGTGGAGATAGAAGAGGTGGCGCGCGTCTCGCCCGAGAAGATTTACAAGGTGAGCATCAATCCCTTCCTGGGGCTACAGCCGTTCCAGGCGCGTGAGATCGCCTTCGGCATCGGCCTGGACAAGGACCTGGTGGGGTCGTTTGCGGCGATCGCGCAGGGGCTTTACAAGGCGTTTGTGGGCACGGATGCGTCGCTGGCGGAAATCAACCCGCTTGTCGTTACGGACGAGCGCAAGTTGCTGGCGGTGGACGGGAAGATCGTCCTGGACGATAACGGGCTGTTCCGCCACCCCGACCTGGCCGAGATGCGCGACCTGGACGAGGAAGCGCCTGCCGAGACCGAGGCGCGCAAGTATGGGCTGAGTTACGTGAAACTGGACGGCAACGTGGGGTGCATGGTGAACGGCGCGGGGTTGGCGATGGCGTCCATGGATGTCATCAAACTGTTCGGCGGCGCGCCCGCGAACTTCCTGGACATCGGCGGAGGGGCGAAGGCCGACAAGGTGGCGGCGGCCCTGCGGATGATCCTGTCGGATCCGAACGTGAAGTCGGTGCTGTTCAACATCTTCGGCGGCATCACGCGCTGCGACGAGGTGGCGAAGGGCATCCTGGCGGCGCTGGAGGAGGTCAAGCCGAACGTGCCGATGGTGGTGCGCCTGGTGGGCACCAACGAGGAGGAAGGGCGGCGACTGCTGGCCAGCGCGAACATGCGCGCCACGACGTCGCTGGTGGAGGCGGCGCAACTGGCCGTGGCGGCGGCTCGCGGCGAGGCGTAGCAAAGGAGGGGCTGGCATGGGATGCGTCTTCTGCGACATCGTCGCCAGGCGCGTTCCAGCGCACATCGTGTACGAGGACGAGGCGACGCTGGCCTTCATGGACATCGCGCCGATTCACGAGGGGCACACGCTGGTAGTGCCCAAGACCCATGCGGCCGATGTCTTTGAGGTAAATCCGGAGGATGCGGCGGCGGCGATGCGCACGGCGGTGAAGGTAGCCCGCGCTGTGAAAGCCGCCTTCGGATGCGACGGGGTCAACATCTTTCAGAGCAACGGCCCCGCCGCGGGGCAGACCGTTTTCCATTTTCACATCCACGTGCTCCCGCGCTGGGCGGGCGACCGTTCCATCGCCTTGCGTCGCGAATACTTCGCCGGAGACGGCGATTTGCAGCGGGCAGCCGAGCGAATCCGACAAACCATCGGGTCGGAATCCTGAAGTTTACATAAGAAGGGGATGCGATGAGCGTTTTGGTCAACAAAGACACCCGTCTGTTGGTTCAGGGAATTACAGGGCGTGAGGGGGAGTTCCACACCCTGCAGATGATTGCCTACGGCACGAAGGTCGTGGGCGGGACGTCGCCGGGCAAGGGCGGCGAGTGGGCGGCCGGCGTGCCGGTCTTTGACACCGTGAAGGAAGCGGTGAACGCGACGGGCGCGAACACGTCCATCATCTACGTGCCCGCGCGCTTCGCGCCGGATGCCATCCTGGAGGCGGCGGACGCGGGGATTGAACTCGTCGTGTGCATCACCGAGGGCATCCCTGTGCTGGACATGGTGAAGGTGTGCGAGTACCTGCAGCACACGTCCACGCGGCTGATCGGCCCCAACTGCCCCGGCCTGATTACGCCTGGCGAGGCGAAGGTGGGCATCATGCCCGGGCACATCCACATGCCGGGGAAAGTCGGGGTGGTGTCGCGCAGCGGGACACTGACCTACGAGGTCGTGTACGCCCTGACGCAGAAGGGCATCGGGCAGTCCACCTGCATTGGAATCGGCGGCGACCCGATTATCGGGACGACGTTCATTGACGCGCTGAAACTGTTCCAGGACGATCCGCTGACCGAGCAGGTGGTGCTCATCGGCGAGATCGGGGGCACCGACGAGGAGCGCGCCGCGGAATACATCGCCACGCACATGACCAAGCCGGTTACGGCGTTCATCGCTGGGCAGACGGCTCCTCCGGGCAAGCGCATGGGCCACGCCGGCGCGATCATCTCGGGCGGCACGGGCACGGCTGCGGAGAAGATCGCCGCCCTGCGCGAGGCAGGGGTGCGCATTGCCCGCCACCCGGTGGAGGTGGCCGACCTGGTCGCCGAAATGGCGTGATTCGGCTGCGTTTTTGTGTCGGCGACCAAGGCGCGACGCACTTTCGGAGGTGTGTCGTACCGATGCCCATGGCGCGACCAACAAACTTTGGGACCGTGTCCGTGGCGTAGCCTCCTTGACAGCGACAGGGCTATCGGTATACTGAACCTGACATGACATGGACGCCGCACGCGCGTAAGCAAGGGCGCTTGGGCGGGGTGTGGAACGCTGGCTATCACCGAGGGCGCTCCATTCGCTCAGGGGTCTGCAATGGAGCGCTCGCGTTTTCGCGAAGAACCGACAGGAGGGGCAGCGTGAAACTTTGGCGTCGTCCTCTGGATGCCGACCAGGTTGTAGTGCCGCGTGGCAAGATATCCGTTCTCGTGGAGCGGTGCAAGGGGTGCGGGTTCTGCGTGGAGTTCTGCCCCCGCGATGTGCTGGCGATCTCCGAGACCTTCAACCAGAAGGGCTACCATCCCCCCTATGCCCTGCACCCCGAGCAGTGCGTTGCGTGTGGCCTCTGTGAGATGCTCTGCCCTGAATTCGCCATCCATGTGCGAGAAGAGATGGAGGGGACGCGATGAGCGAGCCTCGGCTTCTCTGCGGCGAGTACTTCATGAGCGGCGACGATGCCTGCGCCGAAGCGGCCATCTGCGCCGGTTGCCGCTTCTTCGCGGGGTACCCCATCACGCCGGCGACGGAAATCGCCGAGCGCATGGCCGCTCGCCTGCCCGAAGTAGGCGGCATCTACATCCAGATGGAGGACGAACTGGCGTCTATGAACGCCGTCCTGGGGGCATCCTGGGCGGGACGCCGCGCTATGACCGCCACGTCGGGGCCTGGCTTCAGCCTGATGATGGAGAACCTGGGCCTGGGCATTATGACGGAGACGCCGTGCGTCCTTGTGAACGTGCAGCGCGGCGGGCCGTCCACGGGCCTGCCGACGCTGGTGGGCCAGGGGGACGTGATGCAGGCGCGCTGGGGTTCCCACGGCTGCTACGAGATCATCGCGCTTTGCCCCAGTTCGCCGCAGGAACTGTTTGACCTCACCATCCGCGCCTTCAACCTGGCGGAGGAGTTCCGCACGCCGGTGCTGGTGATGACCGACGCGGAAGTGGGCCACATGACCGAGAAGGTGGTCATCCCGCCGCCGGAGCAGATTCCCATCTACCCCCGCCGCAAGCCGACGGTGGGGCCGGATGCCTACAAGCCCTTTGAGGTCGGCGACGACTTGGTGCCCGCCATGGTGAACGCCGGCGAGGGGTATCGGATTCACATCACCGGCCTCACCCACGACGAGCGCGGCTACCCCATGGTGGACGCCGTTACGCAGCAGCGGATGATCACGCGCCTGGTGGAGAAGATACGCCGGAATCGCCACCGGATGATAGACGTAGAGGAGCAAGACCTGGACGATGCCGAGGTGGTGGTGGTTACCTACGGCATCTCCGCGCGCACGTCGTACTGGCCCATAGAGCAGGCGCGACGGGAAGGCATCAAGGTGGGGATGCTGCGCCTCATCACGCTGTGGCCCTTCCCGGAGGAGAGAGTTCGCGCCATTGCGGAGCGCGTGCGCGCCTTCGTCGTCGTGGAGATCAACCTGGGGCAGATGGTCTATGAGGTGGAGCGGTGCGCGGCCGGCAAGGCAGCGGTGTACCTGGCAGGCCACGCTGGCGGCGACTTGCACGACCCGCACGACATCCTGGCGCTCATCCGTCGGGCCGCGGGCCGGTGAGTAGGGAGGGTGCAGATGATTGAGACAGCGCCGCAGGAATTGGCAACGCAGGAATCGCACCCGATGGACGCGGTGCTGCGGCAAGACCGACTGCCGCACATCTGGTGTCCGGGGTGCGGGCTGGGGACGGCGCTCACGTGTTTCGCCAGCGCCCTGGTGAAGTCGGGGCTGGACTTGGACAAGGTGGTGGTGGTGTCGGGCATCGGGTGCACGGGGCGGGTGGCCGGATATGTGCGGCTGGACTCGTTCCACACGACGCACGGCCGGGCCATCCCCTTCGCCACGGGGCTGAAACTGGGCAACCCGGAACTGAAGGTGGTGGTCTTCAGCGGGGATGGGGATTTGGCGGGCATCGGCGGCAATCACCTCATCCACGCGGCGCGCCGCAACGTGGACATGACGGTCATCTGCGTGAACAACTTCAACTATGGCATGACCGGCGGCCAACTGGCCCCGACGACCCCCCTGCACGCCCGCACGACCACGTCGCCGCGCGGCAATCAGGAGCACCCGTTCAACCTGCCCTACCTGGCGGCGGGGAGCGGGGCGGTCTATGTGGCGCGGTGGACGGTGCTGCACGTCCGAAGGCTGGAGAAGGCCATCGGCGAGGCGCTGGCGAAGCGCGGGTTCAGTTTCGTGGAGGTCATCTCGCCGTGCCCCACGCTGTACGGGCGCATGAACAAACTGCGCGAGGGGCTGGAGCATCTGCGCTACTATCGCGAGCGCAGCCGCATCATCCACGGCGCCGACCCGCGCGATGTGGACATTGAGTTGGGCGGCGACATCATCGTGGGCAAGTTTGTGGACATAGAGAAGCCCGTGTGGGGCGCGGAAGGCTAGACCCCATCGGCGACCGACGGAGGGCACCATGTCGCGAACGGAGATACGGCTCACGGGGTTTGGAGGGCAGGGCATCATCCTGGCCGGGTACATCCTGGGCAAGGCGGCGGCCCTCTACGATGGCAAATACGCGACCTTCACCCAGAGTTACGGCCCCGAGTCGCGGGGAGGCGCGTGCGCGGCGCAGGTTGTCCTGTCGGATGCGCCCGTGCAGTACCCGCACCTGATAGACCCTTCGGTCGTGGTCATCATGTCCCAGGAAGCGTACAACAAGTACGCGCCTTCGCTGCACGACGGGAACCTGCTCCTGGTGGACGAGGATTTGGTGGTGTTGGGCCCGCTGCCGGAGGGGGTGAAGGTCTACGCCATTCCCGCGACGCGCATCGCCGAGGCGGAGGTGGGCCGCAAGATGGTCGCCAACATCGTCATGCTGGGCTTTCTGACGGCGGTGTCGGGCGTGGTGTCCGAGGAGTCCATGCGACGGGCGGTGAGCGAATCGGTGCCCAAGGGCACGGAGGAACTCAACCTCAAGGCATTTCAGGCCGGGCTGGACTACGGCAGGCGACTGATGGGGAGCGCCGCGTGATGGACGGGTTCCTGGTCATCGGCGGGACTGTGGCGGGAGCGCAGGCGGCCTGGGATTTGGCCGAGGCGGGGGCGCGAGTCCACCTGGTGAGCGCAAGCCCCTGTTTTGCGGCGCCCGAGGGCGACCTGGACGTTCGGGCGTGGCTGTTGCAGACCTCGCGCCACCCGAACATTCGGTTTCTCGCGCCCGCGACGCCTGTCGCTTTGAGTAGGCACGGCGATGGGTACAGGGCGACGGTGCGCGTGCGTAGCCGTTTCGTGGACGTGGAACGCTGCACCGGCTGCGGCGAGTGCGAGAAGGTGTGCCCGGTTGCGGTGGACATCACGCGCCGCGCCATTTGGCGGCCCGCGAATGCCGTCCCCGACGTGTACGCCATTGAGCGGAGCGGGCGGCCCCCTTGTTCCGACACGTGCCCGGGCGGCATCCACGTGCAGGGCTATGTGGCGCTCATCGCCCAGCGGCGCTTTGAGGAGGCGCTGGAACTCATCCGCGAGGCCATTCCCCTTCCGGCGATTTGCGGGCGCGTGTGCGATCACCCCTGCGAGGCCAACTGCCGCCGCAACGAGGTGGACAGGGCGGTGTCCACCCGCGCCCTCAAGCGTTTCGTCGCGGATTACGAATTGCGCGCGGAACGCCGTCCGTCGCTCCTGGGCCGCAAGGGGCGGGCGGCCGATGTGGGCCAGGGGCGCCGGGTAGCGGTCATTGGTTCCGGGCCTGCGGGGCTGACGGTTGCGGCGGAACTGGCGCTGCGCGGGTATCGGGTTACGGTCTTTGAGGCGCTGCCTGTTGCGGGCGGCATGCTGGCCGTGGGGATTCCACCCTACCGGCTGCCCAAGGACATCCTGCGCCTGGAGATAGCGGCGATAGAGGCGCTGGGAGTTGAGATTCGCCTGAATTCGCCCGTGAGGCTGGGCGACGGCGGTCTGGACGGGCTGTTCGCGCAGGGGTACGAGGCCATCTTTATCGGCGTGGGCGCGCATCGCAGCACGGAACTGGGCATCCCCGGCGAACACCTGGAGGGCGTCGTCCACGGCGCGCGGCTGCTCAAGATGCTGAACCTGTCGCAACAGGTGGGAGACCCGCAGTGGAAGCAGGCGCTGGCGCGGGTTTTGGTGCGCGGCGCCGACACGCGCGTGGCGGTCATCGGCGGCGGGAACACGGCCATGGATGTGTCGCGGTCGCTGCGCCGCCTGGGGGTCAAGGACGTTACGGTGCTGTACCGTCGGTCGCGCGAGGAGATGCCAGCCATCCCAGAGGAGGTGGAAGAGGCCGAGCGGGAGGGAGTCCCGTTCCAGTTCCTGGTGGCACCGGTGCGGGTCGTGGAGCGCGACGGCCGCGTGGCGGGCCTGGATTGCGTCCGCATGCGGCTGGGCGAGCCGGACGCTTCGGGCCGTCCCCGTCCCGTTCCGATTCCGGGTAGCGAGTTCCGCCTGGACGTGGACGTGGTTGTGCCGGCCATCGGGCAGTCGCCCGACCTGTCGTTCCTGGGGGAGGGGCACGGACTTGAGATCACGCCTCAAGGCACGTTCCACGTGGACCGTCGCACGTACATGACCAATCGGCCGGGCATTTTCGCGGCAGGCGACGCGATCACGCAGCCGGTGTCGGTGATTCATGCGATCGCTTCTGCCAAGCGCGCTGCCGCGGCGATGGATGCGTATCTTCGTGGCGTGCCGCTGGCGGATGAGGGGGCGGACGTGCCCGTGGCGCGGCGGGAACTGGCGGAAGCCCAGCGCCAGGTGCGGCCGCGTGTCCCTGTGCCCACGATCCCCATGGACGAGCGCCTGTCCACGTTCAAGGAGGTGGAACTGGGGTTTGACGCGGAGCAGGCTGTGGCCGAGGCGAGCCGATGCCTGGCCTGCGGCCCTTGTTCCGAGTGCCTGGCGTGTGTGCGCGTGTGCGAGCCTGGCGCGATTCGCCACGACTGGGTTGAGGAAGAGCGGACGCTGACGGTGGCGGGGGTCATCGTGGCGGAGGAGCGGCCCGGCCTGGACGTTGCGCCGAGCCGGCGGGCGCTTCGCGTCGCGGCGGATGACCGCATTGGGGCGTCGGCGGCCGCGGCGCGACTCCTGGCGCTGACGGCCGGGCGGCCTCGCCAGACGGTGGCCACGTGGCGCAGGCGCGCGGCAGCGGC